>Ga0193725_1000619_pt1 | contig 10236 bp, 8 predicted proteins | sample H2a2metaG_FD_143058 | JGI IMG/M metagenome (GOLD analysis project Ga0193725, IMG submission 143058) | Soil microbial communities from a riparian zone of the East river system, Colorado, United States - H2a2 | ecosystem: Environmental > Terrestrial > Soil > Riparian zone | place: USA: East River...
GGTGGCGTTCCGCTGCGGCGTCAACACCCCCGAGCTGTTCCGCACCAGCCAGATGCTCTCGCACGTGACGGGCGTCTTCCCCCAGCCGAACAAGGCCGTGGTCGGCCGCAATGCCTTCGCACACGAGGCGGGGATCCACCAGCACGGCATGATTCAGAACGGCCTGACCTACGAAATCATTCGGCCGGAGGAAGTCGGCGTGGCTCGCTCCACGCTGGTGCTCGGCAAGCACTCGGGCCGCCACGCGCTCGAGCAGCGCTACCAGCAGCTCGGCTACGAGCTGGACGACGCCACCCTCGACAATCTCTACCAGGAGTTCTCGGCCCTGGCCGACAAGAAGGGCGAGATTCTCGACGAGGACTTGCTCGCCCTGCTGCACGGCCGGTTCCACGACGCACCTGAGGCATACCGGCTCGCCGGCTTGGTGGTGACGTGCGGCACTGTGCCCGCCGCCGCCGACGTGGCCCTCGCCGGTCCGTGGGCAGGCGAGCGGCGCGCCACGGGCAGGGGCAACGGACCCATCGCCGCGGCGTTCGCCGCCATCGCGGGGCTGGTGGGACGCAAGATCGACGTCTTGAACCTGACCGTGCAGTCGGTCACGCCGGGGCGCGACAGCCTCGGCCAGGTGCTGGTGCAGGTGCGAGTCGACGGGAAGTCCCTCTCTGGCCACGGAGCCTCGACCGACATCGTCGAGGCGAGCACCCGCGCGCTGGTGCACGCCCTCAACAAGGCGAGTCACGCGGACGCGCTCGAAGGCCAATCGCTGAACGCGGCCTATTTCTGGGGAGTGTGACGCGATGAGCGAGAACTTGAGCGGCGCGCAGATCATCTGCCGCACGCTTATCGACGCGGGCGTGGACGTGCTCTTCGGGTACCCCGGGGGCGCGATCATGCCGTTCTACCACGCACTACCCGAGTACCCGCAGTTACGTCACATCCTCGTGCGCCACGAGCAGGCGGCGGCTCATGCCGCGGACGGCTACGCGCGCGCCAGCGGCCGGGTCGGCGTGTGCATCGCGACCTCCGGTCCCGGCGCGACGAACCTCGTCACCGGACTCGCCACGGCGCACATGGACAGCTCGCCGGTGGTGGCGATCACGGGGCAGGTGTCGCGCCCGATGATCGGGCGGGATGCGTTCCAGGAGACCGACATCATCGGCATCACGCTGCCGATCACGAAGCAGAACTACCTGGTGCAGGACGCGGCCGAGCTTGCGGACGTGGTGATGGAGGCGCTCGCCGTCGCCCAGGACGGCCGGCCCGGCCCCGTCCTGATCGACGTGCCCAAGGATGTGCAGAATCAGAAGGTGGAATACACCCCCCCCGCCGGTGTAGGGGCGCAGCATGCTGCGCCCCTATCGAAGGCTGGGGATGACGCGGTCCAACGAGCCGCCGACCTCATCGCCGCCGCGCAGCGGCCCTTAATGATGATTGGGCACGGAGTCATCCTGGCGAACGCGTATACCGAAGTGCGCGCCCTCGCCGAGCGGACCGGCATGCCGGTCATCACGACGCTGCTCGGGATCAGTGCGTTTCCGGAGGGCCACCCGCTGCACCTGGGCATGCCGGGCATGCACGGCGAAGTGCACGTGAACCGGGCGATCCAGCGCGCCGACGTGATCGTCGCCATCGGGCTGCGATTCGACGACCGCGTCACCGGGAATCTCGCGAAGTTCGCGCCGCGCGCGCAGATCGTGCATATCGACCTCGATCGCTCGGAGATCGGCCGCAACGTGCCCACCGCTGTGGGCATCGTGGGCGACGCCGCGGTGGTCACGCGGCAGCTCGTCGCGGCGACCGCGGCGCGTCGCTGCGACGCCTGGCGGGCGGAGATCGACGCGCACCGCCGGCCGCCGGACGCGAGCTTCCGCGGCGGCATGTCGCCGGAAACGATCCTCACCGCCATCCGCGACGCGACCGGAGGGGAGTGCACCATCGTGACCGACGTAGGTCAGCATCAGATGTGGGTGGCGAAGCTGTTTCCCTACCGCCGGCCCAACACGCACATCACGTCGGGGGGGCTGGGCACGATGGGCTTCGCGGTGCCGGCCGCCATGGGCGTGCACCTCGCGCGCCCCGGCGAGACCGTGTGGGCGATCTCGGGGGATGGCGGCTTCCAGATGAACATGGCCGAGATGGCGACGATGGTGCAGGAGGGGCTGACGGTGAAGCTGGCGGTATTCAACAACGGGTACCTCGGCATGGTGCGCCAGTGGCAGCAATTCTTCCACGGGAAGCGGTACTCGAGCACACCGATCTGGAGTCCCGACTACGTGAAGCTGGCCGAGGCCTATGGCATTCCGGGCTACCGGGTGCAGCACGCGAGCGAGCTGACCGACGTGGTGGGCCGGGCGAACGCCGTCCAGGGGCCGACGCTGGTGGAATTCGTCATCGAGCAGGAAGCGAACGTCTTCCCAATGATCCCGCCGGGCGGCTCGCTGTCCGAGCCGATCGAGGCAGCAGTGTGACGACTTCGCACGCGGTGGACGTGCTGCTCGACGGCACGCTGCTGACGCTGAACCGCGCCGTGGGCGTACTGCGGCGGCGCAACGTGGCCGTCGAGCGGCTCACCGTGCACCCGTGTGCCGGCAGCGACGCGTCGCGCCTGACATTCGCCATGACCGCCGACGCGGCGACCGTCGACCGCGTCGTGCAACAGTTCCGCAAGATCGTCGGCGTGCGCGCCGTCGAAACGACTACGAACGATTCCAATACGGAGGAGCAGACATGAGCTCACCTCAGGTGCGCGTCTTTTACGACGCCGACACAGACCAGGCCCGGCTGAAGGGACGGATCATCGCCGTCATCGGATACGGGAGCCAAGGACACGCCCATGCGCTGAACCTGCGCGAGTCCGGGGCTCGAGTGATCGTGGGCCTGCGCGAGAGCGGCAAGTCGTGGCTGCGCGCGAAGGACGAGGGGCTCGACGTCCGTTCCGTGGCCGACGCCGCCCGCGCCGCGGACATCATCATGATGCTCGTGCCGGATCAGGAAGCGCGCGCCGTCTATGAGGAGAGCGTCGCTCCCGGCCTGCGCGCCGGCAAGACGCTCCTGTTCGCGCACGGGTTCAACGTGCACTTCAAGGAGATCGTCCCCCCGGCCGACGTGGATGTGGCGATGATCGCTCCCAAGTCGCCCGGCCACCTGGTACGCAGCGAGTTCCAAGCGGGCCGCGGCGTGCCGGGTCTCGTCGCCGTGCACCAGGACGCGAGCGGTCAGGCCCTCACGAACGCCCTCGCGTACGCCGCGGGCATCGGGTGCACCCGCGCGGGCGTCTTGGAGACGACGTTTCGCGAAGAGACGGAGACCGACCTGTTCGGGGAGCAAGCGGTCCTGTGCGGCGGCGTCAGCGCGCTGGTTCAGGCCGGCTTCGAGACGCTCACCGCTGCCGGCTACGCGCCGGAGATCGCGTACTTCGAATGCCTCCACGAACTGAAGCTCATCGTCGACCTGATGTACCGCGGTGGGATGAAGTTCATGCGCTATTCGATCAGCGACACCGCCGAATACGGCGATTACACCCGGGGGCCGCGCATCGTGACCGACGAGGTCAAGGCGGAGATGCAGCAGCTGCTGCGCGAGATCCAAGACGGCACGTTCGCGCGCGAGTGGATCGCGGAGACCCGGGGGGGCGCGCGCCGCTTTGCCGAATACCGCCGTGGCGCGGCCGAACACCCGATCGAGCGGGTGGGCGCGCGCCTGCGCGCCATGATGCCGTGGACGGAGGAGGGGAAGGCGGCGCAAGCGACCCGCAAGCCGGCCGGCAAGGAATCCGCCCGGGCAGGAGCGAGCGCGGTGTGACGACTCCCCGCACCCTGTTCGACAAGGTGTGGGAGACGCACGTGGTCCACCGGTTCCCGGAGGGCCCCGCGCTCCTGTACGTCGATCTCCACCTGGTGCACGAGGTGACCTCGCCGCAAGCGTTCGAGGGCCTGCGGCGGGCCGGGCGCCGGGTGCGGCGGCCCGAGCTGACGGTGGCCACCGTGGACCACAACGTGCCCACCGGCGACCGGTCGCTGCCGCTCGATGACCCGATCGCCGCCACCCAGCTCGACGCGCTGGCGCACAACGCGCAAACGTTCGGCGTCGAGTTATTCGACCTCGCATCCCCGCGGCAGGGCATCGTACACGTGATCGGCCCCGAGCTGGGGCTGACGCAACCGGGGATGATCGTGGTCTGCGGCGATTCACACACGTCCACGCACGGCGCGTTCGGCGCCTTCGCACTCGGGATCGGGACGAGCGAAGTCGAGCACGTGCTGGCGACGCAGTGCCTCGTCCTGTCCAAACCGCACACGATGGAAGCGCGCTTCACGGGCCGGCGCTCGCCCGGCGTCACCGCGAAGGATCTGATCCTGGCGCTCATCGGCCGGATCGGTACCGCGGGCGCCGCCGGGCACGTGCTCGAGTACACGGGAGAGGCGATCAGCGCGCTCTCCATGGAAGAGCGCATGACCGTTTGCAACATGTCCATCGAGGCAGGGGCCCGCGCCGGGATGATCGCGCCAGACGAGACGACCTTCGCGTACCTCGAGGGGCGGCCCCGCGCGCCGAGCGACCGCGACTGGGGGCGCACCGTCACGGCCTGGCGGCAGCTGCCGAGCGATCCAGGGGCCAAGTACGATCGCCGGGTAGACCTGGACGCGGCGGCCGTGGCGCCGCAGGTCACGTGGGGCACGAATCCCGGTATGGTCACCGACATTACGGGGTACGTCCCCAATCCCAATGATTTCGCGACCGCCGACGAGCGCCAAGCCGTCGAGCGCGCGCTCGCCTACATGGCGCTCGCGCCGGGTACCCCGCTGGCAGGACTCCCGATCGAGCGCGTGTTCGTGGGCTCGTGCACCAACGCGCGCATCGAGGATCTGCGGGCTGCGGCGCAGGTGGCGCGCGGTCGCAAGGTGGCTTCGGGCGTGCGGGCGATGGTCGTCCCCGGGTCGCAGCAGGTCAAGGCGCAAGGTGAGCGCGAGGGGCTCGACCGCATCTTTCTCGAGGCGGGGTTCGAGTGGCGCAACGCGGGATGCTCGCTCTGTCTCGGCATGAACGCCGACGTGTTGCGGCGGGGTGAGCGCTGTGCTTCGACCTCGAACCGCAACTTTGAAGGGCGGCAGGGAGCCGGCGGGCGGACGCACTTGATGAGTCCCGCGATGGCGGCGGCGGCGGCGGTGGCCGGCCGGCTCGTGGACGTACGGGAATGGTCATGACCCTCACGCCCTTCGTTCGGCACTCCGGAAAATGCGCGGCGCTGCCCCGGGTCAACGTCGACACCGACCAGATCATCCCGAAGCAGTTCCTGAAGCGCGTGGAGCGCACCGGGTTTGGCCCCGCCCTGTTTCATGACTGGCGCTTCCTGGCGGACGGCAGCGCCAACCCCGAGTTTGAGCTGAACCAGCCCGAGGCGGCGGACGCTACGATCCTCATCGCCGGGGCGAACTTCGGCTGCGGCTCGTCGCGCGAGCATGCGGTGTGGGCGCTCGCTGAATACGGGTTCCGCGCGATCGTGGCGCCGTCGTTCGCCGACATCTTCACCGCAAACTGCTACCAGAACGGCGTCGCGCCCGTGCGCCTGTCGGGAGACGCCATCGACGAGGTGCTGCGCCGCTGCCGGGCCGGCCGCGGCGCCTACCGCCTGACGATCGATGTCGAGGCGCTACAGGTCACGGACGACGCGGGGCTCCGCGCGCCGTTTGCAATGGAGCCGTACCAGCGCGAGATGCTGCTGCGTGGCCTCGACGAGATCGGGCGCTCGCTGCTGGAGGAGCCCCGGATCGCGGCATTCGAGCGCAGCCGGGCATGACGCCCTTCACGATTGCGGTCCTGCCAGGCGACGGGATAGGCCCCGAGGTGATCGCCGAGGCGGAGCGGGTGCTCGAGGCGGTGGGCGAGCGGTTCAAGGTCAAGCTCGCGCTGTCGCGTTTCCCCATCGGCGCGGTCGCCGTCGCGAGCGCGGGAGATCCGCTGCCGGCCGAGACGCGCGCCGCGGTTCAAGGGGCCGACGCCGTCCTGCTGGGCGCGGTGGGAGATCCGTCGCTCGACAAGGCGCCGCGCCATCTGCGGCCCGAGACGGGGCTGCTCGCGCTTCGCGCGCTGCTCGGCGTGTACGCGAATCTCCGTCCCGTCACGGTCTACGCCGTCCTCGCCGACCGCTCGCCTTTGAAGCCGGAGCGGCTGCACGGGGTGGATTTGCTGATCGTGCGCGAATTGACGGGGGGCCTGTACTACGGCGAGCCGCGCGGGCGCGACGAGACGCGGGCCGTCAACACGCTGACGTATTCGGCCGCGGAGGTCGAGCGCGTGGCGCGCGTCGCATTCGAGGCGGCGCGCGAGCGCCGCGGCCTCGTGACGTCGGTGGACAAGGCCAACGTCCTCGAGGTCTCGCAGCTGTGGCGCGACGTGGTCACGCGCGTGGGGCGCGACTACGCTGACGTCCGCCTCGAGCACCTGTACGTCGACTTCGCCGCGATGAAGTTGATCGCCGAGCCGGCGGCGTTCGACGTGATCCTGACGGAGAACATGTTCGGAGACATCCTGAGCGATGAGGCGGCCGTGCTGGTGGGCTCGCTCGGCCTGCTGCCGTCAGCCTCGCTGGGCGCGGGGACGGGATTGTTCGAGCCGATCCACGGTTCAGCGCCGGCGATCGCCGGACAGGGGATCGCGAACCCGCTCGGCGCGATCGCCTCGGCCGCGATGCTGCTGCGCCACGGCCTGCGCCTCGCGGAGCCGGCCGCCGCGATCGATCGGGCGATTCAGGCGGTGCTGGCGGAGGGCTACCGCACGCGGGACATCGCGGGGCCGGGCGACCAATCGATTGGGACGAAGGAGATGGGAGAGCGGGTCGTGGAGCGGCTGGGAGAGGCTATGCGTCCGTCACCGCCCCCTCGCTCGCGCTCGACACCAGCTTCGCGTACTTGAAGAGCACGCCCGCCGTGTACTTGGGGGCGGGCGGTTTCCACGCGGCGCGCCGCCGCGCGATCTCTTTGTCGGGCACGTCGAGCTGCAGCAGTCGGTGCTCGGCGTCGATCGTGATCTGATCGCCTTCTTCGACGAGCGCGATGGTGCCCCCCACGGCCGCCTCCGGCGCGACGTGGCCCACGACTAGGCCGTACGTCCCGCCCGAGAACCGCCCGTCGGTGATGAGCCCGACCGAGTCGCCGAGCCCAGCGCCAATGAGCGCGGACGTGGGCGACAGCATCTCGCGCATGCCGGGTCCGCCCTTCGGCCCTTCGTAGCGGATCACGACGACGTCGCCCCGCTTGATGCGGCCCGCCAGGACCGCGTCGAGACAGTCCTCCTCGCAGTCGAACACCCGCGCGGGTCCCGTCAGCCGCAGCGTCTTGGCGCCGGTGACCTTCGCCACACCACCTTCGGCCGCGAGGTTGCCGCGCAGGATGATGAGGTGGCCCTGCGGGTACAGCGGCCGGTCCCACGGACGGATCACTTCCTGATCCGCGCGGGGGGTGTCGGGGACGTCCCGGAGCACGTCCGTGAGCGTCTGACCTGTAATCGTCAGCGCGTCGCCGTGCAGCACACCGTGCGCGAGCAGGACCTTCATGACCTGGGGGATCCCGCCCGCGCGGTGCAGATCGGTCGCGACGAAGCGTCCTGATGGCTTCAGGTCGCACAACACGGGGACGCGGGTGCGGATGGCCTCGAAATCGTCGAGCGTGAGGGGTACGCCCGCGGCACGCGCGATCGCGAGGAAGTGGAGCACGGCGTTGGTGGAGCCACCGATCGCCATCGTCACCGCGATCGCGTTCTCGAACGCCTTGCGCGTGAGGATCTGTCGAGGCCGCAGGTCGCGCCCTATGGCGGAGACGAGCATCTCCGCCGAGCGAGCGGCGCTCTCGGCCTTCTCGGCGTCTTCGGCCGCCATGGTCGACGAGTACGGCAGGCTGAGGCCCATCGCCTCGAACGCCGAGGACATCGTGTTCGCGGTAAACATCCCGCCGCACGAGCCCGCGCCCGGGCACGCGCGGCGCTCGACCTCGAGCAGCTCGGCCGCATCGATTCGGCCGGCGCTGAACTCCCCGACCGCCTCGAAGACGCTGACCACCGTCAGATCGCGCCCCGCGTACCGGCCGGGCTTGATGGTCCCGCCGTAGACGAAAATCGCCGGGATGTCCATGCGCGCGATGGCGATCATGGCCCCCGGCATGTTCTTGTCGCAGCCCCCGACGACGAGCACTCCGTCCATGGACTGCGCGTTGCAGGCGGTCTCGATCGAATCGGCGATCACCTCACGGGAGACGAGCGAGTACTTCATCCCCTCGGTCCCCATCGAAATGCCGTCGCTGACGGTGATGGTCCCGAACATCTGGGGCATGACGCCGGCGGTGCGGAGGCTCGCTTCAGCGCGGCGCGCCAGGGTGTCGAGCCCCATGTTGCACGGCGTGATGGTGCTGTACGCGTTGGCGACACCCACGATGGGCTTGTCGAAGTCTCGGTCACCGAACCCCATCGCGCGGAGCATCGCGCGGTTGGGGGCACGCTGCACGCCGTCAGTGATCGTGCGACTACGTCGGTCTGGGGCCATGCTCAAGAAGGTAGCGTGCGCGCGGGATAGGCGCCCAGGACCCGAAGGTCACGCGCCAACTCCGCCAGCTCGGCGAGCGCCTCGGCGACGGCGCCGCGCGGATCGCCAAGCACGTCCAGATAGAATACGTATTCCCAAGGTTGCCCCATCAGCGGCCGCGACTCGATCTTCGTCAGATCGAGGCCGCGGGTGGCAAAGACACCCATCGCCCGGTGCAGCGAGCCGGGGACGTTCGGCAGCGTGAAGACGAGCGACGTCTTGGAGGTCCCGACCTGCGGGCCGGGCTCTCGCGCCACGACGAGAAAGCGCGTGTAGTTCTCCGGGTGGTCTTCCAGTCCTTCGAGCAGGACCTCGCCGCCGTACAGGGTGGCCGCCAGCGCCGATCCGATCGCGGCATCGGCCTCCAGCCGTCCGGCGAGCAGATCGCGCACGCTACCGGCCGTGTCGTACGCCGGCACGGCAGCGACCCCCGGGTGGTCCACGAAAAAGCGCCGGCACTGTACCAGGGCCACCGGGTGCGAAGCCACTCGGCGCACGTCGCCGAGTGCGGTTCCGGGCCGGACCACGAGGCAGTGTCGCACGCGGACCTGCGTTTCGCCCACGACGTGCAGCGCATGCGCGCCCAGGGCGTCGTAGGCCTCGTACACAGAGCCGGCGAGCGAGTTCTCGATCGGCACGACGCCGCGCGTCGCGTGTCCCGCTTCGACGGCGCGGAACAGCTCCTCGAAGGTGGGGCAGGGGACGAGCAGCAGATCCGGGCCGAGTGCCTCGTGCGCCGCGGCGTGGCTGAATGATCCCGCTTCTCCTTGAATGGCGACCGCCAGTTCTTTCGTCATCCTGCCCTCGCCAAAGAGAGAGCGGCCCGCTTGAGGCGGGCCGCTCGTGTCACTGGAAGATCCGCCGCTCGAGCGGCACGCGTCAAGACGCTGCTGCGAACGGCACCAGGCGTCTCTTCCGTTCATCCCACAACGTGAGGTTCACGCACCGGAAACTGTCCATGAGCGTGAGCGTCGGCACCTCACGCAGCTCGGGATGCTCGTCGAGCACGCGCTGGAGCCGGTAGTTCGGGATGCGGGGGAGCAGGTGATGCACGTGGTGCAGGCCGATGTTCCCGGTCGCCCATTGGAGCAGCTTGGGCAGACGATAGTATGAGCTGCCCTGCAGCGCCGCGGCGTCGTAGGCCCAGTGGTCGTCGTGCTCCCAGTACGTCGGCTCGAACTGATGCTGCACGTAGAAGAGCCAGACGCCGATCGACGTCGAGAGCAACGTCACCGGCAGCTGCACCAGCACAAACGCCTTGAACCCCACCAGCAGTCCCATCAGCACGATCGCCCCGGCGAGGCCGACGTCGGTCCACAGGATGCTGCGCCGCTCGCGTGTCCACTCGACGGGCACGATGCTCGGGACGCGGTGCCGGATGAAAAAGTGCAGCACGGCGCCCACGCCGAACAGCACGACGGGATGGCGGTAGAGACGGTACTTGAAGCGTTCCCACCGCGACCGCGACAGGTACTCGTCCACCGTCAGGGTGTCGATGTCGCCGAAGCCGCGGTGCTCGAGGTTGCCGGACGTGGCGTGATGGAGCGCGTGCGTCTTTTTCCAATAGTGATACGGCGTCAGCGTGAGCACGCCGAGGATGGAGCCGACGATGTCCGCGACGCGGGTCGAGCGGAAAAAGGAGCCGTGCCCGCAGTCGTGCTGAA
>Ga0193725_1000620_pt1 | contig 10219 bp, 5 predicted proteins | sample H2a2metaG_FD_143058 | JGI IMG/M metagenome (GOLD analysis project Ga0193725, IMG submission 143058) | Soil microbial communities from a riparian zone of the East river system, Colorado, United States - H2a2 | ecosystem: Environmental > Terrestrial > Soil > Riparian zone | place: USA: East River...
ACCTGATGCTAGCGCAGGCCGAAGAAGCGTCGGATGGAAGCGAGCAGTCCCGCCGTTTCGTGGATGCTGTTTTGGGCGGCTTGCTCAGATTCTGCCGCCAGACCTGCCTGCCGTTCCGCGATGGTCCAACTGATGGACTCGGCGAGGCCGGGGTTTGTCTCGAAGATGTGCTTCATCGCTGAATGACCGATCTCGAGCACCTCGGTTTCTTCCAGAGCAACGACATTGGCGGTGCGTGGTTCTCCCGTGAAGAGCGCCATCTCACCAAAGAAGTTTCCTTCGCTTAAGACCGCAACTGTTCTGGGACCGGCTTTGTCAGCCACCTGGACCGCTACTCGACCTTTGTGCACGACGAACATTGAAGAGCCTTGCTCGCCGGCGCGAATCAAGGTCTCGCTGGGTGCGAAGACATGTCCTTCCGTTGCCGTCGCTAGTTGTCGCAGCTCTTCAGGCGAGAGGGGCGCGAAAACATCGACGGCGGAAAGGCGGTCCGCAATCTGTTCTTCGGCGGTTACCGGCCGGGTGATCGCTTTGCGTTGAAGGTGAAGAGTTCGCGTCGGGAAAGCGAAAGTCACGCCGCTTCTTCGCAGTGCGTACCAAACCCGCTGACGAACCAGGGCATCCGTGTCGTTGTACTTGGCATAATCGTCGAGCCAGTACTTGATCTCCCAGTCAATCGATGACTCGCCCAGATTTCTGATCCGCACGATGGGAGTGATCTTTTCGGAAACGTTATCGGCGTCACGCACGGCTTCGCGGACGACGTGAATTGTTTTGGCGGGTGAATCGGTATAGAGCGTGCCGAAAAGGACTAGTCGCGCGTTCAAGTTATCGCGAGGAGCAACTTCGATAGCTTCCCTGGCTGCGTTGCTGTTGCTGACGAGAACCACGTGATTCTGAAAGGTTCGGATCTTGATTGCCCGCCAGGTGATCCCCTCGACCACGCCAGTGTGGTGCTGTTGGCCCACCACAATGACGTCACCCACCTGAAAGGGGCGGTCGGCGTGCAGGGAAATGCCGGCGAAGAAATTTCCCAGCGTGTCCTGCAACGCGAGACCTATGATTACGCCGAAGATCGCGGACGTGGTGAAGAGTGCGCCGAGTTGTACATCGCTGTAGAGCGATTTGAAGATGAGGACGAAGAGCACAGTGAAGGCAACGAGCGTAAATATGTTGCGAACCAGGGAGGGCGCTTCGTAACCGCGGCGCAGGCGAAACGCGAAGTCAAAGATGGCCGCGTTAGCAACGCGTACGCCGAGGTAAGCGAACAAAGCCCAGAGCGCGAGGGCCGGGAGCTTAAAAATATAGGCGTGTGGATGCGCAGGCTCTAAACGGTCACCGAAGAACTTATTGAAAAGATAGAGCCCTAACGCCACGACTGCGGTCGTGAAAATCAGGACCAGGATTCTGTTCTTTTGACCTGAGCGATTGACAGTCATTCAATCATTCACTGTTTATGGCAGTCGGGCTTAGCCAGCGAACGTACTTTTACCACCAAATTTCTCGCTTGGCGAGACGCAAAGCCGAAACATAGCAATTGTCCGGCGGGTTTTTCGTAAAGCTCGAGAACAGCAAATGCCAACGCCAATCAGCCAAGGCGGGAAAAGATGTTTGGAAAGAGCGTGGTAACAATCAGCAGTATGGAGAGTGCCGAAACTATGATCGCAGTCAACCAGGCGGCCAAATTATATAGGGGTCTATTTATGTACGGACCCATTATCTCGGGGTTGTTAACCAGTCGCAGGATCGCAATCAGGATAACCGGCAGGAGCACTCCGTTGATCACCTGCGTCACAATGAGTACCTGAATCAGGGGCAATCCCGGCATCATGGCTATGAACGCGCCCACGGCAACCAGGAAGGTGAAGACACCAAGGAAAATGGGCGCCTCGCGAAAACTGCTGGAGACCCCTTTTTCGAATCCGAACGCTTCGCTGATTGAATAAGCCGTGGCCAGGGGCAATACGCCCGCGGCGAGCATTGAAGCCCCGAACAATCCGATCGCAAATAGCATTTCCGCGTACGGTCCTGCCAACGGCCGCAGGGCCCGCGCGGCTTGCTGTGCAGAGTCAACGTGCTCGCCGTGCACGTTTAAGGTCGCCGCGGTCGAAACCACGATGAAGAAAACTACCAGAATAGCGAACACTGTTCCGATCCATACGTCCGCGCGTATCAGCCGGTAGTTCTCCAGACGAACTCCCTTTTCCACCACCGACGACTGGATGAAGACCTGCATGTAAGGCGAGATCGTTGTGCCCACTACCGCCACAAACGTAAAGAGGTAGGCAGGCGTAAGATCAATATGTGGATGAACCAGCTCGCGGGCGACCGTTGCCCATGGAGGATGGGCCAGGAAAGCCGAAACGATGTAGCCAAGAAAGACCAGTGACATGGCCAGGAACACACGCTCAACCCGTTGGTAGGATCCCTTGACGACGAGCCACCAGATAGCCAAAGCAGCAATCGGGACTGAGACGTAACGAGCGACTCCGAACAACTCCATCGCCGCCGCGATTCCGACAAACTCTGAAACGGTGACGCCGCCATTAGCAATTAGCAGCGCGAGCATAAGGAGCGCAGTCCAACGCACGCCAAAACGCTCGCGGATCAGGTCAGAAAGACCCTTGCCGGTAACCGCCCCCATTCGGGCACACATCTCCTGGACTATTCCCAGACTAAAGGTGAGCGGAATTAGAATCCAGAGCAGTTTGTAACCGTAATCGGCCCCGACCGAGGCAAACGTGGCGATCCCGCCGGCGTCATTTCCGGCGCAGGCGGTGATTACTCCGGGACCAAGGATGGCGAGATAAAGGACCGCACGTGGGCGCCGCGCGACGGTGCGCCGCACTCGCGAGACCCCTTGCGCACCGCGCCGCAAAAGCCGGCGTCCCGCGCCCCGCACGTCTGTTTGTCGCTCTGACACTCGGAGGGTCCTCAGTCATTTCCAGTTTCTAATTACCGATCGCCGATTTGGAGGGACCTTCGGCAATTGTAAATTGGCAATGCGAATTGCCGCTATCCCAACAACTTCGGCAGCCTTTGCCGCCAGTCTTTGGGCAGTAGGATCTCAATCGCGTCGTCGACCGTTACAATACCGAGAATATCCCCCGACTCGTCGACCACCGGAAGAGCCAACAGGTTATACTCGGCGATCTTCTGGGCCACTTCAGCTGCATCATCGTTCGGATGGGCCACCTGGAGATCGCTGCGCATGACGCGCTCGAGGGGAGCCGACGAATCGGCCAGGATCAAGCTGCGCAACGCGATCACCCCCTCCAGTTTCCATGAATCTTCGGCGGCTACAACGTACAGGTAATAGATCATGTTCGGCGTTTCGGCCATCTCGCGTAATCGCGCCAGGGCCTCGCCGACCGTTAGGTCCCGCGGCAGAGTTACAAACTCAGTCGTCATCAAGCCGCCGGCACTGTCATCCTCGTAAGGCAGAAGCTCAGCAACTTCGAGTTGTTCGTCGTCTTCCATCCGGTTGAGCAAGTCTTCCGCCTTCTCTTCCGGTAGATCGCCAAGCACGTCCGCCGCTTCGTCGGGTGACATGTGTTCGAGGATGTCCGCGGCACGTTCTTCATCCATGTCGCCTATGATTTGCGCCTGACGCTCCGCGGCCATCTCTTCCAGTGTTTCGGCAGCGGTCTCATCGTCGAGCGACTCTACAATTTCCGCGCCGTGCTGGTAGGAGAAAGCCTCGGCGAGTCGCGCAATTTCTACCGGATGCAGGCGCGCAAGTTTTCCCCGCGACGATTTCAACTGCACCGTGGCGGCATCAGTAGCGAGATAACCCACGTCGGCCCAGTCGATGACCTCCACGGGCCGGCCGCTGCGCAGGAAGGCGGGTGCCAGCCGCCGCCATAACCCCATCAGGCTGACATCCGCGCCAGTAACGCGCCATTCATTCGCGGCTTCGATGATCTGCACATCATTGACTCGCACGACGCGCTTTCCATCAACGTCGATCAATTGTTTGTCGAGCACGTCGCGCGCGAGCAAAACCTCGCCTTCGCGTCGCATAAACGGACGCAGATCAAGAATGTCTGAATTCAAACGCACGCCGTCTTCACCGAAGTGTGAAATCCGCCACCGTGGCAGAAAAAAATCGCGCCGGCGATAGCGCGCGACAAATCCGGCCACCGGCGGATGTTCGTCTGCCCCTAAGCGCACGATGACATCTCTGAGCGTCGCCACACGCTCACCGTCAAGGTCGAGGATAGGCCGACCAAGCACTTGCGAAAGATAAAGCATGGTTCGGATTCACGCCGGAGCGCGATCGAAACGGATAATAACACGAGGGAACGCCGGCATCTTATGTCGTTTTGGGCCGATCTCGCCTGCGATTATCTGGGCACGCGTTCTTGAGCGTCTCTACTTTGGGGGCTTGCGAAAGTTATAGCGGAGCAACACGCGCATTGGGATCGCTACACCATCTCGCATGGCGGGGAAGAAGTGCATCTGTCTCACCGTATCGATGACTGACTGATCCAAGCCATAGCCGGCCCAACGGGCTATTTCGACGCGCCCGATTTCACCGCGAGCGTCGATATCCAGGAGCACGTCGACTGTGGCTTCCACTTCAGCGATGGCCGCCGTTTGCGGATAAGGCGGTCTCAATCGGCGATAGGGGCGCGGGGCGCGAACGTCTTTGTTGGTTTCGCGGTCATCATCGGACATGACTTCGATGATTGCCGGGTTGTTTTCAATTGCCGCGACACGTTCGGCGCGTTCATCTTCCTGCGCGCGGCGCAAAGCAACGACCAAACGGTGACGAGTTTCTTCGGACGACAAAATTGCGCGCAACGCTTTCTCAGCTTCTTCGGGTGAATCGCGCTGGACGGTTGGTCTTTCCCAAAGCACCAGTCTTCCGGTGCGAGCGCTCACCAGAAAGATAGTCGAGTAGGATTCGAAATAGATCGGCGTGGTCGACGGGAATCTCCGGACAGTCTGGGCTTCACCGAGGAAGTAGAAGTCGCAGCCAATAGCCGCGCCAAGGTCCCTTGCTTGTGACAGTGTCAGGTTCAGCGATCCTTCGAAGCCGGCGCCGAGCGCAGCAGCCCGTGTCTGATCGGGATCAATAACGTCGAACTCGCCCCTGTCCTGTGACCGGTCTTTGCTAAGAAAGATTCCGCGGATTTCTGCGGCCGCATGTAAACCCGTAGCTGTACTTCCAAAATCGAGTACGGCAACGCGTGTCGGTCGAGTCTGAGAACTACCAGATGAAGGGAACAGGAGGATGCAAAGTGACGCCAGTGCGAAAAACGACGCGCGTGCCCGTCCTCCAGATTGTAAAGTGGTGATATTCAACGAAGATCCTGAAGGGTTCTAATTGCCAGGATTGGCGGCGGCGTGCGAGTTAGGAGACGCGCCGTGGTAAAGGCGATAAACCTCCTGTTTCACTTCCGCGGGAAAGCAGACTCGATGCAGTTCATAACCGCGTCCCAAACCGCGGACGGCTTCACTGATCTCGCTGATTTCCCGTATCCGCGGATGTGCATAGCCATCCTCTACATAGATGCGCGTGCGCGGCTCCACACCTTCGGGCGTGTAATAACCGTAGTAGGGAACGTCGCTCGCGCGATCTTCGATGAAATAATAGTTGGGAAGGAAACCGCCCTTTATGATTGCCTGACGAGCTTCAACCAGAAAGTCCTGCCGTTCGTCTTCAGGCATGTCGAGATCGATAGCCTTGAACAGCCGGCGCCCAACGAACCGCTGGCTTAGATCACTTAGGACCGGGTCGCTTGAATGTTGCCATTGTTTCATGTGAAAGATGACATCCGAGTCATCCATCTCCAGATGTTCGGTGATGCTCAGCGACTGTCGTCGCAGAATCTTTTCGAAGGACGTGCCCGGCGCGCACCAGATTGGCTCGCCCTGCTCAACCAATTCGAGAGCACGGCGCAAGGCGGATCGGAGCACGGCCTCAGCGGATCGCAGCGTCCGGTGAAAATATACTTGTCGGAACATGTAATAGCGCGCCTGGAGGTATTCCTCTACCGCGAAGATCCCACGCGCGGCGACATAGATTCGATCTCCTTCCTGATCGATCTGAAGCGCGTTGATGATCCATTCGAGATCGTAAAGGCCATACTTCGCTCCGGTCATCAGTGAATCGCGTAGAAGATAATCCATTCGATCTACATCCAGTTGCGAAGAAACCAATTGGGCCAGCGCCGCGGGCTTGAACGTTCCCTGGATGATCGAAGCCACGCGGGTCGGTAGTTCTTCTGAATATGACTTGAGTGCCTTACAGAGCGCCGTGTCCGCTGACGTCACGGCGAGCATTGTCAGTTGCTCGTGATGGACGCCGAGAACTTTTTCCATTGCGTGCGAGAACGGGCCATGGCCCACGTCGTGTAAAAGGGCGGCCGCGCGCGCGGCGGCGCAATCAGCCGACTCGATCTCGTAGCGATCGCGTAGCTGATCGAGAATACGAGTCATCAGGTGCAGCGCTCCCAGACTATGAGTGAATCGCGAGTGCTCTGCTCCCTGGTAGGTGTAGAGACCAAGGCCAAGTTGCTTGATGCGACGCAGCCTTTGAAACTCCGGCGTGTCGATCAGGCGAATCATCAACCGGCCTTCAGCGCCGTCGTCGCGCAAAGGGATAATGTTGTGAACCGGATCGCGATAAATTCGCTGAGACAAGGGCTCGAACCTATTCAATGGATTGGGTTCCGCAGTCTACCACAAGGCGCCACGAGGGCCATCTGGTGAAAGGCCGCAGCCGGATTTGTATCACCAGGCTGCTACCATTGCATTTACGGAATTTCGGACTAAAACCGAATTTTCGGATTTGCTCTTACCCATAAATCAGCCTAAATCAAAGGTTTTCCGGCCGCATGCTTGAAGACGGCCTATGGCACCGCCATTGCTTAAGAGTACCTCAGAATCGAGTCTCTGGCGGGGATGGTAGGGACGAATCAATCAGCGACAAGCGAAACAACCGTCCAATACCGCCAACGAAATCGGAATAATGGAGGCCGGCAATACCAGAGTGCCAGTAGTTTTTTGGGTTGTTGGCTAAAGATTGAATTAAGACAAAATTAGACGCCTCTTCTCGGGGCTCTATCTAGAAAGGAAAGAGAAGATGAAAAAAGTTTTCATGTTCGTTTTGGCCCTGGCGCTAGCGGTTTTCGCCACCAGTGCAATGGCCCAGTCGAGCACGACCGGTTCGATCGAAGGGGCGGTCACCGACCCTAACGGCGCGTCAGTAAAAGGCGCCACGATCACGGTAACCAGTCCGAATATGATGTCGTCAAAGACGGCGACCACGGGGGACGACGGCAGGTATGTGGTATCCGCTCTTCCGCCGGGCAAGTACAAAGTTGAGGTTGAGGCATCAGGATTCAGTAAGTATGAGAAGAGCGATGTGCCAGTCAACCTCGGACGCAGTACCGGCGTTGACCCGCAGCTCACTCTCGCGACGGCCACAGCGACCGTAAACGTGACTGGCGGCGCCGCGGTTGATATAGCCCAGAACACAACCGGTTCGAACGTTTCTACCGAACAGTTCTCGAACTTCCCGACTCAGCGTACGGTCCAGGGGCTTTACACGATCGCCCCCACCGTCACCCGGTCTGGATTGCGTGATGCGACTGGTCGTGATCGCGACCCGTCGGTCGGTGGATCTTCGGGACCTGAGAACAACTACATTCTTGACGGAGTGAACACGAGCGACCCGGCCTTTGGTGGATCGGGCGCCAACCTGCCGTTTGAGTTTGTTCAGGAAGTTGAAATCAAGACCGGTGCTTACGGTGCCGAGTATGGCAAGTCCACGGGCGGTATTTTTAACGTCATCACCAAGAGTGGTGGTAATGAATTTCACGGCGACCTGTTTGGCTATGGAACCACCAAAGGCCTGGTGCGCAGCGTGAAGAACTTCCCGTTCACGGGATCTGCTGCCAATGGCTACTCCGAAACAGATATCGGTGGCGACATCGGTGGTCCGATCATCAAGGACAAGCTTTGGTTCTTCGGGGCCTTCAATCCGCAGCGCCGGACGAACTACTATCTGACCCAGACGTTCTTTGCTCCCGTGCAGAACAAGGTGACAATACCTTTCTATGCGGGCAAGATCACCTGGGCGCTCAATAGCAAGAACACCTTCACCGCTTCCACCTTTGGGGATTTCACCAAGGTTGAGGGCTTCCTGGCAACTGGTGCGCTGACCAATGTGAACGGGTTTGGCTCGAGCATCGACGCCTTCCTCGGCGAGCAGCAAACCGGCGGCCACAACTACGCCTTTCGTCTGAACTCGACGATCAAGAACAACTTCATCGCGGAGTTCTCAGGCGGTCTGCACTTTCAGAGAGCGAATTCGATTCCACTTGCCACTACCAACCCGCTCGTTAGCGACACCTTTGCGGTGTTGAGAGCCGGCGCGGTTCTGCCGGTCACACAGACCGGCGTTCTGTCGGACGCAAATAGCAGCAGAACTGGGTTTGTTGACTTTGTCGACGGCCGTGGTGGTTCGTTGCAGCGGAATTTCTTGCGTGGTCCAGGCTTCGGTTTATATACGACTTCGGCCCGGAATCGCTATGAGATTAATGCCCACATGCAGAATATCGTGGGCAAGCACACAGTCAAGTGGGGCTTTGAGTGGTTTCGAAATATCTACAACAACCTTCAGACCTCGAGTGGCGCCCCTATTACTTACGGCAACCCACAGGGTTATGCTTTTGTGAATGGGGCTGACGGTAACCAGACCCTGAACCAGCGCGTTACCAATAGCTTCAGCGTATGTACGGTTCGCGGGGCCCAGATTGTCTGTCCGAGCGGCACCGCCACGGCGCTGCTGACCACGCCAGGCGTCGTTTTGCCCGCGGGGCTTACGTCGGTCGTAACCGGTGCAATTACCTCGACCGAAGCATTCGGCAACCCGTTCATCGTTAGAACCGGGACCCGCGTTCGCGACTTTGAACTCAACGCGCAGACTTACACCAACGCGGAAGCGTTCTATGTCCAGGACGACTATAAGTTTGCTCGCAACTTTCAGCTCAACATTGGTGCGCGCTGGGACTACGAACAAGCCTACAACACCGATGGTGGAACATACGTCAAGTTCAACAACTGGTGGGACAACCTGGCTCCGCGCCTTGGACTCAGTTGGGATTTCACAGGTACTGGCAGAGGCAAGCTTTTTGCCAATTATGCCACCTTTATCGAAGTTCCAATTCCATTGGACGTCAACGTGCGTGCCGGTGGAGGGAGCTCTCAGACCGACAAGAACTTTAACGTAAACAGATACGCTGCTCCTGCCGGTTCCACTATTGTGCCGGGAATTTCGGCTATTAATCCGGCCTGTACACCGCTAGAACCCTGTCAAACAGGCGTTGTCAATCTTGGTGCCGACGCCACACCGATCGAACCGGGACTGAAACCGCAAAGCATCGGCGAAGGTAGCGTCGGTATTGAATACGAGGTCGTCAAGGATCTGGCTCTCGGTGTGCGAGGAATCTATCGCCACATGAGGAACGTGATCGAAGATGGCTCGTACGATGATGGGAACACGTATTTCATTTTCAACCCGGGACGAAATGAACCCGGGTCAGTAGAAAGCCAAGCATGTGCAGGCGATGTGGCAACCGCTCGCCTTCCTCGTTGCTTTGGGCGCGCCCAGCGTTTCTACCGCGCAATCGAGTTCACGGCTACGAAGCGGTTCACGAATAACTATCAGTTTATCGCTTCCTACGTGTACTCGAGCCTGACGGGCAACTACGAAGGCTTGTTCCGTAATGACAACGGGCAGTCTGACCCGAACATCACTTCGTTGTTCGATCTGACAAGCCTGCTCGATAACACCTATGGACGTCTGCCGAATGACCGTCCGAACCAGTTCAAGTTCAACGGCAGCTATCGGACCCCGTGGAAGCTTATGATTAGCGGAAACTTCTACATGCAGTCCGGGACTCCGTTCAACATGCTGGTTCCGCACCCGGTTTATGGAAATAACGAAGGGTTCGGCGTGCAGCGCGGCACGGCCATTGTTCCCACGGTCACGGCGACTCAGCCCGGATTCCCGAACGTCGTCAACAGCATCGGCTCAAGCCGTACGCCGACGACAATGAACCTGGATTTGGGTGTCTACTACCCGATCAAGGTTGGTGAGGGAAAAGAAATACGTCTGAGTGGAGACTGGTTCAATGTCTTCAACTCTCAGCGTGCTATCACTTTGGATCAAACCTTCTCGATTAACAGTGGTGTGACTGGAGTT
>Ga0193725_1000622_pt1 | contig 10213 bp, 10 predicted proteins | sample H2a2metaG_FD_143058 | JGI IMG/M metagenome (GOLD analysis project Ga0193725, IMG submission 143058) | Soil microbial communities from a riparian zone of the East river system, Colorado, United States - H2a2 | ecosystem: Environmental > Terrestrial > Soil > Riparian zone | place: USA: East River...
CTCGGCGGCGTTCCAGAGCTTGTCGTATTCCGCGTTCTGCCACCGGGTCGTGTTCCGGCCCGCCCACTTGTTGGCCTTCTGGGCGACCTCGGTGGAGAGGAACTGGTTCATGAAGAACTGCGGATCGGGCGAGGTCTGGGTGGTGTTGTACATCTGGATGTCGGCGATGAAGTGCCGGTTGGTGTCGGGGTTGGCCGCGTCGGAGGAGAAGAAGACCGAGGCCACGACCGACTTCAGCTCGACGTCCAGGCCCGCCTTGCCGCAGGCCTGCTTGACGATGGCCTGGTTCTTCTGGCGCAGCGAGTTGGTGGAGGTCTGAAACAGGAGCTTGATGCGCTTGCCGTCCTTGCCGACGCGGAAGCCGTCGGCCCCCCGCCGGTAGCCCGCCTCGTCGAGCAGCCGGCCGGCCTTGTCGACGTTGAACTCCCACTTCATGTTCGGCGAGCGAAACTTCGAGGGCGCGTTGACGAAGTTCGCGGTCGACTGACCCGTCTCGCCGTAGAGCTCCTCGTGGACGGTCCCGCGGTCGATCAGCAACGCGATGGCCTGGCGGAACTTCAGATCTTGGAAGAGCGGGTGCTTCGACTTGACGTGACCTTTCTCGCCTTCCACCTCGGTCCACGGGTCCGACTGGTTGAGCTGGATGTGCTCGATGTTCCCGGTGGGCGAACTGAGGAGCCGCCCCTTGCCGCCCTGGGCGAGGCGCTTGAGGACTTCCCACTCGACCTGCAGGTTCCAGGCATAGTCGAACTCGCCGGTCTGCAGCACGGCACGAGCCGCCGAGGGGGCGTCGCCGCCGCCCTTGAGCTCGACGAGGTCGAAGAACGGGCGGTTGGCCACGTGGTAGTTCGGGTTGATCTCGTAGCGCACGGAGTCGCCGGGCTTGAAATCCACCACCCGGTACGGGCCGGTCCCGACCGGCTTGAGGTTGTACGGCGCCTCGCGGGACTTGGCGCCCTTGAAATCTTTGAGCAGGTGCTTGGGCAGGATGTAGCCTTGCAGCCCGAAGAACGCGTCGTACCAGAATGCGCGCGGCTCCTTGAAGTGCATGCGGACCGTGTGGTCGTCGATCCGGTCCATCCGGTCGATGTCGCGATAGGCGGTGACGTTGACGGACGCGGTCGCCGGGTCGGCGACGTACTCCCACGTGAAGATGACGTCGTCGGCGGTGAAGGGTTTGCCGTCGTGCCACTGCACGCCTTTCTTGAGCTTCCACGTCACGCTCTTGCCGTCCTTGGCGAGCCCGCCGTTCTGGTGCGTCGGCGCCTCGGCGGCCAGGATCGGAATGAAGTTGCCGTCGGGATCGAACGAGACCAGCGGCTCGGCGACCACGCGGGAAGCGTCCTGGTCCTTGGTGCCGATGGCGAAGTGGCCGTTGAGCAGCGTGGGCGCCTGCCACCAGAGCAGCCGGAGGCGTCCGCCGCCGCCGCGCTTGGTCGGGGTGAAGGCGGCGGGTCGGCTCTGGGCCTGCGCGACGCCGGCCGAGGCGAGCATCTGCGCGGCCAGCGGGGCCGTGAGACCGAAGCCCACCATCGTTCGCACAAACGCCCGCCGCGACAACCGCCCGGCCCTGACGTCTCCGATCAGCTCACGAATCTCGTATACGTCCATATTCCTTTCTCCAGGCCGATCAAAAACGGCCAGATGCTAGGCGGCGACGAGCGACGACTGAGGCGTATGCCGCATACGCCGCCGCAGTAGGAGATGAGGCCGCCCAGGGCGGCCGAGTCGACGCTTCAGACATCGAAGGTCGAGCGAGGAGCCAACGACGCAGATGGCCGTTTTTCATCGGCCTGCGCCGAGCATTCGAACGGCGACATCAATAGCTTCAACCATGCTCTCGTGATTGGCGATGCCTTTCCACGCTCGGTCGAACGCAGTGCCGTGGTCGACGGACACGCGCAGGAACGGCAAGCCGACGGTGACGTTGACGCCGGAGAGGCCGGTCCATCGGCCGCTCGCCTGGTCGTAGGTGAACCCGAGGGTCTTCACGGGCACGTGGCCCTGGTCGTGATACATGGCGACCACGATGTCGAACTCGCCGCCCCGCGCCCGCGAGAACAGCGTGTCGGCGGGCAGCGGCCCGAAGACGGTCAATCCCTCGGCGCGCGCGGCCTCGATCGCGGGCGTGATCGCGGTCCGCTCCTCGTCGCCGAAGAGCCCGTCCTCGCCGGCGTGGGGGTTGAGTCCGGCCACCGCGATGCGCGCCGCGGGACGGCCGAGACCGTCCATCGTTCGCTGGGCCAGCCGGATCACCCGCAGCACGCGGTCGCGCGTGCAGAGCTCGGGGACGCGGCGCAACGCGACGTGCGTGGTCACGTGGATGACGCGCAGGTCGCCACCCATCAGCAGCATCGCGTAGTCGCGGGTGTCGCTGAGCTCGGCGAGGATCTCGGTGTGGCCGGAGTGACGGACGCCGGCGGCGGCCAGCGCCTCCTTGTTGACGGGCGCGGTCACGATGGCGTCGATGGCCTTCGACGTCGTGAGCGCGACAGCGCGCTCGATGTACTCGTAGGCGGCACGCCCCGCGGCGGCGCTCACGGTCGCGCGCTGGAGCGTGGCCACGTCGACGTTCGCGCAGTCCAGGCACTCGAGGGTTTCCGGCGGCCAGCGACAGTCCTCGACGCGCGCGACCGCGTGCAGCGCGAGCGGGGAGCCGATCAGGCCCAGCGCCTCGCGCATCACCGCGGCGGCCCCGATCACGACCGGCCGGCTCTCGCGTTGCACCGCCTCTTCCGCGCACGCCTTCGCGATGATCTCGGGACCGACCCCGGCGGGATCGCCCATGGTCACGCCGATCACGGGTCGATTCACACGCGAGCCCTCCGAGGAGCGCCCCGGCTCACGCGGAACCTCGCGCGGCCACGGCCAGCAGCATCGAGACGAACAGATCGGGCTCGCCGAAGCCGCCCGCCTTGGTGAGCAGCGGCAGGGCCGGGTGTCGCGGCGTCGAGAGGCGGGCGAGCGCCAGACCGTGACGGGGCGGACCGATCAATTCGATCGCGTCGGCGCCGAGGGCTTCGCACAGCGCCCGCGCGGTCTCGCCGCCGGTCACCGCGACGCCGTCGAAGGACTCGCGCTCGAGCAGGGTGCGCGCCTCGGCGGCCAGACGCCGGGCGACCGCGTGACGATCGTCAGCCGGCGCGTCGGGTGCCGCGATCACGCAGAGTCCCGCGGCGCGCGCGGCGGCGACCTGGGCGCACGTGGCCGGATGCCGGCTGCCGGCCACGAGCAGCCAGCGTCCGCCGGGGCTCAGCTCGACGTTTTCTCGAAGCAGCGAGAGATGGCAGGCGAGGGCGCGTCCCAGCCCGGCGGAGCCCGCGAGCAGCATCGCGATCCCCGACCCGAGCGCGGCGTCGACGAGGGTCTCGAGATCGGCGTCGGTCTCGGCGTCGGCCACCATGACGGTGCCGGCGAGCCGGCCGATCCGCGGCGTCAGTCGCGCGGCGCCGGCACGCACCTCGTCGAGCGGTATCCAGGCGAGGGGACGGTCGATCCGCGCGCGCAAGACGTCCACGACGCTGGACGACGATGCGGCGGCGCTCCGCCCGGTCGGCGTCGCAGCCAGCGGGACGCCATCGACCAGCAGCAACCGCTCGATCACCACGCGACCCTGGGCCGGAAACGCCGGGCACACCAGCGCGGTGGTGAGACCGGCCGCGCGCATGAGCGCGTCCACCTCGAGACCGACGTGGCCGCGCAGCGTGGAGTCGATCTTCGCGAAGTATCGAGTCGCCGGGGCCAGCGCGGGAACTCGCGCCACCCGCGCGACCGCGTCGTCCGCGCCGGCCGCGCGCGACTCGGTGTCGACGACGCTCACGGCGGCACGGATCGGCGCCGCCGGCCAGATGGCCAGGGGGACCGGGCCCTCGCCGGCGAAGAGGCTGCCGGTGTCGCAGGCGCCGGTGAGATCGTCGGCGACGATCGTGAGGCTCATCAGGCCCGCATCATATAGAGATCAGCGCGTGGTTTACAATGAGCGGAATGCCGAGGACGCTGGCCCTCACGCTGAGCTTTCTCGTCGTCGCCATCGTGGCCGGCGCCGCCAGCCACGCCCTGGAGCCGGCGGCCTCGCCGCGCTCCACCTCGGGAAAATCGCTCAGCCTCGACGACGCGATCAAGGAGCTGGAGCTGATCCGGCCGCCGCGGCCGAAGTTCGCCGACGACTTCACGATCCCCACCGCCGGCGGGCAGACGTTCAAGCTGTCGGCGCAGCGGGGGAAGCCGGTGTTCATCAATTTCTGGGCGACGTGGTGCCCGCCGTGCCTGGAGGAGATGCCGGCCCTCGAGCGGCTCTGGCGTGCCCAGAAGGACGGGGGCTTCGTGATGCTGGCGGTGACCGTCGACGCCAACCCCAAGCTCGCGGCGCCGTACGTCGAGCGTCACGGCTTCACGTTCACGATCGGCCTCGATCCCAAGATGGAGCTGGCCAACACCTATGGCGTCCGCGCGCTGCCCTCCAGCTTCCTGATCGACCGCGACGGCCGGCTGGCCGCGGTGGCGGTCGGCCCCCGCGTCTGGGACAACACCGCCGCCCACGCCTTGATCGAGCGGCTGGCCCGGTGAGCGGGTCGGTCGGGGTCCTCGTGGCCTTCAGCGCGGGACTCTTTTCGTTCCTGTCGCCGTGCGTGCTGCCCCTGTTTCCGTCCTACGTGTCCTTCATCACCGGCATGTCGGTGTCCGACCTCACCACCGACCTCAGCGGGGCCGCGCGCCGGCGCGTGATGCTGCACGCGCTGGCCTTCGTGCTGGGCTTCTCGCTGGTGTTCGTGGCTCTGGGCGCCTCCTTCAGCGCGGCCGGGCAGTTCCTGCTGGACTATCGCAACCTCATCCGCCAGATCGGCGGCGCCTTGATCGTGCTGTTCGGGCTCTACATCGCGGGCGTGTTTAAGCTCGCGGCCATGGGACGGACCATGCAGTTCCAGATCCGCGAGAAGCCCGCGGGCTACCTCGGCTCGCTCCTGGTGGGGATCACGTTCGCGATCGGCTGGACGCCGTGCGTGGGCCCGATCCTGGGCGCCATCCTGTCGCTGGCCGGCACCGCGGAGACCGTGCAGCGCGGGATCGGACTGCTCATCGCGTACTCGGCGGGACTCGGCGTGCCGTTCCTGATCTCGGCCGTCGCGCTCGGCGCCTTCCTGAAATTCTTCAAGCGCTACCGCCCATTCATCCCGGTGATGGAGCGCGCCGCCGGCGTGATCCTCATCGTCGTGGGCGTCCTCGTCTTCACCAACTACTACGTCGTGCTCAACTCATGGGCCATCTCGCTGACTCCCGAGTGGCTCCTCCGCCGGCTGTAAACCCCGTGCGGGTTCACGTCAGGGTCCCCGCGAGCTCGGCGAATCTCGGGCCGGGGTTCGATGCGCTCGGGCTGGCGCTCGGGCTCTACAACGAGATCGACGCCCAAGAGTCCGAGCGGGTCACGGTAACAATTGAGGGCGAGGGGGCGGCGCAGCTCGCCACGAGTGAGGACAACGTGGTCGTGCGCGCGGTGCGCGCGGCGCACGAGGCCGCGGGACGTCCCTTTCGCGGATGCGCGCTCGCCTGCGTGAACCGGATCCCGCTGGCGCGCGGACTCGGATCGAGCGCGGCCGCGTGGGTGGGCGGGCTCGTCGCCGGCAACGCGCTGCTGGGCTCGCCCCTCGACCGCGAGACGCTGCTGGCCCTCGCCGCCCGTGCCGAGGGGCACCCCGACAACGTCGCCGCCGCGCTGCTCGGCGGCCTCACGGTGGCCTACGGCGGAGCGGATGGCGCGCGCGCTCTCTCGCTGCCGGTCCCGGATTCGCTGCGCTGGATCATCCTCGTCCCCGGCGTCTCGATGTCGACGGCCGAAGCCCGCGCGATCCTGCCTCAGTCGGTGTCCCGAGCCGACGCGGTGTTCAACGTGCAGCGGGTGGCACTGCTGCTGGCGAGCCTCCAGTCCGGCCGCGTCGACCTGCTCCCGTCGGCGCTCGAGGATCGCCTGCACGAGCCCTATCGGTTGCGGCTGTTCCCCTGGATGGCCGAGGTCGTGGCCGCCGCGCGGGCGGCCGGCGCGCTCGGGTGCGTGCTGAGCGGCGCCGGTCCGTCGCTGCTCGCCGTCGCCGATGACGACGTGACCGCCGCGACCGTCGCCCGCGCGATGGAGCACACGCTCGACGCCGCCGGCGTGAAAGGCGAAGCCCGCTCACTGCCCGTCGACACGTCAGGCGCCCTGAGCCGAGTCGTCTCGTGACGCACGTCGCGCCCGGCGTGCTGCCCTATCAGGCGATCCGCGCGGCTGTCGAGGCCGGCTGGATCTCCTCGGCCGCGCCTTTCAGTGAGCCGCAGTTCCAGCCGGCCAGTCTCGACCTGCGCCTCGGCGCGGTCGCGTACCAGTTGCGCGCGAGCTTCCTGCCCTGGGGCCAGACGGTGCGGGACCGACTCGAGCCGGCCGGGGCGGGCGAGCGCGAGCTGATGATCGATCGCGTGTCGCTCGAAGGCGGCGCCACGCTTCAGCGCGGGTCCGTCTATCTGGTGCCACTGCTGGAGACGCTGGCCTTGCCGGCTCACGTCCGTGGTCGCTGCAATCCCAAGAGCACCACCGGGCGCCTGGACATCTTCACCCGCGTGATCACCGACGGCACCCCGCGCTTCGACGAGGTTTCCGCCGGATATCGCGGGCCGCTCTACCTCGAGGTCTCACCGCAATCGTTTCCGGTCCGCGTCCACGCCGGCCACTCGCTGAACCAGCTTCGCCTGCTCTCGGGCGACACCGCGCTCGGCGACGCGGACCTCGAGGCGCTCTATGGCCGGACCCCGCTGCTCTACGACGCCGACGACCGGCCGATCCCGCTCGAGCGGGTGGTCTTCAACGACGGGCTCTGCATGGGCGTCGATCTCTCCGGGCGCGACACCGACGCCGTCATCGGATATCGCGCGCATCCGAATCCGCCGGCCGTCGATCTCGCGCGCACCGAGGCCTACGATCCCGCCGAGTTCTGGGAGCCGATCAAGCGGCCGGGTCGGGACGCGTACATCCTCGAAGCGAACCGGTTCTACATCCTGGTCTCGAAGGAGCGGATCCGCGTGCCCCCCGAGTTCGCGGCCGAGATGGTGGTGTACGACGCGGGAGCCGGCGAGATCCGCACGCACTACGCCGGATTCTTCGATCCCGGCTTCGGGTACGGAGACGGATCGGTGCTGGGCACCAAGGTCGTCATGGAGGTGCGGGCCCGCGAGGTGCCGTTCATGCTGTACGACGGTCAGACGTCGTTCAAGGTGTGGTTCGAGCGCGTCGCCGCCCGGCCGGAGCGACTCTACGGCGTCGGGCTCGGGTCCTCCTATCAACACCAGACGCTGACGTTGAGTAAACAATTTCGCCGGTCCTGACCCATGCGCCTGGCACGAGAACGGCATGCTAGAATGCCGGGCGTAGGCGATGTGGACCGTGCGACATCGGCCCGTGCCCGATGGAGGGCGACATGGCAGAGCAAAAAAGGAAAGAAACGCGACCGACGAAGCCTGCAGAGGGCGGCGGTGAGGGGGGCGCAGCGAACCCCGAGCTGGCCAAGAAGGGCAAGAAGATCAAGGAAGACATCGACAAGCTGCTCGACGAGATCGACGACATCCTCGAGGAGAACGCCGAGGAGTTCGTGAAGAGCTACGTGCAGCGGGGAGGCGAGTAGCCGATGCCGATCTACGAGTACCGCTGCGGGGATTGCGATCGACACTTCGAGCGGTACGTGACCACGACGGCGGCGGCCGCGAGCTGTCCGTCGTGCGGCAGCGCGTCGGTCAAGCGCATGCTGTCCCTGTTCTCGATGAAGAGCGAAGGCGGCCCCGTCGCGTCGAGCGTGCCCGCCGGCGGCGGCGGCGGCTGCTGCGGCGGCGGTTGCGGCTGTCACTGACTCTCCCGCCGGCCGGCGGCTGAGGCACGGAGGGCCGGGACTGATGGATCTTCGCCGGCTCGAAGTGTTCGCGAAAGTCGCCGAGCTCGGCAGCTTCTCGCGGGCCGCGGAAGCGCTATTCCTCACACAACCCACGATCTCCGAGCACATCCGCTCTCTGGAGGTCGAGCTGGGGCTGTCGCTGCTCGATCGGCTCGGGCGCGGGGCGACGCCGACTCCGGCGGGACGCGTCCTGCTCGACTACGCCCGCCGCATGCTCAAGCTCGCCGAGGAAGCGCGACAGGCCATCGATCGCTTCCAGGGACGCATGAGCGGCACGCTGATCGTCGGCGGCAGCACGATCCCGGGCGAGTACGTGCTGCCCGCGCTGATCGGCCAGTTCAAGTCCAAGTACCCCGACATCCTGATCAGCCTGCGCGTCGCCTCGAGCCGGCAGGTCAGCGAGTGGGTCGACGAGGGACGCGTCGAGGTCGGCGTGGTCGGCGCGCGGCCGGCGCAGCGCACCCTCGAGGCGCGCGCGCTCATGAGCGACGAGCTGGTGATCGCCGTCCCCGCCGGCCATCCCTGGGCGGGACGCAAGACCGTCGCGCTGGCCGACGTGCGGTCCGAGCCGCTGATCGTGCGCGAGCCGGGCTCGGGCTCGCGCGAGGCGCTCGAGCGCGCGCTGCACGACGCGGACACGAGCCTCGACGCCTTCCGCGTGGCCGGTGAGATCGGCTCCACCCAGGCCGTCAAGCAGGCGGTGCGGGCCGGCGTCGGCATCACGATCATCTCGCGGCGCGCGGTGGAGGACGAATGTCGCGCCGGTCTCGTCCACTGCGTCAAGGTGCGCGACCTCAAGCTCGCGCGGTCGTTCTACCTGGTCACCCATCGCGAGCGCACGCGCTCGCCCCTGGCCGAGGCGTTCGTGACCTTCGTCGAATCCGAGGCCGGCGAGACGCCATCGTAGGAGTGTCATGACACCAGACGAGAAGATCCGACTGACGTCCTTCGCCTCCTGCGCCGGCTGAGCGTCCAAGATGGCTCCTGGAGATCTCCAGGAGGTGCTCGCGGTGCTGAAGCCGGTCGATCCCACGGCCCATCCTGACCTGCTGGTGGGGCTGGGCGCGGCCGACGACGCGGCGGTGTACCGCATGGGGCCCGAGCTGGCCATCGTCGCGACCGTCGACTTCTTTCCGCCGGTGGTCGACGACGCCTATACGTGGGGCGCGGTCTCGGCCGCCAACGCGATGTCCGACGTCTATGCGATGGGCGGCGAGGTGATGTTCGCGCTCGCCGTGGCCGGCTTCCCGCGCGATTTTCCCAAGACGATCATCGCGGAGGTCTTCCGCGGCGGCGCCGAGAAGGTCGCGGAGGCGGGCGGCATCATCGCGGGCGGCCACACCGTGGTCGACGCCGAGCCGAAGTACGGGCTGTGCGTGACCGGGCGCGTGCATCCCGATCGCGTGTTCATCAAGGGCGGGTTGCGTCCGGGCGACCGGGTCTTTCTCTCCAAGCCGCTCGGGGTCGGGGTCGTCACCACGGCGGGGAAGAACCAGGCCGCGACCGACGAGGCGCTGGCCGCGGCGGTGGCGAGCATGCTGCGTCTCAATCGCGTGGCCGCGCGGGTGGCCTCGGCGGCCGGCGCCCGCGGCGCCACCGACATCACCGGCTTCGGATTCATGGGTCACGCCGTGGAGATGATCCAGGCCTCGGGGGCGGGGCTCGCGATTTCCGCGTCGCGCTTGCCGCTCCTGCCCCAGGCCCTCGATCTCGCCGCGGCGGGAAAGTTCAGCGGCGGCATGGGCCGCAACCGCCGACATGTCGAGACGATCTTCGGCGACCGCTTGCAGATCGCCGCCGCCGTCCCGCCCGCGCTCGTCTCGCTGCTCTTCGAATCCGAAACCTCGGGCGGCCTGCTCTTCTCCGTGGCGACTGACCGCGCCGACGCCGTGATCCCCGCCTTCGCCGAACAGAACGAACCGTGCTGGGAGATCGGCGAAGTCGTCCCCACTCCAGTCCTCCGAATCAACTAGACCGAATCAGCGAGACGCAGAAGATCGTCCCGCTCCGTGCGCGGGCTTGGCCCGCGCTACTCCGATTCCTAGTCCGCGGGTTTGCTTTGGAGGACTCTGAGGAGGCGCGTCTTCAGCTCGGGGGGAATCTCGACGTCGCGAAGGGTGCGGGTGGCGTTCACGGTGCCGCGATACGTGTTGATGAAGGCCACGCAGGGCGCGCAGCCTTCGATGTGCCACTCCAGGAGTTCCGCCGTGTGTTTGGGCAACGTGCCTTCGAGGTAGTCGCCGAGCAGCTCGGCGATCCGGCGGCACTGCAGTTCCGACGAAGACGACGCGGGGTCGTTTGAG
>Ga0193725_1000623_pt1 | contig 10207 bp, 8 predicted proteins | sample H2a2metaG_FD_143058 | JGI IMG/M metagenome (GOLD analysis project Ga0193725, IMG submission 143058) | Soil microbial communities from a riparian zone of the East river system, Colorado, United States - H2a2 | ecosystem: Environmental > Terrestrial > Soil > Riparian zone | place: USA: East River...
GCTCGCTCCTGCCCCTGGCCGAGATGACCGTTCACACCGAACGATTCGGGACCCGCCACCGGGCGGCCCTCGGGATCACCGAACAGACCGATGCTGTCGTCGTCGTCGTCTCGGAGGAAAACGGCCAGGTCAGCCTCGTCGAGCGGGCCCGGATCGTGCGGAACCTGAACGAGGCCCAGCTGGCCAGGGCGATCCGCTCGCTGCTCGCCCCGACCGACGGTCGCGGACCCTTTGGCCGCCTGCCGCCGGGCGATGGAACCGGCGTCGGCGGACGCGCACCCCGCCTGGCCGAGCTGACCCGACGTGTCGGCCGAAGCCGGCCACGGCGGCGGGCCCGGCCCGAGGACGACGCAGCCGCGGCGGCCGTACGAGGACCCACGTGAGTCGAATCGGGCGCCTCCTCTTCCACAACTGGCCGCTCAAGCTCGCCGCAATCGCCTTGGCCTCGATGCTCTACGCAGGGCTCGTCATCTCGCAGTCGGCCCAGGAACTTCCCGGTGGCATCCGGGTCGACATACTCAACCTGCCGGCGAATTCCTCTCTCGTCCAGACCCCTCCCCAGGTGACCCGGATTCGCTATGTCGCGATAAGTGACCCAACGGCCCGGGCGACGCCCGACAGCTTCCGGGCGACGATTGACTTAAAGGATGTCGACCCGGCGGCCGGCCCAACCGTTGTGCCGATCCGGGTCGAATCCGTCGACCCCCGGTTCACGGCCCTCAGCTGGGATCCGCCGAGCGTCCAGATCCGGCTCGACCCCCTCAGGGACAAGGTCGTCAAGGTCAACGTGGTCACCGGACCGATCCCGGCCAAGCTCCAGGTGCGGCCGGCCGTCGTCACGCCCGCCACGGTCACGGTGCGGGGCCCGGCATCGGTCATTGATCGAGTGGCCTCCGCCCGGGCCGACGTCACCATCGAGCCGAGCGGGCTCAACGTCGATCGCGACGTCGATCTCGTCCCCGTCGACGACGTTGGCAACCGCGTGACGCCCGTGAATGTCGACCCACCCACGGTACACGTCCAGATCGCCGTCCTCAGCGAGCCCCAGACACACACGGTGCCGGTGAATCCCAACGTCACCGGCACGCAGGCCGCGGGCTACGAGGTCGTGTCGGTGGCCGTGGACCCGGCCGTCGTGACGCTCCAGCTCGACGCCAACCAGGTTGCCGCCGTGCCGGCGGCCGACACCGCTCCGATCTCGATCAGCGGGGCGACGCAGGATGTCGAGGCGGATGTCGGACTGGCGCTGCCGCTGGGTGTCGTGGGTCTCGAGGGGACGACCGTCCACGTCACGGTGACGATCCGGCCGATCGCCAGCACCCGCACATTCGATGCCGGCGTCGTCCTCTCCGGCGCTCGGACCGACCTCCTGTACAGCCTGTCCGTCAACCACGCCCTCGCGACCGTCGGTGGGCCGCTTGCCGAGCTCCAGCGGCTCGACGGCGCGGCCTTCGTCCTGACCGCCCCGGTCGGCGGACTCGCGCCGGGAACCCACGAGGTGACGCTCGAGGCCAACCTGCCGATCGGTCTCACGATGGTCGGCATCGAACCGCCCAAGATCACGGTCACGGTCAGCGTCCCGCCGTCGGCGGCGCCCTCGACGGGGCCGTAGATGGCCCGTCTTTTCGGCACGGACGGGATCCGTGGCGTCGCCAATATCGAGCTCAAACCGACCCTCGCCTATGCCCTTGGCCGGGCAACCGCCCATCGCCTCGCCGATCGCGGCGGGTCGATCGTGGTCGGTCAGGACACCCGCCGCTCCGGCGACATGTTCGTCGCCGCCATCAGCGCCGGTGCCACGAGCCTCGGCACGGACGTCCACGTGACCGGCTGCGTCCCGACGCCTGCTCTTGCCTTTCTCGCCGGGACGGGCGAGTTCGCCGCCGGAATCATGGTCTCGGCATCCCACAATCCGGCCGAGGACAACGGGCTCAAGGTCCTCGACCGGTCCGGGCTCAAGCTCGACGACTCGGTCGAGGACGAGATCGAGCAGCTCATCTGGCGAACGGAGGAGCTCGGTTCCGTCGGAAACGCCGAGATGGGACGGACCGTGCTCGCGACGGCGCTGCTCGACCGTTACCTGGAGCACCGCCTGGGGCTGGCAAGCTCGATCGACGCGGCCGGGCTGCGGCTCGTCGTCGACTGCGCCAATGGCTCGGGCGGGATGGTCGGTCCGACGATCCTGGCGGCCACCGGGGCGACCGTCGAGGTCATCCACAACGAGCCCGATGGAGTCAACATCAACGTCGGCTCGGGCGCAACCGCGCCGGCGTCCCTCGCGGCGGAGGTCGCCAAACGAGGCGTCGAGGTCGGGTTTGCCCTGGACGGCGACGCGGATCGGCTCATCGCGGTCGACGCTTCGGGGCGTGTCGTCGACGGGGACCAGGTCCTGGGGATCCTCGCCCTCGACCGGCTCGAACGGGGGGTGCTGCCCGGGGGCGCCCTGGTGGTGTCGGTCCTGTCCAACGGTGGCCTGCAGGCGGTCGTCGAGTCGGCCGGCGGTCAGGTCATCAGGACGCCCGTCGGCGACAAGTACATCCTCGAGGGCATGCAGGTCAGCGGCGCCGGTCTGGGCGGCGAAAAGAGCGGCCACGTGATCATCCTCGAGTACACGACCTCGGGCGACGGCGTCGTGACGGCCCTCGAACTCCTGCGGGTGATGACCCGGACCGGTCGCTCGCTCGCGGACCTCGCGTCCCAGGTCCACCTCCTCCCGCAGCAGCAGCGAGCGGTCAAGGCTCGCCACAAGGACCAGTGGGAGGGCGATCCGGCCCTCCAGCGGGCGATTCGCGACGCGGAGCGCCGGCTCGGCGAGGCAGGCCGGGTGCTGGTCCGGCCGTCGGGCACGGAGCCCGCGCTCAGGGTCATGGTCGAGGGCCCGGATGCCGCGCTCGTGACGGAGCTGGCCGATGCGATCGCGACTCTGGCCGGAGAGCGACTAAACTGACGCACCGGCGCCAACCTCGCGCCCGGCAGCGGGTCCGGATGCAAGGCGGAGCCGAGGACGCGAGCGAGCGCACCTTGAGCGTGCGTGAGCGAGCGCCGGAGGCGACAACGCAGCAGGCGGGCCCGATCCCGGGCGCGATAGAGGACTGACGGATAGATGTGCGGCATCGTCGGCTACACGGGACCACGGGAAGCGGGCCCGATCCTGATCGAGGGGCTCAAGCGGCTCGAGTACCGCGGCTACGATTCGGCCGGCATCGCCCTCGTCGATGAAGCCGGCGACCTGTTCGTCGAGAAGAAGGCGGGCAAGCTCGCCAACCTGCAGACGGCCATCGCCGATCGCACGCCGCACGCCGCGATCGGTCTCGCCCACACGCGCTGGGCGACCCACGGACGGCCGAACGACCTGAACGCCCATCCGCACCAGGACTGCACCGGCGACATCACGGTCATCCACAACGGCATCATCGAGAACTTCCGCGAGCTGCGCGACGGCCTCGAGGCGCGCGGTCACACGCTGACCTCGGAGACCGACACGGAGGCGATCGCGCACCTTGTCGAGGAGGCCTACCAGGGCGATCTCGCCGACGCCGTCCGCGCGGCCCTCCGCCAGCTCGAGGGTGCGTACGCCCTCGTCGTCATGCACAAGGGCGAGATCAGCCGGCTCGTCGGCGCCCGCCAGGACGTTCCGCTCGTCGTCGGGCTGAACGGCGAGGAAACCTTCATCGCGAGCGACGTGGCCGCGATCCTCGCCCACACCAGGCGGATTGTCTTCCTCGAGGAGGGCGACGTAGCCGACGTCCGGCCGACCGGCGTCGAGATCACCGGGGTCGACGGCGTTCGGCGCGAGCGCGCCGAGACCCTGATCACCTGGTCGGCCGAGGCCGCCGAGAAGGGCGGCTACGAGCATTTCATGCTCAAGGAGATCCACGAGCAGCCGGAGGCGCTCCGCCAGTCGATCCTCGGGCGGGTCAGTCGCGACGGCCACATCCACGTCGAGGAGCTCGACGGCCTGACAGAAGCCCTCACGAGCGTCGACCGCGTCGAGCTCGTCGCCTGCGGCAGCGCGTACTACGCGGCGCTCGTCGGTGCCGCCGCGATCCAGGACTGGACCGGGTTGCCGGCCCGGGCGACGGTCGGTTCGGAGTTCCGCTACAGCCCGCCGCCGCTCGACGGGCGGACGCTCGTCATCGCTGTCACCCAGTCCGGTGAGACCGCCGACACGATCGCCCCGACCCGCCACGCCCGGGAGCAGGGCTGTCCAATCGTCGCGGTCACCAACACCGTCGGCTCCGCGATCACCCGCGAGGCCGATGCCGTCGTCTTCCTCCAGGCGGGGCCGGAGATCGCGGTCGCCGCGAGCAAGACGTTCGTCACCCAGGTCACGACGCTCGTCATCCTGGCCGCGGCGATCGCCAAGGTCCGGGGCAGCCTCGGCGCCGAGCTCGAGGGGGAGCTGGCCGCGGCTCTGCACGCCCTGCCGGCGGCCGCCCAGCAGGCGATCGACGACTCCGCGGCCACGGCCGACGCCTTGGCCCGACGCTACGTCAACTCTCGTGGCTTCATGTTCGTCGGACGCGGCTACACGTACCCGGCAGCCCTCGAGGGCGCCCTCAAGCTCAAGGAGATCAGCTACGTCCACGCGGAGGGCTACGCGGCCGGCGAGCTGAAGCACGGGCCGATCTCGCTGCTGGATGCGGAATGCCCGCTGGTCGCCGTCGCGACGCGCTCGTCGGTCTACGACAAGCTCATCAGCAACGTCATGGAGGGCCGCGCGCGTGACGCCCGGGTGATCGCCGTCGCGACCGCCGGCGACCCGCAGATCGAGCGCTTCGCCGACGACGTCCGCTGGGTCCCCGACACGCACGAGGCGCTGAGCCCGGTCCTCGCCGTCATCCCGCTCCAGCTGTTCGCGTATCACGTCGCGATCGCCCGTGGCACGGACGTCGACCAGCCCCGAAACCTGGCGAAATCGGTCACGGTCGAATAATCCTCAGACCGATGGTGTCGCGGAGCTCCACCTCGGACCTCGGAGAGCGAGATGCAGTTGCCTGTTGAGGTTGCCAATTCGGTCAGCGAGGTCGGGATCGACATCATCAAGGTCGATCGGATCAGGGCGGCCCTCGACCGCTTCGGTGAGCGCTTCTCGCGCCGAGTCCTGACGACTCGCGAGCAGCGCTACGTGCGCAACCGGCCGGAGACGTTTGCCGGCCGGTGGGCGGCGAAGGAGGCGGTCAGCAAGGTGCTCGGTCTCGGGGTGCGCGGTATCGGCTGGCGCGATATCGAGATCGACCGGATGCCGACCGGACAGCCGGCCGTCAGCCTCCACGGCAGGGCCGCTGCCCGCGCGGAACAGCTCGGCATGGGCCGCGTCGCCGTGTCGATCACCCACGAGGCCGATTACGCGGTCGCAATCGCCTTTGGTGTCCGGACCGCCGGTGGCCGCTACGTCTTCCCGCCCGACATCGAGGATCGGCTCGACGATCGCGAGCGCCGGTTGCTTGCCCGGATGGATCGGCTGCGGGAGCTGCACGAGGAGTCTGTCCGACTGGCGGCCGGCGATGGAGACGGCGATGACTGATCGGGCGCCGGTTGGGTTCGGGCGACGAGACGCGATCGTGGCCGCGACGGCGGCCCCGATCGTCGAGGGAGCTGTCACGCTCGACGACGCGGCCGCGGCCGCGCTGCTGCCCGTTCGATCGAAGCGCGGCCACAAGGGCGACTTCGGCAAGCTCCTGGTGATCGCGGGATCGCTCGACTATGCCGGGGCCGCACTGCTCGTCTGCCGCGCGGCGGGACGAGCCGGCGCGGGCCTTGTCACCCTGGCCGTGCCGGAGTCGCTCCAGCCCCTCTTCGCGGCGAAGGTCGTCGAGGCGACGACGATGGCCCTCCCCGAGGACGACGTCGAGGAGCTCGAGCCCGAATCGGCGCTCGCCAGGATCCTCGACCACGAGCACGACGCGATGGTCGTCGGCCCCGGACTTCGGCCGGGCCTCGCGACGGCGGAGCTCGTTGGCCGGCTCATCGTCGCAACCGACGACGCCGCCTCGCCGCCGCTCGTCCTCGACGCGGAGGCGCTCCGATCACTCGCGACAATGGACCACTGGTGGGAGGGCGATCGTCGGCCCGCCGTGCTGACCCCTCATCCCGGCGAATTCGGGCGGCTGCGCGCCGGCAGCGGCCGCGACCCTGCCGAAGACGGCGACATGGTCGGAGACGACGTTGCGCGGGCGGCGGCGGCTCGAGACGCAGCCACGACGTGGGGCCAGGTCGTGGTCCTGAAAGGGGCACGGACCGTGATCGCCGCGCCCGATGGCCAGCTTGCCGTCGCGCCGTTCGAAAACCCGGCGCTCGCGACGGGGGGGACGGGCGATGTCCTGGCCGGGGCGATCGGGTCGCTCCTCGCCCAGGGGCTCAAGCCGTTCGACGCGGCGCGGCTCGGGGTCTACCTCCATGGCCTTGCCGGCGACAGCGTCCGGGAACGGATCGGCGACGCCGGGCTTCTCGCCTCCGACCTGCCGGACCCCATCGCGATCGCTCGCAAGCGCCTCGCGGCGGTTGCCGAGCGGCGGGCATCGGCCGGACGTCTCGGGTTCGGCTCGCGTGAGACCTCCGATACGTCGCCGCCGTCGTCGGGCGCCGGGGTCGGGGCCGACCGCTGACCGAAGACTGGGCGAGCCGGCGTCCGATCGAGCGGCGGCTGGCCGACGCCGGACTACCGGCGCTGCCGCGAACGGCCTGGCTCGAGCTCGACCTCGATGCCCTCGCCGCGAACCTGGAGCTTGTCCGTCGACTCGCCGGGCCCGGGATCCTCGTCCAGCCGGTCGTCAAGGCCGACGCCTACGGCCACGGGATGATCCCGATCGCGCGGGCCCTCGCGGAGGCGGGAGCAGACGCACTGTGCGTGGCGGCCTTCGACGAGGCGGTCGCCCTGCGCGACGCGGGTATCGCCTCCCGGTTGATCGTCCTCTATCCGATCCCACCCGATCGGGCCGTCGAGGCGGCCCGTCGCGAGATCGCGGTGGCGGTCGGGGACCCGTTGCTGCTGGAGGAGCTCGTGGCGCGCGTCGGCGTTGCCTCCGGTGCCCTGCCCGACCTCGACCTCGAGCTCGAGGTCGAGACCGGCCTGGGGCGCGGTGGCGTCTCACCGGATCGAGTTGCGGCTGCGGCGACCCGGATCGCCGAAGCGCCCGGCGTCCGCCTAGTCGGTCTGTGGTCGCATCTCCAGGCCTCAGAGACGCCCGACCGAACCGCCCGCCAGATCGAGCGCTTCGAGATGGCCGCAGCGAACCTTGCAAATGCCGGCCTGCCCATCCCGCGGAGACACCTCGCGGCGAGCGGCGGACTGCTCCTCCCGGGCATTCCCGTCTACGACGCCGTGAGGCCGGGGCTGATGATCTACGGGCTGCCGCCCGATGAGATCGAGCCCGCCGACCTGCCACCCGCCGCGGCTGGACTGCGGCCCGTCATGTCATTTCAGGCTCGACCCGTCCGCGTCGCCGACCTGCCGGCCGGTCACGGGATCTCGTACGGCCCGACGTTCACGACCGGCCGGCCCAGCCGCATCGCGACGCTCCCGCTCGGTTACGGCGACGGCTGGTCGCGAGCCCTCTCCAACCGGGCGGTCGCCCTCGTCCGCGGTCGGCGCGTCCCGATCGTCGGAAATGTCGCGATGGACGCGGTCATGGTCGACGTCACCGACGTGCCCGGCCCGCCCGTCGACGTCCACGATGAATTCGTCCTTCTCGGCGAGCAGGGGAGCGAGCGGATCTCGGCGGCCGAGTTGGCGCAGATCCGCACCACGAACTCCTGGGAAGTCGTCACCTCGATGTCCCGCCGACTACCCCGGGTGTACGATGCCGCGGCCGGCCCGGTAGGGATTCGGACGCTCATAGCCACGGAGGACCGGTGGCTCGGATCGAACTCTGGAACGGCGACATCTGCGAGCTCGAGGTCGACGTCATTGTGAACGCGGCGAACCTGTCCCTGTGGATGTCCACGGGCGTCGGCGGCGCCATCAAGCGCGCCGGCGGCGATGCAATCGAATTCGCCGCGGTCCGCCAGGCGCCGGTGCCGCTCGGTGGGGCGATCGTGACGCCGGCCGGCAACCTGGCCGCGCGAGCCGTGATCCACGCGGTCTCGCTCGATCGAGACCGGCGGACCAGCGGGGCGATCATCGATGCGGCCGTCCGAAGTGCCATGGCCCGGGCGCGCGAGATCGGCGCGACGAGCATCGCCTTCCCGGCGCTCGGCACGGGGGTCGGCGGCTATCCACTCGACGATGCCGCACTCGTGACCGTCCGGGCGGTCCGCGAGGAGCTGCCGAAGTCGACGACCATCCAGCACGTCATCTTCGCGATGCGCGGCGCGGCCGTGTACGACGCGTTCGAGGCGGCGATGGCGGCGACGGCATCCGAGACCGAAGGCGCGACCCCACAGGGGATCGCATGAGCCTTCCGTACGAGCCCACGGAGGAACAGCGCGACGAGCTCGTCGAGCAGGTGGCCCGCGAGATCCAGCTTCGCGGCCTGACGGGTCCTGCCGTTCACTTCCTCCAGGCGAGCCGCCCGTATCGCCCGCTCGGCGCCAACGCGATGCTCTTCTTCGATCCGGTCCTGCGTGGCCTGTTCGGCGGCGAGTTTGCCGGCGCATCCGAGATCCTCGCCGATGACGCGGGCATCGAGCAGCTGATCATGAGGCTCGAGGAGCTCGACGAAGAGTCGACCTGGGACGCGTAGCGCTGCCCCGAGGCGGCGATGAGCCGTCGCAGCCGCCACTGTGGCACGGTGTTCGCGGGTAGCATGGCCCCGTGAGCGATCCACGAGCGTTTCTCGCCTTCGACCTTGGGACTGCCACCTCGTCGGTGGCGCTCATCGCCCGTGTCGGTCACCGCTGGCGGCTGATCGGCGGGCTGTCGATGCCCGCCGGCGTCGAGCTGGATGCCATCGTGGCGCTCGTGCTCGAGCGGGCGACCACAGCCGACCCGCAGCTCGCCCGGCTCATCGGCAGCGACGTCGACGACGCGGTCACGAGCCTGCCGCGACTGATCGCCCGGAGTGCCCAGCCGCGTCGACTGGCCGTCGTCGCGGCGTCCGAGCGGGCCCTCGCCCCGCTGAGCGACGCAGCGCGGCGCAGCGGCTGGCTGGTCACCGCGGCCAGCCCGGAACGGGTCGACCCGCTCGGCGTCACGACCTCGCTTCTCGATCCATCGGTCGACGCCGTCCTCGTCGGGGCGGGCGAGCCACCGGGCGCCGACGAGCGTCGGTCGCTCGACGAGGTGGCCTCGCTCGTGGCCGCGGCAGCTGCTCGACGACCGGAGCTGACCATTGTCCTCGCCGGGGCGATGTCCGAGCGTCTCGAGCGATTCGAGGCCGCCGGCGAGCAGCGCCAGGGTGAGCTCCTCCTCGCCCCGGCGGCGACCAGCGGCGACCCGGTCGGACGGCCGCTCCGGGAGCTGCTCGAGGACCTTCGGGCCCCGGCCGACGACTCCCGTCGGGCGATCGCCAGGGCCGCGGCGGCACTTGCCGACGCCATCGACCGGCGGGTCGAGATCGTGGACATCGGCTTCAACGGCGGTCTCCGGGCGACGGCGTCACCCGGAATCGGGGGCGCCCGTGGGAGCGCCAATGCCTCGTTTGTCGCCGACGCCTGCCTCGTCCCGCCCGAGGTCGACGACGCGGCGGTCGATCGGGTCCTCGCCTGGTCGACCGTTCCGATCGACCGCCATCGCCTCCGCGATCGGCTCCGCGAGCTGCGCCTGGCTCCGTGGGCCGACGCCGCGGGCGTCGGTGCGAGGCTTCGACTGGCGGCCGCGCGGGCGGCCCTCGCCGTTCTCGTCGAGGCCACACCCGCTCAATCGGCCGAAGCCGCGCCCGACCTGATCGTGGCGACCGGCGGGGCCTGGGCGGTGGCTCCCGGGCCCGCCGTCGCCCTCGCCATCGCCGACGTCGTTCGCCGACCGGCGGCACTGGGGATCGCCCTCGATCACGCCCGTCTGCTCGCGCCGTTCGGCTCGATCCCGGATGGCACGGAGCGTCGTCAACTCATGGGCGATGTCGTGGACGACATGCTCGCCCCGCTGGCCAGCGTGATCATCCCGGGTGGGGTGCGGGCAGGTCACGCCGCCGGTCGCATGACCGTCCACGCCGGGTCGGGAACGACCGATCTCGAGCTCGTCCCAGGCAGCCTCGAGCTCGTCGACCTGCCGCCAGGCGAGGTCGGTACGGCCGAGCTTCGGTTCCGCGACACGGTCCGGCTTGGT
>Ga0193725_1000624_pt1 | contig 10193 bp, 10 predicted proteins | sample H2a2metaG_FD_143058 | JGI IMG/M metagenome (GOLD analysis project Ga0193725, IMG submission 143058) | Soil microbial communities from a riparian zone of the East river system, Colorado, United States - H2a2 | ecosystem: Environmental > Terrestrial > Soil > Riparian zone | place: USA: East River...
ATCAGTGCCGAGGAATTTGGCGACCGCCCGCGCGTATTGCGATTCGTCGAATGAGCTTTCCGCAAAAGCGATGGAAAACGTTTTGACGGTTTCCGACGACGCCCGCACGGCCAACGCTGTAACCAGAGAAGAGTCGATGCCCCCCGAGAGAAGGACTCCCAGAGGCACGTCCGAAACCAGACGCAGGCGGACGGAATCGGCCAGCAACTCACGTAGTTGTTCAGCCGCTTCGGCCACGCTCGGGACCGGTTGGCGCGTTTTGTAGCTCAATCGCCAGTAACGTTCGACCTCGACCCGGCCGTCTTCGAGCGTGAGCATGTGCGCCGCCGGCAGCTTGCTGATCCCTTCGTAAATCGATAGCGGCGCCGGCACGTAATCGAACGAGAGATATTGGCGCAACGCATTAAGATTGAGGTTCGGCCGCACGGACGGATGCGCCAGCAGGACCTTTGGTTCAGAAGCAAACAACAATGTGCCGTCGAACACACCCCAGTAGAGCGGCTTTTCGCCGAAACGATCGCGCGCGATGAACAAACGCCGGCGACGATCGTCCCACAGTGCGAACGCGAACATGCCGTTTAGATGCTGAACCATTTCGCGGCCATATTCTTCGTAAAGGTGCGGGAGGATTTCGGTGTCTGAGGCACTGCGAAATGTGTGGCCTCGCGCTTCCAGGTCCGCGCGTAGCTCACGGTAGTTGTAGATCTCGCCATTGAGGATAACCGCGACGCTGTGGTCTTCATTGAAAGTGGGCTGCTCGCCGGTGAGCAAGTCGATAATCGCCAGCCGGCGCATGCCCAGCGCGACGCCGTCATCGATCAGATAGCCTTCCGAATCCGGACCTCGATGGACCATGCGGTCGCACATTGAGCGCAGCAAATCCTCACTACCTTCAGGCGGTTGCGTGCGCGGATCAAGATTGGCCCAACCGGTGATGCCACACATAATTTAGTGTCTCTAAAAAATAAGCTTGAAGTCTGGGAGGACGTCCACGTAGAAGAGCTTCATAACACCGTCTTCCCGAATGAAATAATAATCAAAGCATTCTGGCCGCACGACATAAACAGGAACACTTTTTGGAATGCTAAATTTCTCGTTGCCTTGAACGATTCGAGGAATATTGACGAAATTGTCTTTTTCGCTTTTGCGTTGTCTTCTAAGGTTCTCCCGGTAGATCGGACCGTCAAAGACCACTTGAGTAAGGTATTTGCGATAAAGAGCTGATACTTTCTCAACTTCCGCAATGGCCTGATTCGCTTCTGCAAGATCGCGAGGCGGCTTTGTGTCTGAGCTTACTAAGAATTCCGGTTTCGGATCCAGGTTCTGCACCTCCGGCGGCGTTTTGTTAACGTTTTGGATCAGCACGTAGCTCTCGAATAAGTGCATGAAGGTCATAGTGCTTACATACATTCGTTCGCGGGTGGCCGCATCAAAGTGGGTCAGCAGATCGGGGTTACCGAACGAGAGTGCCCGAGTCCGGAGGTTTGGTTCAGTGATAAATTCGTCGGCGAAAATGCCGCCAAAGTCGAGCGTCTCGTGGAAGCGGCGTACAATTCGGTTCGCGGCAACTTCAGCGCGTCGAAGCATGGCTTCCTCCGTATCGCTATTGCCGACTGCGCTCTGACTCGCCCTGGTTGTCGCGGATAGGAAGCCCGTGACAATCAGCAGCAATACGATTCGCTGAAACCGAAGCTGGCACAACACTCTGTGTTTACGCATCAAACCCAATTCTTTCGCGGACGGCATAAACTGCCTTCGCCTGCGATTCGTGATAAGTGCGCACCTGCATTTCCGCAAGCAGGCCCATCAGGAAAAACTGTATCCCCAGCACCAGCATGACCGTTGTCAGCACCGGCAAAGGCGTCTGGATAAAGTCGGCGTGATGTGGCCAACTCGCAAACTTCATCAGGAAAGCAAAAATGGCGCACACAAGCGAAAGAAGAAGCGTCAACAGGCCGGCCCAGCCGAATACATACAGCGGTTTTGTCTGATACGAAGCCATGAACTTTATGGTCATCAGATCAAAGATAACTTTGATCGTGCGTGACAATCCGTATTTCGATTCGCCCATCGTGCGGGCGTGATGTTCGACCGGGATCTCAGTAACGCGGGCGCCGGACCATGACGCGTAGATGGGAATGAACCGATGCATCTCTCCATAGAGATGCACATCGGCGAGCGACTCGCGCCGGTAAGCCTTCAACGAGCAACCATAGTCGTGCAACGGCACGCCACCAATCCACGAGATTATGCGATTCGCGATCATCGAAGGAATCTTGCGGGTAAACAGTTTGTCCTGCCGGTTTTTTCGCCACCCTGAAACCACGTCGTACCCTTCGTCAATCTTCTCCAGCAACCGGACTATGTCGGCCGGATCGTTTTGCAGATCGGCGTCCATCGGAATCAGCACTTCACCGCGCGCGGCGTGGATGCCGGCGGCCATCGCCGGCGTCTGACCATAGTTGCGCCGCAGCGCGATCACGCGGACGCGCGAGTCTTTCGCGGCGATCTCGCGCAACACTGACAGGCTCTTGTCTGTCGAACCATCATCGACGTAAATGATCTCAGCCGAGCGGCGCAGCTGGGCCAACGCGCGATCCAGCTTCTCGTGGAGTGGACGCAGGTTGGGCTCTTCGTTAAGGACCGGCAGGAAAACCGAAATGTCTGGCCGGTCACTTTCTGGATCGGACCTCCGGACGGATTGACCTGCTGAAACCTCTTGTTCGTAAACGCTCATAACTTGAATGAGTGGCACGGGCGTCCTGCCGTGAATCATGCGCAAGATGCGCGTGCCACAATCAAATCTTCTTCGCCACGCAAACTATCGAAACGCCGAACGGGAAACTCATTCTCCGCAGCCACCAGCTTTCGGCACCCAAAATGCGACCCAGCAAACCATTCAGCGCGCCGATCGTGATGTTGTTCTCGGAGGCCGGGCGCAGGCCTGTCACTCGCATCAACAAGCGGCCAAATAGAATCGGGGCGAAGAATGTAATGTTCGCGTAGGAGGCGCGCTCAACCGTCAATCCCGACTCTCTAAGCCTTTGTTTCAGCTCGGGTAAAGTGTAACGGCGGCGATGATGGCTGATGTCATCCTGCACTCCCCAGAGAAACATGAACGCCGGTACAAACAGCACTGCGCGCCCGTCCGGCCGGAGTACTCGGCGCATTTCGCTAAGGCCCACAATATCATCATCGAGATGCTCTATGACATCAAGGCCGGTCACCAGATCAAACGACGCATCTTCGAAAGGTAAGCTCTCGGCCGCGCCCTGCTTTACCATGGCCAGACCACGCGCGCGACAAAAGTCGAGGGCCTCGGTCGACACGTCAACTCCCTCGGCGGCGCCGAACTGCGAGAGCATCTGTAGATTTGCGCCCGTGCCACAACCGACATCAAGAATCCGCGGCCGCCGCTTTCCGATATCAGCGATTGCCTTCTGAACAAATCCCTCGATGATGCGGCGGCGGCCGGTGAACCACCAGTGTTTCCCCTCGACCTCGTACATGATCGAATAGGTGTGCTGCTGCATCTCGCGCGGGAGTGAATCGGTCATAGTGTTTGCGGTAGTGGCCATAATGTTCGACAAACTTCAGTTTGTCGTGTCCTGCCTATGATCACCTATCCCGACAGCAACGACAAACTAAAGTTTGTCGGACTGGTTTTCGCGAAACCACTCGATGAACTTTTCTATCCCTTCTTCGATCTGCGTCTGCGGATGGTAGCCCAGCAGCCGGCGCGCCTTTGTGATGTCGGCAAAGGTCTGCGGCACGTCACCCGGTTGAACCGGTTGCCGGTCGATCGCGGCGTGCTGATCGAGCGATTTCTCCAACAGTGAAATCAATTCGCGCAGTTCGACCGTGCGCGATTCGCCCAAATTAATGACTTCATAATTGCTCTGATCGTAATCGATCGCAGCACGCACGCCCGCAATGATGTCATCAATGTAAGTGTAGTCGCGGCGCGTCGTGCCGTCACCAAACACCGGTATCGGTTTGCCCGCGCTGATTAGTTTCGCGAATTTGTGAATAGCCAGGTCCGGCCGCTGCCGCCCGCCATAGACCGTGAAGAAGCGCAGGCACACGATGCGCATCTCATAGAGGTGTGCGTATGAATGACAAATCAGCTCGCCGGCAGCCTTGGTTGCCGCATAAGGTGAAATCGGATTGAAGATTGGATCGTCCTCGCTGAATGGCACTTTCGAATTCATTCCGTAAACAGAAGACGACGATCCAAAGACAAACTGTTTCACGCCATGGGTGCGGGCCAACTCGAGCAGATTCAGCGTGCCATTGATGTTCGTCTCGACGTAAAGCCGCGGCTCTTTCAACGACGGCCGTACGCCGGCGCGCGCCGCCAAATGTACGATGCAGTCGAGCCCGGCTTCGCCAAACGCCCGGGACAGTTGCTCGTAATTGCGAATGTCGGCTTCGACAAGTTTGAAATCAGGACTCGCCAACTGTGTCCGCACATTCTCGCGCTTGATCGCCGGATCATAGAAATTGTTGAAGTCGTCAACGACTGTGATCCGCCAGCCGCCTTCGGCCATCAGGAGATCGACGAGGTGCGATCCGATGAAACCCGCGCCGCCGGTGATAAGAATATTTTTCATCTCAAACTGTGATTAAACACAAAGACACCAAGCACACAAAGAATCTGAGGCCAGGCATCTACTACTCGGCTCTATCTTTGTGCCTTCGTGTCTTTGTTGTGAGTTCTTCATTTCGTCGCATAGATCCACAAATGCCAGCCCCACCGCGACGCCAATGTCGATTCCAACGAACGCGGAAGCAGTTTACCAATCAGTGGTATGAAGCGCTTGTTAAGAAAGTACGCGCGGAGCTCAACTTTCCGATAGTCTTTGAATAGTTCGCGTGCTTCATGCCGCGAATACACGCGCGCCAGCGGATTGCCGGCGCCGTCCGTGCTTTGGCTGAGAAACTCATCCGCTGAAACCCGGGCCTTCGCATTACCTGTCAATAGCCCGGCGTGTTCTCTGAGCGAGTCCATCGGCTCACCCGTCAGACGGTGAACGAGCTTGATGCCACTCTCACTCTTTAGCAAACCAGCCCCCACGCGGCGCAAGATACGAATACCGACGCGATAGTTATAGCTACCGCGATGATACAGCATGACGATTGCGCGGCCGCCTGGCTTCAACACCCGATGGATCTCCCGCACCGCGCGCGCGGTGTCGGGCGTGTGGTGTAGAACGCCATGAGAATAAACCAGATCGAATGACTCGTCAGTGAAGTCCAGGTTCTCGGCATCCGCCACCCGAAATTCGCCCGGCAAGCCCGCCACCTCAAATCGCCTTCGCGCCAGCTCAATCGCTGCTTCAGTAAGGTCGATCCCGGTGTAGTACGCGCCGGCTTTAGCGAACTGCGCTCCATCCGTGCCCAGACCGCAGCCGATCTCCAGGACGCGCAAACCGCGCGCGCCGGCAAAGTCGGCCGCGTCCGGAATGTGCCATTCTTTTGCGTAACGGTGCGCTTCGACTCGTTCAAAAAACTCCGGGGTGCCCATTTCGGCATCGCTGAATTTAGTTCCACAGGGATGTGCCTGCCAAAAGGCGCGCACCCGCTCTTTCAGATCGTTGCTGGCGCCCGTGGGATTTGAATGCGAGATTGCCATGAATGCCAGTTTGATTTTGTCATCAGCACCCCGCTTCAGCGAAGTGAGTAGGAATCATTTGGTTTGAGTCTAGCCGTTCCAACAGCTTCCCGTAAACCGTCGAAACGGTTTCACCGGGCCGACCTCTTTGTCGGTGGCCAACCAGCTGAAACGAGGCGCTAATGAGAGTCTCTAACCAGCTGGATCTTCAGGCCCAATCGATAGACTTGAGCGGCTCGCTCGGTTAGGATTACCGCAGTTGGCTTGAACAAATGATTACTTTTCAGATCTCAGGTCACTTAACCGAATTCACGGGCGGGCGCGTCGAGATCGAACTGGATGGTTCATACGCGACAGTTGGCGAGGCCCTGGATCGTCTATGGAGTAAGCACGCAGGCTTGCGCGACCGCGTGTTGAACGAGATGGGCCAGGTGCGGCCGCATGTTAATATCTTCGTCAACAGCCAAACCGTCGGTCGCGATCAAGTCCTGCGAACGCCGCTTTCCGGGGACGCGGAAATCTGTATCATGCCGGCTGTGAGCGGCGGTTGTTCAGAGTACCAACTTTAGTTGGGCTTTTGTTCACACTATAAAAGCCGACTAAAGTCGGTACTCTAAACGCGGGCCAGGCTACCGGAGATGACTTGGAACTACCAAAGAATCTCGACCGTATAACTCACCGACTATGTTTTGTCCAAGCTGCGGTTCCAACGAACAGATGAGTCAGTATTGTCGCGCCTGCGGCACTGACTTGCGCGTCGTGCGCACGAGCCTCGAACGGCCTGACTCAATTACCGCTTCCGCGGTATCCGCGCGCGAAGAAATTGGCCGTGCGGTGGCGGACAAGATTCGCGAGGTAGAAGACACGCGGGACTTGAAACGAGTTGCGGAGGACGTCCTGCCCCAGATCGAAAAGTTCCTCGAGTCGTATGAAGAAAAACGTTTGCGGCGTGTCCGCGCCGGAGTGATCGTGGGTGCCAGCGGCATCGGAACCTGCATTCTTGGGGTAGTGATGTCGGCGTCTCTTCACGGTCCTGATACCGAGGCAGCTTTGATACTTCTGGGACTCGGAGCAATTGCTTTTGCGATCGGTCTCGGTCTGGTGCTCAACGGCCTGCTCTTCACCAAACCACGCAAGGGATTGGAAGACCATTCGTCTGATGCCAAATCGCAAAATCTTTTGGACGCGGGATATGGTCCTCCGCAACTGAGAGTTGGCGGCGAGGCACCGTCATTTCGAGCGCAGACTACCTCGAATCTTGCTCCGGCTGCCGGATCTTCGATTACTGAACACACGACTCATCATTTGAAGACGGAACGATAGGCATGTTTTGTCCAGGTTGTGGATCTGAAGAACGCCAGGCCAGTCAGTTCTGCCGCGCCTGCGGCACCGACCTGCGGACTGTGCGTGCCGGTTTGGAGCATCCCGACTCGATCACCGCATCTGCGGTTTCAGCTCGTGAAGAAATTGGCCGCGCCGTAGCCCAGAAGATTCGCGAGATCGAAGACCCTCGCTATTTGAGACGCATAACCGAAAGAGTCCTGCCGCGAATTGAGAGGTTCCTGGAATCGCCCGAAGAGAAACGACTACGCCGCCTGCGCAAGGGAACGGTGATGGCTTTAGTCGGCCTCGGAGTAGGCGTGCCTTCGCTCGTGCTCTGGGCGGTTAATACTAAGAGCGACGCCGTTGCCTTTCTGGGAGTCCTGCTGATTCTGGCGGCGGTAACCTTCGCCACAGGCCTGGGTGCATTGATCAATGGTCTGTTGTTCTCAAAACCAGGCCAGACAATGGAAGACAAATCGGACGAGGCTCGCGCCCAGCATCTGCTCGACGCCGGGTACGCGCCGCCGTCACTAAGAGCGGGCGAGCCCCAGTCATCATTTCGAACACAAACCACCTCGAATCTTGCTCCCGCTGGCGGGTCTTCGGTCACCGAGGGCACTACTCATCATTTGAAAACGGAACGGTGACGGGCTGGGTATGGAGTGCGGTGGCAATCCCGATTCATCGGGAGACACCGCTTTGTATTGTTCGACGTTCCTCTTTTTAGGAGAAGGCCTGAGGAAGTAAGGCCTCGTAGGTAGAACTCCAATCAAAAGCGCCGTCGCCGCTTCGCTCTGCCGGCGCACTCCAAAAAGGACCCCCGCCTTGCCGATTTTCGATATAGACTAACTAAATGGCTATAGAGCTCGAAGGCGGATGCCTCGTCACCGACATGTGCGAAGGCGAACCCGTGGTTGACGGGATTTTGCGCGTTCGAAATCAGATTGGCCGAGCGACCGGCGCCGAGGCGATTTCGCTGCGCGTGTTGGAAATTTCCTCTGGTTCGACGCTCCGTAATGGAGCATGTGATGAGATCCTTTATTTGGTGGGACCCTGGGAGCGCGAGGAGTGCTGGGAGCGCGGGCTTCCGTACGTGCGAAAGCGCCAATCCGGAGAAGCGACCGAACTTACCTGGATTTTCATTGATGGTCACCGCTATGAAGTCGGCGCCGACACGGGAATTTACATTCGGCCGCGGCAAACCCTTGTAGTTATACCTCGAGGGCCTGAGCCAATTTTGATCGTTAGCGTGCGGTGTCCCGAACCCGAGTCCGAGCCTGAGCAGGACTTCGACCTCGGCTCGGCACTCGTTCCTACGTCCGATTCAACGCCACCGGAACGACCACCCCTGGTTCGCCTCGCCGATCGACCGCCACAGCCCACCGCCGATCGTTGGTATCGCGTACTGGTTGACGACGAAATCGGCAGCACCCAGGCGACGCAGTTTGTCGGCTCGATCCCGCCCGGCCGCGCGCCGGATCATTTTCACAATTACGAAGAAGTGCTTTTCATCCTGAAAGGCCGGGGCCGGATGTGGGCCGGCGAAACCAACGCGCCAATCGAACCCGGCTCGTGCATTTATCTGCCAAAAGGTCAGGTGCACTGCGTCGAGAATACCGGCAAAGACGAATTGCGTTTGCTGGGCGTGTTCTATCCAGCCGGGAGTCCGAGTGTGCGATATGAAGCGTAGTCACAGCTGATTGCTGACCTATTTTGCATCTGGCCTGATCGATCGGTCCACGAAGTTGGGTACAGAACCCGGAGCGGTAGCGACGGGATACTGCCACTCAAGTTGAGTCTATGATCCGGTCGCTACCGCTCCCGGTTCTGTAACTTCATTCGTCCGCTTCGCGGACTCGCTCGCACTTACCACCTTACTTGGGCTCTTTCTATTCCATCAACTCCGCCAAGATCCCCATCGCTTCCCTCACCTCTTCATCCGTATTGAAGAAGTGTGGCGAGAGGCGCAGGCCCACGCCGGGACGGCAATCGACAAAAACTTTTCTTTCCGCCAGACGAGTCACCATCCCCGGGCCATCGTCAACGTAAATCATTATGGAGGCGCCTCGATCGTTCACCTTGCGAGGGCTGTTCACCTTCCAACCCTTCTCCAACGCAAACTCGATCATCCATTCGGTGCGGCGCTGTGATTCGGCTTGAATCGCTGGCACGCCGACTTGTTCGATGATTTGCAGGCCGGGCATGACGGAATAGAGCGCGGGAATGCTCGGCGTGCCCTGAGCAAAGCGGCGCACCGAATCGGTGTAACGCATCGGCGCCGCCGCAAACGAAAACGGCTCGTGGTGCGCTACCCAACCCGTAAGCCGGGGCGCGAGATCCTTTTGCAGCTCAGGACGCACGTAGAGATAACCGCACGCCGGCCCGCCACACAACCACTTGATCGTGCCGCCGATCAGAAAATCGACTTCCCAATCGCTGGCAGACAATTCAAGTGCACCAGCCGACTGATAGACATCAAGCAGGACCATTGCGCCGTAGTCATGCGCGCGCTCGATAATGGCCCCGGCATCAACGCGGTACGAACTGCGAAAGGAAACGTGCGAGAGCGCGACCAGGCAGGTCGTCTCATCAATCGCGTCCAGGATGTCTTCCAGCCTCACCGTGATGCCGTCGTCGGTGTGAACGACCTCGACATTAGCGCCCAGGCGTCCTTGCGCATCCCAGATATATTCCATCGAAGGAAAGTCCAGCGCGGAGGTCACGATCTTGTTGCGCTCACTCTCTTTGAAATCAAAGCAGGAGGCTACGCTGGAGAGCGCAATCGAGGCGTTCGGTTGAATCTGCACCGAACCGGGCTCGCCGCCGAGAAGTTGCGCGATGCGATCGCCTACCTGGGTGGACATCTCCCACCAGCTTGAGGCCCAGGCATCTTCGCTGGTGTGATGTTCCCAGGCTTCGTAGTAAGCGAACATCGACTCGCGCGCTGCGCGCGGCACAGGGCCCAGGCTGTGACTGAGCAGGTGTATACCTGAAGCGAGTGTCGGGAATTCTTCGCGACGGCGATCGATTTGGGGAGCGGGTTTCAAAGTTTCAAGTCAAGTTTCAAGTTCTTCTCTGTGTCCTTCGTGTCTCCGTTGTGAATAGATGTCGAGGAAAATTCAACCACGGAGGAGAACACGGAGTCTAAGCCCGAATCTGCGCGAACATCTTTTCCATCGACACTGGATCCTTCAGCAACTTTGCCAGGATTCCTTCAGCTTCGTCACCGATCGGCGGATCGATCGTCTCTTCCCGG
>Ga0193725_1000625_pt1 | contig 10189 bp, 8 predicted proteins | sample H2a2metaG_FD_143058 | JGI IMG/M metagenome (GOLD analysis project Ga0193725, IMG submission 143058) | Soil microbial communities from a riparian zone of the East river system, Colorado, United States - H2a2 | ecosystem: Environmental > Terrestrial > Soil > Riparian zone | place: USA: East River...
CCACTGCCGCCTGGGTAACGATCATCCCCACCTCCTTGATGGGGATGACAACCCGGCGGTCGGCTGGGAGCGGTCAAATCATTTGCTCTCGGGAGCGGACAGATGATGTGCTCCCGACACGAACGGAATCGGGGCTTGTCTGTCGACTCGTCCGGTGGTATCTATCCCAGCAATCGGCGGCCCGTGCCATGGCGTCCGGGTGCCGCTTGGACGTTCTATGGGTCCCTACTCGATCCAAGCCGGACGACGACCCAACGGTGAGCGTGTCGCAGACGGCCGTGCCGCGACGGGACGTCGGTACGTGCGGATGGCACCCCGCGCGATCTCGAGTGGCCGGCATCGATCGCCGGGGACGGAGGAACCTATGCCTGCACGAAGCTTGGTTGTGGTCATGCCGTTCGGGGGCAGGGGCGAGCTCGAGCGCCGACGCGCGATTCTCAGGTTCAAGCGGCTCGAATACCTGATCCGAACCAAGTGCCACGTCACCGCGACCATGCCCAACCGGGCCACCGAGCCGGTCGCGTACGCCGTCGAATTGGCCAGGACGGCGATGGATGACATTCCCGAGAAGGCGCTGCAGCAGATCGATTCCGCGGATGTCCTCATTGCGCTCGTCGCCGAGAACAACCCCAACGTCATCTACGAAGTCGCCTATCGGCGAGCGCGTGACCGTACCGTCGTCCTCGTCGTCGACTCCGCGGACGACCTGCCGTTGTACGTGAGGTCCCTCGCCTATCAAAGCTGGAAGCAGGACGAGGTGTTGAAGCGCATCGATACCATCGCCGGGGACAACGGCCGGGAGGTGCGGGATTTCAACATGGGCATCCCCGACGATTTGAAGAAGGCCATCGACGAGAACGACGGTGTGTTGCAGGAAGGCCTGGAGGCGGCGCTCTTCGAAGTCGAGAAGAACTTCAAGCTCCGCGTCAATGAAGCCGTCGAGCATCTGCGCGGCATCGTGTCGGACAAGACCGTGAGCTTCTACCCGAACTCGATCGTGAAGGTCGAATTCTCGGCCCGCAGCACGTTCGATGAGGGCCAGGCCGCGGAGGTGGTCGATTTCGACAACGCGTTCAGCCAGCTGTACGGCTATGCGAACAAGCAGGATGCGGAAACGGATCTACCGCTGACCCTCGCCAAGCTCCTGGCGCGCGTCAAGAAGATCTCGGACCCGGAACACTGGGCGCCGTTCGAGCGGGAGCAGGGGGATCTCACCGAGGTCCTCAAACGATACGATTTCGCGCGCGCCAAAGAGCCGCTTCGGGTCAACCAGACGCACCGCTGGCGCGAGTACAGAGGGACGGCATATCTGCCGTGCGTGGTGGCTGAAGTCATCGATCGCCCCAAGGACGGGCCGCACACGATGTACCTTCTGATCGTCTACATCGAGCTTCCCGAGACGTTGACGGTCATCACTCCGGCGGCCGGCGCGCGGCAATGAGGTGACGGCCGCGGACCGACCCGGTCCCGACCCGCTGTTCGCGACGCAGCGGGCGACGATCCTGGACATCTGGGACGAGATGCAGCGGCTGCAGTCCGATTTCGGGCTGGCCCACGAGCTCCCGCTGTACTACCGATCGCCGCAGTGGCACGCCGCGAAGATGGTTCTCGACCTCGGGACCGGCAATGGCTATTACCTCCGTCAGCTCGCGGCCCGGTTCCCCGACAAGATCTATCGGGGCGTTGACGTCTCCGCCGAGCTGATCGCCCGCGCGGAGCGGCACGCGATCCCGGGGCCGGTGTCGTTCGCCCAGCGGAGCCTCTTCGACACGCGGGAACGGTACAACTTCGTCCTGATGCGCCTGCTGCTCCAGCACCTGGAGGACATTCCTGCTGTCCTCGACCACGTCGCCGAATTGCTTCACCCCGGGGAGTCGGCGCTCATCATCGATGCCGACGATCGGGCGAGGTACTTTCATCCCGACCTGCCGGAATTCACGGAATTCTTCGCCGCCTATACGGAGCACGAACGTCGTGCGGGCCGGGATCGCAACGTCCTCGGCCGCGTGGAAGCGGCGCTCGGCGCCTCGACGGCGTGGCGGCTCGGGGCCGCGCAGGCGGTGGTCATTCCGTCCACGATCCCCGGCAACCTCGAGCGGTTCGCACGAACCTACACGCTCCTGGTCGATCTCGTGGAACAGGGCGGTGGGCTCCACTATGATTTCTCCGCCGTCAAGCGGGCGTGGCGGCAGTGGGCGCGACGGTCCGAAGCCTATACGCAGGTTGGGCTGAATCTCATCCGTCTCGATCGCCTCTGACTATCCGAGGGTTGCTCGGCCGCGAAGGCGTGCAGTATGATCCCGGGCACCATACCGGCCCCTCGAGTACAAGGGGCCGCCCTCGAATTCAGCACCTCACGGAGGCGTCGCCATGAGTCAGAAGCAGCCCTGGCTGGTCGTGATCCTGCTCGGCGTCGCGGTCGCGCTCGCCGCGGCCCCGGCTCCAGCGCAGACGCGGTTCGTGTTCGCCAACGAGAGTCCGTACGACACCATGGACCCGCACGCCGCCTTCGACGTCGGGCGCGTGGCCGTGCGGCTGAACCTCTACGACGGGCTCTATCGCTGGCTCGACAACCCGCCCAAGCTCGAGCCGTGGCTGGCCGAGAGCCACACGGTGTCGGCCGACGGGTTGACCTACACCTTCAAGCTCCGGCGCGGAGCCAAGTTCCACGACGGCGCCGAGGTCACCGCCGAGGACGTGCGCTACAGCATCGAGCGCATCCTGGCGGGCAAGAAGGGCGCGGCGGCGCTGCTGGGCACCATGGTGGCGCCCGGCACCACCAAGGCCATCGACAAGTCGACCGTCCAGTTCACGCTCACCAAGCCGGCGTCGATCTTCATGGCCGTGGTCCCCGAGATCCACGTCGTCAACGCCGCGCTGCTCAAGAAGAACGAGAAAGACGGCGACTGGGGCGGCGGCTGGCTCACCGGCAACGACGCGGGCTCCGGCTCGTACACGCTGTCGCGCTACGATCCCGCCCTCGGCTTCATCGCCAGGCGGTTCGCCGGGCACTTCATGCCGTGGGGGCCGAAGTACATCGACGAGATCGAGTTCCGCCACGTGAAGGAAGACAACACCCGCGTGCTCGGCATGATCAAGGGCGACTACCAGGGCACCGGCGGCTACCTGCCCAACGATCAGGTCAAGCGGCTGCGCGAGGCGCCGAACGTGAAGATCGTCGAGCAGGAGTCGATGCGCATCATGATGTTCCAGATCAACAACCAGCGGGCGCCCATGAACGACGTCCACGTGCGCCGGGCCGTCAGCTACGCCTTCGACTACGAGGGCTTCAACAAGGAGATCCTGGGCGGCACCGTCGAGCGCAACCCGGTGCCCATCCCCAACAACCTGTGGGGCGTGCCGCGCGACGTGAAGGGCTATACCTATAGCATCGACAAGGCCAAGGCCGAGCTGAGCCAGGCCAAGGCCAAGGTGGACCGTCCGCTGACCGTCGGATATCTCCAGGGATTCAGCCAGACCGAGCAGGCGGCCACGGTGATGGCCAACGGGCTCCGCAAGGCCGGCGTCGAGACCAAGCTGGTGAGCGAGCTGTGGCCGACCATGGTCGAGCGCATGAAGAAGCCCGAGACCTCGCCCGACCTCGTCGTCTACTGGATCAGCACCTACTACGCCGACCCCCACAACTGGATCGGCGAGATGTTCCACTCCGGCCAATGGGGCACCTTCAAGGCCTCGAGCTTCTACAAGAATCCCAAAGTCGACGACCTGCTCGACACCGCGTTGAAGTCGACGGATCGAAAAGTCCGCGAGAAGGCGTACCAGGACGCGGCGCGCCTGGTCGTCGAGGACGCGGCCGGCGTGTGGATCTACAACACCAAGTACTTCGGCCCGTGGGCCAAGAACCTCGAAGGCATCCGCTTCAGCCCCATCGGCAACGGCCAAGAGATCCGGTGGGTGTACTACCGCTGATGGCGGACGGAATCGGCCGCAAGCCCGCGACGCGGGCCCAAGCCATTTCAAGGACCTCGAGCGAAGATCGATACGCCCTCAACTTCATGGGCGATAACCGAAAAGACGGCCCTCGTTCTATCGCGACGGGGGCAGGGTCGGTTTCGCCTCGACCTTATCAAGTGGTGGCGTAGTACATGCGCGGTTACAGGTTGCCGCGAGACACGAGTGCTACGGGCATCTCACATGAAGCCGTGGGAATCGTCGCCCAACGAGGAGCGACTGGATCTGACTCCGGCCTCATCACCTTCGCTGACGACGGTACGATTAAGGTCTTACCGTCTCTCGCTTCGGCGGACGAGAGATGCCTGGGTATTCATCGAACGATGAAGCTGCGCAATGTCGAAGGTCGACACTCGTCGTATCTCAGATACCATCGGTCCAAGGTGTTCCGAACGTAAGCTGGTTCGCCCTCGCCAGCAGCTCTGCCGCCCAGTGGGCTGAACGGCTTCAGCCCGACTTGCCGTTCCCTACGCCACTGCATACTCCCGGACGTCGACCTCGACTCCGGCGCGGGCGGCCTCGTCCATGGTCTGGATGAGTCGCTCAGTCGTGGACTCGTCGACGTACTCCTCGCCGCAGTTCGCGCAGACCCTTGCCGGGACGCCTTTGACTACGAGCGTCGTAGCGGCGCGGGTAAGCGTGACCGTCGATCGGCCAGGCCGCGTCTCTCCGTGCTTGCAGACCACGCACTTCATTGCCTGCGTCTCCGTCGGAAACCCGGGCTCCCACTGGTCGGTGCCGGGCTCGTACGTCGTGATGATGATCGTTTCGTCAGTGTCTATGTTGTCCGCCGCGACCACATGAAGGGGCCGGTTGCCCCGCCACCCGAGCACGAGCCGGCTCGGGTAGGGCGTGTCGTCTGGATACACTTCGATGACCTCGCCGGTGGCGAGCACCTCCCGGACATCGGTCACGGTGATGTTCGCTGCACCATGCGCCGGATCGCATGGACACGGAACACCAGGCGAGGCGCCGCCACGTGTCATCTAGGCGCTCGGCCGGGAGAATTCGTCGAACTTGTCTTGGCCATCGTGAAGTCTGGATCGAGGCCCTGTCGGGCAGGTCCTAGAATAGCGCGCCATGACGGGAAACCGCTGTAGTAGTTTGACCATCCGATGAGGCTATTTGCCCTTTTCCTCCATCGACTCGTGTGGTTCGTGCCCACGTTGCTGGGGCTGCTGGTGGTCACGTTCGTCATTTCGCGGGTGATTCCGGCGGATCCCGTCGCGCTGGTGGCGGGGGAGACGGCGACGCCGGGGCAGGTGGACGCGTTGCGGCGGCAGCTCGGGTACGACCGGCCGCTGCCCGTGCAGTTCGTGACGTACGTGGTCCAGCTCGTGCGCGGGGATCTCGGGCGCAGCCTCTACACCACGCGCCCGATCGCCGACGATCTCGCGGCGCGACTGCCGGCCACGATCGAGCTGACCGTGGTGGCCATGGTCGTCTCGGTGCTGATCGGGATTCCGCTCGGCGTGTGTTCGGCGCTGTGGCGCAACTCGTGGCTCGATCACGGGCTGCGGGTGATCACGGTCTCGGGGCTGGCCATCGCGAGCTTCTGGCTCGGCATCATGCTGCAGCTCCTGTTCGCGATGCGCCTGGGGTGGATGCCGTTGAACGGGCGCATCAGCGGCTTCCCCCCGCGGGGGATCACCGGGCTCCTGCTCGTGGACAGCGCGCTCGCGTGGGACGGGCCGGCCTTCGCGGGCGCGCTCGCGCACCTCGCGCTGCCCGCGGCCACGCTGGCCTTCCCGGCGCTGGCCACGCTGGTGCGGTTCACCCGCGCCGGTGTCCTCGATGTGATGCAGTCCAACTTCGTGCTGTACGAGCGCGCCATGGGGCTGCCGCGCGCCCTGATCGTCTGGAAGTACATCCTGCGCAACGCGCTCACCTCCACGGTCACCCAGATGGGCCTGCTCTTCGGCATCCTGCTCGCGGGCGCGGTCGTCATCGAGGCCGTCTTCGACTGGCCGGGCATCGGCACCTACGCCGTCAACTCGATCATCCGCTCCGACTACAACGCGGTCATGGGCTTCACGGTGTGGGCCGGCACCATCTTCATCGTCGTGAACCTGCTCGTCGACGTCGCCCACACCCTGATCGACCCGCGCGAGCGAACGACGTGACCGGGGTGTGGTTCGTGCTGGCGCGGGTGGGGCGCGACCGGTCGGCGCTGCTCGGGCTCGTGCTGATCCTGGCCCTGGTGGTCGCGGCCCTCGGGGCGCCGCTCCTGGCCACGCATCCTGACGACGTGTTCGAGCTGCACCCGGCCAAGCGGCTCCGGCCGCCGAGCGGCGAGGCCTGGCTCGGGACCGACCGGATGGGCAGCGACATCTATAGCCGGCTGCTCTTCGGGGCCCGCATCACCATCCTCATCGGGGTCATCGCGGTCGGGGCCTCGCTCGTCGTCGGCGTGCCGGTGGGGCTGGTGGCCGGCTACCATCACGGCTGGCTCAGCGACCTGCTCATGCGCGTGTCGGACATCTTCCTGGCCGTGCCCCAGGTCGTCCTCGCCATCCTGATCGCCCAGACGCTGGGGCCGTCGCTGCCCAACGTGATCCTGGCCCTCTCCGCGACCTACTGGCCGTGGTTCGCGCGGGTGGTCTACGCGGAGACGAGGGCATTGCAGAAGGAAGTCTTCGTCGAATCTACGGCTGCCCTCGGGGCTTCACCGTGGAGAGTCACCGCGCTCCACGTGCTGCCCAATATCGTGTCGCCGATCATCGTGCGCGCCTCGATCGGCATGGGCTTCACGATCCTCACCGCGGCGGCCCTCGGCTTTCTCGGTCTCGGTCCGCCGCCGCCCACGCCGGAGTGGGGGCGCACGATCGCGGAGTCGCGCGAGTTCCTGCCCGGCGCGTGGTGGTACGCGGCGGCGCCGGGGTTCGCCATCTTCCTCACCGTGATGGGCTTCAACCTGCTCGGCGACGGATTGCGCGACGTGCTCGACCCGCGGCTGCGCCGCGCCCGGAGCGCCGGCGATGGATGAGCTGCTCGGCGTCCGCGAGCTCGAGGTCAGCTACGCCACCGATCGCGGGCCGGCGCGCGTGCTCGACAAGATCAGCCTCGCCATCGCGCCGGGCGAGGTGGTCGGGCTCGTGGGCGAGAGCGGCTGCGGCAAGACCACGCTGGCCCGCGCCGTGCTCGGCATCTTGCCCGTGGGCGCGGCGCGCGTCCACGGCGGCGAGATTCTCTTCAAGGGCCGCGACCTGCTGCGCGAGGACCCGCGCGCGGTCAACGACCGGATCCGTGGCCGGGCCATCACGTTCATCCCGCAGGACCCGTTCACCTCGTTCAACCCCGTCTTCACGGTCGGCACCCAGCTGATGGACCTGATGCGATGGAAGTCGCCGCGGCGCGCCGCCGACGCGGACGGCTGGTTTCGCGGATACCCGCGTGAGCGCCGCCGGGCCGATCGCGACGCCGTCCTCGAGATCCTGCGCGCGGTACAGATCCCCGAGCCCGAGCGGGCGCTCGGCCGACTGCCCCACGAGTTCTCGGGCGGCCAGCGCCAGCGCGTGATGATCGCGATGGCGCTCCTGCCCCAGCCGGACCTCGTCATCGCCGACGAGCCCACCACCGCGCTCGACGTGACCATCCAGGCGCAGATCCTGAGACTGCTCCGCCAGCTCGTGAAGGAGCGCTCGGTCTCCGTGCTCTTCACCACCCACGACCTCGGCACCGCCCACGAGATCTGCGACCGGGTGGTGGTGATGTACGCGGGCCAGGAGATGGAGTCGGCGCCCACCGACGCGTTCTTCCGCCGGCCCGCGCATCCCTACACGCGGCGACTCCTGGCGAGCGTGCCCGGAGCCGACGGCGAGATCCGCGACATCCCCGGGGAGGTGCCGAGCCTCGTCGATCCGCCATCGGGCTGCCGCTTCCATCCGCGCTGCGACGCCGCCACCGAGGCCTGCGCGGTGGCGTTGCCGGAAGCCAAGCTGGTCGGCGCCGACCACGAAGTCCGCTGCCACCACCCATCAGTGATGACCGCGGAATGGCCGTGACGCCATGAGCAGGCGCGTGATCGAGGAGCGCCACGGGTTCCCCGGGGCGCTCCGAGCGTTGGGGGGTGTGGGGGGCCATTTCGGGGCCCCCCACGTCGGATGATCCCGTTGCTGCTCGAGACCGTCGATCTCGTGCGCCACTTCCCCGTGCGCAACGCGTTCGGCCGGCGGACGGGATCGCTGCGCGCGGTGGACGGGGTGTCGCTCTCCGCGCGGGCCGGGGAAACGCTCGGGCTCGTGGGCGAGAGCGGCTGCGGCAAGACAACGCTCGGCAAGACCGTGATGGGCATCTACCGGCCGACGGGGGGCGAGATCCGCTTCCTCGGGCGCGAGATCGGCGCGCTGCCCGCCGTCGCGCGCCGCAAGGTCGCCCGCGACCTGCAGTACGTCTACCAGGACCCGGGCGCTTCGCTCGACCCGCGCTGGAAGGTCGTCCACTCGCTGCACGAGCCGCTCAAGATCCACACGAACCTGTCGAGGGCCGAGCGCGATGCCGAGGTTCAGGCCATCCTGCACGCGGTGGGATTACCCGATGCGCACCTCGATCTTTACCCGCACGAGCTGTCCGGCGGCCAGCAGCGCCGGGTGGGATTGGCGAGGATTCTGACCCTGCGCCCGCGGATGGTGATCCTCGACGAGCCGACCTCGGGCCTCGACGTCTCGGTGCAGGCGAGCGTGCTGAAGCTCTTCCGGAGCCTCCAGGAGACGTTCGAGCTGACCTACCTCTTCATCTCGCACGATCTTTCGGTGGTTCGCGCGATGTGCCAGCGCATCGCGGTGATGTACCTGGGCAAGATCGTCGAGTCCGGCGACACCCACGCGGTCTTCAAGCATCCCCGCCATCCGTACACGCAGTCGCTGCTGGCCGCGGTCCCGCGCATCGGCGGACGCCGCGTCACCCTCGAGTTCGCGCTCACCGGCGAGCCGCCGAACCCCCGCGACGTCCCCAGCGGCTGCCGCTTCCGCACCCGCTGCCCGCTGGCCCAGGACCTCTGCGCTGACGAAGAGCCGCCGCTCCGCGCGGTGGGGGGCGGACTCGTGGCCTGCCACTTCGCGTGAAGATCGATCGCGCGGGCGATCTCGACCGCGTCAGGAAGGACGCCCGCCGTCCTCTCGCAGAGCTGCGACGAAGTTCCCGAACTGTGCGAGCTCGTCGAGGCGGTCGACGAGCGCTTCGATCCGCGTCACCCCGTCCGGGCTGAGGACCACGCCCGCCAGCTCGCGGAACTTCGCGCGGATCTCGTCCTCGCGATACGGATCCTGAAAGTCGCCGCGAGCGCTCTCGCGCAGCCGCGTGAACGCGCGGCCGTCGGTCAGGGTCACGGTCACTCGCGCGGGCTTGAGCCGCGGCACCTGAGCGCTGAGATCGGGATCCTCCCGGACCGTGACCCGCCGACGGAAGGCGCCGATCGCCCGATCGTGGACGGCCTCTTCGGTGAACGCGTGATAGCCCGCGGTGCCGCGCAGGACCAGGGCGGCGGCCGCGTGGGGGAGCGAGTACTTGGCCGCGAAATAGTTGATCGGGTCCGGCTCCCGCATGTTGGCGGCGAAGCGGTAGGTCGCCACCTCGATGCGCTCGATGCCGTCGGGACGTGGCCGATGCTCGGTGAGGATCTCTTCGAGCGCGTCCAGCGCCGCGTAGATCGGGTTGCAGCAGGCGCGTAGCCGGAAATAGTTGCGCGTGATCTCCCATCGCTCGCCCAGCGCTTCCGTCAGGGCTTCGGGCCGGAAGCCATCGCCGACCAACTGGCCGAACGCCTCTTCGATTGCGTCCGGCTGGGCGGCGACGCCGGCCAACGCCAGCTCGGAGGCCAGCACGCCGGCGAACCCGCTCATGCCTCCGGCCACGTTCAGCGCGGTGGCTCCGGCGACCGCGTTGGTGTAGCCGGGTGTGAGGACGAGGATCGCGCCGATTCTGAGCGCCAGACTCGTCTGGACGCCGGTCAAGCCGCGCAGCCGCGCCCCGGCCGCCACCGCGCCCATGAGGGGGGCCTGGCCATTTTGATGGGCGAGCGGCCGCGCGGTCAGTGCCGCGGCCACCCGAGCGGCGACGTCGTAGCCGAGGATCAGCGCGGCCAGCGTCTCCTTTCCTGACCGCTCCAGCCATTCGGCGCTGGCGAGCACGGTGGGCAAGACCTGCACGGCGGCCTGGCAGGAGACGTAGCGATGCCCCTCGCACAACTCGATCGAGCGCCCGGCCAGCCCGTTGAGCA
>Ga0193725_1000626_pt1 | contig 10187 bp, 12 predicted proteins | sample H2a2metaG_FD_143058 | JGI IMG/M metagenome (GOLD analysis project Ga0193725, IMG submission 143058) | Soil microbial communities from a riparian zone of the East river system, Colorado, United States - H2a2 | ecosystem: Environmental > Terrestrial > Soil > Riparian zone | place: USA: East River...
TTCCGCAGGAACCAAGTTTAGTTCTTCGGCTTCCGTTGGAACTGGCTTTCAGGGATAAGGCCATGCCAAAGAATGACGAGTTGCGCTACGGCGCGCCCGGGGAGACTGCGGTTCACCTGTGCGTCGACATGCAGAGGATGTTTGCCGAGGGTACTGACTGGAAGATGCCGTGGCTGGAACGCGTCCTGCCCAATATCCTATCGATTACGTCCACCCATCCCGAAAAAACGATCTTCACCCGCTTCATCCCGGCCCGGAAGCCCGGCCAGGGCGTCGGCATGTGGCGTCACTATTATGAGCGGTGGGGATCTATGACCATCGATCAGCTGGGCTTCGAGATGATCGGGCTGGTCCCGGACCTCGCGAAGTACGTTCCCCCTGCCCGCACCTTCGACAAGCATGTCTATTCGCCCTGGACTGGAACCGACCTCCACCAGCAGCTGCGCAACGCAGGGATCGATACGGTCATCATAACCGGCGGCGAAACCGACGTATGCGTGCTGGCGACCATGCTGGGTGCGATCGACTGGGGTTTCCGCGTCATCCTCATCACCGACGCGCTTTGCAGCTCGGCCGACGAAACCCACGACGCCATGATGAATGTTTACTTGAACCGCTTCGGCGAGCAGGCCGAAACCGTGAAAACGCAGACCCTGCTGGACAGCTGGCCCGGACGGGCGCGGGCACGCAGGGCTTCATAAGCGCCGCGCCGTCGCACCTTGTGCAGATACTTCTCCCGAAGGAGACCGGCATCGGGCAGCCGATCGGTAAGGACTGGTTTGACGGCTTCTTCAAGAGCTGACCGAAAAGTTCGGCGGCGCGACCAGTTTCCTGCGGGCCCCCGGACGAGGTCTCTGGCAGAGGGGCAGCGGGACTGAGAAAGACAGCATCGCCGTTGTCGAAGTCATGGCGGAGGAAATTGATTGTGCCTACTGGCAATCCCTGCGGGAGAGGCTGGAGCGGAGCTTTCCCAGGAGGAAATCGTCATCCGGGCCCAGGAAATCAGACGGCTGTAACGGGAGACGGAATGGACGAGTCGCAATTCTTGGAACGTTCGCAGCCGTGACAACGGTCCTGCCGGCATCACTCGTGGCTGCCAACCTGAACGCAGGCGTCACCGTCGCCGGCTTCATGATCTTCATCGTCGCCTCCATCGCTTGGATGGCTGACGGCTGGTTAGAGACCAAGGCGTCGCTCGTCATCCAGAACTTGATCCTCCTTCTGATCAACGCGATCGGAGTCTGGCGCTGGTTTCCGAAAGCCGAGAAGGAAGCGAAGAGCTAGCGGTCTCTACTCGCATAGCCCGTCGCGGCGCAGGAACGCCTTGTTGATTGCGACGGCCGCCTGCGCGCCTTCCGCTATGGCTACCGCGACAAGAAGGACGTCGCGCGACACGTCACCGGCAACATACAAGCCGGGAACGCTGCTTTCTTCCGTATCGAGGTCAATTACGACGCCCCCTTTCTCATCACGTTTGCAACCGAGACGTTTGGATAGGTCAGATGCCTGATGGCAGCCCGTCGAGAAGAACAAACCGGCCCGGGGGAGATCAGGCCCGCTCGTGAATACGATCCTAGTCAGCTCTCCATCGGAACCTTCAAGGGATTGAATGGCTCGGTGCGCAGCGGAATGTTGTGTTCTTCGAGCTTGAGTACCGCCTGCGGGCTGACCTCGGTCCCATCGCTGGAAGCCACCACGTCGGACATCCAGTGCTTCATCATGACGGCAAGATCCGCCCCCTTATCCCCCTTGCCATATGCCGCTACCGGCTTCCCCGCGTATTCGAAACCGTCGCAGTAAAGACAATGGTGGACGGAAACCCCGTACAGAAGTTCGATCCCTTCCAGCTCGGGAAGCTCGTCAACGAGACCCGTCGCAAGAAGGACTTTTGAAGCGGTGCCGCTCGTGCCGTCCGCGCAGACGAATTCGAACCCTTCGCCGTCCGGGCTGATGCCCGTCACCCGCGTGCCGCGTACCGAAACCGAGTCATAACGGGAGAGTTCTTTTAGCGCCTCGTCCAGGAAATCCGCGGGGGACCGCCCTTCCCGCCCGAGCAGGCCGTGAATAGCGAGCGAGCTCACATTGCGCTGACGGCCTTCATCGCAGAGCAAGGCTTTCCGGTGGCACCTTCCCAGGATGAGTGCGGCGCTGAGCCCGGCTGGTCCGCCGCCGACTATCAGAACATCAAACTTCATCAAGAACCCTTTCGTCGCCGAGGCATATAGGGCCCCGCAGTGCTTGGAACCCCTGACCGCCATCCAGGCGTTAGTAGCCGGGAAGAAAATCATGCCGCGCGCAGACACAGCAGCCAACTGGACAGAACTGACGCTTGAGGAGCGCCGGGAACGGAGGCGTATCCGCCGTGAAAAGCAGCGCGAGGATAACGTCAAACGTGCCGCAAAGATGCATGCGGCCCGGATAAAGACAGAAGCGACAACTCCGGCGGGTCCGCCCGAGCTGAAGCAGTCGGTCTATGTAGGATGCTCCGGCTGGAGGTACTGGAAATGGCGGGATTCTTTTTATGCGGGTGTGGTGCAGAACGACTGGTTCGGGCAATATCTAAAGCGCTTCGACACCGTCGAAATCAACGCATCCTTCTACTCATGGCCGGCGGTTGCAGGCGTTCAGGCCTGGCGACGCCAGCCCGGGAAGAAGAAGTTCGTTTACACCGTCAAGGTCTGCGAACACATCACTCACATCAAGAAGTTCAAAGGCACAAAGACGCTCATTCGGGATTTTGGGATGATCGCCGACGTCCTTGGCGACCGCATGGGATGCTTTCTGTTTCAGTTGCCGCCGAGCTATCGCTACACCAAGACCCGGCTCAATGACATTGTCAGCCAGCTTGATCCCGCGCGCCGCAACGTCGTCGAATTCAGGCATGCCAGCTGGTGGAACGAAGAGGTCTACAGCGCCTTTCGCAAGGCAGGCATAATATTCTGCTCCTGCAGCGGACCGAGATTGCCGGATGAGCTCATCCGGACGGCCGACGAAGTATATGTCCGCCTCCATGGTCCCAGGCGCTGGTATCGCCATGACTATTCAAAGGAAGAGCTGGAGGAGTGGGCCGACAGAATAAAGACCAGTGGCGCTAAGCGAGCCTGGATCTACTTCAATAACGATAACGACGCCCATGCGCCGAAAAACGCCACCGTTTTGCGCCGCATGCTTGGCCGCGTTCTCAGCGCCGAAAGTCCGGACAATGGAACTTTGCATCGTTCGCAAACGTTCACGGGTGTTCGGGAGACCGTTTCATGACCAGCAAATCACTCTGGAATGGATATTGACGTCGCGCCTGATGCGGGGGTGCTCGACGGACTGCAGGAGTGCGATGTCGCCGTAATCGGCTCAGGGATCGCCGGGATCTCAACAGCATATGAGCTTTGCCAGCTGGGAAAATCCGTCATCCTCATCGACCGCGGCCGCATTTGCGGGGGCATGACTTCGAGGACCTCCGCTCACCTCGCTCCGCTATGCGACGATCTCGTCAGCGAGATGACGAAGATCAAGGGGAATGAGGCGACAAAACTCTTTTGCGACAGCCAGGCCGCTGCCGTCGACCGCATCGAAGAAATCCTGAAGAAAGAGGAGATCGATTGTGATTTCCGCCGGCTCGACGGCTATCTGTTCCAGGGCCGCGACATGCCTGCGGAGACGATCGATCAGGAAATGGACGCGGTCCGTGAGGTCGGAGCTCCCGTCCACCGGTTGATGGGCGTGCCCTTCAACGGTTGTGAAGACCGTCATGTCCTGCGCTATCCTAAGCAGGCAACCTTCCATCCCCTCAAATATCTCGCCGGTGTCGCGAAGGCGTGCAGTGACAACAGCGTAACCTTTTTCCGCGACAGTCCGGTGGAGGAAGTGACTGAAGATGATGGCGGCGTGACCGTGAAAACTGCTCGCGGTGTTATCCGGGCCAAACACGCAGTTGTCGCGACAAACTCATCAATCTCCGACCGCTTCGCCATTCACACTAAAACCGCTCCATATCGGACCTATGTCATCACCTTCGAGATCAAGCGCGGCGCCCTGGCCGACGCACTCTACTGGGATACTGAAGACCCCTATCATTATGTGCGCCTGCAGCCCGGCCCGGGGAACTCTGATTATGTTCTGGTCGGTGGCGAAGATCACAAGAGCGGAGAAGCGGACGACGCGAACGCACGCTTCAAGAAGCTGGAAGCGTGGGCGCGCGACCTGATCTCCGGGCTGGGCAAAGAGACGCATCGCTGGTCCGGCCAGGTGCTCGACACCAGTGATTACGCCGGCTTTATCGGGCGGGACCCCGGCAGCAAGAATATCTACGTCGCGATGGGGGATTCAGGGCAAGGCCTCACGCATGGCGTCGCGGGCGCGCTGTTGAACACGGCTCTGATCTTCGGTGAGGATCATCCATGGAAGGACGTTTATGCGCCGGGCCGCATCCCGCTCAAAGCGGCCAAGAATTTTGTTACGGAGAATGTCACGGCCTTGAAGAGTTTCGCCGAATACGTCGCCCCAGGCGAACTCGGTTCACTCGACGACCTGAAGCGCGGCCAAGGCGCGATTGTGCGGCGCGGACTTGAAAAAATCGCTGCATATCGCGACGACTCGGGGGCACTCCACCTGAACTCGGCAAGCTGCACCCATGTCGGCTGTCACCTGCACTGGAACAGTTTTGAAACTTGCTGGGATTGCCCGTGTCACGGCTCAATATTCGATGTAAAAGGTCAGGTCATCAACGCCCCAGCAATCGGGCCACTGCGCAGGAAGAATAGCAGTGGGGGCAAATGCTGAATGCTCGGCGTGATCTGGGGCGGGCAACCGAGTGGACAAGTGGAAAGCCCGACAGACCGATTAAACTCCCCTACGTCGGCCCGTGTGGGTAAGATATCCCTTAAATGATGAAGAGGCCGCTCAGCGCGCAGACCGCATTTGCCGAGGCGGCTTCAAAAGCGTCGCGGCTTTTGTATTATCCGACCGCGCATCGGCGATTGCTTTGGTCACCTCTGATCCGAACAGGAATAATTGCGCGGACCGAACTCGTCTCTGTCGTTCCAAGATACCAGCCGATTAGACTTTTGCCCGCCGTGAACATGAGCGCGGTCAGAAACGCGCCGGTGCGCACGTCCCGCCACGCAATGGGGGTGTCGGGCAAGACCTTGTAAATGGCGGCAAAGAGCGCCGTGAACAGTGCAACTGAAACCAGTGTGTTAACGACGGACAAGATCAACGGAGCCAGCACGTTCCTGCTGCCCAGATAGTCGGCAAGTCCCGAGAGGCCGGTGCTGGCAGCAAGCGAAACAATCAACAGAAAGCCGAGGGCGCCGACCAAACCCAGACTCGTGGCCCGGCTCCTGATCAACGAGAAAAAGGCTCGTCAGGCGCTTTCGCCTTCCAGGTCTTGTTCAACGCGGACTGCATCTCCCCGAAGACGCCTGAAGCCGTGACCAGCAGCATGACGACTCCGAAGATAGTCGCTGAAGTGCCGGTTTTCGGATCGCTCGACTTGGCGAGCATCGACTTGACCAATTCGCCACTTTCTTGTCCGAGAACCCCGCCCATTTCCCGGATCAGGCTATCCCGCACCAGGTCGTTTCCGAAAACAATGCCGGCGACCGCCACGACGATCAAAAGGACAGGGGTCAGGGACGTGACAGCGTAAAAGGAAATTGCTGCGCCTCGACTAAGGGCTTCATTGGCGATGTAACCTTGAACTGCAGACTTAAGAATCTTCCACATCTCTGACATGGCTTTGCTCTCGAGTGCCTCGTCGTCGTGCCCTAGCTGCCGCCCAATACGAGAATGGCCAGCGGCGCAAAGGTTAGGCGGTGCCCGATTTCGTGTATCAGCGCCTTTCTGCCTTGGAGGTAAAATGGCATTTGGGGCAAGTAAATTGCATCATCGGTCGAGACGACCAGGACGGCTTCACAATGTTCAACACCATCGGCCACGCCTTGCATTTGGGACATGCGATTAATACCGCATCGGGGGCGAGGTTGGGGCTTTTCATCCGATCCACCCCGCCCGTTCATGCGATTTCGCGCCGGTAGGCAACTCCAGACCCGCGTGTTCCCATCCAATGTGGCATCGGCGCACCGTCACGGTGGCGGCCGCCCACACCGGCGGCAGCCCATGAGATGACGGCGCCCAACAATAAAGCCGCGGCAACGGAGAAAGCGAGGATCACTGAGCTCCGGCGAGATTTCGCTATCGCGGCCCGAGAATTTGCGATCACGCCATCGACGCGTTTTTCGGCTTCCGGCCCGGCAAGACCGGTATTCGCTGCGACGAGTTGCGCCAAATAAGATCGATCCTCACTGCTCATTCCCGAGTGGCTCGACGACGTCAGGAGAATTCGTCCGGACTCCGCGCGCTCCTGCGAAAGGTCCACGTTCGCGGCGCGGCGCAAAGGTCTGAACAACCGGTCGATCTCATAGCTTAAGAGCGGCTCTGCAGCGCTGGTCCGTGCAGAGGACATGGTGCTGTTGGACCGCGTTAGGGACGCGCTTCCAAGCAAGGCTGCAAGCGCCACTCCGAGAACGACGGCGAGCGCCCAGGCAGCGAGCCCATGCAAACCGTCACGATGTTCGATTTCGGCGGTGTCCGAAGCAGCCAGACCGACACTCGTTCTCCCCGCAAGGTAGCCTCCCACACCGAAACTCAGTGCCGCCTGGATGATGAGATACAGCCCTGACAAAATCCAAAGTGCAGCGGATGCGTCCCGCCACGTCGGCGTCGTCGACGAAATCCCCAACCCGATGGTCGCGCCGAAGGCCAACAGGATCGACGAAAGCGCGGTTGCCACCAGCGCACCCAGGATCGCCGGCGTCCAACTCAAATACCTCGGGGGGACTCCAACGGTAGCCGCGCCAGGTTCAATCGGTTTCACCATGTCAGCGCAGCCCGAAGAACGACAGTACAGCCAGGATCACCACGACTAATCCAACCAGATAAATCAAACCGTTCATGTTTCTCTCCTCGTGTTGTTACGATCGAACTTGCCGTTCATCTTGCGGTTTCGGACACGCTCTTTCCCGCCGCATCGACCACGCGGCCGACCTTGCCTGAAAGGTCATCCATCGCCGCCTTTGCGCCATCGATCGTGAGGCCCTGCCTACGCGCTTCGTCCGCCGCAGTTTCGACGACGGCCGCCGCAACCGTGGCCGCCTTGTCGATCTGCTGGCCTGCGATTTCGGCAGCCTTGCTTTTCAGAGTCTCGCTGGTTTCGCCAAGGTATGATTTTTCGATGTCGGTGTTCGGCAAGGCCGCGGCGATGCCGGCGCCGATGGCTAATCCGATGGTGCCCAACGCCAGGGGCTGTGCTTTGAACAGATCGGTCAGATTGCCTCGCACGGTAGCAAGAACATCGGCAGAATCCGGCAGGGCCTTTGAGTATTCCGACGCCATGCGGGTTGCGGTTTCGATGGTGCGGAGCGTGTCGGTAGCCGATGCGACGCGGTCCTGTGTCGCGCTCATCGCGTTCCTTGCCGCGTCGGGAAGGCGATCCAAGCCGGTCCTCTCCAGGAACTCGCTTGGCCGAACCGCGGCCTTGCCAGCGAACAGCCATACGATCCCCATGCCGATGAGTGCCGCGGAAATAGGATTGCGACGAGCGGCGTCCCCTAAATCCTTGACGAAATCAGAACCTTTTTCAGTCATATCGGTCATCGCACCATCTCCCTCGCTGCCGCCTTGTCACGCTGCACTTCTTCAATCGTCGCCGTCGGCTTCATCGCATCGCCGGACAAGCGGTTGATCCCGACCACGATAAGGCCGATCGATACGATCGCGGCGCCGCCGCCAGCGATTAGATATGCAAGGGGATCCGACAAGCCGGCATGCATAAGCGCTGCCGCCGCGGCAAACAGCAGCAAGACGAGCGCGGGAATCATGATGACCGCCCCTGCGCCCATCATTGCGGTCGCTCTCCCGGCCTGTCCGGCTTTTTCGGACAGTTCGGCGCGAGCGAGCGCAAATTCGTTTCCGATCAGCTTCGCAAGTTGACCGACCGCATCGCTGAACAGTTCCGGGATCGAGCGATCAGTTCGAGAAGTCATCGCGGTACCCTCGGTTGTCTACTGCGGAGGAGCGGCCTCCCGGTCGCGTTGCTCCCGAACTCGAGCCCTCGTCACTGGAGGAACTCTTGAGAAAGCGAACGGCTCCAAAACCCGCCAAGACCGCCAACCCGAGGAAGGCCGTGGGTTGACGCCGCGCAAAGCTTTGCGCGTTCCGCACCACATCATTCAGATTGCCGTTGCGAATATGATCGGAAACTCCCTCGATCTGGGAGGCGGCCTTCCGGATGTAGGTGCCCGCTATCGGGAGATCCGTGTCGAACTCCCGTGCCGCACGCCGCATTGTATCTGCCAGGCTGCCGACGTATTCCGCACCGGACGATTTCCGGTCGTTGACCGCGTCCTTCAGTCTGTCGGTGGCCTGAGATGCAACATCCTTGGCTGCATCGACGAGATCGGAGCCCTGGCCCTTGATGGCGTCAGTCGAACTTTCAGCGATATTCTTCGCCTTGTCGGCAAGGTCTCGGCCAGTCGACATCGCCTGCTCCCCCAGACTTTTCGTTGATGCCGCCGCCTCGTCAAATTTCGCTCTTGCGGAGCTTTGGCCGGGAGACGCCGTGCCTTGATGTGTAGTTCCAATGAGATCAGCCATGTTGGTTTCCTCCGCCGGTGTTTGATTGGGGTGACTTGTCCGGATCGAATGCGGTGGTAACGGCGCTTTCAGCCACGCGCCTGACGCGTTGCCCGATCTCCCGGGCCGACTCGTCGAGCTTGTCTGGGGTGAGGCCTTCCGCGCCGGCCTGCCGTGCCACGTTTTCAAGAATTTCGCCCGCTGCGCCCTTCGCAGCGTCGAAGCCCTTAGAAGCTGCTTCGCTCGCCCGCCTCTTGGCAGCTGCGGCCACGTCGCCCGCGAGATTCTCCTCCAACTCACTTTTGGGAAGCGCGCTCGCAATCAGACCTCCGACCAGCAGACCGACGCCGGCGACCAGAAGTGGATTCTCCTGGATCGTATCCAACAGGGTCTTTCCGGCGCGATTTGAATAATCTGCAGCCTTGTCCCGCACATCCCGGGCGGCTTCCAATCCCGCGTCTGTGGCGGACGAGGCGGCGCTTTTCGTAGCGGCCGCTGCGCCAGCGACGGCATCGCGCGACGAATCAATCGTGGAACTGGCCAGCTCCGAAACGCCGTCCTTCATACTGGATACACGCGTATTAATCGCGTCCCCCGCCGAGGCGACCGAGTCCTTCAACCGGTGTGTCAAACTCAGTTCTGCGGTTGAGGACGTTGCGGTGCGGCGAACCTGATCCGTACCCGCGGACAGTACTTCACCAACTCGCTTGGCGGCATCGGAAACCGCGCCCTTTGCCGAACTGACAGTCGCTCCAACTTGTGCCGACATATCATGGCCAGGCCGACCGAGTTCGTCCGATAAATCGGAGGCCATATCGGAGGCTTTTTGAGTGATCGATTGTCCGCTCTTCGAGCCAGCGAAGAACAGCCCCGCACCCACCATCAGAACGGGCAACGGGACTGACCTTGCGAACCTGAGCAGCGGATAGGCGAGACTTGCGCCCACGGCCACGGCCTGCATCGGATTGCGACGCGCTGCGGCCGTTATGTCCTCCAGCATGCTTTCGCCTCTGGAGCGAACGTAATTCGAGACTTCCGCTTTTATGTTCTCCGGACTGATGCGCTGCCGAATCTCGCTCGCGGTGTCGGCTACGCTGGCTTTGAGTTGATCCACCGTTTGGGTCAGACCCGCTCGCGTCTGCTCGGCTTCACGCTGTAACTCCCGGAGCGATCGATCGGCCGTCTGTTGCATGACCTTGATTCCTTGCGCTGTGCCACGTCTGAACTCTCGGACATTGCCTATTGTTCCCGACGCGTTTTGATGCTTGCGCTTTTGGCTACTGCGGCGATAACGGCCGCGAGCGAGCGCGGCGCATCCTCATCACGCGGTTGCTCCTCCTCGGCTGCGAACTGATTTCCCAACCGGCAAACGACGATCGTGGCCGAAGGTACCCGTCGGGAGAACTTTCGGACCGTAAACGACAACCTCGCCCCCGAGACTTCCTCCAGAAAACAGACGCAGACCGTGTCCGCGTTGCCGGCGTCAAGCTCGGTATCGACACCGGAAACACGGGCATTGAATCCTTCCCGCCTCAGCGCATCTGCGACAATTAGCGCGG
>Ga0193725_1000627_pt1 | contig 10184 bp, 9 predicted proteins | sample H2a2metaG_FD_143058 | JGI IMG/M metagenome (GOLD analysis project Ga0193725, IMG submission 143058) | Soil microbial communities from a riparian zone of the East river system, Colorado, United States - H2a2 | ecosystem: Environmental > Terrestrial > Soil > Riparian zone | place: USA: East River...
GCTGTTCCAGCCGCGCTGACGACAGGAGCGGCGGCCGCTACGTCCGGCCCGCCTCGGCATTTCGTCGATCGCGCCAGGCGAGCCACGCTACGTCGTCGACAGAGCCGCCGATCTCGTGACGGAGCTGCAGCTCCCGGTTGCCTGAGCCGGCGTTCTGCCCGGCTCGCGATCAGTCGGCGCGGAGGCATTGCAGGCAGGCCTGAGCGGATCGCTCTGGCATCGCGATTCGCGCCGATCGGTTGGTCCACAGCGCCGCGCGCGCGTCACTTGTCGCTCCTTCGCACCAGACGAGCACCGCGTTCAGGCGCAGATACCGCTCGTAGAACCCTCGTGTCCCGGCGAACCCTCGATCGGCGAAGAAGGATTCGTCCTTCGCGTCCGCCCGAGATCGGAGCGCCCGCGTTGCCGCGGCGACGTCGAGCGCTTCGGCTGACGTTCCATCGATGGCGACGAGCAATGCGTTCGGCGCGCTTGGCGGGAGCTGGCGGAGCTTCGCCAGCAGCGGCCACGCGAAGCCGGCCGCGTCCGGAACCCGGCGCAGCCTCGTCACCTCGAGGTTGAACCGCTGCGTACCACGGAACGTCACGGTGAAATCGGGCCCGACCTTCCCCGACCCGTACGCCTCGAAGGCGAGCTCGATCCGCCGATCTGCCAGGAGAAGGTGCGCGGCTCGTAGCTCGGCACGCACATCCCGCAATGCCTCCGCGTCCATCGCGCGGCGCAGCTTCTTCCAGATCTTGTCGCGATGCGCCTCCGCGAAGGCGCGGAACCGGGGAGAGCGAGCCTGCCAACCGAGGAGCTCCCCGGCCAGCGGGTCGCCAGGGCCTCGGGCGAGGAGACGGTCCGCCAGCGGCTCGACCTTCGGCCGACGGGTTGGTACCTGTGCCACGCTGCCAATCCTAGTCAGGTTGGCATCCTCGTCGCCGTCAGTGACGGACCTCCTCTGGCGTCTCATACCAGCGGACCTTTTCGCCGACACGGGAGCGGGCCCGCCAACCGACGCTCTTCGGGGCTTCGTCGATGACCTGACGTAGTCGCTCAACCTGGGCGGGAGCGTTGAACGGGGCGCCGGGCAGCGGCTTTTCAGCTGCCAGCTCGAGGACCTTGCCCAGGTTCCGCTCGACCGTGTGGCAGAAGCCCCAATCGGCAGACAGAACCCGCCGGATGCGGTCGAGACCGATCGCTTCGACGGATCCGTCCACCGCGCCCTGGGTACCGTCCTCGACGAGCGGGTGATCCGCGAGCAGGCAGAGGGCGTCGCCGAGGTCTTTCCGGGTGATCTCCCAGACCTGGAGCTTGGTCAAGAGCAGGTCCGCGAGCGGGATGGTCGGGCCGGGACCGGCGAGCCTCGTCCGGAGGTCGAGACGATGCGACATCACCAGCTGGTCGACGATGATGTCGACGCTCCAGCCGCCGTCGGGTGCGCTGTAGTAGAGCCGCGTGGCGCCGTGGAGGCGGTTGAAGAACTGGTCACCGATGTATCCCTCCGCCTCGAGGAACGACCTCGCCTTCTTGGAGGCCGATGCAGTTACTGCGAAGTCCATATCGGCGTACTGCCGGGCGAACGGGCCGTCGCGAACGCTCGGGCAGGTGAGCCAGACGGCAATGCCACCGAACAGCTTGAGGGGCACGCCGGCACGGGCGGCGGCGGCGGTCAGCCGAACGCTCTCGTCGCGAATATCGGCCGCGGCACCCGACGGGTCGTCGTTCATGTGCTCATGCTGATTTCCATGTTGTCGGCCACATGATGAGGCGGCCGACGGGTGAGCGCCGGCCGCCTCGTGACGCTGGCGAGCGATCGCTCACTCCGGGGGCAGCTCGCGGTAGACGAGGCTTACGTCGACTCCCTCGCGGGCACGAAGGAAGCGCGGCACGTAGTAAATCGCGAGGCCGATGATGATCATCGCCGCGAAGAAGGCGGGGATCCACCACCAGTTGTTCGGGTCGCCGGCCATGACGAGCCCGGGGAACTGGGTGGAGATCACGAGCATGACCAGGAAGATGATGATCGAGAGCACGCCGGTGATGTACAGGACCGGGATACCGAGAACTGAGACGTTCGCCGGCGAGGCCCTGTAGAGGTCGGGCCGGCGGGTCGGAAATGCGATCGCCGCCACCGCCACGATGATCACGGCGAGGATGCCCGCCTCGACGATCAGGCCGAGCAGGATCTGGAATTGGCTCGAGTACACGCTCCAGATGAGCAGCGCGGCGATGATCACGTTCGCAAGCAGGATCGCCGGGATCGGCGAGTGGAACCGTTCGTCGACCTCGGACAGCTTCTCCGGCATCAGCCGGTCGAACGACCAGGCGAAGAACGAGCGAATGGGCATGAACGTATTCGCGATCATCGACGGCAGGCTCCAGAACAGGAACGAGCCGACGATGATGAGCGTCAGCAGCGGGTTGTTGAACACGAGGGCCGCGAGGAAGTGATAGAAGGGGCCGCTCGGGATCGCATAGGCGGCATTGGGGGCCGTGTTCAATGCGAACACGAAGTTGTACCCGACGAGGCGGAAGAGGAGAACGGCGCCGAGGATCAGGAGGATCCCGTCCCAGAAGAGGGCGCCGAACATGATGCTCAGCTGGCGACCGCGATTCGAGGCGCTCTTGAGCTCGCCGGACATGTAGACCGACCAGAAGTTCCACATCATGAAGCCCTGGATCGCAAACATCGTCGGGAGGGTCGCGCTGAGGTTTCCGAAGTCCGGCGCGGCACCCTGGGCGTTGGCCGCTGCGATCACGTCGTCCGCGGTGCCGCCGCCGAACGACTGGTTGAGCGAGTTGAAGTGGCTGATGAAGTCCGCGCTGTTGCCGATGAGCAGGACGAGGAACGCCACGAGCGTCCCCGCCATGGCGATAATGAAGAAGCCGTTCTGCCAGCGGAACGTCGCCTTCGCGCCACGAATGAGGATGACGGTCTGGAGCACCACGATCGCCAGTGAGGCCACGAGGATCCATGTCTGGTCGGTGGTGAAGGAACCGCCCCAGCTCGATAATGTCGCGTTGCCGGTCAGGGTCCCGAGGGCGACGAGGACAGGTCCCAGCGCGAACACCGAGAAGAACTTCGCGAAGAATGCGGCCCCTGCAAGACCGCCGAAGATCATCGCCGTATTGGATATGAGGCCGAGCGGCGGCCACAGGATTCGGCTCACCCAGACGTAATCGCCGCCGACCCGCGGCATGCTCGCAGCCAGCAGCGCGAACATGATCAGGACCGGGACGTTGAGGATCACGGTCAGGAGCAGGACGCTCGGCACGTCGGCCCCCGGGAAGGCCACGAGCGTGAAGAAGATCGAGTACGCGAGGGTCGATCCGACCGGCGCCGAGATCGCCGCGTTGAAGATCGTGGCGTCGAGCGCAGACGCCTCGCGGACCAGGCCGGTGCTGTTCCGTACGAACAGCCTGCTCACATTCGTCACGGGGTCACTCCGCTCCTGCCGATGAAGAATCGGACCTTGACAACCCCCACGCGAGACGGGCAGAGTGGAACACAATCGAACATCGAATGTCAAGGTTTCGGTCATCTCGATTGTCCGTTTGGTCATGATCGAACCACTTCACGGGAAACAGGTACGTGTTGGCTGTCGAGCGACGCCTCAAGATCCTGGAGCGTGTGGCCGAGGACCAGTCGATCGAGGTCGGCGCCCTGGCTCGCGACTTCGACGTCTCGGAGATGACCATTCGGCGCGACCTGCGGCGGCTGGAGCGGGACGGCTTCGTCCGACGCACCTACGGTGGGGCGACGACGCATCTCGTCCGCGCATTCGAGGTCGGTGTCAACGCGCGCGTCCTCCAGCATGCCGCGGAGAAACGGGCGATCGGGCTCGAGGCGGTCAAGCACATCGGCGACGTCCGGGTGATGTTCGTCGGTATTGGCACGACGATCGAGCAGTTCGCCCGGCTGCTGCCGCCCCGTGACGACTTGACCGTCATCACCCCGTCGCTGGCGGTCGCCAGCCTCCTCGGCACTCGCAGGATCCGGGTCATCGTCGCCGGCGGGATGGTTCGCCAGGACGAGCTGACCTGTGTCGGTGCGAGCGCAGTCGAAGCTGTACGCCGCTACAACACGGACGTGGCCGTGATCGGCGCCGGCGGGGTCTCGGCTCGGCGAGGCATCACGGAGCTCGACGACCGCGAAGCCGAGGTGATCCGGGCTGCGCTCAACGAGACCGAACGGATCGTCGTCCTCGCCGACGGGTCGAAGGTCGGCTCGGTCGGGATGTGCACCGTCGCCCCGATCGAGCAGGTGGCCACCCTGGTCACAGACGGCGAGGCCGACGCCGCCGAGATCCGGCGTATCGAGAAGGCGGGGGTCGCGGTGATCCGGGCCGGCGCGGCCGGGGGTGTGCGCGAGTCACGCGTCTCTGCGCCCGCCGGCGTCCCTGCCTGAGACCGCCTGCGTGGGCCTCCGTCTCAGGGACCTGTTCGGCGTCGACAAGCCGATCATCGCGATGCTCCACCTGCCGGGTCTGCCCGGCCGGCCACGGCACGACCGCATAGCCGGGATCGACCGGCTCGTGGACTCCGTCGCCCTCGACATCGCCACTCTCGAAGCGGCTGGTGTCGACGGCTTTCTCTTCTGCAACGAGGCGGATCTGCCGTATCAGCTGCGGGTCGGCCCTGAGATCCCGGCAACGATGGCCGCGGTGATCGGCCGGGTCCGTTCCGAGATCCATCGGCCGTTCGGTGTCGACCTTGTCTGGGATCCCGAGGCGAGCCTGGCCGTCGCGCGAGCCACGGGCGCGGTCTTCGTCCGTGAGGCATTCACCGGTGTCTCCGAGAGTGACCTCGGTCTGATGCGACCCGACTTCGGGTCGATCTGCGGGTATCGCGCCGCGATCGGCGCCGAGTCGGTGATGTTGTTCGGCAACATCACCCCGGAGTTCGGGAGCAGCCTGGGCCGGCGAACGATCGCCGAGCGGGCGACGAGCGCCGTGTTCCTCGGCCTCGACGCCGTCCTCATCAGCGGCCAGATCACGGGCACGCCACTGGATCTGGACGAGCTCAGGGCGGCGAAGGCGGCCATTCCCGAGACGCCAGTCCTGGCGAACACCGGCGTTCGGGCCGAGACGGTCGGCGAGATTCTGTCCATCGCCGACGGCGCGCTCGTCGGTACGACCCTGAAGGTCGGCGCCGACACGTGGAACCCGGTGGACCCGGATCGGGCGGCCCGATTCATGGATGCGGCCAGCCGGGCCCGCCAGAGCGTCGGGGTGGCGTGAGGTGGCCAGGACGAAGCTCTATTTCGTCAGCGATCTCCACGGATCGAGCAAATGCTTCCGCAAGTTCATCAATGCCGGGCCGATCTACAAGGCGGACGTCCTCATCCTGGGCGGAGATGTCGCCGGCAAGGCCATCCAGTCGATCGTCCACCAGCCCGGCGGCCGATGGGCCTGCACGTTCATCGGGACGAGCTACGACGTCGAGGACGGACCGGAGCTGGTTGCGCTCGAGAAGCTCATCGAGGATCACGGCTACTACCCGTATCGCGCCGAGCCGGGAGAGCTCGAGGCTCGCGAGGCCAACGGGACACTGGACGAGCTCTTCCTCGACCTGATGCGCGAGCGTCTCGCGGGCTGGCTCGCTCTCGCCGACGAGCGCCTTCGGCCCGACGGGCGACCGCTCTATTTCATGCTGGGGAACGACGATCCGGTGGTCCTCGGCGAGCTTCTCGATGCGGCCCCGTGGGGCGTCCACGCGGAGGGCAAGACGGTCTGGCTCGACGATCAGCACGAGATGATCAGCTGGGGGTATTCCAACATCACCCCGTGGCACAGCCATCGCGAGCAGACCGAGGACGAGCTCGCCGCAGCATTCCGCCGCCTCGCGACGGGTCTCAGCCGGCCGGAGCTAAGCGTGTTCAACGTGCACGTTCCGCCATTCGGGACACAGCTCGATGAGGCGCCGAAGCTCGACGCGAACCTGCGGGTGCAGGCGGTCCTCGGCCAGGTCCAGTTCGCCGCCGTCGGCAGCAGCGCCGTCCGCGAGTTCGAGCTGGAACGCCAGCCCTTGCTCGGCCTTCACGGCCACATCCACGAATCGTCCGGCATCCGCCGGCTCGGCCGGACGATGGTCATCAATCCAGGCAGCGACTACTCGACCGGCTCGCTTCTGGGGGCGCTCGTGACGCTCGACGGCGACAAGGTCAGTGGCCATCAGCTGGTCCGGGGATAGCAAGCACATGCCTACAGCGAGTCGCCGATCCGCTGATCGGGGAGGGGATGTCCTCGTCGCCGTCGACGTCGGGACGTCCGGCGCGAGGGCCGCAGCCTTCGATCTCGACGGCCGTCCCATTGCCGACGCGCGTCGCTCCTATCCGACATCGCTGCCGCGCGATGGCTGGGCGGAGCAGGACGCCAACCACTGGCGGCGAGCGGCGCTTGGCGCGCTCGGCCAGCTGATCCGCGAGTTGGGCTCGCGGCGACCGATAAAGGCAATCGGCCTGACCGGCCAGTGCCCTTCGGTCGTACCGATCGATCGTCGCGGGCGCCCGCTTCGCCCCGGCATCATCTACCGCGACAATCGGGCGACCGCGGAGGCGGATGAGATGCGGCGGCAATTCGGTGACCGATCCCTCCACGATCGGACCGGACACCTTCCGGCCGCCTTCCATGTGGCCGCCAAGATCCTCTGGATCCGGGCGAACGAGCCAGCGGTCTTCGCCGCGACCGACCGGTTCCTGGAACCGTCTGACTACGTCGCCCTCGAGCTCGTCGGCGAGCCTGTGACCGACTGGACGATCGCCGCCGCCAGCGCCCTGTTCGACCTGCGGGCTCGGCGCTGGGACGAGGGCATCCTGAACGGCCTCGATCTCGATCCCGGGAAGTTGCCGACCGCCAATCCCTCCTGGAGTGTCGTCGGCGAGCTCCGACCGGCCCTCGTTCGCCGATTCGGCCTGGCGCGGACGATCCCCGTGGTGATCGGCGCCGGGGACAGCATCGCCTGTGCGTTCGGGGCCGGCGTCACCGGCCCGGGCCCCGTCAGCGAGATGGCCGGCAGCTCGACCTGCCTCAACACGGTCGTCGAGGAGCCGCTCTCGGATCTCGACGTGACCCATTACCCGAGCGCCGTGAGCCCGGTTGGCTACCTGACGGAAGTCGGTATCAACACGACCGGTGAGGCAGTTGACTGGCTCACGGCGCTGACCTACGGCGGCCGGGCGGGGCGCCCGCGTGACGCCGATTTCGCCAGGTTCGACGCCGACGCGGCCGGCGTCGCGCCGGGATCCGGTGGCGTCATCTTCCTGCCCGCACTCGGCGACGGCGAGCGCGACGACCCCGGCCTGCGTGGTGCGATCGTGGGCCTGTCGCTGCGCCACGATCGTCGCGTCCTCGGTCGGGCGGTGCTGGAGGGCGTCGCGTTCGAGATTCGCGTCCGCATCGAGTCGCTCACCCGCGCCGGTTCGCCGGCCACGGAGCTGCGCGTCTCGGGCGGCGACGCCTCGCTCCAGACATGGAACCGGATCAAGGCCGATGTGCTCGGGATCCCCGTAACGCGCGTTCCTGGCGACGCGACGGCCGCCGGCGTGGCGATGCTCGCCGGGCTCGGCGTCGGGCTGTACCGCGACGCCGCCGAGGCGCTCGCGTCCGCCGGCCGCCTCGAGCCATCGATCGAGCCGGATCCCGAAACCCATGCTCGCTATGAGCCGATCTACGAGCGCTACCGGACGCTGCTCGGGTCGAGTGTCGTTCGCGGCTTGGGAGGCGCCGTCGCATGAGTGGCGTCGCATGAGCGGCGGCGCGCGTCCGCGTCCCACGCCGGCGCCTCGCTTCCGGCTCGGCATCAACACGTGCTTTGCCGTGAAGCGCTGGCCGCGACCGGAGGATTGGGCTGCCGTTGTCAGGAACGATCTCGGGCTCGATCTCGTGGAGTTGTCGGCGGACCTGCTCGAGGGCATGGACGTGCCAGGCGAGCGGTCCCTGACGATCGCGCGAACGCGAGCTGCGCTCGCCGATCACGGCCTCGTCGCCGAGACAACCTTCACGGGTCTCAACGCGTTCGGGTCCAACCTGCTGCTGCATCCCGAGCCGAAGCGTCGGGCGGCCGGCGTGGCGTGGTACCGCAGCCTGGTGGACGTGACCGCGGAGCTCGGGGCCGCTGCAACCGGCGGTCATGTCGGCACGATGAGCGTCCCCGACTGGACGGCGCCTCATCGGCGTGAGGCCAGAATGGCCGCCCTTCGCGAGAGCCTCGCTGAGATCGCGGGCCACGCCCGCCGAGCAGGTCTGGAGTTCCTGATGCTGGAAAACCTGCCGTCGCCACGCGAGCCGTCGACGTTCGCCTGGATCGAGGACCTCCTGACCGATGGCGATGAAGCCCACGTCCCGTGGCGGCTCTGCTTCGATGTCGGCCACACCTGCACCCCCGGCGCGACCGACGAGGAGCTGGATCCCTACGCCTGGCCGGGACGGTTCGCGGCCAAGATCGCGGAGGTACAGCTCCAGCAGACCGACGGCCAGGGCGACCACCACTGGCAGTTCTCGGCGGCGCGCAATCGAGCAGGCGTCATCGACGCGGCGAAGCTCCTGCGGACGCTCGAAGCGACGACGGTTGGAGATGTCCGGCTGATCCTCGAGATTATCCCGCCCGGCGAGCAATCGGACGACGAAGTACTCGCCGAACTCAAGGAATCCGTCGACTACTGGCGCCAGGCGATCGCCGCTCACAACAGCCGTGGCGTTGTCGCCGCCGATGGAGGCTGACGCGATGGCGATGACTCAATCCGGCGGGATCGACATCCACTACCGCGTCGAAGGCGACGGGCCGGAGACCATCCTCCTGGTCAACGGCGTCGGCGACGACCTCGAGGCCTGGCCGAACCAGCTTCCGGACCTGCTTGCCGCCGGGTTGCGGGTCGTGACCTTCGATAACCGCGGGGTCGGTCGGTCGGGTCAGCCCGCCGGGCCGTACACGAGCCGTGAAATGGCTTCCGACGCAAAGGCGGTGGTCGACGCGCTTAAGCTCGGACCCTTCCACATCGCCGGCGTGTCGATGGGTGGGTGCATCGCCCTCGAGTACGCCCTCGCCTATCCGGGCGACCTGCGTTCCGCCATCTTCGCCAACACGTACGCCCGCCCCGACCCATTCACCTACGCCGCGTTCGAGGCCTGGGGCCTGATCGCGGACGCAGCCGGCACGTTCGTCCTCATGCGCCAGATGGCGCCATGGATCTTCAGCCCGTCGTTCTTCGAGGCCCAGCCAGCGAACGTGGCCGCGCTCGTTGCGGAGATGGAACGAAGTCCCCAGCCACCTGCCGCGTTCGCGGCGCAGATCGGGGCCCTGCTCAGCCACGATTGTCTCGAGCGGGTTGGCGAGATCGGGACGAGGTCGCTGGTCCTCGTCGCGGATGACGACATCATCATCCGCCCCGCTCTGTCCCGTCGCCTCTTTGACGGTCTTCCCGATGCCGAGTGGGCAGTCGTCCCGGGTGGCCACGGGGCCTTCTGGGAAAACCCGGGCCCGTGGAATCGCGCCGTCATCGACTTCATCACTCGGCAGTCGGCCGCGCGAAGCCGCGACATCGACCCAGAGTCCATCCACCAGGAGGAAGGCAACCCATGAGCGCCCCGCTCACCGACCGTTTCGGAACCGTCAAGCCGGTCATCGCGATGCTCCATTTCCCGGGGCTGCCGGGCCGGCCACGCCACGACCGGGCAGGTGGGCGGGCGCACCTGCTCGACGTCGTCGGGCGCGACCTCGAGATCCTCCAGGCGGCCGGTGTCGACGGGCTGCTCTTCTGCAACGAGAACGACATCCCGTATCAGCTCAACGTCGGCCCCGAGATCCCTGCCGCGATGGCCGCGACGATCGGCGAGCTTCGTTCGGCGATCCGGGTCCCGTTCGGAGTGAACATCCTCTGGGATGCGAAAGCGAGTCTCGCCCTGGCTCGGGCGACGGGGGCGACGTTCATCCGGGAGGTCCTGACCGGCGTGTACGAGAGCGACATGGGCATCATCGCGCCGGCCCTCGGGGACTTGGCCGGCTACCGGACCGTGATCGGTGGCGACGACATCGCCCTCTTCGACAACATCTCGCCGGAGTTCAGCAGCGCTCTCGGCAGTCGGACCATTGCGGATCGGGCGAAGGGCGCCGCGTTCCTCGGCGTCGACGCGCTGCTGATCAGCGGCCCGGCGGCGGGCGTCCCGTTCTCGATGGAAGACCTGCGGGCAGCGAAGGAAGCC
>Ga0193725_1000628_pt1 | contig 10175 bp, 5 predicted proteins | sample H2a2metaG_FD_143058 | JGI IMG/M metagenome (GOLD analysis project Ga0193725, IMG submission 143058) | Soil microbial communities from a riparian zone of the East river system, Colorado, United States - H2a2 | ecosystem: Environmental > Terrestrial > Soil > Riparian zone | place: USA: East River...
CAACGGATGGATCGCAGAGAACCGGCGATAGATCAACGGCCGGATGAAGTTGTCGACACTCCCCACGACGAGCACACCCCAAACGATCAGCAGCACGCCCGCCAGCGCTCGGCCCTGCATGACCAGGACGATCGCCGCCGGTCCCCAGATCATCCCGCTGCCCACGACGGGCAGGATCGCGAACGCCATCGTGACCACGGCCCAGAACAAACCGTTCGGCAGCCCGGCGACCGCGAACGCGAGGCCGAGCAGCGCGCCCTGGAGTGCGGCGACGACGCCGGTCCCGATCACCGTGGACACCGTCACGTCCTTGAATCGCTTGCCAAGCGTCTCGGTGTTCGCATCGGAGAAGGGGATGTAGGGACGGGCGTCGAGCAACATGTCCCCGGGATGCTTCAGGACGTAATACAGGCCGAAGAACGAAATCGTGAGGTTCAACGTCAGGCGTGTCGCCGTGCCGACGAGACCGAATGCGCTCGAACCGATTGCCGCCACAATCCGCCCGCCCGCATCGGCGAGCCGGGGGCCCAACGGGATACCGCGAATCTGCAGACCGCGGATCCGCTCGATGATCGGGCTCTGGAGCACCGTCTGCGTGATTTCCTGCGCCTGGTTGATCAAGAGGCCAGCGATCAGCAGGCCGGGCACGATGATCAGGACGGCGCCGAGCAGCGTCACGACGATGGCGGCGACGGACGATGGCACTCCTTTTCGCACCAGCCAGTTTTGCAGCGGCGCGAACAGCACGGCGAGCACCGGAATGCCGATGATCCCCGTGGCATACGGCCCCAGCGCCCAGAGGAGCGCCGCGCCCAACGCAAAAACAATGAGCGCGGCGCGCTGATGCTTGCTGTCGAGAAACGCCATTCCGCTAGCGCGCACCTCGCTCCACACGCAGGACGCGACTCAGCGTCTTCCCGTCGACGGTGATCGTCACGAGATAGTCGCCGGTCGCGACCGGAGCGGCGCCGCCGCCGAATCCGCCAAAGCCGCCACCACCAGCGGGTGCTCGGCCAAACGCCTGCGCGACGAAGCCGAGCGCTCCAAGGCCGCCACCGCCACCCCCACCGCCGCCCCCACCGCCGCCCTGGCCGGGACGGCGCAGCAGATTGCCGATCTGCGTGAGGAACGTCGCGTCGGGGGCTGCATCGCCAGACTCACCGCCGCTTTCACTGCCGGCGGCCGGCAGCGCCGCACCAGCGGTCGCGGCGCGCGGGGTCGTTTCACCGGGACGCTCGTTGAAGCGGCCCGCCGCGTTGAACGGAGATCCGCCACCTCCGCCACCTCCACCGCCGCCGCCTCCTCCGCCGAATCCGAAGCGCTGCGCCAGTCCCTGCAGATCCCCGGCGAGCAGTGAGGTCTTGATCGGCTCGAGCTGCTGCGTGTTGGTCCCTGCTTTGGCGAGCGAGTCGAACACGACGTTGATGCGCATGACGAGCCACGCGCTGTCGCGCTTCTGCGACGGCGAGAGCGCGACGGGCGGCGGAGTGCGGCCCTGGAAATTCCACACGACCCGATGCAGCCCGGCTCCCGCGGGGCCCTGAATGGTGCGCACCGTGTCACCGCGCACGTCGCGGATCACGACCTGCGTCCGCGCCCGGCGATCGGTGCTGCCGGTCGCGAGGCGATACACAATCTCGGCGCCATACTGCGGGCTCGGCGCGCGGAAGGCCTTCTGTCCGGGACTGCCGCCTCCCAACGGCTGCTGGCCGTACTGGTAGGCCGTCGTGGGCTGGAACAGATAGACGCCGGCCGCAATCGCGCTGTCATTGAGCTGCTCGAGCGGCGCGATGTTGACGATCCACAGCGAGCGCCCGTGCGTCGCCGCCAGCAGGTCGCGGTCGCGCGGATGAATTCGCAAATCGTGCACCGGCACGGTCGGGAAGCCGCTCATGAAGCGCTGCCACGACCCGCCGCGATTGAACGAGACGTAGACGGCGACGTCGGTGCCCAGGAACAGTAGATCCCGGTTCGCGACGTCCTCACGAATGACATGGACGTAGCCCGGCCCGTCGTCCCCCTTGGGGAGATTGTTCGCGATCGAGCGGAACGACTTCCCAAAGTCGGTCGTCGCAAACACGTACGGCGCGTAGTCGCCGTTGCGATGATTGTCGAAGGTGACGTAGAAGGTCGCCGTGTCGAACCGCGAGGGCTCGATGCGGCTGACGTAGGTACCGGCGGGGACGCCGGGGAAGCGGCCGGTGATGTTCTCCCAGGCGCCGCCGTCGTTCTTCGTGACCCAGACATTGCCGTCGTCCGTGCCGGCATAGAGGATCCCCGGCCGCATCGGCGACTCCGCCAGCGACACGATCGTGCAGAACGTCTCGGCACCCGTCACGTCGGGCGTGACGCCACCCGTCGTGCGCGTGCTGACCCGGATCTTCATCGAATCCCTGGTCGACAGATCCGGCGAGATCGGATAGAGGTCTTCGCCGCGGCGCGTGGACTTCATCACCTTGCTCGCGCCGGCGTAGAAGATTTCGGGATTGTGTGCGGAGATGAAGAACGGCGTGTTCCAGTTCCAGCGGAGATCGATGTCGGTCGAGTCGACCTTCTGACGGGCGCGCAGATCGGCAAGGTGGCGCGCCTGCGCCCCGCTCGCCGGCCTGGTCGTGTCGGGGCGCTCGATGACAATCGAGTCCTCGAACATCTGATAGCGCGGCCGCCAGTTCGGCTTCTGGAGGTTGGTGCGCTCGCCGGTCGCGAAATTCAGGCGCGACATGTTGCCGCCCTGCGACTCGACGTAGATCGTGTTCGGATCGGTCGGATCCTGCGCGGTATAGAAGCCGTCACCGCCGCCGACGGTGGTCCAGTCGGCGTTGGTGATGTCGCCCTGGCGCCGGCGCGACGGCCCGCACCACGAGCCGTTGTCCTGATAGCCCGCGCAGACACTGTACGGGAATGCCATGTCGTAGCTGACGATGTAGGGCTGCCCGATCGCGAACGTGTTCAGGAAGTCCCAGTTGCCGCCCTTGTCCCACGTCTGCGCGACACCGCCGTCGTCACCGACGACGATGTGATTGGGATCATTCGGATCGATCCACATCGCGTGATGGTCGACGTGAATGCCGACGGTCGCGTTGCCGATCGTCTTGCCGCCGTCATTTGAATAGTTCACCGGTGTGGAGGACCAGTACACGCGGTTCGGATCCTTGGGGTCGACGCGCACCTGGGAGTAATAGAAGGGGCGCACGTCGTTGCCGTTCATCTTTTCCCAGGTGGCTCCACCATCCGCGGATCTGTAGAGTCCGGAAGGCCGAGTCTGCGCGGCCTTGCCCGGGCCACCCTGGGCGTTGGCGTTCGTGTCGGCCTCGAACATCAAGTAGACGACTTTCGGATCCGACGCTGCGATCGCAATGCCGATGCGGCCTTTGGTCGTCGTGGGGAGACCGCCGGCCTTCACCTCGGTCCACGTCTTGCCGCCGTCGGTCGTCTTCCAGAGGGCGCTGCCCGGTCCGCCACTATTAAGGAAGTAGGGCCCGCGCACGCGCTGCCAGCTCGCGGCGAAGAGCACTTCGGGATTCGACGGATCCATCGCGACGTCGACGAAGCCGGCCTGGGGCGAGATGAACTTCACGAGCTGCCATGTCTGCCCGCCGTCGGTCGTCTTGTAGAGGCCGCGCTCGGGATTCGCCGACCACGGTTGGCCGAGGGCCGCGACGTACACGATGTTCGGATTGGTCGGATGCACGACGATGCGGCCGATGGCGCCGGACTTCTCGAGACCCACGCGCTTCCACGTGAGCCCGCCATCGGTCGACTTGAAGATGCCGCAGCCCGGGGAGATCGTGTTGCGCGAGTCCTCCTCGCCCGTGCCGGCCCACACCTGCATCGTGTCGGACGGAGCGATCGCCAGCTCACCCATCGACACGCATTTCTCGTTGTCGAACACCGGCCGGAACGTCGTGCCGGCGTTGGTGGTCTTCCAAATCCCTCCGGCTGCCGCGGCGACGAAGAACGTGCGCGAGGGACTCGGAATGCCGGCGACGGCCGACACGCGGCCCATCATGTTCGCCGGCCCGATGTTGCGCCAGCGGAATCCGGCGAGCAGCGTCGAATCGAGCATAATCCCGCCGGTGCGTGCCTGGTTCTGGGCACCGGTCGTCACGGTGACATTGCTGGGCGCGGCACGTTGGGGGCGGGGAAGCTGTCGCGCTTTCGCGGAGTCCGTGGCGGATGGTGCGGGTTGCGGAGGTGGGGCGGGAGGATTCTGAGCCAGAACTGGTGCTGCGATCGTGGTGAGGACGGCGGCAGCCGCCCACAGGCGCTGGAACATGACGGCCCTCAGTCGATGAATGGTGAGTGCTGGAACCTTGCAGCCAATGGAGTACGAATGGAAGCCTTGCGTCGTTGAATCCCGATAATTAAACTCGGCTTTCCTCTAACCTCGTCGATAGGGCCAATGCGCAGAGCGTTGCTCCGAACTGTCGGACTGCTTGGTGTCCTGGGAGTCTTCCTCCATCTACCTCTCTCCGCGCAAGACACGTTCGAGCTCGAAGTCTATCCCTACGCCACGGCGCATCGGGGCGAATGGGAGCTCGAAGCGTACGTCAATCATCTGAGTCGAGGCACGACGGTGTTCGATGGGCCCGTCGCGCCGACGGATGACCAGTGGCGCTTCGCCGCGCAGGTCACCCGGGGCATCTCGGATCACTGGGAGGTGGCGGGCTATGTGTTGGGGGCGCAGGTGCCGGGATACGGGCTGGAGTACGCCGGCTGGCGGGCCCGGACCCGCGTCCGTGCGCCGGAAACCTGGCGCTTGCCGGTGAACCTGGGATTCGCGGTCGAAATTGAGTCAGCGCGGCCGCTATTCAGCGAGAGCGCCCGGAAGCTCGAGTTCGTCCCGATCCTCGAGCGGCAAATCGCCGGAGTGCAGCTGATCCTGAATCCCACGATCGAGCATCACATGGCGGGGCCTGAGAACGGCGAATGGGAATTCGAGCCGCGCGCTCGGCTTGCCTTCCCGGTCGGCAACGTGACGTTGGGCTTCGAGTATCACGGCGGCTGGGGCGAGATCGGCAACTTCAAGGCCGGCAGCCAGCAGGTGCATCAGTTTTACCCTACGGCGGACTTTGAGCTGCCGGGCGAAGTCGAACTGCATCTTGGCGTTGGCTTTGGCGCGACGACCTCGGGCGATCAGCTCGTCTTCAAAACAAGGTTTGAGATGCCCTTAGGTGGCCAAAGGTAGTTAGGGACATTCTGGGACTTTGAAGGTCCCATGCGAGGCGTGATTCCCGTCACGCCTCGCATTGTCATTGCGTCCAACATTTGCCGTCCGGCACTCACGTCGTCCCCGGACGGGACCGCCCACCCGCCCCTCACTGCTGCAACCAGCGGTGCCGTCTTTTTCCTCTGAGGGATCGGGTCTATGGCCTGGAATATCTTCGGTCGCGAAACGACCGCCGAGCAGCTCCCCGCCGAGCTCCGCGCGATCCTCGCCGAAATGAAGCGCGAACGCGTGGCCTTCGAAGCCCTCACCAATGCCGCGCGCGATTCCGGCCAAAATCTGTCCACGCTCATGCAGCCGCTCACCGAAGCGCAGAAGGTCGTGAGCGAATTGCAGGCGCGCGTCAAATCGCTGGAACGGCTCGTTCCGGTGCTCGCGACGCTCGACGAACAAACCGAGAACGTCTCGAAGACGCAGCGGCGCACCGAGACCCAGCTCACGCAGAACTCCGAGAGTGCCAAGGAGCTGCGCGGCGAGATCGATGAGCTGCGCGGCGTGCTCGAGCAGGCGCTTGCGCTGAAGAATGACGTCGCCGGCTTCCTCGAGCTGGGCGGCGGGTTCAAAGCCCTGCGGATGGATGCCGACACGCTGAGCGGCGCGGTGCGCGAGCTGACGCAAGGGTTCGACCAGGTGCGCGCGCGCCAGGAAGAGCTGCGCAAGACGAGCGAAGCGGTCGCCACGCGCTTCAGCGCGTTTGAGGACCGGCAGCAGGGCGCGCAGCGCAGCGTCGCCGAGACCGAGTCGCGTGCCGCGACGGTCGGCCAAACGCTCAAGGAGCTGACGCAGGCCGCGGCCGAGGCCGCGCAGACCAAGCGGCAGCTCACGACACTCAAGACACTCGCCGACGGCGTGACGGCAAAAGTCGCCGCGCTCGAGCAGCAGCGTGATGTGGTCGACCGTGCGACGACCGAGGTCGCCAAGCTCCACGAGCTGATGGGCGAAGTCGACGCGAAGATCCGCCGCCACGAGGCCAGCGCCAAAGGACTCGGCGAGCTGGAGTCGAAGGTCGGTGAGTTGAAAGATCTGCACGCCGAAGTGCTGGCGCGCTCCACCGAGATCACCGCCAACCACACCGCCGTGAAGCAGGCGGACGACGAGCTACGCGCCCGCCTCGGCGCGCTGCGCGACGACGTGCAGCGGGCGGTGAAGCGCTTCGAGCTCGAGAATCAGGGGCTCGACGCGGTCGGGCAACGGATCGTCGATCTCCGCGGCTCTCTTACGGCCATGGAAGGGCGCTTCAAGTCTCTGGAGGAGTCGAGCCGCGGCATCACCGACGTCCGCTCCAAGGCAGACGGCCTCGCGACGCAGCTCGAGAGCATCGCCGAGAGTGTCGCGCTGCTTGGCACGCAGGCCGAACGCGTGCGCGCGATGGAAACGAGCACCGGCCGGTTGGGCACCACGGTCGAAGAGATGGCGCAGCGGGTGACGCAGCTGGAGAAGTCCCACCCCGGCGTGCAGGCGGCGTTGCAAGATGTCGCGATGCTCAGGGGCACACACGAATCGGTCAGGGGGGCGCTGGAGCAGGTGGAGGGTGCCGCCGACGAGATGGCGCGCGTGCTCGAGCAGCAGTCAGGAACCAAGGCGTGGCTCACCGGCGTAACTGAACAAATCAAGGGACTCCGTGTCGAGCTGGCCGCAATCGAGGATCTGAAGCCGACCGTCGAATCGGTGCGCGGCGAGGCCGATCACCTGTCGCAGGCGATGGGTCAGATCGAAGCCCGCAGTCGCATGGTGGACGATCTCAACAAGCGGTTGTCGGAGCTGACGACATTGGGCTCCCAGCTCGATGACCGGAGCCGCGAGCTGCTGTCTCGGATGCAGGGTGCCGACGAACGCTTCGGTGCGCTGGCCGCCCGCGCCGACGAGGCCGCGCGGATCGAGAAGCTCGTGCCGGCAGCCGTCGCGACCGTGGAGCGCGCGGAGCGCCGGGTGGGCGAAGTCGATTCCGCCGTGACGGGGCTCGAATCGCGGGCCCACAATATCGAAGGCCTCGCCGAGCGCACGCGTGCGCTGGGTCAGGAGCTCGAGCTGAAACAGACCGCGCTGGACAAAGCGACGGAGCATCTGGACCGCGTGGCCCAGCTGCGCGAGCAAGCGGCGACTGCCGCACAGCAGCTCGAAGAGCGCTCTGGGCAGCTCAACGGCGCCGTTTCGACCGCGGGCAACCGGCTCATCGAGCTGACGGCGACGCTGGACGAGCTGGATAACCGCGCCGGCACTCTGCGCTTCGCGCAAAAGCGCATGGCGCAGTTCGAGGAGCGGCTCGCAAAATGGGAAGCCGTCGAATCCCAATTGACGCGCGCGCTCGAGCAAATGACCCAGCGCCAGGCCACGGTCGACGCCATGCAGGCGGACATGCATCGCCTGTATGAAGTCGCCGAAAAGACGACCGACGATGTGCGGTCCATTGCGGCGGCGAAAGAGGAAATCGGCGAGACGCGCACGATGCTCGAGACGGTGCTCAGCATGGTGACGCACGTGCACGACGCCGCCAACGGCCTGGATCATCGCAAACGGCAGGTGGAGCAGGCCGAAGAGCGGCTTGCGCGGGCGGAGGCGATGTTGTCGGAGGTTCAGGCCGGGATGGAGCGCCTCAGTGGCCAGAAGGCTTTACTCGATCAGGCGGTCACGCAGGCGAGCGCGCTCGAGTTCCATACCAAACAGGCGGAAACCGTGATCGCGGCGCTCAGGCAGGAGCGAGAGATCACGGACAATGTGCGCTCGGCGGTCACGCAGCTGCGCGAGGAGCGGCGGTCGGAGGAACGGCCGACGAAACGGAGCGCCTAGACGAGCTCAGCGCCTCCGCAGACCGGCCGTCAACGTCAGGGTGTTGACGTTGGCGCGCCAGGAAGCGGCCTTCACCTGCGCCTGATCAATGCCGACGTCAAGAGCGAACCACACCGGCCGGGGGCCGAGGTCGAGCGTCACGCCGACTTCGCCCCCGGTCGCGCTGCCCGATCCCGATCCGGGCGGCACGTTGACAGCGAGAGCCAGCGCCCGCCACAGCATGGCGTGTCCGCGCACGCTCGACCCGGCGAGCGCGAAATCTCCGCGTCCTCCCAGTCGCCATGTGACCAAGCGCTCTGGACCCGACAGCGTTGTGTAGCGGCGTGCGTGCGGCCCCGCCTGCAGGCTGAACCACGATGTTGGCATGAACCGTAGCGCCACGGACCCCTCCACCAGATCGTGCCCTCCTTCGGCATACCGCAACGCGAGTGCCACACGCCGAAACTGCACGCTGCTCTCGAAACCTGCGGCGGTGGCGGCGATGCTTCCGGTCCTGACGTTGGTGATCAGACCGGCAACCGTGAAGGTGACGGTGACCGGTGCGCCTGCTTCCGTTTGCGCCGGGCGCCGAGCCTGGACCGGGGCTGTAGCCACGGGCGGTGGCGCCGGGGGCGGGGGGGGCGGCGGTGGCGTGCGCGCCGGCACCGTATCCGGTCGCGGGCGGACGGCAACGACTGTCATGCTGCGCCGGACCGTGTGGTACAGGTCCGTGATCTCAGGCGGGAACACGAGCGTATCGGGCTGCGCTTCGGGCGCCAATTCGACGAGTCGGCGAAACACCGCAATCGCGGAGTCGGACTGCCCGCGGTAATGCTCCGCGGCACCGAGGTAGGCGAGCGCCCGGGCGCGCGCGGAGTCATCGAGCTCGGCCGCGAGCGGCGGAGCGAGTACACGCCGCAACGTGCTCGCGGCCACGTCGAACTCGAGATCCCGATAGGCGCGCTCGGCCCTCGCCATCACGTCGCTCGCGCTTCCGGTCTGCGCGCGCAGCGGCGTGGCGACGAGCAGCGCCAGCACCACAAGTCGCAGTCTCATCGGGTGATCTTGCCGAGTGTGATGTCCGTCAGCCGCACCGTGGCGCCGGCGGGCACGGTGACCCATGCGGTGTGCGTCTGGAATCCCTCGCGTACCAGCATCAGATGATGCCGGCCCGCGGTCACCCCAATCCGGACCTGGGGCGTCGTGCCCACCGCGCGCCCGTCAACCAACACCCGGGCCCACGGGCTCGAATTGATGGACAGGTAACCGGGCGTCCTCACCCCCTGACCCCCTCTCCCCTTCGCTTCGCTCAGGGCAGGCTCTTCGGGAGAGGGGGAACCAACGGTCACCGGAGGCTCCATCCGCACCGGCGCAGCGCGGAATTCCGTATCGGGCGACAGTGTCGCCGGCACGGGAGCGATGGGGTTCCAGACACTTTCATTCGCCGGCTCCCAGCCCCGCAGCAGCGCGACGCCGCTCACAACGAGCGCCACGCCGATGAGGGACGCGGTCACTACGACGCGAGCCCGATTGCGTGGCGCCTCCTCCCACTCGTCGCCCAATAGAAGAGGAGAGGACGGAAGCGGCGACGGCCGATTCATAGGCCGAGCACGTTGAACGATGTGCTCGTCGCGCCCGTCAGACCCGGTGAGGTCGCGACCAGGCTGCATCCCGTGCAAATGCCGGTGACCTTGAGGTTGGTGAAGGTCGCGATCCCATTGACCGCATTCACGGTAGTCGTACCGCTCAAGCCACCGACGGCGATGGGTCCTTGGAGCGTGAGTGACACGACGCCGGCGAATCCCGTAGCTGTGCCCCCCTGCGCGTCGCGCGCCGTCACTTCGACGGAGAACGAGCCATTGAGGAACAGAGTGCCCGGCGGGTTTTGCGTGAACTCCAGACGCGTCGCGGGCGGCGGCGGCGGCGGCGGTGGTGGCGGCGGTGCCGAGACCGTGACCGGTTGTGTCTTCGAGTCGGTCCCTCCACCATCCGCGACCGTGAGGGTCACGTTGTAAGTACCGGCCGCACCATAGGTGTGCGATGCCGTCTTGCCTGACCCTGCGGGCGTAGCATCGCCCCAGGTCCAGCTGTACGTCGCGGTCGGCTGTGCCGTCGAGCTGCTTCCATCGAAGTTGCACGTCAGCGCCGTACAACTGGGCGCGAAGTTAGCAACCGGCGGCGG
>Ga0193725_1000630_pt1 | contig 10145 bp, 2 predicted proteins | sample H2a2metaG_FD_143058 | JGI IMG/M metagenome (GOLD analysis project Ga0193725, IMG submission 143058) | Soil microbial communities from a riparian zone of the East river system, Colorado, United States - H2a2 | ecosystem: Environmental > Terrestrial > Soil > Riparian zone | place: USA: East River...
TTTTCGATCGGCGATGTCGATGCACGACCCGATATAGCCCAGGAATTCCCTGTCCGAAGAGAAGCGCGGGGTCCCACTGTCATAGACCCAACGAAACTGACCGTCGGCACGGCGAAGCCGGTACTCCATTCGGAATGGCTCCTTGCGGTCGAATGCCGAGTTGTAGACCTCCAGACAACGATCGAAGTCGTCCTGGTAGACGCCTTTGGCCCAGCCGTTGTCGAGTTCCTCTTCCATGCTGCGTCCGGTGAAGTCCAGCCATTGCTTGTTGAAGTAGGTGGAAAGTTTGTCGGGGCCTGAAATCCAGATCATGACCGGAGCGGTGTCGGCCATGTTTCTAAACCGCTGTTCACTCTCTCGGACCGCTTCTTCTGCCTGTTTGCGATCGGTGATGTCGCTCGAGGCCACCAGGACACATTGCTCATCGCCGATTTTCACCAACTCAGCGGATGAGAGTAAGACGCGGAAGGAACCACCCTTAATGCCGAAATGTGTTTCGACGTTGCGTATTCCGTGCTCCGTAAGCTCTTGCATGAACTCGGCTCGGGTCTCAGGAGTCTTCCAGATGCCGAGCTCGATCGAGGTGCGACCAATGACCTCTTCGCGTTGGTAGCCGCTCATCTTAAGAAAGCTGTCGTTGACATCAACGTAGCGCCCTTCAGCCAGAGTGGTCAGCGACATCGGCTGCGGGTTGGCTCTGAATGCCTTGGCAAACCGCTCTTCGCTTTCGCGCAGCGCCTTCTCAGACCGGCTTCGCCGGCTGATGTCGCGCATTATCACCGTGAAAAAACTCTGCCCCTTCAACTCGACTTGCGAGATTGAAGCTTCGATGGGGAAATCTTCGCCCGCAGCCCGGCGTCCAAAGAGCGGCATTAGCGAACCCATCGCCTGCATCGTCAGATTAGTCTTTCTGAACGCATCAACGCGGTCCCGATGCGCTGGGAGAAACCGCTCAGGGATGAAGTGATCAAGGCATTGGCCTATTGCCTCGCCGGCGGAGCAACCGAACATCTTCTCAGCCGCAGCGTTAAAGAGAACTACCTGCTGGTTCTCATCAATGGAGATAATGGCGTCCATCGCTGAGCTAATTATTCCAGCCAATTGAGACTCGCTGTCTTTGAGCCTCGCTTCCGCCAGCTTGCGGTCTGTGACATCGCGCACCACGCTAAGGATCTGGTCAGTCTCGCTGCGAACCATGCGCGCCTCAAACCATCGCTCCTCATCCTGCAGCGGAAGCGCGTATTCCAGAATCTGCGGCTCATTGGTCTCCACTGCACGGCGAAAACAACGGAAGAGCTCATCAGATAACTCTGACGGCAAGACGTCCCTCATGTTCTTTCCAAGGAATGCCTCCGGAGCCACGAACAAGTCGTGTGGCCCTTTTGCATGGTAGTCAAGATAAACTCCGTCGAGAGTTTGAAGGAACATGAGGTCAGGAATGGCCCGCAGAATGTCTTGATTTCTCGCCTCGCTTTGACGCACCCCCTCTTCAGCCAGCTTTCGATCGGTGATGTCCATCGTTACGCCGCGCAGGCCGACCGGCCTGTCGTGTTCATCGCGCATGACGGCCAGTTGCGCCTCGACCCACAGCAAGCTCCCGTTCTTGTCCCGCCAACGATATTGAATCGTGCCGGACTTTCCAGACGCAAAAATCTTATTCGTCTCGCGCTCAACTCGTTCTCGATCCTCTTCCGGGACTAGCGACAATCCGAAACCTGTCGTGCCCAGGAAATCTTCCACGCGGTAGCCCAACATCTGTTCGACGAATCGGCTTACATACTGAGTCTTTTGGCTGCCTGAACCAGGTTCGATGCTGACCTCCCAAACCATGCCTGGTACATTTGATACCACTTCGTCGAGGCGACGATGTTCCGCTGCTGCCAGCTCGCCTAAGCGCTCGCTTTCTCTTTGAGCTTCCTTTCGTCTGGCACGGTTAACTAACAACCAGACGATGAGCAGAGCTTCGAGAATACATAATGAGATGACTCCGACGATGCGCCACTTGTAGTGTTCCCAAAGCGTTGGCTCTTTGAACCTGACAACGCTCCCGGGCGGTAACCGATCGTCAGTGATCCCCCAACGCTGCAACTGGCGCGAATCGAACACTGGTACGGTTGGGATCACAGCAATCGGGATATCCTGAGGCTTCTCGCCATTCGCTACCCGCAAGGCGATCTCCCCGACCCTGGATGCAGAGGCCTCCGTGTTGAAGACTGAGCCTCCGACGATTCCGGAACCTACGAAAGAATCTGCAATACCGTAAACCGGGACGTTGGCGGACTGTGCTATCAGGGTGAGCACATCGCGCGGACCTAGCGTCATGCCCGGTCCATCAACAGAATGCCGAATGTATAGGATGACGGACCGCTCGGGCGCATTTTTCACCTGCGCAGTCAGCTCGTCCATTGGGAGGTCAGTGAGGTAAGTCAGCGTTACTCTGTTTTCAAATTGTTTTAGTTCCTGCCGGACCTCTGTCTCGAGTGCTTTGTCACGCTCCGGGGTTCCGGTGATCACGAACACCTGCTCCGTAGCCGGATGTAGCCGGAGCGCCAGATCGAGGGTGTTTCGGTAACTTTGGTCATACACCACCCCGGTAAGGCCCGGCCCGGAAGCCTGATCGAGTGATTCAGGTCGCTTAATCGTCTGGAAGACAATCGGCACACCCGGAAACAGATCGTTGCGGTATTTGAGTAGGAAATTGAGCGACGGATTTGCAAAGGCAATAACCACGTCAATTTTGCGGTCTGCGTATTTCTGCCGCAGGTAATCGCGCAGTAGTTGAGATTGTCTTTCGCCGGGGAACCGGTTGGATTCCAGGTATTCGGGATAGTATTCAACCGTCCCGGTTGAACTCGATCGGAAGGCCGTTTGCAAACCCTGGTCGAACACGACACTGGACGGGAAGTCTTTGCCGTACCAATAGAGCGCCAATATTCTTTTGGGCGGCGGATTTTCCTGAGCGCTCGCAGTGGAAGACAAAAGGGCTAAAACGAGCCACGCGAGCAAGGACGCTGCTCGTTTGAGTCTTTTGTTTGCTGAACTTCTGCTGGACCGCATTTGCGCCACCTAGTACTCGCAGTGCCCTAATTTGTAACGCAAACTGTTAGTTTGCGATGAATGAGCGATCTGGAACGGGCACGCAAACTAACAGTTTGCGTTACAAGAACCAAATTAGGTCTATTTACTCTGCATTCTATACTAAGGCGACCTAGAAGCTTAGTTTAACTGCCAGTTGCACCTGCCGAGATGAGCCCGATTCACCTGTCGGGAAACGGGTATTTGTGATCCGTCCGAAATTCGGAGTCCCAACCACATTGCCGGGCTGGCCGAAGTTTGCATGGTTGAACAAGTTAAAGATTTCGATGCGACCTTCCATGCGCAATCGTTCACTAATGCTGGTGTCTTTGATGATTGAAAAGTCGGTGTTGTTAAAGGTTGGTCCAATAACCAGATTGCGACCGAGGCTGCCAAAGCCGGCGACGGGCACGAACACCGAGGTATCGAACCAATGGTCGACGTTACCGACGATCCTAATTGGCCCAGTCACGTCGGGTCGGAGTGTATTGGCGACCCCATTGACCGTGCTGTTGCTAGTCACAATGTTCAAGGGATTGCCGCTCTGCGACTGCACGATTGCAGCTATCTGCCAGCCCGTAACCAGCCTGTTACCCTGGAAAGGAAGTTCATAAATCGCGCTCAAGACAAAGCGATGCCGCGCGTCGAAATCTGACAGCCCGCGGTCTCCTCGCAGGTCATAACTGTTTTGTACGACGACGCCCTGAGAGCTGAGCGAGTTGTAATCGAGCGATTTCGACCACGTATAAGAGGCGCTGAATTGCAGACCACGTGAGAGACGCTTGTTGGCTGAAACCCACAGGGCGTTGTAGCTTGAGTTGCCCGTGCCTTCAGCCTGCGTGATATTGCCGAGCGGAGTGCCCGGCAAGATTGGGCTCGCGGTTGAGAGTGCAGGATAAGGCCGGATTCCGTTTTGTGGTTGGTTGATGTTACGCCGGACGATCAGGTGTGTGCCTTTCGAGCCGAAGTAACCCAACATCAATTCGAAATCGCGCATCAGCTCGCGCTGCACATTGAGGTTCCACGACTGTATGTAGGCGTTGTCATAACCGTGGTCGATGGTTTGGGGAGCCAACCCGGCAGCCTGGGCCAGGTTGAGGGCATTGTCGAACCTGATCGGTCCTGTGAATGTCAACGGAATGGCCTGGGGCGGATTCGCGGCCGTGCCCGTAACTAAACTGGTCATCGGCTGATCGACAAGAATAGCGTAAGCGCCGCGTACAGACGTCTTGCCATCCTTAAATGGGTCCCAGGCGAAGCCGACGCGGGGCTGAAAGTTCTTGTTATTCTGGTGATAGACCCGTTCGTGTTCCCCAACGCGTATCAACGAGACGGTCTGCGGGTCGAAGACAGTGAAGCGGTCATAGCGCTCAGTCGGCGTCAGGTTCCAGTCGTAACGCATGCCCAGCTCAAAAGTCAGGCCCGGCGCATATTTGTAGTTGTCTTGTACAAACAGGGAGAACGATTTCTGGGAGATGCTGCTTGTGCGATTGCCCAGAGTTATGCTGAACGAGTTTGCGGTGCCGGCGAGGAAGGCGGCCACATTGGCAAAGTTGAACCTGCCCGTATCGAGAGCAAAATTGTTATTTAGGAATTCACGAAACTCGCCGCCAAACTTAAGCGAATGGCCACCGCGCAAGTGGTTGAGAGTGTCAGAAACTACGAAGGTTGTGTCGCCGCGTCCCTGCGGAAAGTTAGCCGGACCTCCGAAGTTGAGCACGCCGGCGATATTGATCTGCGGCAGGCCGATGGGAATATTGACTCCATTATTGATCCCGAGATCGGCTGGATTGAGTTGCGCGTTTGGCGTGACCTTGCCGTAGAGGCGGTTGAACCCGAAACGCATCTCGTTTACCAGGTCAGGGCTGAAGGTGTGCGTCTCGTTGAGCGTCAGGATCTGCCGCTGCACTCGGAAGGTATGGCCGAAGCCAGGGATAGTATTGCCGCTCCGATTAGGCTCGAGAGTGACCGTGCGGCTGAGGTCATAGAATCCGTATAGACGATCTCTGGAAGAAATGCTGTGGCTGATGCTTAATGCCCACTGATCAACATCGACCGGCGCAGTTGCCGAACCGATAAACCGGGGCGTGCCTTGTTCGTCGGCAAAGTTCGGCCGTGGGATCAGGTTGATCAGCCTCATGATCACCGGCTCCGTTACCGATGCGCGCTGACTATCGCTCAATACGATGCTGTTTAGGGCCAGCCCCTGACGTTGACGCAGTCCCTCATATGAAAAGAAAAAGAAGGTTCGATCTCTAACTATGGGTCCGCCGAGGTTACCTCCAAACTGGTTCCGTCTGAAAGATGGCGGCTGGGAGGAAGTGAAATCGAAAAAGTTGCGGGCATCGAGCGCATCGTTGCGCAGAAACTCGAATAGCTCGCCGTGCCACTCGTTGGTTCCGGACCGCGTGGCCATGTTGACGATGGCCCCCGAGCTTTGGCCGTATTCGGCGCTGAAAGTCGAGTTGTCGAGCTTGAACTCCTGAATCGTCCCGATCGATGGCTGGAAAGTGATGGAGTTAAAAGTCTCATTTGTCAGGGTAATGCCATTGATCAAGTAGTTGGCTGTTTCCTCACGGTTGCCCGCGGTGTTGATGGCCAGGGCCCCCTGGCCACGGCCAGGCGCAGTCGAGAATCCGTTTTGCGGCGGGGTGACTGAGCCCGGGACGAGCAGGCCGAGATCGAGGAAGTACCGCCCGTTAAGAGGGATATTCTGCACCGTATGCTGGTCGATCACCTGACCCACGGAAATTGTGACCTGCTCAACGATGGGAGTGGCGGTTGTCACGTTCACTACTTCGTTAATGTCGCCAACCTCCAGGCCAAAGTCCTGGACGGCGATCCGTCCCACTTGAAGGTCTAGTCTTTCAACTATCTTTGTTTTGAAACCTCTGGTGCGAACGTCGACTCGGTAACTACCAACAGGCAGGGCGGCGATCTGATAGAACCCCTGATCGTCAGTCTCACCGAATCGTTCGAAACTTGCAGCACTGTTGCGGGCCGTGATCCTCGCGCCGGGCACGACCGCTCCCTTCTGGTCGACGACCCTGCCTTGTAGCATGGCACTGGATTGAGCCCGTACCGTTGTCAGACCCGAGGTCAATCCTGCGCAGACGATTAGGACCCTGGAAAGACATAAAAGAGATCGCCCGATCATTTCTGGCCTGCTCGACAGCGTTGCTCAAAGCTTCGCCATCCCATAAAGATGGCCAGTCAATGAAACCAATCCCTGATTTGAAGCGCTACTCCCCTGCCACTTTATGCTGAGCAAGCCAGTCGGCGGGCGACCACGTCCGGGGCTATAGAACATCGGCCGTGTCTACGAGGCGCAGGGCTTTGGAATCATGGCTAGCCCTACTTAACTGGGTATGAACTTCCTTGAATGATACGGCGGCCGGTGGTTTGGTAATCTAAACCACCGTCGCAGGAACGAGTTGCGAACAAACTCCTTGTAATATAGCTACCGATTCCCTATTCGCAGTGTTCGTATGCAGCCGCCGCACCACCGTCGGGATGTTGTAACCCCACATCCTTGACTCTGTGCGACAACGTACACCTCGTTAGCGTTACCCACAATCCGTAAAATTACGGTTACTGCATTGTGTTTGGCAGATATTTGGCTGGCTGGCTCGCTGGCAGTGGTGCTAGGTCTCTGTTATTCCCAGCTTTACGGCGTATTGGATCAGTTCGGCAGTGCTATCGACGCCCAGACCCTCCATCATCTCGTACTTGTGAGATTCAGCAGTCCGGGTTGAGATTCCCATCCTGCTGGCAACCTCTTTCATCGTGCAACCTTCGATGACCAGCTGCAGGACTTCGCGCTGACGGGGAGTTAGAGTCAGCTTCTTGCTGCGGTTGATTTTCTTGCTAACATCTTCTGCCCATTCCCTGGCCAACAGTGGTGTCACGTATTTGTGACCCGCGAGCACCTGCCTGATTGCCAGGATGAGTTCTTCACCAGCGGACTGCTTCAAGACGTAACCCGCTCCACCGCACCGGAAGGCCTCCGCCAGCAGCCGATCATCGGCATGCATCGTGAGAAATATGACTTTGGCGGTCACACCCTGTTCTCTCAACTGACGCACCGCGTCAAGTCCGTTTAGCACGGGCATCGAGATGTCCGCCACAATTACGTCCGGGGCAAGTTCGCGTGCGACGTCAACCAGGGCTTGTCCGTTCTCAACACTACCGACCAGATCGAATTCATCCTCGAGCAGGCCGCGCAGACCCTGAGCGAACATCTTGTGATCATCAGCTAAGAGAATCCTTGTGCGACTCATCATTACCTCGCGATTACCTTGCAAGCGGAACTCGGGCAATGAGAGTAGTGCCGGCTTGCGGTTCCGATCTGATTTCTAGTGTCCCTTGCAGCAACCTGACGCGCTCTTCGGCGCTCGCCAACCCGATCCCGCTTTCGCGCTTGGCCTTTTCGACATCGAATCCGCGGCCGGGATCCGACACCTCAAGTATCAGGAAGATATCATCTTCCCTCAACGAGATGTTCGCTACACTCGCGCCCGAATGCCGGGAAACATTCCGCAGGGCCTCGAGGGCGACGCGGTAAAGACACACAGAGATGTCTAAAGGAATATTCCGTCTGATATCAGCACTAACCTTCACTGCAATTTGTTCTTCATGGCCAAACTCTGCGACTTGCGATTCCAGCGCCGCCACTAGTCCCAGATGTTCGAGCACTTCAGGCTGCAGTTGGTGTGAAAGTCGTCGGATCTGGGTAGTAAGATCGTTAGTGTGCTGCCCAAGCAGATCGAGTTCAGCAACCAATTCACCGTTTTCGCTTGACCGCAGCTTGCGCTTGAGCCGGCTGATGGCTATGCCCAGCGCCGCGATGTTTTGGCTCACGTCGTCATGCAACAGATGCGCAATGCGCGTGCGCTCCGAATCCTGCGCCCGCATTAAGCGAGCAGCGAGCGCGCGGATCTCTTGATTACTCTGGAGCAACTTCTCTTCACCCTGGCGTAAAGCATCGGCCGCCCTGCGAGCGTCGGTGACATCCCGAATAATGCTTAGCACCTTGTCACCTTCCGCCGCCACCAACCGCGCTTCGAAATGTCTCTCTTTGCCACCTATTTGCAGCGAGTAGTCCAGTACCTGAGTATCATCCTTCCCGGCAAGTCGAGCCACACAGTCCATTATCCGTTCGGCTAATTCCGGAGGCACAATGTCCCGCACATTTTTGCCGAGGAACGCATCGGCCGGGACCAGCAGCAAGTCATGATCACGAGCGTAGTAATCCAAGTAATCCCCATCCCTGGTTTGCAGGAACATCATATCGGGAAGCGCTCGTAGAATCGCCTGGTTGCGCTCATTGCTATCGAGCAGCGCCTGCTCGGCGAATTTGCGATCAGTTATGTCTCGAATGTAAGTGACGAAGTGAATCGGCCGTCCATTGTCGTCTTCAACTACCGAACAATTCAGATAAACCCAGATGGTATGCCCATCCTTGTGGATGTAGCGCTTCTCTAGATCGAAGGAGCGTATCTCGCCGCGAATCAGCCGCTGGCATTGGCTCCAGTCAGCTTCAAAATCGTCAGGATGCGTGACGTCCTTGAACTCTCCCGACAGGAGTTCCTGCTCGGTGTATCCCAGCAGTTCACACAACGTCGGCGGGACCTTTAACCACCTTCCGTCCAGACCCACGTGAGTTACCATCACGAGCGAGAAATCTTCAGTGCGTGCCAATCTGGCTTCACTCTGTCGTAGAGCTTCTTCTGCTTGCTTGCGTTCGGTTATGTCCGCATTGAGACCGATCATGCGGAGCGGCTTGCCTTCGTCATCGGACAGGACCTTCCCTCGGCCGCGCACCCAGCGAACGCCGCCGTTCGGTTGGGAAATTCGGAATTCGGCCTCGTATGGAGTGCCCTCGCTTACGGCGCGATTGACAGACTGCTCGACAAACGAGCGATCCTCCGGATGTATCAGGGAATAGAATTCTTCTGAGCTGGTCTCAGGATCATTTGGCGAGAGACCGAACATCCGTTTGGTTTCGTCCGACCAGGTCGAAGTGTTCGCTCTTATGTCCCACTCCCACGTTCCCATACGGGCGGCGGTCATCGCTATGGCCAGGCGTTCTTCATTCCGGCGTGCGGCTTCCTCGGCGCGGAAGCGCTCCTGAATCACGGCCGCCAGGGCCAGCAGCGGAACTGAAATGACGATCAGGAATCCCTGGATCGAGAGCGCATTGTAAGCCGACGAATTCCCCACGAATGGTCCCTGGCCATGGGTCGCACCGAGGATGGCCATGAACATGACCAGCAAGAGGGAGGTGCTCGCTCCGAGTGGACCGAACCGTACCGTGGACCATAGCAGAAAGGGCAGTGGGCTGTAGAGTAGCCACGGGGTTTTGTCGGAAACAGGATGGCTGCTGAATACCACCAGTCCAACGACGAACAGACTCACTGTTAGTAACCCCACCTCGAGCCAGCGGCCCAGTGATGCTTTCAACGCGCTCTTAATATCCGCGTCGGCCCAGGTCACGATCACCGGAATCAATGTGAGGGCCGCGAGGACGTTTGAAAAGAACCGGATGCGCCAGATTTCCCAGTACGATGCATACTTCCATGCGCCAACGTCCAGAAACGAAGTCACCAGCGGCCCCAGAAAAGCCCCGAAAAAAACAAAAACTGCGAGATCATGAAATCTGTCAAATCGGAGTTGGTCGCTGACAAAGTAACTGATCCCAACTGCTCCGATTAGTGCCTGCACAGAGTTGCTGAGGAACAACAGGAGGGAAACTACAATTGGCACTCCGCCTTGTACTTCAGACGCCAGGTGGGCCGGAAACGCAGCCAGCAGAACCATCCACCAGGAGCGCTTCGGAACCAGAAGCAGTGCCGCAAGCAAGATCGAGTTTGGCATCCAGAGGGTCGACACGGGACCCGGTTGAAGCGCGAAAGCAAAGCCGATTTTGGCGGTGAAGAAATAACCGGCGGATGCGAGGAGCGCGACCAGTATTACCCGGCGTAGTGCGGGATCGTTAGCCCTCTTTGCCCTGGCTTTGCCCACCCGAGTTAGGACCGCGTCAGAGATAGTGACCACCTCCTGCTCACTGA
>Ga0193725_1000631_pt1 | contig 10140 bp, 7 predicted proteins | sample H2a2metaG_FD_143058 | JGI IMG/M metagenome (GOLD analysis project Ga0193725, IMG submission 143058) | Soil microbial communities from a riparian zone of the East river system, Colorado, United States - H2a2 | ecosystem: Environmental > Terrestrial > Soil > Riparian zone | place: USA: East River...
CGCATTCCGTCCAGCCGGCCAAAAATGGTCAAGAGTTCTGCGCCTCCCATCATCGGCACGCGTTCGATTCTGAACTGACTCTGAGTTGTGCTTGCGGCTGCACCCTCAGTTGAAGATTCCTTTGGCGGCGCCTCGGCCAGAGACACGGAACCAGGGCGATCACGCTCGGCCTGGTCAGGAAGTTTCGCCGCAGGCGAAGCCTCACGGACGATCTCAGCCGGCTTTGCGGGTGCAGGCGCCTTGTTACCATACTGCGCGGATGATTGTGCAGCAGCTTGAGCACACAAGAGCGAAATAGCCACCAACAGCAACATTGATCTGAAAGCGGCCCGGATCTGGCCTGACCAGCCGGCGTTTATCTTCAGGTGATTGGTTTCTATTCTCATGCTTTAAAAAAACGCTCCGAAAGGAGCGATGTTCCTGCAGCTTTATGAATTCCGCCTGCAGCAGCGGCCCGGTCTATTAATAAAGTCCAAAACCGTCAGCAACCAGTGTACCAGCGCTGAACTCAGTAAATCAGGTCTCTGATGACGGTTATGACCACTACGGTTGCGTAAGTTCTTCTCAGCAGCCTGCTGCTGAGAAACCATTACTTGGCGTTTGGCTGATTAGCGTTAGCACCTTCTTTCTGTTCGGCTTCAAGAGTCAGCGGAGTCTTCCATCCCGCTTTTTCCAGCAAAGTAATCGCATAACGAATCGGTACGGCAAAGTTCGAAGCCGTGTTCTCGGTAAAGATTGCAAACGTCACTCCAATAACTCGCCCTGATGGTCCAAAGAGTGGCGCTCCTGAGCCGCCCTCCCCGGTGCGGGCGTCATAGACAATTTTCCGCGCCTCGAGGTCGGTGATGTTGCCCTGTGTTGTCAGCGGTTGAATGAGCTTCTTCTGGGAAAGATACTGAAGCTGTGCTTCCACGGATCCGAACCGCTCCTGGATTCCGCGCGCTTCGCTCTCGTCCAACAGGGCCAACAGCCGATCGGGTCCCGAAGGGTAACCCATTGTCACGACTAATTTCCCGACGGCGACCGCACCTGGATCGTTTTCCAACGGCAGCACCGGAAGCTTTGGCGGCGCTTCCTTTTCGTCAATTGTGCAAACGGCAAGGTCTTCCCGCTGCGAGGCCTGGTTGTATTTCAAAACTATCGGCTGAGCATTACCTGGAAAGAAAGCCGTTAGTTTCTTGAGCCGCGGCACACCTCTAACGGTGCTCTTCAGGCTTTGCGCGCGCTCATCCGCCAGCCACGGCTGCGTGACGTGACGGTTCGTGATTACGAATCCGCTGCCGACGTAAAAACCAGTTCCCACGAAAGGGAACTCGGCAACGGCCCCTTGGCCTTCGGGAGTCAGTGCGGATTCTTCAGTTCCGTTTTGGATCGTTCCGCCCGAGTCGCTGGACTGCGTCTCGGGATATCGCAAGGGACGACCCGTTCCGGGCTCGACGAAGTTGAACGAGCCGGCAATCAAGCAAACTCCGTCGCCGTAATTGACGCGCAACATTTCGCCCAACGAGATGGTGTCCTGAATTCGTTTATTGGACTTAACCACCTCGCCCAATTGTTCATTCGCCTTCAGCAGTTGCTGCTGTTGAGCAATGAGTTGTCCCTGCTGGTCGGCAATTGTGCGGCGGTTCCTTCTGAGTTCAATTGAGAGCATGACGCCAACGTAGAGCAGACCCGCCACGGCGATGGACAAAATCGCGAAGCCGATGATCTTGGTCGAAGGGTTGATTTCGCGCACCAGCTCGCGGGTGAATTCACGCAGAAATATCTTTGCGTCGTCACGGCGCGCGGTCGCGGAAGCTTCCATCGCAGCCTGTTCGATGAATGGCGCCACGTGAGCGCTATCGCGGCGCCCGGGTACCAGCGCCGGCGTCGAAGCAATCGGAAAAAAATGAATCGACGGGCCTGCCGGGCCTATCCAGATTTCATCTCCGTCGTGGATACCTTTCTCAGGTTTGATTGATCTACCGTTGAGTTTTACATCCAGCTTGGAATCAATGCTGGCGATTCGGTAAATGCCATTCGTGCGTGCCAACTCAATGACAGGTCCCGTGCTAGGCAATCCTTGCGGCAGACGAATCTTCACGTCGCAATCTTCGCAGGCGCCGATGCGAATGCGGTCGCGCATGACGACCTCAGTCGACCGATCGTTCAGCGACGAGACGTGAATTACGAGTCCGTTTGTTTCCTGTTCTGCCATCGTGACGGAAGTTTCGTGTCCGTAATATCAAATCAGGCGTCCGCATCTAAGACCGCTGAGCTTGATGCGGTCGGATAGCGGTCGCCCGTTCGGAATCAATCTTACAATGGAATCGATTGCGCGCAAAGACTAAGTCAAAAATTCCTTGCGGCTGATTAAGGCGGCCTTCCCGTGCTAGCATGGGAAGGCATGGCCGAGCCTGAATTCAGCGAAAACCTTGACGAATTATGCGCCCTCGCGCCGGTGACCACCGCGCCGATTCGGCATCACGTGTTCGTTTGCGCGGGAAAATCCTGTTCGGCAGTAGGGAGCGCCGAAGTGATCGCCGCGTTTGATTTACTCTTGAAAGAGCGCGGGCTGCTTTTTGGGAGGGAAGCCAAGGGCAAGAATCCGAAAGGCAGCATTGTCCTGACCGAATGCGCTTCGGTGGGTTTCTGCGCTATCGGGGCCGCCGTAATGATCTATCCCGACGGCGTCTGGTATGCGCAAGTGCGAGCTGCTGATGTGCCCGAGATTATCGAATCACATCTTTTGAACGGGCGCGTGGTCGAGCGGCTGGCGCTCGTGCAAGTCCCGGCTAAGGGATCCATCGGAGGGTCGCAAACTGAGGCCGAGTGGGAAGCCTAGTGTAGCGTCTATAAATTCACCTCACAGAATTCCTTAGGGTCTTTTCGTGTGATTTCGTGGATCGATCGCTTGCCCCGGAAGACGATTCACGAAATCACTGTTGCGCGAAGACGTATGGCGGAAGCTCTCTGATCGAACCTTGCGAGAACATCCAGGGTGGCATCTCGTACTTGATTCGATGAATGCAGTTGGGCTGGACCACCACGTTGATCGCATTGGCCCCGCACGTGTCCATGAGTAAGTACCTGAAAAAGATCCTGACATTGTGCATGCCGGGCGCCAACTGAAAAGAATGACTTCCCCAGGGCCTTTGACACGCGACCCCATCGATGACAATGGTCGGAGTACAGAGATATAGAAAAAATGAGAGGGGAAAGAAGCTCGTTTCTATTTGCAGGCCCGTCCATGGTTGTTGTACTTGTGCTGCCATAGGTTGCTCTCCTCTTACTCCGGATCTCGCTCGCTGATCAGTTGGATCTCAAGCGCCGATATTCTCTATCAGCAGTCTTGACGGCTTTCCGAGGAAAACCGTTGAAACGGTTACCTGAAGAAAGAATCCCTGGGCAACCACCTCACTGACTGAAGTGAGGTGCTAATGAGAGTTCGCCCATTTTCAACTGAACCAGTCCTGAATCCTTAATCATTGCAGGTGTCTGGTGCGTGCGCGTGCAAAGTTCACTTGATTTTTCCAGGCCCCCAAAGCGCGCGGCCGGGTTTGGCGCCGGTGTGCTCGCCGTCCTTTAGTACCTGAACTCCATTGACGAAAACATGCTTCATTCCAACGGCGTATTGATGCGGAGCTTCGTAGGTCGCTTTGTCCGCAATTGTTTTGGGATCGAAGACGACCACATCAGCAAAATAGCCTTCCTTAATAAAGCCCCGATGGTCCAGACCGAGGTTGGTGGCCGGCAAGCCGCTCAAGCGCCGTACCGCTTCCTGAAGCGTGATAACTTTCTCTTCACGCACGTACTTGCCGAGGACGCGAGCAAAGTTACCATAGGCGCGCGGGTGCGTCGATGACTCGATGAAGGTGCCTTCAGTTGCCATCGAAGAGGCGTCAGAGCCAAACGAAACCCATGGCTGGCGCATCTCCTTCTTTAGGTTGTCTTCGTTCATGGTGAAGGTGACGACCTGGATACGGGAGCGCGCTTCGAGCACGAGATCGAGAAGCGTTTCAACTTCGTCTTTGCCGCGCATGGCGGCGACCTCTGCCAGGGTCTTCCCGATCAGTGGTTTTAGTTTCGCCGGCCTGAGCCCCACCAGCAGAGTCCGCGCCATCGTCGGTCCACGCTGATGCATTTCGTCGCTGATCTTTTTGCGCGTTACGGGATCGGCGAGCCTTGCGTACATTGCCTGGTCTCCACCGCTGTGCGCCCAGGCCGGTATACGCGAGTCGATCGAGTTTGAACTCGCCGTGTAGGTGTACATGTCAGCGGTAATCTTCAAACCATCGCGGCGGGCTGCGTTGATCATATCAATCATGCGGTCGATCTTGTTCCAGTTCCTTTCGATAGAGGCCTTGAGGTGGTAAATCTCCGCGGGAATGCCCGCTTCGCGGCTAATCCGTAAGAGCTCTTCGACGGCTTCAATCACAGCGTCGCCTTCATTGCGCATATGCGAGATGTACTTGCCCTGATACTTTGCGGCTTCTTTGCACATCTCGATGAGTTCTTGCGTCGAGGCATAGGTGTCTGGCGCATAGATCAGAGACGACCCGATACCCAGTGCCCCAGTCTCCATCTCGCGGCGAACGACTTCGCGCATCTCTCGCAGTTGCTCTGGCGTCGCTTTCTTATCTTCAAGCCCGATCACGTAGGTGCGAACAGTGCCTGCGCCGATGAACGAGGCGACGTTCGGAGAGACGCCGCGCTTTTCCAAGTAGGTCAGGTACTCGGCGAGCGTGTTCCAGGGAATGTCGAATTTGAAATCGCCCTGCGAGGCCAGCGCCCTTTGCTTCATCTCGGCGTTGAGCGGTCCCATTGAAGAGCCTTCGCCGAAGATTTCCGTGGTGACGCCCTGGCGGATCTCGCTCTGTGATCGGCCGTCGATAATCAGAGAGATCACCGACCAAGAGAGCATGTTGATGAACCCCGGCGCGACGGCGAGGCCGCGCCCATCAATCACCAAGCGCGCCGGCGCGTTCTTCAGATTGCCGATGGCCACAATGCGATCGCCCTGGATGGCTACGTCGGCGTTAATCGGCGCTGAGCCCGTCCCGTCATAGACGGTGCCGTTTTTGATCAGGACATCGTAAGTAGAAGGCTGTGGCTGCGCTGAAAGGGTGTAGGGGAACAAGAGGAGAGCCGCGAGTAACGATGTGAGTTTGATTGTCACTGGCGTCTGAGGGTGTGGGCAATCAAACTAAACTTTCGGAACCGTGATCCACTGCATAGCGCTACCAATTCTTCCGCTCTTCATGTCGCGCACGCCCACCCGGACCTGGTACAAGCCGGCAGGTAACCAGGCGTGGAAGCTATAGACTGCCTGAGCACGCTTCGCGGAAGATGAGTTCTCAGGTACCGGAAAGATTTTCAACCGTCCGACAAAGCTGGTTAATGGTTTGCCCTTATCGTCATAGAAGATTCCGCCAATATCCAAATCAGCTACCTGTTTTCCGTCATTAAGGTCAAACATCAGGGCGTCGCGACTTATTTCTATGGTTGCGGTGACCCTGGTTCCGACACCGGGCATCTGTCCGAGGCTTAGCGTCAACTCGGTTGGTATTTGCCGCTGCGAAACCGGAGCGTCTATTACTAATCGCATATCGTCTTCGCGCGCTTTGGTTGGATCCTTGTCTGGTTTTTTCCTGGTCGTCAGGATTGGCAGCGGCGCAGTCTTGAAATAACTGCTGCGCATACGCACGGTGAGGTCCGGCCGGCCAATTATGCTCGCCTCGATATGATTGAACTTACCTCTCTTGTGCTCTTCGCTATCAGGTCGCCACGCGAGTAGATAATAGTTGGAAGTTTCTTCGAGCACCTTGTCTACCCATTCAGACATGGGAGCATTCGTGTTACGAAACGCGCGTCCACCAGTATCTCCGGCGAGAGCATTGAGGCCGTCCTGCGAGGCGGTGATTTCACCGATGCTCGAGCTGACGGTCATGCCTTTTGAATCTATGGGCCGGTCGTTAGTCACATCAAGAGCCGTGCTGATGATCCCGCGAGCGTCGAGCGTGTAGATGACAACGCCGGCACGTCCCGCCGCGTCCGTGATCTTTTTTATCTTGTCCCGCGCGCCTGTCTTGAAGTCGTTCAGATAGAATCCGTCAGAAATGACAAAGACCAGTTTGCGTCCCGGCAATTGGCCGGCAGATCGCATTAACCCTTCCAACAACCGCAGCGTGTTATCTGTATCGGGTGCGGCCATGGTGACGATCGCCTGGGCGCGATTCTTCGCAAGCAGCCTGGCCGATTGCGGCGAGACCGTACAGACAAGCCGCTGGTCCACTTTGTAGCAGTTCTGCTGTTGAATTTGCTGGGCGTAATAAGTAATAGCTTGTTCATCGCCTTCGCGAATCTTGAGGGCGATGTATTCGGACATGGGCGGGTTCTCCATATCCATCTTGGTGTTCGCTCGATAGTTGAGACGGGCGACCGCGGAGTGCAGGGCGACCTTGTCTTCAGTGAACTGCTGGAGAAAACCTATCTGGCCGCTCGATGAGGTGATGGCGACTTGATCTCTGGCGCCCATGCCGTGATCGATGAATTCGTTGAGCGCCTGGCGCGTGCGTACCAAACTGCCCGGCGCCAAATGAAGATCGTCCACGAAAAAGATCAGGACCCTGCCGCGGACCATCGTTGGAGGTGTCGTAGTTGCATCAGTCGCCGGGTTCGCGGCGTTTGCCTGGGGCTTCTTCTCATCGCCCCGGCTTCCGGATGCGACGCGCTCAAAGAAGGCGATTGGTTGCGGTTTCTTATCAATCTTTAGCTCGAACTGCTCAAGTTTCAAACCATCGACGAAATGCCCCTTCTTATCAAAAACCATTACATCGGTCTGCACGAGCTCAGTATTCACACGAATGACGTCGTCCTGCTCTGTTTGATTTGGCTTTTCAGGTTTGGCCGGTTTGTCTTGGGCGGTAGCCGTCTGGAGCCCAAGGACCAGCAACGCCAGAAGTACGAGACAGGTAGACAGGCGGCGGATGCTAAGCATGCACATCAGCATAACGTCTTGAGGGCAAATCTAATGGGGGGAGACCTTTTCGATCCTGACAGCGACTCATTATAGACGGGTAGGGCGCTTTGGCAACAGAGGGGTTTGAGGTCTGTGTAAGGTTTTGGGAGCCAACGGCCAGCGAACAGAAGGCCCCACGCCAAGCAGAAGAATGGCAAATCTTCGGATTTAGCTGGCAGTGGCTGCCTGGGCAGGCCTCCAACGCAAGACTGGTTTTCGCGCGGCGGCGGCTTCGTCCAGGCGGCCGATACGGGTGGAATGGGGAGCGTTCAAAACCAGGTCCGGATCTTCGAGAGCTTCCCGCGCGATTGAGCGCATCGCCTCTATAAACTGATCCAGTTCATGTCGCCCGACGGATTCGGTCGGTTCAATCAACATTGCTCCCGAAACAATCAACGGGAAATAGATCGTCATCGGATGAAAGCCGTAGTCGATCAAGCGCTTGGCAATGTCGAGTGTGTGTACACCCTTGCGTGCCTGACGCTTGTCCGTGAAGACGACTTCGTGCATCGGCGGCGAGTCGAAGGGTTTTTCGTAATCTGAGATCAGGCCGTGCGCGATGTAGCGCGCGTTCAGCACTGCGGCCTCCGTTGCTTCGCGCAGGCCGTCGTAGCCATGCGTGAGGATGTAAGCGAGTGCGCGCAGCATCATGCCATAGTTGCCGAAAAAGGCTTTGACGCGTCCGATCGATTGCGGTTGATTGAAATCGAGTTTGAAAACACGAGAGTCTGCCCCGTCGGTTCTGACAATGCGCGGAACCGGCAGGAAAGGTTCGAGTTCCTTCGTGCAGCAACACGGGCCCGAGCCCGGGCCACCGCCTCCGTGCGGCGTCGAAAAAGTTTTGTGCAGGTTCAGGTGAATGACATCGACGCCCATGTCGCCGGGCCGCGCCACGCCGACCAGGGCGTTCATGTTGGCGCCGTCCATGTAAACCAATCCGCCGGCGTCATGAACTATGCGACAAATCTCCTGAATGTTCCTTTCGAACAGGCCGAGCGTGTTTGGGTTGGTCAACATCAGACCCGCCACATCACCGTGAGCGCAGAGCTCACGCAAGTGATCGAGATCGGTCAAGCCTTCTGCCGTTGAGCGAATCGTTTTCACCGTGAAGCCCGAAAGATGCGCCGACGCAGGATTGGTTCCATGCGCCGAGTCGGGAATCAACATCGTGCGACGATGCGCCGATTTTTCCCGGCCGTCGCGCACATCGATGAACGCGCGAATGATCATAATGCCGGTCATCTCGCCGTGCGCGCCGGCGGCGGGCTGCAAGGAGATTCCGGGCAGTCCGGTAATCTCTGCCAGATGCTGCTGAAGTTCATAAGCTACCTGTAGGGCGCCCTGGGCCTCACCTTCGGAAGCGAGCGGATGAAGATTAGCAAAGCCGGCGATGCGCGCGACTTTCTCATTCAACCGTGAATTGTATTTCATCGTACAGGAGCCAAGCGGATACATTCCGAGGTCGATCGAATAATTCCAGGTCGACATGCGCGTGAAGTGGCGGATCACATCGACTTCGGTGACTTCGGGCATTCCGGCGAGATCATCTTCGCGCTGAAACTGTGCCGGAATGATTTCGTCGAGCGCGCTGTCTGGAACATCGAGCGGCGGCAACATGAAGCCGGCGCGGCCCGGCTGCGATCGTTCGAAGATGAGGGCTTCGTTATGACTGATGTGACTGGTTACTTTGGTGATGTTTGATTCCATGAATTTTGTGGCACAGACTTCAGTCTGTGGTTTCCCGGTCAACACAGACTGAAGTCTGTGCCACTCAAACTAAAGTCTGTCGCACACTGCGCGCAGGTAAATCAAAACTCGGGTCGCACTGGGACGCAGTTTTTTGGCCCACGAAGATTCGATTTCGGGCCACGCCGACGAAGGAAGCATCCCGTAATCCTCGATCATGAATCCGTTCGCTTCGTAGGCTGGAACGAGTTTCTGTTCCAAATACTCTCTGGATAGCTCCGGCAATCCCAGGCGATCCAACTCTGAACCGTCTCGCGTTGGATCAAAACTGATGAGTACTTCCAGTCGCGCTTCTTTGCGGCAAAGGCGCCGCAAACTCTTCAAAATCAACGCATCACCGCTGGCCACGGCCTGGAGCAAGCTGCCCCACGGAAACTGAATGTGAACCTCATCAGCGATCTTGCTCAGCTCATGCGGTAGTGCTTCCACGGCGGCTTGCAGAAAAAGAGCGTTAGGCGCGCCACCCTTGTCCGTTCGCCGATAAATCCTCTCGGAAATTTTCGCCAGCGGTCGAATATTCGCGTCGATTCCGATAAAGAACTTCTCGGGGTTCCGACGAGCCGACCGATAAACGAACCGACCGTCGCCGGTTCCGATGTCGATGACTACGCGCCCCTGGTAGCCGGCAATGAGTCTGTGAAATTCCTCCGACTCGAGTCATCAGACGGTACTACCGCGAATTCGCTTCAACATGATTTGCTCCTTGGTGATTTGAGTGGCACAGACTTTAGTCTGTGGTGGCGCGCCCGATCACGGACTGAAGTCTGTGCCACTTACGTTGCCATTTCCTTCAGTCCCTCTACCAGCGCATCGATCTGTTCACGCGTGTTCACTTCGGTCACACAAACCAGAAAGTCGTTAGGCCGATTCGGATAAAAGCGCGCCAGGCCGATGCCGCCGTCGATTCCTTTGTCGCGCGCCAGATTGTCCAGCAGCGGCGACGCTTCAGTTGGTGCGCGCACTACAAACTCGTTGAAGAAAGGAGCGGAGAAGGGAAGCGCAAAGCCTGGACACTTCGCAATCTCGCGCGCCGCATAATGCGCCTTCTGCGCGCATTGCCGCGCGGCTTCCTGCACGCCACGACGGCCCATAGTCTCCAAATAAACTGTCGCGGCGAGAGCGATTAATCCTTCATTGGTGCAGATATTCGATGTGGCCTTCTCACGACGGATGTGTTGTTCGCGCGTGGCCAGGGTCAACACAAAACCTCGTCGTCCCTGTTTGTCATAAGCTTCGCCGACCAAACGGCCGGGAATCTGTCGGGCGTACTTGTCGCGGGTCGCGAACAATCCCACATAAGGTCCGCCAAATGAGAGCGGGACGCCGAACGATTGTCCCTCAGCGACGACAATGTCAGCGCCGCACCCTCCCGGTGAGTGCAGCAGCCCGCAAGA
>Ga0193725_1000632_pt1 | contig 10121 bp, 7 predicted proteins | sample H2a2metaG_FD_143058 | JGI IMG/M metagenome (GOLD analysis project Ga0193725, IMG submission 143058) | Soil microbial communities from a riparian zone of the East river system, Colorado, United States - H2a2 | ecosystem: Environmental > Terrestrial > Soil > Riparian zone | place: USA: East River...
CAGTGCTCATACCGCGCAATACCACGATTCCAACCAAGAAGAGCGAGACCTTCTCGACGGCTGACGACAATCAGACGACGGTGGAGATCCACGTTCTGCAGGGCGAGCGCGAGCTGGCGAGCTACAACAAGACGATCGGCAAATTCCAGCTCACGGGCATTCCGCCCGCACCGCGTGGACTGCCGCAGGTTGAAGTGACGTTCGACATCGACGCCAACGGGATCCTGCACGTGACCGCGAAGGACAAGGCCACTGGCAAGGAGCAGAAGATCCGTATCGAGGCTTCGAGCGGACTCTCCGACGCCGAGATCGATCGCATGGTCAAGGACGCGGAGAAGAACGCGGCCGAGGACAAGAAGGCGAGAGAAGCGATCGACGCGCGCAATCGCCTCGACTCGATGACGTACGAAGTCGAGAAGAACGTGAAGGAGTGGGGCGACAAGGTCACTCCAGATACGAAGGCGAAGGTCGATGCCGCCGTCGAGCGGGCCCGCAAGGCGCTCCGAGGCGACGACATGACCGAGATCCGCGCGGCGCAGGAAGAGCTGACGAAGGTGTTCAGCGAAGCCGGCCAGGCGTTCTACCAGCAGCAGGGTCAGGCCGGGGCGCAGCCGGAAGCTGGTCAGCCCGCCGGAGCGACTGCAGGGGCGGACGGCGCGGCAAAGCCTGCGGACGACGTGGTTGAAGCTGACTACGAGATCGTGGACGAGAAGAAATAACTCCGCTCGACAAAGTAAAAGGGGGCCGACTGAGTTCAGTCGGCCCCCTTTTACTTACAGTTCCTTGGCAGATATTCTTCACTTCGCGGTTCCATTCGCCCCTAGCGGCTCGGTGACGCTCCAATCTGCAAGACCCGCCCACCACGCATCGGGCCGAATCCCAACGGGGTGTATCCGCTTCGAGACGCCGTGCACGTTGCGCAGCTCGTAGATCCACATCGCCGGCGCGTCGTCGGTGAGAATCCGATAAGAGCGTCGATAAAGCTGAACGCTCCGCAACGGGTTCATCTCTCTCACCGCGCTGTCGATCACGGCGTCGAACGCCGGACTCCGGTACGACGTCGCGTTGTACCCACCCTTCTTGATCTCGGAGCTCGCCCATTCCTCGCGCACGGATGAAGGAGTCGGATCGATGTGCCAGGCGTTGAGAAGCGCGTCGAACTTTCGATCCTCCATCCGGCCGCCAAAGGTGTTCAGCTCGAGTTGCTCGATGCGAACATTGGCTCCCGCTTTTCTCCACTGCTCCTGAAGGAGTACAGAGACCTTCAATCGAATCGGGCTCGAGTTAGAGACCATGAGCGCGAACGCAAGCGGCGTTTTACCGCGAGCCCGAAGCCCGTCCGCCCGACGCTTCCAGCCAAGCGAGTCGAGAGTCCGCGCCGCCTGTTGCGGATCGTACGGAACACCAATTGTCGTATCGCTGGTCGGCATGATCCGGGTGGCCGGTCCGTGCGCCACCAATCCCAGTGTGTCGAACACGTTGCCGACAATCGCGGATCGATCGACCGCCATGACGAGGGCGCGGCGTGTCTCACGATCTCCGAAAATGGGGTGTGGGCCTGTATTGTTCGCGTTGCGCAAGTTGAAAGCGGCATAGCCGTAGTCGAGACTTCCCGATGACACGATGATGTCGGCACCCTTCGCCTTCACCTGCGGGATCAGCTCGGGCTTGACGACATCCAGGAAATCCGCTGTGCCGCTCAGGAATCGGACCGACGCCGCTTGATAGTCGGCGGCCAGCAACCAAATCGCCCGATCGGCAGTGGGTCTGCCCCGATAGTTGGTGCTGTCCGCCTGAATCATGATCCGCGATCCACGCTCCCATGCACCGAAACGGAATCGCCCGGTGCCGACCGGCGCTCGTACGAAGCCGCTCTGGTGGATATCGGCCGGCGCAATCTTGCTTAGCAGATGAGCGGGAAGAATGGCCACCGGACTGGCTGCCTTGAAGAACGCATCCGGAGCACGCTGGTGGAACCACACGACGGCGGTCAGCGAATCGGGCACGGATACCGAATCGATGTTGTCCAGGTTCGACGCGAGCGGTGAGGCAAGCGAAGTATCCTTCACGAGCTGAAACGTGAACTTCACATCATTTGCGGTGACCGGCACTCCGTCGTGCCAGCGCGCCCTCGGATTTATATGAAATGAGATCGACAGCGAGTCCGCGCTCCAGCTCCAACGATCTGCCAGCCTGGGTGTAAATCCGACATCGCCGACCGTGTTGAGCGAAGGACCTATGTCGGCCAGGTTGTCGAAAACCTGATCGAGTACCTGCCTTCCCTGCAGCGTGAGAGTGAGCGGGGGGAAAAGAATGTCCGCGTCCGCCGACGATGAGAGTACGACTGTTCCGCCCACGCCTTTGTCAGTCGAACATGCGCAAACCAGGAACATCGCCGCGGTCGCAACCAGGAACGGACGCCAGCACGGAAATGCGTGCTTGGTTCCACGGATGTAATTCCGGAGAATCATGCTGTAGTTCTCATCGTTGCGGTGATTGTGCAGGGTTGTTCGGTGGCTCCGATCGCTGGACTCTTCCATTCATGTAGTGGTTTCTATCGCCGGCGTCTTCCATTCACATGGTGGATTCCATGGATCCCCTGTGTCCAAAAGTGCTCGGACTCCCCTCTACGAAAATAGGCACACCAGCAGGTGTCGCGCGCTCCGGTGACATGCTGCCTGCCCATTCCAGGAACGTGTCCAGCAAATATGGATCGAACTGACCTTTCTGTGCCCGCATCATTTCAGCGGCTCGCGCATGCGACAAGCCGTCTCGATACGATCTCGGCGTCGTCAGCGCATCATAGACATCGGCAACACACAGGATTCTCGCCGCGAACGGAATTTCTTCCCCGGATAGCTTGTCGGGATATCCCGTCCCGTCCCAGCGCTCGTGGTGATTCCGGATGATCGCGCGAACGTCCCCCGGGAAATCAATGTCGGATACCAGCTCGAGACCAGCTTCGGGGTGGCGCTTCATGATCGCCCATTCTTCTTCGCTTAGCCCGCTCGCCTTGTTGAGCACCTCGGTAGGCACGATGATCTTCCCGATGTCGTGAAGCAGGGCGCCAAGCCGGAACCAGAACAGCGAGCGCGAATCCATTCCGGCGCTATCGGCCAGCACACACGCAAAGAAAGCCACGCGTTGGCAGTGGCCCTGGGTATAATGATCCTTGCTCTCAATTGAGTCGCCCCACTGGTGCGCCATTTCCAGGAATCGGGCCTCGAGCGCGGCGTTTCTTCGCTCCACCTGAACCACCCGGTGTTGCGCCTTCAGCCTCGAGTAGAGGGCGTGTGACTGATTGAGATTCGCGAGCATGTCGCGGTGCCGTTTCTGCGTCCAATACAGCTCGGCCAATTGCTCGGTGACGTCGGCCTTGAGCAGCAGATCCTCCGATTCGTCGGCGCACTCGCACGCTCGCCCGAGATATTCTGCAGCCTTGACGTAATCTCCACGCTCGCGCGCGATGACACCTACGTGCCTGAATACCTCGCCACGCCAGGAGGGCGCGATTTCTCCCGTCAATGCCAGCAGCGGCTCGGCCCGCTCCATTGCCTCGTCGAAGCGCCCCGTCGCGATGCAAAGCTGGACTTGATTAAGCGCGACGTTCAGCTTGTTGGTTTCATCCTGCTCTTCGCCGAACGTGTGTTCGGCTTCAGTGTACGCCGCTTCCGCGCGGTCGAGTTGGCCGAGATCGGTATACGCTAACCCGATGTTGTTGAGCACCTGCGCCGCCTGGTCCCGCATTTCGAGCTTTCGGTAACCATCGAGGCTTCGGTGGAACGCTTCGAGGGCACTCCACATATCACCCCGAATGCTGGCCACGGTACCCAGATTCTGGTCGATCATCGCCAGCGCTTGGGCGTCGCCAATGGACTCCGCCGTTCGTCTCGCCTCGGTGTACATCGATTCCGCGCGGTCGAGATCCCCGCCGGTCTGATGGACTATCGCGACGACGTTGAGCGCATGCGCGATCGCGGATTTCGAGCCCGCCTGGGTCGCGGCGGCAACTGCTGCTTCGAGAACATCGATAGCGGCGCCGCGATTCCCCTGCTCCAGATATGCTCTTCCCAGCCAGCGAAGCGCGCAGAGTCTCGTCTCATCGTTGGCGAACGGGTTGCGCACTAGTGCCTCGTACCGAGCCGATGCATCACTCCAGCGGCCCTCGCGTTCCGCTCGCTTTGCCTCATCGACGAGTGCACTGATCTCCACCGATTCCACTTCGCCTTGGCGAGGAGTGGAACGCCTGCTCATGATGAAGCGAGGATTGTGCGACGGGAAGAACCTTCGTCGCGAAGTTTTCTCGCCAGCGTCGGCCGCGAGATTCCCAGAATGCGGGCGGCTGCGCTCAGATTTCCGCCTGTCAATCCGATCGTCGTGTGAATTGCTTCGTCGACGATGGCCTGGAGGGATTTTCCTTCGGCTGGAATGCGGATCACGCCGCCGGCGGGAGTCTCGACCAGTGGAATGAACGAGCGCCGCTGCAGCGAAAGGTGATGGGGCTGAATGACATCACCCGTGCAGACAACCACCGCCCGTTCGATGACGTTCTTGAGCTCTCGAATGTTGCCCGGCCAGCGATGTCTCTCGAGCGCGCTCACTGAATCCTGCCCGAGACGCAGATTCTCGCGGCCTTCGGCTTCTGAATGGCGTTTGACGAAGTAGTGCGCGAGAATCGGGATGTCGCCTTCGCGCTCGCGCAGTGCGGGCAACTCGATTCGCGCAACGTTCAGTCGATAGAAGAGGTCAGCTCGAAAGCGGTTGTCGGTCACAGCCGACTCGAGCGAAGAGTTGGTGCCGGCGATGATGCGCGCCGAGAGTGCTCGCTCTTCCGAACCTCCAAGCCGGCGAAAGCGGCGGTCTTCAACCACGCGCAGCAGTTTCGCCTGAAGCTTGAGGGGTAGCTCGGCTACCTCGTCGAGAAAAATCGTTCCCGACCCGGCGACCTCGAACAGTCCACGCTTGAGCACGCGAGCATCGGTAAATGCGCCGGGTTCGTGCCCGAACAGCTCGCTTTCCAGAAGCGTCTCGGGGATCGCGGCGCAATTGATCGCCACGAACGGCTCAGTCGCACGGACGCTTGCCGCGTGAAGGCCACGCGCAAAAAGCTCTTTGCCCGTTCCCGTCTCTCCAACTAGCAAGACCGTCATGCTGCGACTGGCTGCCACCTGTGTCGCGAGAGCGATTACTTCGCGGAGGGCCGAGCTCTCACCGATTACATGGGAGTCCCAACGGTCCCCCGACGCCTGCTGCGATCGGGCTGAGATAGTTACACCGTTTCCTTTTCACGCGAAAACGAAATGGTCCGCGCGCGGAATGGAGGTTAACGTGCAAATGGCGCCCGCAACGGGTTCTGGGACTTGCGACCAATGGACACGTAACGGGAGCAGGGCGCTCCCAAGAGGCGAGTTAGGTGGCCAGAGAGGCCAACAAAGCGTTGATTTCGGCCGCTTCGTGCCGCGCGCCCACATCCTCGAACGACTCGGCCGCTTCCTGCCAGGCCAAGCGCGCATCGGCGGAATTCCCGAGCGCCCTCGATGTCTGTCCGAACTCGCGGAGCATTTCGGCCTGGAGCAGCCGGTCCTCGAGACCCTCGGCCTCGAAGATCCCGATCCGCAGCGTGGCGATGCTCTCGTGGAACGCTCCGCGCTCGCGCTCGATTCTAGCGCGGCACTTGAGCGCCTCGGCGATCGTGAGATTGTCGCCGCGAGCTTGCGCCTCCGCGAGCGAGGACGCGCATGCCCTCTCGGCATCGTCCAGTTTTCCGATCGCAACCCAGACCAGAGCGAGATTCAGGACGAGAACGCTCTCCACCAGCGAATCGTGACGCGACTTCGCAATCGCCAAGCCTCGGCCAAAGATCTCGATCGCACGCTGATAGTGGCCGAGCTTTGTGTAAAGCATGCCGATGTTATTGAGGACCCAGGATATCGCCTCATCGTCATTCGCACGCTCGAAGGCACCGAGACTGTTCGAGTAACGGGCTTCGGCGGCGACGAAGTTTCCGCGCATGTTGAAAAGCACTCCGCGGTTCTGCTCGATCATCCCGAGGAGGCGGACATCACCTGCCTTACCCGCAAACTCCGCGGCCTGCAGGTAAAGCCTTTCGCTCTCGGCAAGATTGCCGCGACGCTGCGCAATTATTGCGAGGCAGTTGAAGCCGTGCGCCTTGCAGGCGATCGAGCCGCACTGTTCCGCGTGAATCAAGCTCTGCGTATAGCAACGATACGCCGCCTCTGTCTCGCCCTGCTCTCGGTGCAGAGTGCCTTTCCACCGGAGCGTGTCGGCGAGGAACGCGAGATCGTGTTCGCGATCCAGTACTTCGATCGCGTCGTCGTAAAGGCCCAACGATCTCGCGGTATCACCACGCCGTTCGGCGTCGCGGGCTCGATCGACGAGCGCACGCGCGCCTCCCGGATCAGTCTGCGTCATGACAAAAATCGACTGACGTTCATGCTGCGATACCTCGTGGCCACTCACGTGATCGGTCTCCAATCTGACCGGGAATTAATCGTCCACCTGGACCCACGCGCCAGAAATCAGTATGTAGCGCGAAAAATGATTGACGATCCATAGGTGCGTTTCGGCAACTGGCTGGGCGCCGTAGTAATAGGTCGTCGCAGCCTCCAGCTCGACCGGCGACACGGATCCGTCGACGGCGACTTGCTGATTCGCCTGCGACAGGTACGCCGATCTGACGTTGTTGCTTGCCGATGTGCCGTAGCCTGCGACCGTGCTGAGGCCCTGAACTGCAGTTATTGGAACCGCGAAGCGTAGGCCGTGAGGAAGCATGTCGTAGACAACGTACGACCCGGCCCGTGAAACGATCGTGATCGTCGTGGGAGTGCTGAGCGCACCGGCCGGAATGTTCAGGGAGAAATCCGCTCCCGGCAATGAGAGCGTGGCCCCATCGGGGCCGACTACGGCGGAAATAGTCTGATCCACCTTCGAGTGGGTCGGGCCCCACTTCACAGCCTTGGCTACCGAACCGCCTAGAACGAACGCAAAGGGAGCTCCGACGGTCCGCGTCGGCGGGAGAAGCTTGGATTGAGTCGGGCTGGTTATGCCGGCGTAATCGCCGCATGAAATCACTGCTGCGGCGCTCACTGCCAGGGCGAGGTATCGAAACGCGCGGTGACTTGACATCGTACACCACCTCGGTGAGGGATTGTGTGTTACCTGACCTCAACCGTGGCATGGCGTGTGCCCTCTCCTAACCTGCTGATTGACAATCACTTACGATTTATTAACCGTTCAAGTGTTCCGTTTTGGTCTAACGTTCCGTTCCAAAAGAAACATTCCTTTGTCGGTGTATCTTCGGATTTAGTCAACCGCGCCGGACGCGAAAATCGCCATCCGCTGGGGGGTTGGCCGGCCGGGAATATCAGCTGTTTCTGCCCAGCTCAGGAATGTCTCGAGAAGGTCTGGGTCGAATTGACCGGTCGATGCCCGCATAATCTCCGCTGCGCGGGCGTGGGTCAGCCCGGGACGGTAGGATCGCGTCGTTGTCAGGGCGTCATAGACGTCGGCCACACAGAGGATCCGGGCCGCGAAAGGAATGTTTTCACCCTTCAGTCCATCGGGGTAGCCGCCTCCGTCCCATCGCTCATGATGGTTGCGAATGATCGCCCCGATGTCGCCCGGAAAGTCGATATCGGCCACGAGCTCCAGCCCGGCCTCGGGATGGCGCTTCATGATCGCCCACTCCTCGTCGGTGAGCTTGCCCGGCTTGTTGAGCACCTCGGTGGGGACGATGATCTTCCCGATGTCATGCAGCAGGGCGCCTATCCGAAACCAGAACAGGGATCGCGAGTTGAATCCCGCGCTGTCGGCAAGAACGCAGGCGAAAAAGGCGACTCGCTCGCAGTGACCCTGGGTGTAGCGATCCTTGCTTTCAATCGAATCACCCCACTGTTTCGCCATTTCGAGGAAGCGCGCTTCGAGCGCGCCGTTCCTCTTCTCGACCTGCGCCACCCTGTGCTGCGCCTTGAGCTGAGTGTAAAGAGAGTGCGCCTCATTGAGCCGCTGCAGCATGTCCTTATGGCGTTCCTGAGCCCAATAGAGCTCGGCGAGCTGCTCGGACACGTCCGCCCGCAACAGGAGATCTCCGCTCTCCAATGCGCGCTGCTCGGCCTTGAGAAGATTGTCAGTGGCCTCTGGGAAATCGCCACGCGCACGAGCAATTACGCCGATATGACGGAAAACTTCGCCGCGCCAGGGCGCTGCGTCGTCGGTCGCCATTGCCAGCAGCTTATGGCACTGTGCGAGAGCTTCATCGTAGCGGCGCCCAGCGATGTATAGCTGAACCTTGTTTACAGCGAGGTCGATCTGCCGGGCGTGATCACCGTCTTCCTCGAATGCACGCGCTGCCTCGTCGTAAGCAGTCTCGGCGTCGGACAACTCTCCCAGCTCCATGTAGGCCAGGGCGATGTTGTTCAGGACCTGCGCCTCGTGATTGCGCATGCCGAGGGCCTGGTATCCGAGATGGCTCAGGCGGAAGCGTTCGAGAGCGCCGCGCAAGTCGCCACGGATCATCGCGACCGTTCCGAGATTCTGATCGATCATCGCGATCAGCGCGCTGTCGCTCGCAAGCTCCGCTTTCTCACGCGCGGCCGCGTAGATCGTTGCTGCCTGGTCCAGATCGCCAGCGACCTGATAGACGATCCCAACGACGTTGAGCGCCTGAGCGACTGCCGGAGGGGAGCCGATGACATCGGCGGAGGCAACCGCCGCTTCCAGAACATCGAGGGCAGCTCCGCGGTTGCCCTGCTCGAGATAAGCGCGGCCCAGCCACCTCAGCGCGGCGAGACGGGTGGTCGCCAGCGTACCCGGGTCCCGGACGAGGTTCTCGTATATCGCGCACGCGTCGGCCCAGCGTCCATCGCGCTCGGCTTGTTTCGCGCGATCGATGCTTTCTCTGACGGCGGAAGATTCCACCGCCTTCAATTCCACTGTGGGCCTGAGGTTGGTCATGACTACGCGCAACAACGGTCCCGGAGCGCGCTATGTCCCGCGGCTTCCCGAATCAGGAATCTCCGGCCAGCGGTAGGAGACGAAGAAGCGCGGTTCAGAGTCACCTGTTTCAAGTGCTCGGGCGCAGGCCTGCGGGTTGTCGCTACTCAGCCAGGCAGCGAATCCAGCTGGGCTTCGACCTCGGCTATCTCGTGTTGAGCGCCGACTGCGTTGAAAGAATCGACGGCTTCGCGAAACGCTGAGCGCGCCGCGCCTGAATTGCCGACGGCACGGGAGATCTCACCAAGCTCGCGAAGCATCTCGGCGTGGAGCAACCGATCTTCCGCATCTTCCGCCTCGAAGATCGCGATACGCAGAGTGGCGATGCTCTTGTCCAATGCACCACGTTGGCGCTCGATTGCCGCGCGAATCTTGAGTGCGCCGGCAGCGCTAAGATGATCGCCCCGCCGTTGCGCCTGGTCCAACGCGAGCGCGCAGTATTTATCTGCGGTATCCAGCCGTCCGAGTCCCATCCAGACTTCTGCAAGGTTCAGCGTCGTGACGTTCTCGACTACGGCGTCACCCCGATTCACAGCGATCGCGCGCCCTCGCTCGAGGTGCCCGCGCGCTTCGTCGAAATTTCTGATCTTGGTGTGAAGGATTCCAAGGTTGTTGAGCACCCACGACATCGGTTCCGCATCGCCCGCCATCTCGAACGCGCCCAGGCTGTTCGAGTAGAAGCCGGCGGCCTTGGCGAAATCTCCTCGCATGCTCGCGAGGACACCTCGATTCTGCTCGATCATCCCGAGCAGCCTACCATCCCTCGCTCGCTCCGCGAACTCCGACGCCTGCCCATAGAGTCGCTCTGTCTCCTTTTGATCGCCGCGACGCTGCGCGATGGTCCCCAGACAATTCAGGGCGTGAGCAACCGCCCCTTCGGACCCGATCAGCATCGCCTTCTCCAAACTCCTGGTGTAGCACCGGAACGCTGACTCGGTTTCGCCATTCTCCCGCATCAGCGTGCCCTTCCATCGCAGTATTTCCGGCAACAACGGGTCGAGACTGTCGTCGGCGAACTGTGCCAGGGCGTCGTCGTACAGACCTTTCGCCTTGGCCGTCTCCTCATTCTGTTCGGCTTCGCGCGCCCGCCCCAAAAGCGAGCGGGCGCT
>Ga0193725_1000633_pt1 | contig 10105 bp, 9 predicted proteins | sample H2a2metaG_FD_143058 | JGI IMG/M metagenome (GOLD analysis project Ga0193725, IMG submission 143058) | Soil microbial communities from a riparian zone of the East river system, Colorado, United States - H2a2 | ecosystem: Environmental > Terrestrial > Soil > Riparian zone | place: USA: East River...
TGTCATCGCGATAGTCCTCGGCTTCGTCGCGCGAGACATCGCGCGGCATCGAGGCGCCATCGCGCAGACCCGGTTTGAGAAAGCGATTGAGGAACGCGATTCCAAGGTAGCGGCAGCGCTTGAAGATGCCCGGAGAGCAAGGCTGGAAGCCGCGGGTGCCGCGTCTGGAACAGGGGAGCTATCGCGTAAAGTCATCGAAGAATCAGCGAGGCGCGCTGAGGCTGAAGCCGAGGTACGAAAACTCAAAGAACAGCTTGCCCCGAGGACCGTCACGAAAGAGCAGTCGCAGATCATATCGACGACTCTCGCGGGCTTTAAGGGACAGCGGGTCACGATGTTCTCGCTGGGCGGCAAGGAGACGGACGACTTCGCAAGCGCCCTCAAGGCCTCGTTTGTGAGGGCGGGCCTCGTGGTGGAACTGAGTCTCGGCGTTACTGCACTGAGTGAAACCGGGAGCGGAAGCGGCGTGACCGTAAGCGTCGGCAGGAATAAGGAGGTTGTTGCCGAAGCTATTGGCAAGGCCCTCAGGTCGGCGAAGATTCTCAACGACGCGATGGCGGGAGACCGGTCTCCGAACCCCGATGCGCTACATTTGAACGTGTGGCCGAAGTAGCAGAGCGTTGGCACTCGGGCTGCCCAAGAATCATGGCGGTTGCCCAACAATTGGGGGGCTAGCCGGCGTTGTTGGGCAAAGCCGCCAGCGCTCTCTGAGGCGCCGCTCGTGCTCGATGGTGACCCGGCCGTCCTTGATCGAGAGCAGGCGTGGCGGCGGCGTGGCCACGGCGTCCTCGGCGGTCGCGCAGTCCCAGACCACCAGGTTCGCTCGGCAGCCCGGGGACAGCCCGTAGTCCGGCAGCCGCAGCATCCGCGCGGGATGCACGGTGATGGTGTCGAGCAGCATCCGCATCTCGCGGGCGCTGCCCATGTGCGCGGCCACCGTGGCGAGAAACGGCAGGTCGGCGAGGTCGGCGGTCCCCACCGGGGTGAACGGATTGCGTACGTTGTTGGTGGCCAGTGCCACGGGTACCCCCGCCTCGAGCAGGCGCCGGATCGGCGTGATCCCGCGCCGGACGTTCATGACGTCGCCGCGGCCCATGAGATAGAGATCCGTCGTGGGCAGCGCGATCACCCCGATCCGCGCCGCGACCAGGTCAGCGATCACCGCGTCCTGATCGGGGATCGGCAGCGCGGCCAGCTCGGTCAGGTGACCCACGCTCACGCGTCCCTGCCAGCCCGCGCGCAGCGTCGCCTCGATCACGTCGCGGACGTGCAGGTGTTCGGGCTCGTCGAAGAAGTCGATGTGGAAGTCGACGTCGACGTCGAAGGCCTGGGCCAGCGCGAACACGATCTCGATGTGCTTTCGCGCATCGGTGTCGTTGTAGGGGCAGCCGCCCACGAGGTCGGCGCCGCGGGTGAGCGCGCGCCGGAGCAGGCCCTCCGTCCCCGGAGCCTGGAGGATGCCTTCCTGGGCGAACGCGCAGAGCTGGAGATCGAGGGCGGGGGCATACTCGGCCTTCAGCGGCAGGACCGCCTCCAGCGCCGACAGCTCGAGGATCGGATCGATCTCGACGTGGCCGCGCATGGCGGTGGTGCCCGCGGCGATCGCCATGTCGAGCACGCGCCGGGCGCGGGCCCGAATGTCCTCGACCGTGAAGCCCCGCTTGGCCTCGCCGGTGAGCCGGATCGCCTCGGCCGCCGTCCCCGCCGTCGCGCTGACCCGATCGTGGAGCAGCGCCTTGTCGAGGTGCAGGTGCGCTTCGACCAGCCCCGGCGTGACGAGCCGTCCGTCGACCTCGATCACCTCGCGCGCGGCCGGGGCCTCGCCGCCGACGCTGGCGATCCGTCCGTCTTCGATGGCGACGTGAACGAGCGTCCCGCCGTCGGGCAGCACGCACTCCCGCAGCAGCAGATCGATCACCGGCCCGATGCCCTCGCCGCGCCGTGCACGGTAACGTTGTGCCAGAGTCCGGACCCCGACGCAATCGGGTGGGCCCGCGCCAACGACCCCTCGCCGGCGACCGGGGAAGCCGGGGCGCGAGCCGCCTAGGCCCAAAAGGTTCTCGATCTGTTATAGTGCTCGGCCATGGACATCCTCAAGTACCTGGACGTGCTGATCGGGTTGACCGTGGTCATGATCCTGTTGAGCCCGCTCGTGTCCTCCCTCACCCAGCTCTGGGTCTGGGCCTGGACCATCCGCGCGAAGCGCCTGGAGGTCGCCCTCAAGCAATTGATCCTGCAGCTGAAGGTCCCGTACGACCGCTTCGAGGCGGTGGAGGTGTCGGTGCTGGCCAACGCAGCGGCCGTGACGCTCGGGGGCGTCACCAAGAACGCCGGCGCGGCGGGCACGGTCAAGTTTGAAAACGACATTCCCGGGCTGCTGGAGAAGGGCAACGGCACCTTGACCTTTGACGCTCCCCTTCCGGATGGGGCTCGTCAGAAGTATGTGGCCCGGGGGCCGAGGGCGTGGCAGATCACCAGCTCCGTCACCGACAATGCCGGCGTGGCGAAGGTGAAATGCGTGTTCCCGGGGCCGGCCCAGTTCGCCAGCACGAGCGCAGACGTCGTCCTTCCTCCGAACACGACGTTGAGCGGCGCGAAGATCGCCTCGGGGCCGTTGGTGGGGACGCTGCTCACCATCGCCGCACCCGCCGGACAGCCCACGACCGTCACCTATCCGCCGAGCGCGCAGCCCGTGCCCGCGTCGCACGACCTGGAACTCACCCTCACCAATGCGGCGGGAGCCGCGGTCCCCAACGTCCCCATCACCTTGCAGTTCAAGCGGACCGAGGCCTTCGACCGTGAGCCTCCGCTCCTCAACGACAAGACGGCCAGGAACATGGCCCGGGCTGTGCTCCTCCACCCGATGGTAGGGCGGCCTCCCGTCGTGCGGGTGAAAGCCTTGGAAGGCGTGAAATGGTGGGAGCGGTTACGGCAGTGGCGAATGCGGGGAGAGGTGATCGAGCGCGAAGAGCTCATCCGCATCCTGCTGGGATTCGCCGCCAACGAAGGCGGTGGAGAAGGGGCGGACGCAGCCACGCGGGAACACGTTCGCCGACTGCTGTTCGACAACGGCATCGCCGATCCGGCGCGCGCGCTGGCCAGCATCCGTGCCGAGTCTCAGCGCCTCGAGCGGGAGAAGCCCGACGTCGCGGCCGGCACGCGGCTCGCGACCGCGATCCTCACGGCGGTGCCGAGCGAGTTCGTGGGAAAGATCAACAACTGGTTCGATCAGACGATGGCGCGCACGACGGCGGAATACAAGTTCCGGACGCAGATCATCACCGTCGTCGGCGCCTTCGTCGTCGCCCTGGCCATACAGATGGATTCCCTCGACCTGCTCAGGAAGCTCGCCACCGACGACAAGCTGCGAAACTCGCTGGTCGACCAGGCCAAGGAGCAGCAGAAGCGCATCGACGAGCTCGCCAAGACTTCCGCCAATGACCCGAACAAGAACGCGGTCCAGGACGAGCTTCAACTCGCCAGGGTCCGCCGCGACGAGATCGAGACGAATCTCACCAAGCTGCGCGACCCCTCGCTCGCGATCCTGCCCGACCACTTCATCTGGCAACCGGTACCCCAGGCCCGCCTCCTCAGGGACTCGGGCGGGCGGCGTCCGGAGAGCAGGCGCTTGGAGCTCGTGGTGGGGGCGGGAACATACGTGATCGAACCGCCCCGGTCAGGCGACCCGCTCATCGACATCAGCAACGCGCTGCGGAACTCCGGAGCGCCGGTGACGACGCGGATCGACCGGCCGCACGAGATCAGGATCAAGACCAACGACGTGGGCCGCATTCGTCTCGAGGTCGACGGAAAGAACCGCCTGGAGCCCGGCAAGAAGGCCGAAGACACGCTCATGGAGGCCAGGCTCGTCGGGAAGGCGCCGAGCCCGGGCGACGTGCTCTACCTTGCGGTCGGATACGACCAGTACCAGATCAAGATCGGCAAGACCCGTGGGATCAAGGTCGCTCTCGAGACCGCCGAGCCGGTCGTCGGGAATGACGCCGAGGAGAAAGCCAGAAAGAATGCCGAGAAGAACGCGAAGCCGGCCGTGGCGTTCGACGACGCGCGACAGGTCCTGCGGGCGACGAAGCCGGAGACCCGTTGGCTCGAGCTCCTGACGAAGAAGGACGACTTCACCACCAATCTTCTCGGAACCCCAACGGACGTGACATGGGTCGGCTCCGTGGCAGCCTCCGCGCTCAAGGACGCCAAGCAATGCATGCTGTGGATCGACAAGTCCGCGCATCCCGTCGTCTGTCAGATCGCGGCCATCGTCAAGGAGCTTCGGGCGCGGGGCGTCGACGCCCAGGCGCGTGACCAGCTTCTCCTGATTTCGCGTCGCAACCCTCCGCTGCAACTCCGCGAGACCCCCGGTCGGCCCGAGACGAACCTGCTCGAGAGCGGTCTGGACTGGAAGTGTTCGGGCTGGAGGCTGTTCTCTATCCCTCGCGTCACCGACGTGTGCTTCGACTACGAGATGATCCTGCAATCCTGGCTCGGTCTGCTGGTCACCTGGATGCTGCTGAGCCTCGGGGCGCCCTTCTGGTACGACGCGCTCAAGGACCTGCTGAAGCTCCGCTCGACGCTGGCCAAGAAGGAAGAAAAGGACCGCAATCAGCGCGCAAAGACCCAGACCTGACCGCGCCCCGGGCCGGTTGACTTGGCGGGAGCACCCACCTTACCTTTGACGGGCTCTGACCACTCCCAATCGGTAGGAGGAGGGCTGCGATGACATCCCGAACGAAGGCCGCAGTGCTCTCGGTGGTCCTGTTCGTGGCCGTGACGGCCCTGGCCACCCTCGCCACCGCGCAGGCCCCCATGCCCAAGCCGGTGCTCGTCCTCAAGCAGCTGGTGCCCTTGAACACCGGGGGCAAGCAGTTCACGCGCTATGTTTACTTCGTGGCGAACGCCGGCGCGTATCCGAACACGCTCTTCGCGGCCGCGCCGAAGCTGCCGCCGTGTGGCCTCAACGCGAACGCGTCGCGCACGTGGGTGGACTTCTTCGACAAGGGCGGCAAGCGTCTCAACGGATTCTGCGCGCTGGGCAACAACCAGGATCTGGACGGGATCTGGTTCGCGCTGGAAAGCAACGTCATTCCCCCGAGCTACGTGCACATCGAGATGACCGATCGTCAGACGAAGACGAAGGTCAAGTCCAACGACGCCGACACGACCCCGTAGCCGCGCCTGACGGTGACTCCGGAGGTCACCGTCAGGCTCGTGGAGTCTCCCGAGGACCTCGCGCGCGTGCGCGAGCTGTTCGCCGAGTACGCGGCGGGGCTCGGCGTCGATCTCGGCTTCCAGAACTTCGCCGAGGAGCTCGCGGGGCTCCCCGGCGAGTACGCGCCACCGGGCGGCCGGATGTTGATCGCCCACGACGGTGAGCACGTCGCGGGCTGCGTGGCGCTGCGGCCGATGGGCGGCGATCTGTGCGAGATGAAGCGCCTCTACGTGCGCCCGGCCGCCCGCGGCCGGGGCGTGGGCAAGACGCTGGTCATCCGCGTCATCGAGTTCGCGCGTCAGGCCGGCTACGCGCGGATGCGGCTCGATACGCTGCCGATGATGAGGGAGGCCATCGCGCTCTACGAGTCGCTGGGGTTTCGCGTCATCGAGCCGTACCGCTACAATCCGGTGCCCGGCGCGAGGTTTCTCGAGATCGAGCTGCGCCCCGCACCGCTTTGACCGCGGGGCGCGCCGCCGCTATGATCCGCCACGTGCCGATCTTCGAGCGTGCTTTCGCCTGAACCAGGCGCGGAGAGGACTGCCATGGCGCACCGGATCGTGGGACAGCCGATCGCTCGGCTCGACGGGATCGACAAGGTCAGCGGCGCGGCCCGCTATTCCGCCGACGTGACGCTGCCGAGACTCTGCTGGGGGAAGGCGCTGCGCAGTCCGCTGCCGCACGCCCGGATCGTGCGGATCGATACGTCGAAGGCCAGAGCGCTCGACGGCGTGCTGGCCGTCCTCACCGCCCAGGATCTTCCGGACCTGCTCGTCGGCCGGCGCATGTTCGACATGCCCGTGCTGGCGCGGGACCGGGTGCGGTTCATCGGCGAGCGCGTCGCGGTCGTCGCGGCGGTCGATCCGGACGTCGCGGAAGGGGCGCTCGGGTTGATCGACGTCGAGTACGAGGACCTGCCCGCGGTCTTCGACCTCTCCGACGCGATCGAGGCCGGCGCGCCCGTGGTCCACGACAACCCCGGCGCGTACGAGGGCGCGCCGGCCGAGCGGCCGCACCCCAACGTCCAGTCCGTGCTGCGCTTCAAGCTCGGCGACGTCGAGGCCGGGTTCCGCGAGGCCGACCGCGTCTTCGAGCACACGTTCACCACTCAGCTCGCTCACCAGGGCTATCTCGAGCCTCACGCCGGCGTCGTCGCGCTCGACGAGGGCGGCCGTGTGCAGGTGTGGGCGTCGAACAAGATGCCGTTCCGGCTCAAGGAGCTGCTGGCGCTGGCGCTGCGGCTTCCGCCCGAGCGGATTCGCGTGAACCTCACGCCGATCGGCGGCGACTTCGGCGGCAAAGGCTCGATCATGGATCTGCCGCTGGCCTATCACCTCGCCCGCGCCACCGGGCGGCCGGTGAAGATGGTCATGCGCTACACCGAGGAGCTGATGGCGGGCAACCCGCGCCATCCCTCGATCGTCACGTTCCGGACGGGCGTCACCAAGGACGGCCGTATCGTCGCTCGGCGCGTGAAGGCCCTGTTCAACAGCGGCGCCTACGCGGCGTTCAAGCCGGCGCCGAGTGTGAACCTCGGCGGCACCTCGATGGGAGCCGGCGTCTATCGCATCCCGAATCTCTTCATCGAAGGGATGTGCGTCTACACCAACAGCATCCCGTGCGGACACGCGCGCTCTCCGGGCGAGCCGCAGGTGGTCTTCGCCGGCGAATCGCACATGGACATGATCGCCCGCGAGATCGGTCTCGACCCGGCCGAGTTCCGGCGGCGCAATCTCCTCGTGGACGGCGATCACCTCGCCAACGGACATCATCTCGAGCACGTGCGGGCCGCCGAGACGCTGGAGGCGGCGCTGAAGGCCAGCCACTGGGACGAGCCCAAGCCCGGGCCGTGGATCGGCCGCGGCGTGGCCATGACCCATCGCCACATCGGCGTCGGCTTCACCAACGCCCGCGTGCGCCTCACGGAGAAGGGCCACGTGATCCTGATGACCGCGCTGCCCGACACCGGCACCGGCGCTCCGCTCGTGCTGCGCCAGATCGTGGCCGAGGTGCTGGGCCTGTCGCTCGACGAGGTGGAGATCGAGCTGGCGAACACCGACGATTTCGAGACCGATTCGGGCGTCGGCGGCAGCCGGGTCACCCACACCGGAGGACGTGCCGCCTATCACGCGGCGGAGACGCTCAAGGAACAGATCGACGCGGAGGCCAAGAAGCTCGGGATCCCCGTGACCTCGCTGGCCGGCGTCGCCCAGGCCGTGGCGCGCGAGGGGCGGACGCTCGAGGCGTCGCACTTCTACGACGCCAAGTCGCACGCGGCGGTCACCTCGTTCACCGCCCAGGTCGCCGAGGTCGCCGTCGATCCGCAGACCGGGCAGGTGACGGTGCGCCGCTTCACGACCGCGCACGACGTGGGCACCATCATCAATCCCATCGGCCACCAGGGTCAGATCGAGGGCGGCCTCATCCAGGGGCTCGGCTACGCGCTGATGGAGGAGATGCAGACGGAGGACGGCCGGATCAGCACGGTCAGCCTCGGCGACGTGAAGCTCCCGACCATCCTGGACATCCCGCCGCTCACCACCGTGCTCCTGCACGATCCTGTGGGGCCGGGGCCGTTCAACGCCAAGGCCATCGGCGAGGGCAGCATCAGCGCGGTGGCGCCGGCCATCGCCAACGCGGTGGCCGACGCGTGCGGGGCGCGCATCCGCGATCTGCCGATCACCGCCGAGAAGGTCTACGCCGCGCTCAGGGAGCCGCGGTCGTGACCCGCGTGATTCGTCTCAGCGTCAACGGCACCGCCCACGAGGTGGACGTGCCGACGTACCGCACGCTGCTCGACTGCCTGCGCAACGACCTCGGACTCACCGGCTCGAAAGAAGGCTGCGGGGTCGGCGTGTGCGGCGCGTGCACGGTGCTGGTCGACGGCAAGATGATCAGCTCGTGCATCGCGCTGGCCGTGTTCGCCGACGGCCACGAGGTGACGACCGTCGAAGGCCTCGCCGAGGACGAGCGGCTGCACCCGGTGCAGCAGGCGTTCGTGGACGCCGGCGGATTTCAGTGCGGCATCTGCACGCCGGGGCAGGTGGTGTCGGCCAAGGCGTTGCTCGACGAGAATCCGCACCCCAGCGACGACGAGATCCGCGAGTGGATGGCCGGCAACCTCTGCCGGTGCACCGGCTACTACAAGATCCTCGAGTCGATCCGGACCGCGGCCGACCGGAGCCGGGCATGAACGCCTTCGACTATCGCGCGCCGCGGACGGTCGACGAGGCGCTGGCCATTCTGAGAGAGTACGGCGAGGACGCGCGGGTGATCGCGGGCGGGACCGCGCTGGTGACCATGCTGCGCCAGCGCCTGGTGCGCCCGGGGTGTCTGGTGAGCCTGCGCGACGTCGCGGGACTCGATCGGGTCGACGCCACCAACGGCGCGCTGAGCTTCGGCGCGCTGGTGACCCATCGGCAATCCGAGACGTCGCCGCTCGTGCGAGAGCGGATCCCCGTGCTCGCGGAGACGTTCCGCCGAGTGGCCACCGTCCGCATCCGTCACATGGCCACCCTCGGCGGCGCGCTCGCCCACGCCGACCCGAATCAAGATCCGCCGGTGACGCTGCTGGCCCTGGGCGCGCGCGTGCAGATCCGCGGCGCGGGCGGCTCGCGCGAGCTGGCGATCGACGAGTTCTTCCGCGATTACTACGAGAGCGCGCTCGCCCCGGGCGAGATCGTGACCGGCGTCACCGTGCCCGTGCCGGCCGCGGGCAGTGGCGCCGCCTTCGTGAAGTTCCTGCCGCGCACCGCCGACGACTACGCGACGGTGGCGGTGGCCGCGATCGTGACGTCAGACGGCGACCGCTGTCGTGACGCGCGGATCGCCCTCGGCTCGGTCGGGGTCACGCCCCTGCGCGGACGCGCGGCGGAGGCGCTGCTCTCCGGCGAACGGATGAGCGCCGGCCTCCTGGAAGCGGCCGGCGAGGCGGTCAAGGGCGAAGTGGACCCACTGAGCGATCACCGCGGCTCGGCCGCGTACAAACGAGACATGGCCGCGGTCATGGTCCGCCGCGCGCTCACCCAGGCGTGGGAGGCCGCGCGCCGCCCATGACCTTCTCGCAGGAGTGCGTGGTTCCCGTCGAGCGGGAGCGCCTCTGGAGTTTCTTGATGGACGTTCCGCGGGTCGCCCGCTGCGTGCCCGGCGTGGAACACGTCGAAGCGGTGGACGATCGCTCGTACAAGGGCCGCCTCGGCGTGCGCATCGGCCCCATCCGTCTCTCCCTCGACGGCACCGTGGCCGTCGAGGAACAAGACCCCACCGCGTGGCGCGCGCGCATGCGCGCCGACGCCAACGATCGCCGGCTGGGTGGCGGCATCCGGGCCCGCCTGAGTCTGACCCTCACGCCCGCCGACGAGGGCACGCGTCTTCACATCGAGACCGACCTCGCCGTGCTCGGCAAGATCGGCGAGTTCGGTCAACCCGTCATCCGGAAGAAGGCCGACGGGCTGCTCGAAGACTTCGCCCGCAACCTGAAGGCCGCGCTCGCCGCTACCAGCGCTTGAAGACGGCGAGCAGGCTGTGGAAGTCGTCGGTCCACACGCCCACGCGCGGGTCGACCTCGAGCGGGGTGGCGGTCCAGTGCACGTCTGACGCGAGCGCGCCGAAGGCCGCGGGATCCCGGGCCAGGGCGGTCCAGGTGGACTCGATGCCGCCCTCGCTTTCTCCTGAGAACGGGTCGTCGATGAGCAGGCGGCCGCCCAGTCGGGCGTCCTCGGCGATTCCGGCCACCACCGGCTCCAGCCGCAGATAGCGATTGGAGATGTGCAGGGCCAGGACGCCGTCGGGCTTCAGCACGTCGAGGTAGAGCCGGAGCGCTTCGCGGGTCAGCAGGTGCACGGGGATCGCGTCCGACGAGAACGCGTCGACCACGATCAGGTC
>Ga0193725_1000634_pt1 | contig 10100 bp, 11 predicted proteins | sample H2a2metaG_FD_143058 | JGI IMG/M metagenome (GOLD analysis project Ga0193725, IMG submission 143058) | Soil microbial communities from a riparian zone of the East river system, Colorado, United States - H2a2 | ecosystem: Environmental > Terrestrial > Soil > Riparian zone | place: USA: East River...
GAGGGTCGCCTCGAAAACCTGACCTGCTGCCTTACTTCACTGGCGAGGATGGAGCAGGTGCCGCCGCTGATCGTGCTGGTCGGCGACGGCCCGGAGGGGACGCAGGTCGCCGAGCACGCGCTCGATCGCACCCGCGAGCACGAGATGTACATCGAGATCGTCGAGGCGCCCAAGCACGAGCCCGGACTCGACCAGCCCCGCAACCGCGGAGTGCGCCGCATCCAAGAGATCAACACCAGGAACGCGATGCTGCGCCAGGGCATCCCGGTCACCCACGCCTGGTTCATCGACACCGACCTGATCTTCGACGCCGGCGCCTTCACCGCGCTTCGCCAGGCTCTCGACGCGGACCCCAGCCGGGTACTGGTCGCGCCCTACGAGTGGATGCCGCCGGGCTCGCGCGAACCGATGCCCGAGCTGCACAACGACCCGCGCACGCAGTCCTTCGCCGAACGGCCGGTCGAGGAAGTCAGGGTCGAAGACATCTCGGCCGGGCTCGCCTGCTTCTCCGGCAACCTCGTCTGGCCGATCGAGGAGTTCGTGCGCATCGGTGGCTTCTGGAACGAGCTACACCACGGCCGCTGCGAGGACGGCGAGCTTGGTCTCCGCGCCGTCGCCTGCGGCATCGGGATCAGCTTCGTCGCCGCGGCGCGGGCTTGGCACATCTCCCACCCGATCAACTACGAGCTGACGATCGCGCGCAACGAGCGCGACGTGCCCATGATCAACGAGCGGCACCCCTGGGTCGAAGGCGAGAGCCTCTTCGTCGTCGAGGAGGACGGCAAGCGCTTCAACATCCGGTGCCCCTGCGGCTGGGAGGGCAACACCGCCGAGATATGGGACCACCAGGCGGGATGTGATGTCGCATGAAGGTGTCGATGGTCATCACCACCTACAACCGGGCGGCGTTGCTGGAGCAAAGCCTCGCGCGTCTCCTTAACCTTACCCTGCCCGACGAGCTGCTGGTGATCGACGATGGCGGCTCGGATAACACCGCGGAGATCGTGCAGGAATTCGAGCAATGGGTGCCTGGTCTGCCCGTCACCTATCTCTACAACGACAACCCCGGCCAGTCGCTGTGCTCCGCCGCCCGGAACATCGGAGCCCGCCACGCACAGCACGAGTGGATCATCACCACCGAGCCCGAGCTGGTCTTCGTGACCGATGTGGTTAAGCAGTTCAAGGAGCTACACCCTCTGCACCCGACGCAGGTCATCTCGACCGGCCACATCTTCTTCCAGCCGGAAGCGCTCGCCGGCGAAGGGATCGACGACAGGAGCTTTGAGTCGTGGCAGCAGGCCGAAGGCTGGGTGGCACCACACGCTGCGCTCTGGGGTCGGAACTGGCTCTATGCAGTCGGCGGCTGGGACGAGGAGTTCCCCGGCCCGTGGGGCTGGGATGACACCGACCTGCTGACGAGGCTCCGCCTCACGGGGCGCGGGCAGTACATCGCCCGCGACGTGAAAGCCGTTCACCTTTTCCACGGCCTCAGCGGTGACCACAACGGCGCCAACGAGGACTACTTCCGGGCCAAGTCGTTCATGCACGACGAGGCCGACCTAACCGATCTGATTGCGAACAGGGGGACCGAATGGGGCACACTCCGTACGAGGACCAGCTAGTCGCGGAGGTCGCCACGTGGTGCATCGCAGACCCGGCGGCGCGGGAAGAGAAGCTGCTGCGCGAGCGAATCAGGCACCCGCAGCTCATCAAGGACCTACTACTCGATCGCCTGCCGACGGCGGGGATGAACGTGTTGGAGGTCGGAGGCGGCCCGGAGCCGGTGAGTGACCTGCTGCCGTTCAAATTCCGCATCGTCGTTGACCCCTGCACGGACGAGTACCGCAAGCACTTCGCCGTTCCTGACCATCTCAATGAAGAAGCTGAGGACATGGGGGACTCGGACTGGCATGGGGTGTTCGACCTGATCATCTGCACCAATGCGCTCGATCACGTTCGGGACACGTCGATGGTGCTCAGCCGCATCTATCGCTGCCTCAAACCGGGCGGTTACTTCGCCGTCATGTGCGCCGAAAACAACGCGATCACCAACCCACACCCCTGCCACGTGATCAACCTGACGCCGGCGGACCTTCACCGCTCGTGCGATCAGTGGGCCGAGGCTGTGTGGGAGCTGAACTTCCAGAAGGACGACTATCGCTATGGCTGGGCGGAACAGCCCGACGGTCGCTGCGGTCAGCCGGCCTTCGCGATCCTCTTCCGCAAGACCGTCGGGTATGAGTGAGCTGAACCCGAAAGAGGACGTGTGCTTCCTGGGGCTCGGCGTGTCGGCGCCCTGCTACTACCGCGCCATGTTACCGGCGATGGCCCTCAAAGCAGATTGGGCTGGAGTCCACGGCTACCCGCCGAAACTCTGGTATGCGACGGGCAGCGTCAAAGGTGAGTCCAAACTCCCCGACCTGATCGACGACTATAAGGTCATCGTCATCCAGCAGCCGAAGGGCGAGTCCTGGGAGCAGATGATCACCGCCTTGCAGGGCGCCGGCAAGAAGGTGGTGTTCGAGGTCGATGACTACCTTCACGGCGTCAACGAACGGGTCGATCACGGGTTCAAGGACAGCTTCGATCAACGCGCGCTGGTTCTCTACGAGCGCTGCATGAGAATGTGCGACGCGATGATCGTCTCGACTGACTTCATCGCGCGCAAATACAAAAAGTTCAACCCCAACATCTACGTGTGCAAGAACGGCCTCGACTTAAAGCGCTACGCACTTACGCGGCCAAAGCGCGACACGGTGAACATCGGTTGGGCTGGTGCGACCGGCCACCTGGAAGCGATCCGCCCCTGGATCACGCAGGTCTACCACCTGATGATGCAGCGCGAGGAGGTCTGCTTCGTGTCTATCGGGCAGAACTTCGCCGACGGGCTCAAGCCACACGTCGGCGAGGAGCGCGCGATCTCAATCCCCTTCTGCGCGATCGAGCAGTACCCAGCGGCGATGTCCATGATCGACATCGCACTGGCGCCGGCGGGCGGCGGCGGCTGGTACAAGGGGAAGTCCGACCTACGCTGGTTGGAGGCGTCGGCGCTCGGCATCCCGATCATCGCCAGGGAGACGGTCTACCCCGAAATCGAGCACGGGGTCACCGGCTTCCACGCGACCGCGCCGCACGAAATGGTGCCGATCCTCATGGACTTGCTGAACGACCCCGATTTGCGGGAGCGGATCGGGAGCCAAGCCAAAGAGTACGTCTCGGAGCACCGTTCGATCACTAAAACCAGCGAGGTCTGGGCCGATGCCCTCCAAGCCATCGCCGGCTGAGGTCACGGCCGAGATCGCGCGCATCCTGGGGCTCTACAAGTTCCACTATGGCAACGAGGTTGACCTCCAGTTCGGAATCGAGAAGGCGCTCGAAGACGCGGGCGTGCCGTTCACGCGCGAGCTTACCTTCAAGAAAGTTCTCGGCCGGATCGACTTCATGGTCCACGCTCTCTTCGAGGTCGGCATCGAGGTCAAGATCAGCGGCGCCAACACCAACGTCGGTCGGCAGCTCGCGCGCTACCTCAGCACCGACGAGCTGGACGGGATCGTGCTCGTGACCAGCAAGCGCCGGCATCGCACCTTCCCGACCGAGTTCAATGGCAAGCCCGTCTCCGTCGTCTGGTTGGGGCATGGAGCAAGTTAAGAACTTCGGCAAAGTCGAACGGTTCGGGAAAGACTGGTGGGTACGCACCGACCCGGCCGTGATGATGAAGCTCAAGCGCTGGTTCCCGAGGGTGAACCCTAACCGCGAGGGGGCACTCGTGATCAAAGCGACGGCGGAGGTCTCGCGCGACCTCGAATGGTTCATGTCCCGTTTCCCGATGGAAATGAAGCAGGACCAGCGCACGCTGATGGAGCAGGAGGCCGAAGAAGACCGCAGCCTGGAGATCGACGCGCAAGAGATCATCCTCGGCGGCTCGCTCAAGCGCGAACTGAAATGGCAGGTGCCCGAGGCGCGGCCCTATCAGATCATCGGCGGGGACCTGGCCCTGCGCACCGGGCGCCTCCTCGTCGCCGACGATGTGGGGCTCGGCAAGACGCTGACCTCGCTGCTGATCCTGCGCGACGCGGGTTTGCTGCCGGCACTGATTATTTGCCAGACCCACCTGACCAACCAGTGGCAGGAAGAACTCGAAACGTTCATGCCCTGGCTGGTCAGCCACATCGCGAAAAAAGGCTCACCGTACAAGCTCTCGAAATACCACGATGGGCGCAGCCCCGACGTGCTGATAATGAACTACGCGAAACTCGCTGGCTGGGCGCCGGCGATCCGCGGCAAGATCAAGTCCTGCATCTTCGACGAGGCCCAGGAACTGCGAAAGGAGGGCTCGCAGAAGTACGAAGCGGCGGGCATGGTGGCCGACCTCGCTGAGTGTGTGGTGATGGCGACGGCGACGCCGATCTACAACTACGGCGACGAGATATTCAACATCGTCGAGATTTATGCACCAGGCACGCTCGGCGATCGCGACGAGTTCAGACGCGAGTGGGGCAAGCAGATGGGCAACCACCTGGGCGTCAAGGACCCGGCCGCCCTCGCTGCGCATCTCAAAAACCAGAGCCTGATGATCCAGCGCACGCGCAAAGACGTTGGTCGCGAGCTGCCCGAGGCGATGAAGATCAACCACAACGTGGACTCCGACGACGCCGAGTTCAACCGTCTCATGGAAGGCCACACGCGCGCGGCCGAGCTGCTCGTCTCCAGGGAAGCGAGCCGCGAAGAACTCTTCCAGCTCAGCGGTGACTTCGAGTGGCAGCTACGCCGGGCCACGGGCGTCGCCAAGGCCAAGTTCGTTGCCGAGTTCACGCGCACGCTGCTCGAATCAGGCGAGCAAGTGGTGTTGTTCGGATGGCACCACGACGTGTATGACATATGGCGCGAGGAGCTGAAAGATTACAACCCGGCCTTCTACACGGGGCAGCAGCGCACCCCTGCACAGAAGCTGCTCGCGAAAACCGAGTTCATCGAAGGGAAAGCCCGCGTGCTGTGCATGTCACTCCGGGCGGGCGCAGGTCTCAACGGTCTGCAAGGTGTGTGTCATCTTGCAGTGTTCGGCGAGCTGGACTGGAGCCCCACTATGCACGATCAGTGTGTCGGCCGGCTGCGGCGCGACGGCATGGACGTAAACGATCCCGTCGTCGCATACTTCATGGTCAGTGACCACGGCTCGGACCCGATGATGGCTGACGTTCTGAACATCAAGCGCACGCAGAGCGAGCCGTTCATCGACCCCAACGCGAAACTCCTAACGGTGAAGGATCAGGAAAGCGGCCGCGCCCGCAAGTTGGCGGCCGAGTTCCTGAAAGGGAAATGACCGTCCGAGGCTCCGCTAAGATGGTCACGCTGAGTAACGGGCTTTGACCCTGGCCGTGGGCAGGATGGCGGCGCGGGGTCAGAGCCCTTTTGCATTTTTATGGACGCGAAACACACACACAAAAACTGCTCGATTGCGTACTACGAGGGACTTGTGCGCAAAACTGCCGCATCTATCGAGCCGTTCGTCGAGGACGACTTCGATGAGATATGTCAGTTTCTGCGAGAGAAGGTTTGGAAAGCGCTCGATGCCTTCACGCCGTCACGTGTGCGCAAAACGTCGAAGTATTCACCGGGCGAGCAATTAGAACGGTTCGTGTTCTCGTGCATCCTCAACGGCAAGAAGGACGTGTTGAAGAAGAAACGTCGCAACTGGTCGTACATCGAGGACATGCTCAGCAAGCAGCACTCGGGCAAGCATCCCGACAGCGACGCCGGCGTCAATAGCTGGTTCGAGGCACGCTATCTCCGCACCGACGACCTGTTCACTGACCTCGATCCCGAGCCGCCCATCCCGATCCCGGTTTCCTTCACCCAGCAGGAGCGACGGGTGGCGATGATGCTCTACGACGGGTTCAAAGTTGACGAAATCGCCGGGCAGCTCGACACCACCCGCCGCGGCATCGCGGTCGTTGTCGAGTCGATGCAGGCCAAGATGAGCGAGTGGGCGCCGACGCCGCCGATCGCCATCGAGCCCACCCTCGCGGCCGCCTAGCTCTCTGGGACCTGGCCGACGTAGTAGTAGGCGCCGTCTCGCAGCTCGTAACGCGCCAGCATCTGGAGCTTCTGGCCTTCGACTTCGATCGGGACCTCGAATGTCGCCGGCTTGCCCTCGACGACGATGCGATCGCCGTCCCTCGGGCCTCCGTAGAAGTCCAGGGCTCCGTCTTCTCGGCGCCTGCGTGGCTTAGACAAGGGTTTGCTGCTCCGCTCGAAGTCGGTAGCGCCGGCGCAGGCCGGCCGGGGTGATGCGCCCGTGCCGCTCGGTGTACTTGCCGTGCTGGAAGCTGTAGTTGAGCACGACCTCGACGACCTCGCCGGCCTCGTCCCGTTCGACATCGACCACGCTCACCGTCTTCGTGGCCTTGCGCCCGCCGCCGGCGCCGCGCCGCTCCCAGGTCTGGAGCGGCCTGATCTCGGGCTCGGTCGTCATCCCGTCGCTTCGGCAAGGGCTTCGGACCCGGCGGGCGTGATCCACCAGCGAGCCTGAATGAACACGCCGTCTCCGCCTTTGGCCGTGAGTCCCTGGCGGCGGAGCGCGGCGAGGGTGTTGGCGGCGCCGATGGCAGCGTGCCCGGTCGTGCTAGAGAGGCCCGCGGCCTGGAGGGCATCTTCCACCCGAAAGGCGTAGAGCGCCCGCACGGGCATCTGCCAGTCGTTCTCAGGACCGGGCTCCTGGGCCTCGTCGGTCTCCTCGCGCAGAATGCGGAGGACCTCTAGCGCTCGATCGGTCACTCGCCCTCCTCTACGCCGAGCCGTTCGCGGATTTCCTCACGGAGCACCGTCTCCTCTTCTTCCACCCGCACCAGCGCGCCGAAGTCTAGCTCGGCCTCGATCGCGTCTTGCAGCAGTTTCCGCAGCTCGGGAGGCGGGAGCGCCTCTAGCTGGGCGGCGATGTCATAGCTGCCGAGCGCGGCCGCCACGTCCATGTGCTCCTCGATGAAGCCCTCTAGGCGTGCGTCTTTCGGCTTCGGAGGCGCCGTCTCGATCTCCATGTCGAGCACCTGCTCGGCGGTGAGCGCGATCCGGTTGAAGGTGATCCAGTCGGACTCGCCGATGAGCTGCGCCGTCATACTCCCCACGTCCTCGACGAGGGTGTTGAACATCCCCTCGCCGCTCGGGTCGAAGTCGCCGACGTGCATCACCTTCGTCTCGATGCCATGCACGTAGCGGCGCTGGGCGCGTTGGGCCAGTTTGTGCTTCGCGGTCACCGAGTCGTAGCCGCCACCGCTGGAAACTCGCAGACCGTACGGGCGAGCGATGCTGGCGATCAGCGGCACCATCCCGCCGGCCTCGCACCACAGCTCGACGGCGTAGGGCTGGTCGCGCTGGCGGTTCATCTGGAGGCTCGTGATCGCACCGTCTACGGCCTCAACGAACTCCGGCACATCCTCGTAGATCGTGACCTCGACGGTCGTTCCACGTTCGTCGCGGACCCACGAGAACGGGATCAGCGTCGGGTCTTTCAGCGCCTCGTCGGTGCATTCCTGGTAGTCACCGAACTCGTCGTTGAACAGCTCCAGTACGCGATGCTGGAAGGCGCGTCGGCTCCGCGCGACGTATCCAATGAGCTTCTGGTAAGCCTCTTCCGTCTTCTCGTACTTGTACTCAGCCACCAGCCGATAGAAGACCTGGCGGATCGTCATTGGGTTGTCCCACGACTCGTACTCGATCATCACGGCCTTGGACGCAGCCAAAACCTTACGAGTGAATTCCTTCGGCTGATAGGGCTTGTAGCCTTCGACGCCCATCTACTTCCCCTGAATTGGTGCGTAGGTTAGGAAGCTCATGGAGGCTGGCGACCATACAGCCTCGGTCGGCGCGTCCTTAGCCTTCCGGACCTGGACACTGGTGACGGTGCTAGGTAGCGACCTCTCGTCTGTGTATAGGCCAGGTTCCGGTACCGCTCCAACGAAGGCGTCCTCGCCATCTCCCGGCTCTATGTGGGTCAGCACAAACACATAGCGGTAGTTACGGAGAGTCACTCGTTCAGCAACGCTTCGAGGTCATCCGGTGAGATCAGCAGGCGAGTTGGCGGCGTGATGTCTGACTCATACGCCCACTCGATCGCTCCATAGGGCAACCCGCGCTTAACAAGCCCCTCCTGCAAAGAGACAAGGCGCTCAGCGCGTGCATCGGCGGCCTCGGCCCGGTTTTTGCGATGAACTTTTTCGTCGTCTAGGATCGGCTGAATGTCCTCCCAGGGCAACCACACCTGCCGCGAGGAGACGATGTAGGTGTCGTCGGGCTGTCGATCGCCCGACCCGAAAGCCGGCCGCTCGTCGAGGTATTCAACCCTCACCCCTCTGTTCCTGGTCGTGTAGCGGGGCGAGACACCAAGCTCTTTGACAACCGCTTTAGTGGCATAGCGCGGGCGGCGTTCGTGTTTGGCCTCGCCCGGCACTACACCGACCTCCATGCCAACGTGCATTTCGTCCCGTTTCATGCCTATTAACCGTAAGGGGGTATCAGGCAACCAGGGCCTCGAACCGGCCCTCATTCTGCTCAACCTGCTTCTGTACATCAACACCCACCAGCTCAACGTACTCCCTGGTCTGAGTCAGGCTCGCGTGTCCCAGCATCTCAGACAAAACCTCTATGTCCATGCCGGCGCGGAGCCAGTTGGTCGCGCAAGTGTGGCGTAAGCGGTGGAGCTGCCAGTTGCCGAGATCGCCCATGTAGAGGGCGAAGCGGCGGAAGTTCATCGGCCGTAGCCACACCCCCTCCGGGCCGATCCTCGTCAGCGAGAGCCAGGGCTGATCATGCTTCGGCCGCAGCTCATGTCGGAACTCGATCCAAGCCCGGACGGCGGCGCGCGCGGCAGTGGTGTACGGCACTTCGCGAAACTTGCCTTCCTTACCTTCACGGACAACGACGAACTCGTTGTCATAGTGCATGTCGTCCATGTCGAGGTCGAATATCTCTTGGCGCCGTAGCCCGCAGTCGAGCGCGAGACGGATCACTGCGCGTAGCTGCAAGTGCTGGGCGTGGTGTTCGATTCGTTTGTAGCGCGACGTGCCCTTGCGCCAGCGTTTGAGGTAGGGACCGTCCTCGGCTTCAAGTGGGTAGCGCTCGGCCAGCCCCGGCCAGATGCGCTTGATTTCCTTCGGGCTGTAGGGGCGGGGTTTCCGCGGCGGCGCCTTGGGGAACGCTGCTTCCCGAATCCGCATCAGGTCCTCTGCCGAGTAGAGGCGAACGGTGAAGCCCCAGCCGAAGAATGCGCGGACACACATCCCGTACTTTTTGACGGTCGAAGGTTGAAGCTCGCTGTCTGCGAGGAAGCCAAGCCAACCGACGTAGTGATCGGGCTTGACCTCGATTGGAGTCTCGGCGCCGGCGTGCCTGGTCAGGGAGTCGAGGGAGCGGAGCTGGTCGGCACGCCGCCCCTTACTGAGCCCGTGGTAGCCCTGGTACTCCCGTTCAAAGCGTTCGAGGACGGTGGGCTCACTCGTCATCGTCCCAGCCTTCTCGGCAGTAGTCGCAGAACCGGCCGTCCTCGGTGTCCTCTGAGCAGCCCTCGCAAACGAACTGGCCGCAGCCTGCACACTCAACGGTCGCGTCGGCGGCGACGACAGCCTCAACCGCACCACCGTAAGAGGTTCCAAAGCCGGCCGGAGCTTGACAGCCAGCGTTGGTAATGCAGCAAGGTTCACCCTGCTCGAAACGATCGTTCGAGTGGTGATCTATGAAGGCGCCAGAGCTGGTGAAGACGGGTGCCTCCAGGTCGAGGCTGTCGAGGTCGCACATCCCGAGCCTCGCGGCCACACGTACGTTCTGCGGCGGCGGCTCGCCCATGTGCTCCAGCATTATCAGGGCGCCTGCGCAGTGCTGCTCTTTGCCTCGGTCGGCGCCGCCCGCTTCGGTGGTCTCGTGGCAGGCGAAAGTGCCCTGGTGGATCGTGATGCTCTGCGCGATCTCGGCCGCCCGCTCGGCGCCCAACCACTCCGGCAAGCAGTCAGTGCGGAACGGGCACTTCGGACACGGGCGTTTTAGGTCGAACTTCACGGTCAGCGCCAGCCGGGCTCCGCAATGGAAACGTCGTCCGATTCGACGCGGACCAC
>Ga0193725_1000635_pt1 | contig 10099 bp, 9 predicted proteins | sample H2a2metaG_FD_143058 | JGI IMG/M metagenome (GOLD analysis project Ga0193725, IMG submission 143058) | Soil microbial communities from a riparian zone of the East river system, Colorado, United States - H2a2 | ecosystem: Environmental > Terrestrial > Soil > Riparian zone | place: USA: East River...
TGTGGCCGCCCCGAATTGCCGCGTTGTCAGTGGGATCGATTGGGAAGAGCACTCGAACGTTGCCTTGCGTGTCCATGCGCAGCACGAGCAGGTAGCCATCCGTCGCCGCCTCAACATAAACCTTGGCGCGTTCACCCATGATGAGCCTGTCGTCTGAGAGCTTGACTCGTACCGGCGGGTCGGGTGCCGCTGCCATAACGCGAAGGGGAGTGAGCAGCAGCATCGCGAGGGTAAGCTTGGCGTATCTCATACAGCCTCCTTAGTTGCACCTTGTGTCCCCCGCTCGTGCGCAGCAACCGTGTCAAGGCGATGCTGGCGCATCGCGTGTCAGCTCGGAACGCAGGTGTCTCAAATGGGCAAGAGTGTGTCGGAGTCTGGGGACGACCGGGCGCGTAGGTGTGCAGAGCGGAACGCCCGAACAACGGGGAGGAGATCCACTGGCCAGGATGGGAAGGCGAGAGCGAGATTCGTCAGATATTCGACGCGTCGGAGGTCGCTCGGCCCGGATGACGGGTCCATTTTTGAGCGCCGTCAAGCCTGACCGGGGAATCGGGCCACGATGATCGTGCACCTCATCGACGGCACATACGAGTTGTTCCGCCAGTTCTACGGCCGGCGGCGGGCCAACCGGGGCCAGGACGAGCGTTTCGGCGCCGTCGTGGGCGTGCTGCATTCCGTCCTGGAGATGATGGAGCAGGGAGCCACGCACGTCGGGGTGGCGACCGACCACGTCATCGAGTCGTTCCGCAACGAACTCTGGACCGATTACAAGACCGGGGAAGGCATCGAGCCGGTGCTCGTCGCGCAATTCCACCCGCTCGAAGACGCACTCGCCGCGATGGGCGTAGCGGTGTGGCCGATGATCGAGCTCGAGGCTGACGACGGACTCGCCTCGGCAGCGCACATCGCGTCCGGAGATGAACGGGTGCAAAAGGTGAGCATCTGGACCCCCGACAAGGACCTGGCGCAGTGCGTCCGCGGCGACCGGGTCGTGCAAGTCGACCGCCGCGCGAAGAAGATCCGCGATGAACGCGGCGTGCGTGAGAAATTCGGCGTAGGCCCGATCTTGATCCCCGATTTCCTCGCCCTGGTCGGAGACACGGCAGACGGATATCCCGGCATCGCCGGGATCGGTGCTGTCACAGCGGCAAGGCTCCTGAATCAGTACGGCCCCATCGAGGATTTCCCGCCGAGCGTGCTGGGCGAAGCCCGCGCCCTGGCCCTCCTGTTTAAGACGCTGGCCACCCTGAAGACCGACGCGCCGCTGTTCCGCGACGTGGAGGAGCTCAAGTGGCGCGGCCCCACGCCCGCGTTCGCTGGCGTGGCGGAGCGCCTGGGTGATGCCCGCCTGCTGACCCGTTCCCTCAAGGCACCAGCCAGCACACTCGCCCGCGGGACTCTCCTTAAGGGGCCGGGTTTGCATTAGCTTGGGGCGTCCGGCAGACGGGGGAATGGGCCCATGAGTGGTATCCACCGTGTTCGGTGGGCGGTGCTGGCTGCGACCAGCTCGTGGCTGGCAGCGCTGGGGGCGTGCGACGCGTTTGCTGGAGCGCGCGGCGAACCGGTGGTCGTCACCTACCTCGGCGATACCGTGCTGACTAGGGGGACGACCGTGGCGGCCGTCATCGCGGTCACGGTCAACGGCGTGCCGCTCCCCAATCCCCGGTTCGTTCTCAGCTCTTCCGATACCACGATCGTCGCGGTGTCCGCGGGTGGCGACTCCCTCGCCGCTCTGAGGGTCGGGCCGGACACCCTCACGGTCCGGGTCGAGAGCTCGATCCTGACTGATTCGATGCCGACGCTGTCCCAAGCCCTCCGAGTCCGCCCGTAGTTGCGCCTTGAATGATCTGCACTCGCTGCGGGAAGGAGATCGCGCTCGGGTCGCGGTTCTGCGGACACTGCGGGACGCAGGCGTCCGACCCGGAGGCCGGCACCGTCGTCCTGGCGCCCGAGGACAGCGAGGTGCTGTTGGCACGTCTACGCCTCGTCTTCGCGGGCGAGTACGAGGTGGAGCGAGAGCTGGGACGCGGCGGCATGGCGGCCGTCTTCAAGGCGCTGGAGATCCCCCTCAAGCGCCAGGTCGCTCTCAAGATCTTGCTCCCCGAGATGGGGATCACCGCCGCCACCGTCGAGCGCTTCAAGCGCGAGGCGTCCCTGGTGGCCAACCTCGACCACCCGAACATCGTCCCGATGTACCGAGTCGGGCTGTCGGGGGGGCTCTTCCACATCGCCATGAAGTTCGTGGAGGGCCGGTCACTCCATGCGATCCTCGAAACGCAGGGTGCGTTGCCCCTGCCTGCCGTGCTGGCCATACTCCGGGCGGCGGCGCGCGGGCTGGCCTTCGCCCACGACCGCGGTGTCGTGCATCGCGACGTGAAGGGTGGAAACATCCTGGTGGATACCGACGGTCGCGTGTTGATCTCGGACTTCGGCATTGCGCTGCGCGCCACCGATGACTCCATCACCGCTGCAGGCGCCGTGATCGGCACGCCTTCGTTTATGAGTCCCGAGCAGTGTGCCGGCCACCGGGCGGTGCCCCAGAGCGATCAATACTCGCTCGGCGTTGTAGCGTTTCAGATGCTGACCGGCTCGGTCCCGTTCGAATCCGAAGGGCTCGCCGGTCTCCTGCAGCATCATTTCTTCACCCCCGTGCCGGATGTCCGGCTGGCCCGCGATGACGTGCCCGAGGCGCTGGCAGCGGTGATCGAGCGCGCGCTCACCAAAGCCCCGGACCGGCGCTTCCCCAGGACTCGCGACATGCTCGCGGCCCTCGAGGCGATCCCGTCGCTCGACATCGACGGGGGTGAGAGTGAACGCATCCTCTGCGATCTGGCGAGCGGGGCAGCGGTGCCCAAACTCGACACGCGGTCCCTTCCCGTGCTGGCCGCAGCTCCAACCGTGCCGTTCACGTACTCCATGGCGAGCCGGCGCTGGTGGCGCTCGCCCGGGTGGATCGCCGGCGCAGCTGCGGCAACGGCACTCACGCTCGGGCTCGTCGTGCGGGGAGCGCGCACGCGAGAAAACCGAGGAGCGATTGTCTCGCAACCTGAGACCCCCACAGTCAAGACCCATCTCGAGCCTGCGCCGGCCCGCGCGGTGACCGCCCCGCCGCAGCCGGCCGCACCCGCCGCGACGGGCAAACTCAGGGTGCTGACCGTGCCGCCGGACGCGGAGATCCTGATCGACGGACAGCGCGTCGGCGTGGGCAGCGTGTTCGATCTCAAGCTGGCGCTCGGTCCGCGGCGGCTGGAGATTCGCGCGGCCGGTTACCAAACCTTCGACACGACGATCGTGGTGAGAGTCGGTGAGACACTCTCGCTCGGCCGAATCGCCCTGCGCACCCGCGAGGGCACCGGGTCGTGAAAGGGCTGCTCGTGGGGTTGGCACTCGGCGCGATTCTCTTCGGCCCGGCTGCCGCCCAGGAGGGCGCTCCCGACAGCACCGCGCAGCTCCTGGAGCACGCGCACGGCCTGTACGAACGGCTCGATGTCGAGCGCGCGTTGCCGTTGCTGCGGCGCGTCCTATCGCCCGATTGGGCCTTCCCGGTCGCCACCGCGCAGCGGGTCGATGCGTACAGTTATCTCGCGGCGTGCTTGGTGCTGCTTGGGCAAGGCGATTCGGCCGCGGTGTATTTCCGCGCGGCGCTCGAGAATGACCCGTTCACGGGCCTCGATCCCCGTCGCTTTACGCCCGGGCAGCTTGCGGCCTTCCAGGCCGCGCGCCGTCTGACGTTCGCGGTGGCGGCGCGCCCGGTGAACGTGGTCCGCGTCGATCCGCGAACCGAGCGGCTGACGTTCACCATCGTCACGACGCACGCGGCCACGGTTCAGGTCGAGGTTCGGTCGGCGGACGCGGCCGTCCACCGGGAGCTGTATCACGGTGAGAGCGACGGCTTGCGCGAAATCCCGTGGGATGGCTTGGCGGCCGAAGGTCGCCTGGTCCCCCCCGGACGCTACGAGCTCGTCGTGGATGGTCGCAGCCGACTGCTCGGACGGTCCGACTCGGCACACGTGTATTTCGACGTCCGGCATCAACTCCCCGCGCTCGAAGACACCTTGCCCGACCTGAGGCCCAGGCAGCTGCTCCCCGAGCACTACCCCCCGTCCGCCGCCACCGGCGACCTCGCGAAAGGATTGGGTCTCGCGGCCGGCGTGGCGCTCCTCGCCGTCCTCGCCGACCGGCGGCTCGGGTCCGGGGACGCGGAGCTGCCCGCTGCGGTGGCCGCGACGGCCACCGTGAGCGGCGTGATCGCGTTCGTATGGCGCCGCCGCCATCGCGATGTCCCCGAGAACGGCCCCGCGAACACCCGACGCCGCCAGGAGCGGCACGACGCGAATGAGGCAACGCGGCGCCGCAACGCCGAGCGCATCGCCCAAACGGTGCTGCTGATCACACCGGCGTCGGGGCTCGGCCCGTGAGCGTGGGCGTAGACGTGACCGTCTGGCGGGTTGTGGTCGTGGCTCTTGCGACCAGTGCGGCACCGGCGTCCGCGCAGTGGACGCTGCGCGGGACCGGCCTCGTTTCCATCTTGAAGCATCGCGTGGATGCCGGGTACGGCGTCGAACCGTCGAGTGGAGTGGTCGGCGGAAGTGAGGTGACCGTGGGCGCAGGTGACCGGGTTACGGTCCACCTGGTGGCGCAGGCTGGCTCGCTGAAGGCTCAGGCACCAGGGGCGATCGCTCGCGATGTCGCGGAAGTCGCCGCCCGGCTGGATGCCGTCACCTTCAGTTGGCTCACCCTGCAGGTGGGAGCCGGGCACCGGACGTATTCGACGCTGCTCGCCCGGCAGGCCTGGTCGATGATCACTGTGGGGGCGGAGGGCCGCCTCGCGTTCTCGGAGACTGGCGTGAGCGGGACCGTCCGCGGAGCCATTCTGCCGGGCGTGTGGGTGAGCGGCCTCGACCGACCCGATCTCGCTTTCACCGGAGCGGCGGGGATGGAGTACCGCCCAGGGCACGCGGTCGTTGCTCTGGTCTACGCGCTCGAGCGCTACCGATTCCCCGCGGGCGCGGGTGCGGAGCGGCGAGAACAGACTGCGGCTCTCACGCTCAAGGTTGGGTGGAGCCTCCACTGAGCTACGGTGGCCGGATGCCCTGGCCCGGACTCGAACCGGGACGGCTTGCGCCACTGCCCCCTCAAGACAGCGTGTCTACCAATTTCACCACCAGGGCGGGCGGAGAAACCTAGGACCCCGCTCCCCGGTTTTCAAGCCGAGATGCCCCGGACGGTTGGCCGCGCGCTACAAGATGCGTAGCTTAGGGGCCATGGAACTGTGGATCTCGTTCGCGTTCGGGGGCCTCGTGTGCGGCGTGCTCGGCTTCCTCATCGGGCGCCAGCGCGCCGGCCCGCGGCGCCCGATGGTGACCGTCGCGCCCAAGCCCCCTCCTCCCCCCCGTGCCGCCGCACCGGTGGAAATCCGGCGCGTCGCGCTGGACGAGGGGTCGGCCAACGTGCTCAACGCCCTCAACAACCGCCTCGCAGCAATCGGCGCGCTGGCGGACCTGTTGCACGGCAGCCCACTCGACCCGGAGCGGGCGCGCGCGCTGATGATGCTGCACGGCGAAGTACGCCGCGCGGCGGAGATCACGCAGCACTTCCTGGAGCTGTCCGAGCATCCGATCGGAGCCTCCGAGCCGTCCGACGCGGCGGTGGTGCTGAACGGGGTGCTGGCGGAGCGCGAGGTCACGCTCCGGGAGCTGGGCGTGAAGCTCGACCGCAACATCCCGCACGATCTGCCGATGGTCGCCTGCCCGATGGCACAGCTCACCGAGATGTTCACCCGCTTGCTCGACTTCTCCCTCCGCCGCCTGCGGGACAGCCAGCCGCCCCGGGAGTTGCGGGTCGCCGTGGGGGATGTCGGGCAGTCACTCACGATCTTGCTATCCGACTCGGGCGCGCCGCTCTCCGTGGAGGCCGAGCAGCGGCTGGTGTCCCCGTTTCGGTTCACGCAGGGCGGTGGCGGGGAAATCGAGTTCGCGCTCGCGCGCGCGCTGGCGCAATCGGCCGGGGGCACCCTCCGGCTGCGGCCGCGGCCCACCGGAAACGCCGAGGTCATCGTCACGCTGCCCAAGAGCGTGCTCACGCCGCTCGCCCAGACGACGGCCACCGCCCCGTCCTTGCCGAAGCTCCGGATCCTGGTGGTCGACGACGACGCGGTGAACCGTCAGGCGATGCGGCTGCTGCTCGAACGGGAGGGACACGAGGTAGTAGCGGTGGAGAACGGGCTGGAGGCGGTCGAGCGGCTCGGGCCCACGACCTCGGGATTCGACGCCGTCGTCACGGACCTCCAGATGCCCCGCCTCGGCGGCCGGGCGTTGTGGGAGCAGCTCCTAGAGGAGCGGCCCCAGCTTGCCCGCCGCTTCGTCTTCGTCACCGGCGACCGCGCGCGCGACGAGACCCGCCGCTTCCTGGAGGAGTGCGGCCAACCCTCGGTCCTCAAGCCGTACGACCTGGGAGACCTGATCACCGCGATCGGTACCGTCACGAAACGCTGAGCCGCGGTTCCCTTCCGCTGAGAGCCCGGGGCCGCCCCCGGGGGGGGTGGGGGTGCCGGCCCCGGTGCCCGTTCGCCCCGCCGCATAGCCCCCCTAGTCCAAGGGACTAGCCCCTCAGAGGGAGGGTAAACGGGTGCGCGGGCTTGTACCGTTTGGCCATGGCCAAGCGAATCCCGGTCCTCGTGATCGAAGACAATCGGCTGGTGCGTGACGGTCTCGCGGACCTGCTCAACGCGCAACCGGATCTCACCGTCGTCGCGGCGGTGGAAAACGCGAACACGGCCCTGCTCAAGCAGACCAAGCCCGACGTCGTGCTCGTGGACGCCACTCTGGGAAATGGCGACAGCCTCCGCCTCGTGGCGACCATCAGGAAAACAGTTCCCGCGACGCGGGTCATCGTCATGGATCTGCTGCCGGTGCGGGAAGACGTGATTGAATTCATTCGAGCCGGGGCAAGCGGGTTCCTGGTAAAGGATGCGACGGTGGATGAGTGCGTGCAAACCATTCGATCGGTCGCTGCGGGAGCGGACGTGATTCCGCCCATCCTGACGGGAAGACTCCTGTCCCACATCGCGGATCGCGCGATCGACGGTGCCGCGCCGCAGGCCCTCTCTGGCGTTCGCATGACGAACCGCGAGCGGGAGATTATCGGCCTGATCGCCGAGGGCTTGAGCAACAAGGACATCGCCGAACGCCTCGACGTCGCCACCTATACGGTCAAGAGTCACGTCCATAACATTCTGGAAAAGCTGGCCCTCCACACACGCCTCGAGATCTCAGCGCACGCCCACAACGCCAGACTGTCCCAAACCGACTCCGCCACCACCGGTTTCTAGGGCGTCACGCTCCCAAAGAAGATCTCCAGGTTGTCGTTCAATCGGCCCGTCTTCGGCGCCACACCCGTCCACGTCATCACGGCGTGGTCCGCCAGGGATACGATGCCGTTGTAATCCCCGATGAACGGGCGCAGGACCGTTGGGCCGCTCCCCGAGGGCACGCCGTACAGGCCGGGGTCGAAGCCCGCAGTGCTGACACGGGTCGAACTCCAGGTGGCCGCGCCGTCCGTGCTCCAGGCGTAGGTGATGTCCGCCAGGGCGTTGCCGCTGTAGCTGCGATCGTCGAACATCACGTCAATCCGTCCTCCCGCACTCACGCTCAGCTCGGCCGCGAAGCGGTCCCCGGGACCGGACGCCACCACCGCCGGCCGGGACCACTGCGCCGGCTCGCTCACGCCGCCGGCGGGAGCGGACGTGAAAAACACCCTGGCCACGCCATCGGCCGCGATGTCGGCGTACACGACGTCCAGCCGGTTGCGGGCGCCGTCGAACGCCGGCGCGGGATACGAGCCCGGCGCCCGGAACGGCAGCCCCGAGATGTTGAAGCAGTAGGGCGGGAAGAGGCAGACCGGGTTGTTGTAGACCGAGAACACGACGGGCGTGGTCCAGCTGGCGCCGCCGTCGCGCGAGACGGCGACGTAGTTGGCCGTGCCCTTCCCTCCCTGGATGCCGGTGTCGAAGGTGAGATACAGCGTCCCGTCCGACCCAATGGCGATGCGCGCATCCTGGTTGTTTCGTATCGGGCCTTGCGTGACTTTGATAGCCGTTGAGAACGAGCGTGCGCCGTCGCGAGAGAACGCCACCTGGACGGGCGAGTGAGTTCCCTGCAACCCGTCGAACTGCACCCAGGTGACGTACACGGACCCGAAGAACGGGCTTCCGACCCGGTCGTCCACCGCGATCGACTCGTGGTCCGGGAGCTGCCCGTTCGAGCCCTTCGATTTACCGTTGCCATTCCACGTCGACACCTGCGCCGGCTGGTCGCGAACGCCGTCCGGCCAGGTGCGCCCGCCGTCGGTCGAGCGACTGACGTACAAGGCGATCTCGTAGGGTTGGGTGAAATTGAATGCCTGGCATGCGAAGTACGCCGTGCCGTCGGGCCCGAAGGCGACGGCGGGATCGCCGGCCGCCTCGTAGGCGCCCGTGCCCGGCACGCTCGGATCGTTGGTGAAGCGCGTGAGCCCGGGGATGAAGCCGTCCGGCACGGTGCTCGACCAGGTGCGCCCGGCGTTGAAACTGACGTTGTAGGCGCACCCGTCGTTGTAGTTCCAGTCGTTGGCGCCGGTCAGGAGATTGCTCGCATTGCGGGGGTTCACGGCCACCGGGGTCTCGTTCTGGGCGGTGGTGTCCCGGCTCACGTCCACCACGAAGACCGACGGAGCGCTCGCGCGGGCGGTGAAGCTCGGTGCCCACGGGGCCGTCGCGACGGGCGTCTCCGATGAGCAAGCCCCGGAGCCGAGGCCGGCGACGAGAACGAGCAGACTGGCTCGCATGGTGCTGACTCCTCTAGGGGTGGGCGCCAATATGCCGGCGGGCCGGCGGGGTGGCCAGGGACGCGAGATGTTGCGACATTCTCTGGCCGCCGCGCGGTCGCGGGAGGCATATCAACCGCAACGAAGGAGATCATACGTGACGAAAGTGCTCGAGGAAGTCCTGGCGGCGAACGCTCGTTACGCCGGCAGCTTTGGCGACAAAGCGAACCTGCCGATGCCGCCCGGCCGTCGTTTTGCGGTGCTGACGTGCATGGATGCGCGGCTCGATCCGGCGAAGTTCGCCGGGCTCTCTGAAGGAGACGCGCATGTGATCCGCAACGCGGGTGGACGCGCCAGCGACGACGCGATCCGCTCCCTGATCATTTCTTACAAGTTGCAGGGCACGCGTGAATGGTTCGTCATTCATCACACGAGCTGCGGCCAGGAGTACTTCACCGACGAGGTGATGCGTGGCCTCCTGGCCACGAGCCTCGAGACGGCCGTGCTCGGGGCGGACGGCTTTCACGATGTCGGAACGGGACCGGGCGCGGCGGAAGCTGACTACATCGATTGGCTCACGATCAAGAATCAGCCGCACAGCGTGACGGCGGACGTGCGCCGGATCCGAAACCATCCATTAGTCCCCTCCAGCATCGCCATCTACGGGTACCTCTACGACACAAAGACCGGACGGCTGGGGGAAGTTCGGGAAGCGACCGAAGCCGGCCGGGCGACTAGTAGCGCTCACCACCACGAGCCGACGCGTACGAACACCGTGCCGCGGCCGAGCGAGTTTCGTCCGTAGGCGACCCGAAGGCTGCCGACGGGCGTGTCCGCGCCGACCCCGACCCGCCCACCCCCGAGCCAGCGGGCGTTCGATATGGCGTTGCCCTCTCCGTCGGTCGCCCCGCCCTGGCCATTCGCCTCCGCGAACAGTCCGCCGCCGAGCGCGTACTGCACGCGCAGTCCCGCCAGCATCTCGCGGCTGCCGCGCCGTTCGCCCAGTGCCAGACCCGGAAACCCCTCGGCCCCGCCCAACGGAAAGGTGGCCTGCAGCGGCAGACGCTTGCCCCACCCGTAGCGGCCGAACGGGATCATCTCCAGGTGGCCGCGCGCGAGCCGAGCCCCGTGGAACTCGCCCAAGGCGCTCACCCGCTGGTACGCTCCCGTGAGACTGGCCTCGGCCTGCACCAGCGGCGTCCCGGCCGCGTCCACCTGCTGCAGCCGCACCAGGCCGCCGACGCCCGAGGACGTCCGGCCGGGCTCGCTCCAGGTGCGCGCCTCGAGCCCCAACGCA
>Ga0193725_1000636_pt1 | contig 10087 bp, 8 predicted proteins | sample H2a2metaG_FD_143058 | JGI IMG/M metagenome (GOLD analysis project Ga0193725, IMG submission 143058) | Soil microbial communities from a riparian zone of the East river system, Colorado, United States - H2a2 | ecosystem: Environmental > Terrestrial > Soil > Riparian zone | place: USA: East River...
TGGTAGTGCATCAGTTTGATCCGTAGGGTAGGGCATCAGTTCTCAAAATGATGCCCTGCCCGCCCGCGCTGCCGTTACCACCAAGTTAACCGCCACGAGATCCTTGCCCATTCAACGGAGCTTGCAACAATGTGGAACATCTTGGCTGCCAGGTACACTCCGAGAAGGCTTCGGACGAATAACGCAAGCGAAACAGCGGTCTCCACGAACCCTTCATTTAGGGGCTGGTTGTTGTCGAGTCGACGGAGTGCCGAATCGGCTGCGAAGAACAACGCAAATGTAATCGCAGCGCTTACCGTCCGAGCGACGTGCCATGCATGGACGTTACCCATGAACAGCCAGTAGTCAACCAACTCAGGCCCAATGAATTCGTTGAGAGCATGAATCACCGACTGAAGCTGAACGGCGAATGCGAACGGAATCGCTGTCCGCACGATAAGCACGTAAGCGGAGTACCAGCGGGTGACTCTCTCGATCTCACTGGTCATGATCCCAGCGAGTCGCTGTCGGATAGAGAGGGCATCGTTACGACTTACGGTCGCCGCCCACACCAGAGGTAGATAAACGAGTGTCGTCGACTTCAATGACCATCTATATATTATGCTGGGCCCATACCATAGCCCGATGAATACGATGAGGGGGATGGGCTTCCATCGCAACTTCGGCTCGTCACGAACGACTCCCCATGCAGTCGCGAACGTCAGAGGCAAGTACTCGTCGTCATCGTTCGAGGAGTCGACGTCCGGTATGAGCTCAGGCGCCCGACGAGAGTCCATACAGAAGGCAATCTGAAACCAATTCGCCGGAATCGCCGTCACGCTTGCCACGGGATGGCGAAATACACAGACCCAGACTGCAGCGAACCTCACACCGAACGCTGCGAATGGTACTAAAAACGCATAAAAAGCCAGGACTGTATTGGCGCGGGCTTGTTCTTTGCTTCCATACGGAGCAGTCAGGAACCGCACACGGGCACGGACAGCAAGGGCTATGTACTGTTGCCACAAATGACTAGCGAGCCGCGTCGAGTGTTGTGTTCGCAGCAGCAATAGCGGAGCGAGCGCAGAACTGACCATGATGTGAAATGCGGTGCCACGCTTCCAGGCCAACCAGACGGTGAGCGCCACCGCAGCTGCCGTCTCAAGACAGGCGAGGACGGTGACGTGGCGGGATGCGTCGTCAGTCACAACATTCTCCGTACTCGGCGTCGCACGCCTTCACTCCGCCAACCGCGCGATTTCCTCCGCGCTCCACACGTGGTCACTGATCCCCGCTTCCATGGCCGGGGTCACGCGGAGCGTCTGATGAATCCGCGCGAAGTTGTACCACATGAAGTACAGCGCGACGGCCGCCTTGTGGTTGTCGAGCTTCTTGCTGAACGCGTTGGTCAGCCGCGTGAAGCGCCGCATGCTCATGCGCATCGTCAGGTTCTGGCGCTCCACGAATGACGTGCTGATGTGGCGCGCGTCCGGGTTGTCCGTGATCGCCACTTGCCGGGCCCCCGTGCACTTCGCCGGGCTGTACCGCTGCTGAGCCCGTGCGCCCTTGCCCGAGTCGCCCTCGTAGGTCTTCACGAGCATCGCGTAGTCGATCGCGTTTCCGAAGGCGCCCTCAACCGCTTCGAGGTAGGGCTTGTGTCCGTCGCTGATCAACTGCACGCGGGTCGCGAGCCGATCGGCCAGGTCGAGCATGAAGGCATTCGCGGTGAAGCCATCGCGCCGGCCTACGGCTCACGAGATCGCGAGCTTGGTGTCCGCGTCGATTCCAACCCACGTCCACACGTCGCCGAATCCGAACTCGCCCTTGTGGGCCTCAGGCACGTTCTTTTGCGTGGCGTACACAGACGCCCAGCTGCGGCGCGTAGGCCGTCAGCTCGATGCGGTTGTTCGCCGTCATTTCGGTTTCGTTTCGGGCCGTGTCAGAAGCTGGAATAAGGACACCAGCAACTCGTCCCTCGCGGCATCGGGTAACGCACTAAGCCTGAAGCGAGCGACCTCTGCGTAGAGCGCAAGGTACACCTCGCCTAAGACCTTGCTACGGGCCTCGATCGCCTTAAGACGCTCTCGGTCGCCCTTCGCCCGCAGGAGTTCAAGGACGTACGCGTTTGCCTCCAGGACCTTCACTGTGGTCGGGACACTGGTCTTCAGACCGATACTGAATGCGGATCGGTGCAGGGCCTTTAGCTTGTTGTCCAACTCTTTGTCGTTCTGAGCGCCCGCTGCCGCGACGACGGCGAGAGCGGCGAGCTCCGTGAGGTACTGCGCTGCTTCACCGGCAAGGTCAAGGCTCAGAGCTCGGGATCCCTGGTACCGCTCTACGGTCTCCGCCTGCTGAGCATGGAGGCGCTGAGCCTCGAGCTGATAGTGTCCGGCGACGTACGCCCCCAGAACAACGCCGCAAAGTCCGCTGAGTGCGGGCGCGATCACCGTAAGGATGGAAGACCATCTCCTCTCAATCATGAGACTCCTCGCAGCTAGTACAGCGAACTGGAATTCGGGTCGGCGTAGCGCCAAGGAGCCCGCGGGATGTTGCGGTGTAGTGCGATTCGGGCGGTGATTGGGACGATGGCGGATTGCCGTGTGGGGACGGCCTTGGCGTGCGTGTGAGTCGGCCAGCGACAGTCCGTGCTGTTGCGCGAAAGCTCGCAGCGTAGGGCGGCGGATATTCCGTCGCATTGCGCGGAACGGCCGACGAGGCTCTCACAATGAGATCGTTTCGACGTGACGCTTGACCGACGGCCACGGTTCGGGACTTGCGTGGCTTGCGTTCAGGGACATTGGCGCGGTTCTCTTCTCGGCGGGGATCATAGGTGTCATCGCGCGATTCCGCAAGAGTGGATTTCGGCCGTCTGGCCGTCACGATTCAGCTGCCTTACGTGAGCCCGGCGGGTGGCACCGGGGGGCCGTGGGTGGGCGGGTGGAGTGGGACCCCTTCGTCCCGTGCGCCGTGCGGAGCACGGCGATTCGGGCGAACGGGTGACGGAGCCCGCCCAGCCATGGCCCCCCGGTGACAGGCCCCGCCGACGCCGCGGGTTCGATCGTTCAGGGGTGACCGGTCTGATTGACGCCTACCCCGATATGCGTATGCTGCTGACCCCGAGGAGCCGGGGGACGCGATGGGGCTCAAGCTTCGGCTGATCCTGGTGCTCATGATCCCGCCGATCCTGGTGGTCGGGGTGTACGGGCTGATCCGCGTGCGCGCGGGGCGGGCCGAGCTGATCGCGGAGACCGAGCGCAACGTGGTGCTGCTCGCCAAGGCCGTCCAGGCGCGGGTGGAGCGGGGCCTGCGCGATCCGCTGACCCTCGACCTCGACACCATGCTGGCCGACATCGTGAGGGATCAGGAGCAGATCGACCGCATCCGCGTCCTCGATCGGCGGCTGCGGCCGACGGCCACCTCGAGCGAGCTGTCCATCCGGCACGACGTCCCCGCGGAGGTGCACCAGCGCGTCGCCGAGACCGGGCAGGGCGAGGCGTTCTCGGCCGAGCACGGCAAGACCCAGGTGTTCTCGTACGTGCTTCCCATCCGTGGCGCCCGCGCGGGCGTCGTGGGCACGATGGACGTCACCCACCACATGGCGAAGATCGAGGAGCGGGTGCGCGCGGCGACGTGGGGCCTCGTGGTCCGGCTCACCCTGCTCGCCGTCTCGATGACGCTGCTCACCGGGCTCGTTCTCCAGCGCGTGGTCCTGCGCCCGCTCTCTCGTCTCATGCAGGGGATTCGCGGCCTCGGGCGTGGCGAATCGGCCCAGCCTCTCCCCGTCGAGCGGCGGGACGAGCTCGGGCGCCTGGCCGAGGCCTTCAACACGATGGTCGACCAGCTTCAGGCCGCGCGCCGGCAGCTCATGGTGGAGACGGAGCACGCGCTCGACCTCGAGCAGCAGCTCCGGCACTCGGCCACGCTGGCGGTGGCGGGGCGTCTGGCCACCGGAGTCGCCCACGAGATCGGGACGCCGCTGAACATCATCTCGGGCGAGGTCGAATACATCGCGGGACACCTGCCCGCGGGCGACGGGCTGCGCGCGGAGGTCGACGTCATCCTGGAGCAGATCGATCGGATCTCCTCGATGATCCGCTCGCTGCTCGACACCGTGCGGCCGGTGAAGCCGGAGATCCAGCCGATCGCCCTCAAGGACGTGGTCGATCGACTGCTGCTCTTGCTCGAGCACACGGCGAGGCGTCACGGCGTGACCCTCGACGTCTCCGTTCCCGGCGACTTGCCGCCGGTGCGCGCCGATCGCAGCCAGCTCCAGCAGGTGATCATCAACGTGGTCATGAACGCGTTCGAAGCGGCGCGACCGAACGGCAAGGTCCAGCTCCTCGCCCGGCACGTCGCCCATCCGGAATGTCCGGGCGTGGAGATCGAGGTGCGTGACACCGGTCCGGGCGTCCTGCCTTCCCTGCGGCAGCGAATCTTCGAGCCGTTCTTCAGCACCAAGCCGCCGGGCGAGGGCACGGGGCTCGGGCTGCCCATCTGCCGCGACATCCTCGAGGATTTCGGCGGCGACATCACGGTCGAGAGCGCTCCCGGCGAGGGCGCCTCGTTCGTGATCTGGCTCGCCGAGGACAGGGCGCGCGATCGATGAGCCCGCACGTCCTGGTCGTGGACGACGAGAGCGCGATGGTGCGAATGGTCCAGCGCCATCTCGAAGGCGAAGGGTTCCAGGTCACCCCGCTCAGTACCGGCCCCGACGCGATCGCCGCCCTCGCCCGCGAGGAATACGACGTGATCCTCACCGATCTCGTCATGAGCGACGTGGACGGGCTGACCGTCCTGCGCGAGGCGCAGCGGCTGCAGCCGGCGGCGCGCGTGATCCTGATGACCGCGTTCACCAGCGTGGAGACCGCGATCGCGGCCATGCGGCTGGGAGCGTACGACTATCTCTCCAAGCCGTTCAAGATGGGCGAGGTCACGATCGCGGTCCGGCGCGCGGTCGAGGACCGGCGTCTGCGCGAGGAGAACCGGCGGTTGCGCGACGAGGTCGGCCGCCGGTACGCGTTCACCAACCTGCTCGGCCGCTCCCCGGCGATGCAGCCGGTGTTCGAGCTGATCGCCGCGGTGGCCACCAGCGAGTCCGCGGTGCTGCTGGTGGGCGAGAGCGGCACCGGCAAGGAGCTGGCCGCGCGCGCGATCCACTGGAACGGCGCGCGACGGGCGGGCCCGTTCGTGGCCGTCAACTGCGCGGCCATCCCCGACACCCTGCTCGAGTCCGAGCTGTTCGGCCACGAGAAGGGCGCGTTCACGGGGGCGCAGCGCAAGCGACGCGGGCTCTTCGCGGAGGCCGCGGGCGGCACGCTGTTCCTCGACGAGATCGCCGACATGTCGCTCGCGCTCCAGGCCAAGCTCCTGCGCGCGCTCCAGGACAAGACGATCAGGCCGGTCGGCGGCAACGAGGAGGTCCGGCTCGACGTCCGCGTGGTCAGCGCGACCAACCGCGATCTGCCGTCGCTCGTGCGCGAGAGCGTCTTCCGCGAGGACCTCTATTACCGGTTGGCCGTGATTCCCATCCGGCTTCCGACCCTGCGTGAACGGGTCGAGGACATTCCGCTGCTCGCCCACCACTTCCTGGAGCGGACCGCGGCGACGCTGGGACGGCGCTTCGACGGGTTCGCCGAGGACGCGCTCGCGTGGCTCGGCAAGCAGCCCTGGCCCGGCAACGTCCGCCAGCTCGAGAACGTCATCGAGCGCGCGGCCACGCTCACTAAGGGACCGTTGATCACCCGGGCCGACGTCAGCACCGATTTCGTCAGCGTGATGGGTACGGGGACGCCCCGCCGGCCGACGCTCCAAGAAGTCGAGCAGCAGTACATCGAACAGGTCCTGGCGGAGGCCAAGGGAGACAAGAACGCCGCCGCGCGGATCCTGGGCGTGAGCGTCCGCACGCTCCAGCGCATGTTCCGTTCGCCCGAGACATGACCTCGTCGTAGACGACACCATGTCGTCGGCGACGACATAACGTCGCCTTCCGCACTCGTCTCGCTTTCTTCCGTCGCGTCATCACCAGCAAGAACGTGGAATCGACGCTTGCCCGCGTCTGGTACGTGTCTTGCCCCGCCGCCAGCGCGTGTGTCGGGTGTGGAGCGGGGGCGGGCAGCCTCCGCGCGAACAGCCGCGCCACGTCCCGGCCACGCAAGATCCTCAACGTGGCGCGGCACTGCCCACACCGAACGCCGGAGGAGGAAGAATGAGATCGTCGGCCCGGGTCATCCTGATAGCGCTCGTCATCCTCGGCGCCGCCGCCGGACCGAGCTTTGCCCAAACCCCTGCTCCGAAGGTGACCATCAACGGCCTGGTCGACTTCGTGACCACCGCGTACTGGGGCTTGGGGCAGCAATCTCAGAACGGGGCGATCAGCCCGAATCAACCCACCGTCGACCTGGGCAACAAGAAGCACGGTTGGTACTCGCGTGAGCGCGGCGTGTTCACGATCACCGGTGAGGTCGGCCGGGTCAAGGGCGTGTGGGCCGTCGAGCTGGACTTCCAGAACGGCGCCAGCAACTTCAATGCGTCCAGCCAGCCCGGCAGTCTCACCACGGTCGGCCCCTCCCACACCGGCCAGTCCGCGCCCTTCGACCTCGACACCGACGTCCAGGGCGCGGTCGAGACCAAGTGGCTCTACCTCGAGACTCCGGTCACCGGTCCTGGCTCGCTCCTGTCCTTCATCCCGGTGACGACGATCGGGCGCTTCGGCGGCCAGCCGTTCCGCGGTCACGACTACAAGCCCGGCATCCTGGCCACCGGTGACTTCCCGGGCGTGAACCTCGAGACGAGGTGGACGCCGAGCGTTCGGAGCACGCTGACCTTCGTGCAGATCAGCGAGCAGCTCGACCGGTTCATCGCGCCGAACCAGAAGGATTCATGGGCGCTGCTGGCCAGCCTCGAGGTCGACGTCTTCAAGGGCCTGACCATCAAACCGACGTACGCCTACGGCGAATGGGACGGCGGCAACTGCGGCACCACCAACCTCGGTACGGTGGGATGGGGCGGCTACAACCCCAATACCAACTGCCCTGCCGTCGTGGCCGGCACGGTCGCCGGTCCCGGCCTGGTCGGTCGCAACATCCGGCGGCACTACCTCGGCGCCGATGTCCGGTGGACGATGGGACCGTTCTCCCTCCAGCCGACGTTCATCTATCTCCTGGGCGAGCAGGAAGTTCCGAACCGAAGCGGCGTCATCAACGACGTCGACATCCGGTCGTACATCTTCGACACGATCGGCGGCTTCCGAACGGGTCCGCTCCTCATCGAGGCCCGCATCATGTACACCCCGGGCATGGACGCCAACCAGGACATCCAGAACGCCGGCGGTGGCACCATCCGGACGTATCGGCCGATCAACCCCGGGACCAGCTACATGAACGGCTGGTCGGAGATCTGGAAGAGCGGCATCGACTACCAGTCCGGGCTCCTGGTCAACCGGGGTGGAATGACGCTTCGCGAGTCCGCCAGCTTCGACAAGTACGGCCGCATCTTCTTCGGCATCGCGGCCGACTACTCGCTGACCCCGGCCCTGACCCTGACGGGAATCACCAACGTCAGCTGGACCGACACCGCGGTGGACACGAAGGGCACCTCGGCCGCCGCGACGGGCCTCACCCCGAGCGGCATCACCACCGCGGGCAACCCCTTCAAGGGCGGCAAGGAGCGGTATCTCGGCAACGAGTGGGTCGGGCGCCTGACCTACCGGTTCGCCTCCAACGTGTCGTTCGACCTGGCCCTCTCCGCGCTGATCACCGGCGACGCGTTGAACCTCCAGCGCACGCCCGCCGGATTCGGGTGCGACACCGACGGCATCCCGACCTGCCAGTCGCGGAACGTCTACAAGGCGTCGGCCCGCATGCGCGTCACGTTCTGAGCTCGAAGGGGGGTCCCTCGGCCCCTTGAAACGGGAGTGATACGCTCGCGCCGTGACGAGCCGGGCGTGGCGGTGGGCTCTGGTGGGGGCGCTCGCGCTCCTGGGGGCCGCCGGCTACTGGGGCTTCGCGTTCGTCAGACTGTACCGGACCGGCTCCGGCGACTGGCAACGATTTCAGCACCAGTGGGAAGCGGCGCGGGTCGCCGTCATGCGATGGGGGGAATTCCCGCTGTGGGACCCGTTCCATTGCGGCGGCGTGACCCTCTTCGGCGATCCCGAGGCGCAGGTGTACGGCCCGCTCTTCTGGCTGCTCCTCCCGCTCGGGACGACGATCGGGCTGAAGGTCTTCTTCGTGCTGCACACGGCCGCCGGGCTCGCGGGAATGTTCGTTCTGGCGCGGCGCGAGCTCGGGGCCGGTGTCGCGCCAGCCATCGTCGCCGCGGCCGTGTGGGGCTTCGGCGGGTTCTTCGCCTGGCACGGGTCCAGCGGCCACATCACGTTCCTGCCGTTCTACCTCGCGCCCTGGTTGCTGCTCGCGTGGAGACGCGCGGCGGAGAACCCGCGCTGGTGTGTGGCGGTGGCGGCCATCATGGCGCTGGTGCTCCTCGAGGGGGGCGTCTATCCGTTTCCGTACTTCACGCTCCTCCTCGGGTTCGATGCGGTGGCGCGGCTGCTCGGGCGCGAGCCGCCCCGCGGGATCGTTCGCGCCGGAGCGATCGCTGGCGTGCTGACGCTCCTGCTGGGCTCGTTCCGGCTTCTTCCGATTCTCGAGACCCTCGAGCTCTATCCACGCCTCACGAGCAGCCGCGACTCGGTGTCCTTTCGGGAAGTCATCGTCATGCTCACCGGGCGCGGACCCGAGTACGAGTACGAGTACCCGTTCGGGCACGAATACGTGTGGCCGGAGTACGGCTCGTACACGGGATGGGTGCCCCTGATCGCCGCCGCGCTCGGAGGCGTCGTGGCGGTGTGGGGCGGGCGGTGGCGGCTCGTGTTCGGGGCGATCCTCTTCGGCGGGTTGATGCTCGGGTACGAAAGCCCGTGGCATCCGTGGGCGATCCTCCACCTGGTCCCGCCGTTCGACTCCTTGCGCGTGCCGTCGCGCTTCGCCGTGCTGTTCACGTTCTACCTTGGGCTGCTTGCGGCGCTCGCGCTCCGGAGCCTCACCGAGCTCCTCGCGCGCTACCGGATGCCGCGCGCGCTCGACTGGGGGCGCCGCGCGCTCCCGTTGGTCCTTGCCTTCGGGATCGCGGCGGATGTCTTCATCACGAACCGCCCGGCGCGCGACCGCTGGCACGCCCCGCCGCCACCCTCACGGATCGTGGCGGACGTCCACTACCACCTGCTCCCCAGGGAACAGTACGACCGGCTCATCAGCTTCCCGGCGCTCGGCGTGAGCAATCGCGGCTGTCACACGGGCATGACGTACCGCGCGGCGCGCGGGTTATGGGACGGCGACGTCCCGCAGGTACGGCTCGAAGGCACCACCGGCACGCTCCACGTCGAGAGCCGGACGGCGAACACCATGCGGGCCGAGGTCACGTTGAAGAGCGAAGGCGACATCGTGTTCAACCAGACCTGGGCACCGGGATGGACGAGCTCGCTCGGCACGCTCGAGAAGGACGCGGTCGGGCGCATCGTCGTCCGCGCGCCGGCGGGGAGACACGACGTCGTCGCCCGGTACGTGCCCGGGCGGCTCGTCGCGGGCGCCGCGCTGAGCCTGACCGGGCTCGTGTTGTCGGTGCTGGTCCTGCTCTATGGGCAGCGCGCCCGACCGGCTACACCTTCTCGATGACTTCGATCTGCACGCCGTCGGGGGCCTGGAGGAAGCCGACGCGGCGGCCGTTGTTCGCGGGCAGCTCTTCGAGAACCTGCACGCCGTTGCTCCGGAACTTCGCCAGCGTTCCCGTGTAGTCGTCGGTGTCGACCGCGATGTGCTCGATGCCGTAGTGCTGCTCGCGCTTCTGGGTGTCGACGATGGGCGTGAGGTTGACGGTCAGGCCGTGCAGGTTCAGCCGGTAGCCGCGCGGTCCATTGTCGGCGATCACGGTGGCGCCGAGGTTGTCGACGTAGAACTGCATGGTCTGCTTCGGGTCGCGGCTCTTGAGATGCACGTGGTGGACGTTGATACCCATGATGGTCTCCTTGGTGGTCAGCGGATGGCGGTCGGGCGCTCGCGGCGTAGCTCGGGCGTCGCGGTTTCGTAGGCGTGGGCGATTCTGAGCACGTGGG
>Ga0193725_1000637_pt1 | contig 10082 bp, 7 predicted proteins | sample H2a2metaG_FD_143058 | JGI IMG/M metagenome (GOLD analysis project Ga0193725, IMG submission 143058) | Soil microbial communities from a riparian zone of the East river system, Colorado, United States - H2a2 | ecosystem: Environmental > Terrestrial > Soil > Riparian zone | place: USA: East River...
TGCCCCAAAAGCACGTCACCTTTCGTCGGTAGATTACGCCGGGAATAATCGGCTCCGCGCTTTCAATGAAGTGGCTCTCCTCTGCATTCAATAGCAGTTTGGGTCCCGAACGCTGCTGATCTCTCACGGAACAGATCAATCGCTCTGCAACTTCAATGATGGAGCCAACGTCTTCCTCCTCTTCCATTGCAAGTGTCTGGACCTGGTTCGACGCACGGATCAACTTTCGGCGCAACGACCTTTCAATAACAATGCGGGCGTAGTGGGCTATGGTGTCAGTGCGTGGTACTCCGTCGATGAGGGAGGATATGTAAGTTGCGCCCCCCACGCGCTCGAACTCGGCGGACCTTCGAAGCTCATTGCTAAGGGTGATTAGGTCAATTGGGCACCCAGACTCATTGAGCCAAACCATTTTCTCGAAGATTTTCACGTTGGAGTCGTGATAAAAGTCGCGCTTTTCGAGCAGTTCAACGGCCTGATTTATTAGTCCGTTTTCTAGCAGGATCGCTCCGAGGATCGAGCGTTCGGCCTCCTGGTTGTTTGGCAGCCCGTCCTCAAGGTATTTATCCGCTGCGAGATCCCTACTAGTTGACATCGTAGAGGGTGCCCGTCGGCTCACGTTTTCCATCCCTCCGCGCTGAAATTTACATCTGTCACTTTCACAATCTGAGATCGGGCCTTGCCTCAGTGGCTAACCTCTCGACTTCCGCACCAGGAAAGATGCGTTGCCCCTCTTGTCCGGGCCGTTTGAGCTTGCTTACCCGATGAGGTTACCTCGGGCATCGTAGCATTCAGGTCCTGTCACCCATCGTCAGTATCCATTTTTTGGCCAGGCCTTCTCCTAACTAACCCAGCTCACTTTATTCGAGTTCTAAAAGAGGGAGTTAGCTTCTGTAAGGCGTCGATCTGACCGTTCCAAAAAGCTAGATCTTGGTATTGTAAGAATGGACGTGTTGGCGGTACTAGAAGGTTAGGATTTAGTACCGTGTCGGGCGGAGTGTTGGGGATACGAAAACGGAGGGCGCGGCTATTATTTGGGGTTCTTCTCCTTTGCATTTTCCTTCGGAGGCGGCAATCCGGCGTTTTTCAAATAGGACTTCAGGCCCATACTCACAGCTAGCTCGAAGTGGTCCGCTTTGCTGGTTTTCAGATGGGAAACCGAATATTCGTACTCAGGATAACCGCAGAGCCGCGCTGCGTGTTCCAATGCAATCTCTGAAGCGTTACGGAGCGAGTACCCCTCCGCTAGTTTCTTGCTTAGACGCTTACTGGCAGCGATCGGCAGCTCCGGGAAAGCCTCAGCCCCTAAGGTCTCCTTAAAGCCCAGCCATTCAACTAAATCTCTAGGTAACTTCGGGTGGACTGCCTCGATCATCTTACGCCAAGCGGGTCGCTGTTTGTTTTGACTGTATATAATCTTGGCGTCCCTCCAGGCTGGCAGACAGTCGACGTAATAATGGAACGGGAGATTCATTAAGGGCTTCCCGCTGATATGCGGAAACTTCAACCATTGTTCTACTTGCGCTTTGACTAAACTGCTAATCAGGTATGCGCCATCTTTCAGAGTGGCAGCGCCATCATCATTGAAAACTCTATTCTGGATCCTTGCTGCAAGAATGGACAGTTCGAAGAACTGGCCTAAAGCGTTGTTTAGCCACCTACCTAATCCATTAGTAAACTCGGCCCATGCGGCAGAAGTGTGTTGGTTCACATATAGTTGCCGAAGGTGCTGAGGGCGTTCCAATTCGGTTATGCCTTTCCCTTGTTCGAGGTTGATTCGTGACTCTAGCTGTGCCACGGACACTAGATCGTCGCCGAATCGATCTTCGAAGGCCTTAATGACGGCGCCAATTTTGTTGTCGCCCCCGTCCGCAACCTCGAAAGATGGGTCATAGTCAAAGACCAAACGGCCGTACTTAGTGTCGATTTCATAGTGTAGAAGCGTTGCCGGTTGCCCACCTCCACTCATCGAATCACCATTGGTTTCGCATAGAATCTTCTTGGCTTCAGCGGTTTGATCAGGGCAAATTGGATCATCACCGGCTTCCCCTGGAACCCTCTTGGCTTCATTGGACTGCCCGTGGTCAATCGATTCGCCAAGGTCTTTCTTGTTTCTGTCAGCTTGCTCGCAGCCAATTGCATCACTGTTGGTCTCGCCAACGCTTTCGTCGCACATAGATCTAATGCCTCCTCCGGTAGTCTTCGCAGTGATCTCGAACAACTCCGCAAACCTGATTCCTCCCGAACCCCGCGAGCCTCCTAAGGCTATGCCTAGGTCTCCTAATAAAGCGCCCGCAATCACGATAACGAATTGATTCAACGTATGAACGTATTAATAAAGAAGGTCATCGGCCCATCTGTGCCGGACAAAGCGATATTTCGAGCGGCACAATAGAGGTCGGAAACCCAGAGCAGGCCGCTTAAATCATGTAGCGAATCGCAGAGACTCTCACCCCGTGGGCTACATTCGCACTGGCAGCTTTGCCCCCTCCTTAATCGCCGAGACACGGTCCTGAGTCCTGAGCGTGATCAGTCCGTTAAGCGGACAGTATGATCCCTGTTCCGCTCTGCATTTGATATCGCGTAGCGCCCCAGTCCGAACGCAGTTTGATTCCCCACGTGAACGATCTCACCTATCCCCAACAACTCTGCAAACGGCGAAAAGTCTCCAGCGAATCTCATGCTACCCGTGAACCCGCCCAGCGGACGGTCAGAATGCTGGCGGTTTGAGAATCCCCACGTTCGCACCATCTCAAGCTCGCGATGCGTAGTCGCGATCTGCCGGCTCGCCTTCAATAAATGCTCTCGCCAGCGAAAGAAGCCCGCTTGCCCCGGCCACTCCTCACCGTAGAGCTGCCACAACCCGCCGACACGATTTGTCAGGTTGTAGATCAGATCGTAAAAATCGGTGAATAACGTTATCCCGCTCTCCGGATCGCGTTGCTTGGCGTGGCTGTTAACGACGCTCAGCGGCGTGATGAACCTGACCTCCAATTCAGACTTCCCTTCCCACACCCACGAGTCTCGCCCAAAGCCCGCGATGTCTCGAGTGATGGCGCTGCTCAACTCGCCGTTCTCATAGACCGAGCGCCCTTCTGCCAGCGAGTCGCGCACTCCGACCAACCGAAACCTCGAAACGTGCTCGCTACGGCCGGGAATGCCGGTCTGCTCGAAGCGCTCGAACGCAAGCACTGGATAAGCGATCGACTCGCACAACGGACCAAGCGATGTGAACCCAAGCGTGATGATCTCGCCCCGGCGATAGTGGCGTTCGGTCACCGGAGGCGGATCGATCACAAAGGGACGCGGCAGATCTACCTTGTGTTTCAGCGGGGCATCGGCGAGCCGGCTTTCATCTGAGGTGCGCCGAGGTTGGAACAACCTGGGGAAATCACACTCGCAGAACCGGGGGCAGTCACGGCAATCATCTATATCTTGGTGATCGCAGAGTCCTTCTTTCAAGACTCGTCCGTAGCCGCCGCGCAATCGCGATCCCCAATAGCCGCCGGGCGCCGCGTCCGATTCGAGCGCGAGATCGATTTGAAGTTTAGAGAATCGAAACAACTACTCGGCCTTTCCCTGGAGCTTGAGCGGCGCGCGATTTCCCTCAGCAGAACGGAGACACGCAGAACGGAGACGCGTAGCTACTGAGTCAGGCATTTCCGGTTTTTGGATTTCCAGTTTTCAGCTCTTCAGTTTGCAGTTTCGAATTTTCAATTTCAAGTTTGCAATTTCAAATTTGCGATTTCCAATTTCCAATTTCCAATTCCTTTTCCAATCTCGAATCTCCAATCTCCAATCTCCAATTTCCAATTCCTTTCCAATTTTCAATTCCTTTTCCAATCTCCAATTTCCAATTTCAAATTTCAAATTTCCTTTCCAAACAATGAGCGACTCACTTCTCCGCTCCTCTTCGCATTCTCAAAACCGGAATGCCCAGCCTGAACCGCCCTTGGAAGTTTCAATGAGCGACTCACTTCTCCGCTCCTCTTCGCACATGAAACTTGGTAAGAGGTTACTCAGTAATTTTCGTCAGGTTTCAATGAGCGACTCACTTCCCGCTCCTCTTCGCCGAAACGCCGGTAGAAGCGAGTTTGATGGAGACCAATAAAGTTTCAATGAGCGACTCACTTCTCCGCTCCTCTTCGCAGGGTTCCACTGCCGCTCGTCCAGCCTCGATTGAAAGGTTTCAATGAGCGACTCACTTCTCCGCTCTTCCTCGCAGTTCGTAGTGACCGTGCAAGTGGTGAACGTGGATCAAGTTTCAATGAGCGACTCACTTCTCCGCCCCTCTTCGCATTCAGCGCAATGGTGAATGGCCAGGAGAAGAGCCGACGTAGTTTCAATGAGCGACTCACTTCTCCGCTCCTCTTCGCCTGTCTGCAATGGCCGATCAATGGGACGACCCCAATGGGTTTCAATGAGCGACTCACTTCTCCGCTCCTCTTCGCACTATCTGCGGCTCGGCAAGCGGACACTGATCTGCTGGTTTCAATGAGCGACTCACTTCTCCGCTCCTCTTCGCCCGCATGTGAGGTGTGCGTTCGATTCGGCATTCGCAAGTTTCAATGAGCGACTCATTTCTCCGCTCCTCTTCGCCTCGGCTGAAACGTTATGAAAATGTTCCTGACATCAAGTTTCAATGAGCGACTCACTTCTCCGCCCTTCTTCGCCTGGCTCGGCTTTGTACTTGATCAATAAACTGCTCACTCAGGTTTCAATGGGCGACTCACTTCTCCGCCCTTCTTCGCCGAACAGATGACCCGCGAGCTACGTGAGCAGTCATTGTCGTTTCAATGGGCGACTCACTTCTCCGCCCTTCTTCGCGCCTCGAATGCATGGCCGCCATGGTTGACCACCGAGGACTCGAGTTTCAATGGGCGACTCACTTCTCCGCTCCTCTTAGCTGGCGGCATTAAGTCAGGGAAGCCCTTCACTGTCAAGAAGTTTCAATGAGCGACTCACTTCTCCGCCCTTCTTCGCTTTTTAGGTTCTAGCCTGCAAACGATAACCTCTGCAACGGAAGTTTAAAATGGGCGACTCACTTCTCCGCCCTTCCTTCGCCAAATTCCAGAATCTTCGAAAGCTCAGGTGAAAGTTTGTACGTCACAGAAGAAGTTTCAATGGGCGACTCACTTCTCCGCCCTTCTTCGCTTAAGCTGCCGGAGAACATCAATCTGACAGTCCCAACTTCAGAAAAGTTTCAATGGGTGACTCACTTCTCCGCCCTTCTTCGCTCGGATCGCCAACTGATGGTAGCACTGACGTTTACCGGAAGTTTCAATGGGCGACTCAGTTCTCCGCCCTTCTTCGCCATGAGTTTTCCGGAAAAGCTAGCTTACTTCGCAGTTGAAGAAGTTTCAATGGGCGACTCACTTCTCCGCCCTTCTTCGCAGAAAGAAAACAGTAGAAACACGCTCGCGCAGAGACAGAAGTTTCAATGGGCGACTCACTTCTCCGCCCTTCTTCGCAATATTCCTTGTAAAGCTACATGCAAGGTCATTGAGAAAGCTGTTTCAATGGGCGACTCACTTCTCCGCCCTTCTTCGCACTATGCTGTAGTAGTGATGCTAGTCCTGACAATAGAAGTTTCAATGGGCGACTCACTTCTCCGCCCTTCTTCGCCCTTAAAACCATCCTTGGCCTAAATCAAATAGGTTGTGACGCGTTTCAATGGGCGACTCACTTCTCCGCCCTTCTTCGCGAGCGGAAGCGATGCTGCCTTGCAGCTTTGACTGCGAGTTTCAATGGGTGACTCACTTCTCCGCCCTTCTTCGCGAAGCGCTCAGCGAAGAGAAAGGATCAGCGGCAGGTGGAAGTTTCAATGGGCGACTCCTTCTCCGCCCTTCGTCGCCTAAACGATCATTTCGACCAGCAAGCGGCGCTACGAAAGTTTCAATGGGCAACTCACTTCTCCGCCCTTCTTCGCGTGCATTGGCCAGTGATAGAAGGTTTCTGGAAACTTTACGAAGTTTCAATGGGCGACTCACTTCTCCGCCCTTCTTCGCTCGGTGGGATGGGAGAACAGAAGGACAAGCATAAAAGTTTCAATGGGCGACTCACTTCTCCGCCCTTCTTCGCATCAGCCTGCTGACCCTAGTCGTGAACAATCTTGATGAAGTTTCAATGGGCGACTCACTTCTCCGCCCCTCTTCTAAACCATCCGTTTCCGGCATCTCCACTTTCCAGAAAAGTTTCAATGAGCGACTCACTTCTCGCTCCTCTTCGCTCTTGCACTTGCGGGGCAGAAGAAAGCTGCAGTGGTGACCGTTTCAATGAGCGACTCACTTCTCCGCTCCTCTTCGCAAGCCCCACGACTACGAAGGCATGGCCCCGCGACCTTCTGTTTCAATGAGCGACTCACCTCTCCGCTCCTCTTCGCATCCCGGCCTTCGGATACCCTGAAATGAAGGCTGAGGTGGAGATGTTTCAATGGGCGACTCACTTCTCCGCTCCTCTTCGCAGGGGATGTGGACCAATGCCGTGTACGCCGAAATCTACGGGTTTCAATGAGCGACTCACTTCTCCGCTCCTCTTCGCAGAGAGATGGCGGGGTCAACCTGCACGTCATGTCCGGGAAGTTTCAATGAGCGACTCACTTCTCCGCTCCTCTTCGCCTCAAACAGAGAGCACGCGATCTTCGCGGTTATGCACGAGTTTCAATGAGCGACTCACTTCTCCGCTCCTCTTCGCACTATGGTGGACGTCAGTATGACCAGTTGCGATCTGAAGTTTCAATGAGCAACTCACTTCTCCGCTCCTCTTCGCTTATCGAAATCCATTTTACAGACACTGCAGATTTGAAGTTTCAATGAGCGACTCACTTCTCCGCTCCTCTTCGCACTCGAGCTACGTCTATACGGACAACGGTAAGGACAATGAGCGACTCACTTCTCCGCTCCTCTTCGCAGAAACTCAGAATCGCGAGACAGCCGAGTTCATCATCAAGTTTCAATGAGCGACTCACTTCTCCGCTCCTCTTCGCCCAAAACCAAATCCAATTTTGCGTGAGGGGGACAGCAAATGAGTTTCAATGAGCGACTCACTTCTCCGCTCCTCTTCGCGTTGTATCACTTTCAGACCCACTGGGGTCATCTACGAAGTTTCAATGAGCGACTCACTTCTCCGCCCTTCTTCGCGATCACGGGTCCCGTGAGTGTAACCTCGGCGAATCCGCAGAAGTTTCAATGAGCGATTCACTTCTCCGCTCCTCTTCGCACGATCGAATTCTACAACAGGATAACCAACGGTTTCGGGTTTCAATGAGCGACTCACTTCTCCGCTCCTCTTCGCAGGTTATCTTCCATGTCAGAGGCTTTGCATACTAGAAGTTTCAATGAGCGACTCACTTCTCCGCTCCTCTGCGCCCCAGCAACATTGATGACGCAGTCAACCCAGCCAAGAAGTTTCAATGAGCGAGTCAATTCTCCGCTCCTCTGCGCCACAACTCGAGGGACCAAAATTATCCTTCAAGCCAAGAAGTTTCAATGAGCGACTCACTTCTCCGCTCCTCTTCGCATCAACGCGAGGACAGCTTACCGCAAGTAACTCGCCTGAAGTCTCAATGAGCGACTCACTTCTCCGCTCCTCTTCGACTGGGCGCGGCGAAGCCCACGGCCTGGGTGCAGGAGTTTCAATGAGCGGCTCACTTCTCCGCTCCTCTTCGCTTAATCCAATCAAGGTTGTACCACGAAAGAAGGTAGAAGTTTCAATGGGCGACTCACTTCTCAGCCCTTCTTCGCCCAAGTGGTGCGAGCGGATGCTGTACTTCGCTCGCCAGATCAAGAAGTTTCAATTGGCGACTCACTTCTCCGCCCTTCTTCGCAAGACGCGGCAAGCGTACATCTATCACGACGAGGAAAGGGTTTCAATGGACGACTCACTTCTCCGCCCTTCTTCGCGTGCTAGCCATACCGGCACTGCGCAATACGGCAATTAACGTTTCAATGAGCGATTCACTTCTCCGCTCCTCTTCGCAGCCGAGACCAGAAGCGCCATCAGACGACTAGTGGAAGTTTCAATGAGCGACTCACCTCTCCGCTCCTCTTCGCAACGTGCGCAGCTTGGGTGGTGTCCCGATTTCCGCGTTTTGAGGTTCAATGAGCGGCTCACTTCTCCGCTCCTCTGCGCCGAAACCGAAACTCCCCTTGACGCCGGCATAAGAAAGGTTTCAATGAGCGACTCACTCCTCTGCTTCTCTTCGCAAAGAAACTAGGACTTGAGGCGGACATGGCCATCAAGAAGTTTCAGTGAGCGACTCACTTCTCCGCTCCTCCTTCGCCTGATCGCAGCGTTCTGGTACTCACCATTAGAGAAAGGTTTCAATGAGCGACTCACTTCTCCGCTCCTCTTCGCATTTGGTGCTGCCTGGAAGGAGTTCCAGCAACTCAGCGTTTCAATGAGCGACTCACTTCTCCGCCCTTCTTCGGCGTTAAACCAGAGGACCGCAAACCTCTTAACTCGCTAATTGAGTTTCAATGGGCGACTCACTTCTCCGCCCTTCTTCGCGTAGCAGCTACGACCGCATCAGCGAAGCCGAGGGTCAACAGGTTTCAATGGGCGACTCACTTCTCCGCCCTTCTTCGCAAGTTCTGTCGGTTCCGGTCAACCTCGCCCAACTCAAAGTTTCAATGGGTGCCTCACTTCTCCGCCCTTCTTCGCGTATTGAGTCGTACTTACCAGTTGCCAAGGGTGGTCCGCAGTTTCAATGGGCGACTCACTTCTCCGCCCTTCTTCGCTTCTAAGATAAAAGGTGTTCAGCTTTTATGCCGAGAGTTTCAATGGGCGACCTACTTCTCCGCCCTTCTTCGCAGCTACGTCTACACCGACAACGGCAAGGATTACAAGTCGTTTCAATGAGCGACTCACTTCTCCGCTCCTCTTCGCTTGATGCTGAGTGTCATCGCATCGGCACAGCAAGTTCAAGTTTCAATGAGCGACTCACTTCTCCGCTCCCCTTCGCCGGGTGCCACGATGAGTTCTACAACCGGATCACGAACGGATTCGGGTTTCAATGAGCGACTCGGGTCTCCGCTCCTCTTCGCCCACTTGTCACGCCTTGAATATGACCCACGCATTCCGTTTCAATGAGCGACTCACTTCTCCGCTCCTCTTCGCCGACGGGTGAGATCCTGGCGATAGTTGATTCTCATCAGTTTCAATGAGCGACTCACTTTTCCGCTCCTCTTCGCTTGCCGAAACAGAAAGTAGCTGCCGCGTTCGCAGTCAGGAAGTTTCAATAAGCGACTCACTTCTCCGCTCCTCTTCGCTATTCGCCGCCCTGGGGAACCGCCAAGTCACTTCACAGAAGTTTCAATGAGCGACTCACTTCTCCGCTCCTCTTCGCAGATCAGCTAAGATGATCGGGCTGTCAAAATACTTTGACGTTTCAATGAGCGACTCACTTCTCCGCTCCTCTTCGCAACCCAATACCCGAACCGGCTCGGCTCGTAAGAACATTCAAGTCTCAATGAGCGGCTCACTTCTCCGCCCTTCTTCGCTCGGATCGATACGGTACCTTCCAGGCGAGCTACGAGTTCCGTGAGTTTCAATGGGCGACTCACTTCTCCGCCCTTCTTCGCGCCCCAGGAAGTGACTCAGCAACTTTTCCGGGCATACGTTTCAATGGGCGACTCACTTCTCCGCCCTTCTTCGCTCAGAGTCTTCGGACTCATGATGGTGTTTGAGCGAGCAGAAGTTTCAATGGGTGACTCACTTCTCCGCCCTTCTTCGCAGTATGTGTTTCCAGTTACACTCCCTTTGCCATTCCAGGAGTTTCAATGGGCGACTCACTTCTCCGCCCTTCTTCGCGGGACGCTCGGGACGCTTGGAACGCTTGGGTTTCAATGGGCGACTCACTTCTCCGCCCTTCTTCGCTTACATCCAGGGCCACAGTGTTGTCGGCGTCGATGAGTTTCAATGGGCGACTCACTTCTCCGCCCTTCTTCGCCAACCAAGGCCGCGCCCGTAACTATCAGCGTTACTCCGTTCGAGTTTCAATGGGCGACTCACTTCTCCGCCCTTCTTCGCCAACCAAGGCCGCCCCAGTAACCATCAACGTTACACCCTTCTTGTTTCAATGG
>Ga0193725_1000638_pt1 | contig 10076 bp, 10 predicted proteins | sample H2a2metaG_FD_143058 | JGI IMG/M metagenome (GOLD analysis project Ga0193725, IMG submission 143058) | Soil microbial communities from a riparian zone of the East river system, Colorado, United States - H2a2 | ecosystem: Environmental > Terrestrial > Soil > Riparian zone | place: USA: East River...
GCGGACCTCTCCCGCCAGACCGAGGCCAAGCTGCGCGAGACCGAGGCGTTGCTCTCGGTCAGCCGGGCGCTGTCGGCGACGCTCGATCTGCCCACGCTGTTCCGGCACTTCCTGAGCCGTGTGACCTCGACCCTCGGCGCCGACTCGGCCGGCGTCTGGCTGCTCGCCGAGGACGGCGAATGGCTCGAGCCGCACGCCGACCATCAGGTGCCGCCCGAGCTGACCGACGTCCTCCGGCGCGTGCGCCTCTCGGTCGTCGCCCACGAGCTCTACGCCGAGGCCGCGAGCACCCTGCGTCCGGTGTTCTCGCGCGACGTGGCGGCCGATCCCCGCGTGCCGGCGGCGATCCGGGACGCCGTGCCGCACCGCAGCCAGCTCTTCGTGCCGATCGTGACGCAGGGACGGTTCATCGGCGGCTTCGCCGCGGTGTGGTGGGAGCGCGAGTGCGAGCTGTCGAAGGGCGACCTCGATCTGATGGAGGCGATCGCCAACCAGGCCGCCATCGCGATCTCCAACGTCCGGCTCTTCGAGGAGAACCGGCGCCAGGTCGAGGAGCTTTCGGTGCTCTACGACCTGTCGCGGGCGGTGACCGGGCAGCTCGACCGCGACGCGCTCATCGACGCCGTGGCCACCCAGATGGCCCGCGTGCTCGACGCGCGCCAGATGATCGTCATGCTCATCGACGACCAGCGGCACGACATCGAGGTCGTCCTGCGCATCGTGGACGGCGTCCGCCAGCCGGTCGACGGGCGCTATCCGCTGCGCGGTGTGGGCCTCCAGTCGGTGGTCCTGGAGACCGGGCGTCCCCTGCGCAGCGACGACTACATGGCCGACTGCGAGCGGCACGGCGTCCAGCCGGTGGCGCGGCCGGCGCCGCTGCGCTTCTGGCTCGGGGTGCCCCTGACCGTGGGCGACGAGACCCTCGGGGTGATCGCGCTCCGCTCCGAGGGGGCGTTCACGGTGGCGGACGAGCGCTTGCTCACCAACATCGGGCAGGTCGCGGCGCTGGCCCTGCGCAGCGTGCGGCTCTTCGAGGAGCGCACGCGCGCCTACGGCGAGCTGTCGGCCGCCCAGGACCAGCTCGTGCGCACCGAGAAGCTCCGCGCTCTCGGCGAGATGGCCTCGGGGGTGGCCCACGACTTCAACAACCTGCTGGCCGCGATCCTGGGCCGCGCTCAGCTCCTCCAGCGCTACGTGCACGACCCCAAGCTCGCGAGCTGGCTGCAGGTCATCGAGCGCTCGGCCGTCGACGGGGCGCAGACCGTGCGCCGGCTCCAGGAGTTCGCGCGCGTCCGCCGGGACGAGCCCTTCGCCCCCGTCGACCTCAACGCGGTCATCCGCGACGCGATCGAGATGACCCAGTCGCGCTGGCGCGAGGACGCGCTGCGCCAGGGGGTCGTCATCGACGTGAACATGGTCACGGCGCCGCAGGCCACGGTGGCGGGCGACGCCGTCGAGCTGCGCGAGGTCATGACCAACCTCATCCTCAACGCGGTCGACGCCATGCCCCAGGGCGGCACCCTCACCCTGACCAGCGCGGTCATCGGCGACAGCGTCGACCTAACCGTCAGCGATACCGGCACCGGCATCCCCCCCGCGGTCAAGGAGCGCATCTTCGACCCCTTCTTCACCACGAAGGGACCGCAGGGCACGGGCCTCGGGCTCTCGATGAGCTACGGGATCCTGTCCCGCCACGGCGCCCACATCACCGTCGACAGCGAGGAGGGGCGCGGCACCACGTTCCGGATCACGTTCAGCCGCGGCGAGGCGCTGGTCCCGTCCACCTCCGACGTCGACGACGAGCCGGTGCCGGTGGAGAGCCTGCGCTGTCTCGTCGTCGACGACGAGGAGTCGGTGGCGACGGTGCTCGGCGACGTGCTGGAAGCGAGCGGGCACCAGGTCGTGGTCCTCACCGACGGGGCGGACGCGATCGCGCGGGTCCGCCAGGAGGCGTTCGACGTGGTGTTCACGGACCTCGCCATGCCCCGCGTCTCCGGCTGGGACGTCGCCCACGCGGTGAAGTCCGCGGCGCCGGGGGTGCCGGTGTTCATGGTCACCGGCTTCGGGGTCGAGCTGTCGCCCGCCGAGCGCCGCGCCCACGGCGTGGTCGAGGTCTTTTCCAAGCCGCTCAGGATCGAAGACATCACCCGCGCGGTCGCCCACGTCGGCCGCCAGCCGGGGCCGCGCTCCCGGCCGGAGGGCCACCGATGACGTTTCAGAACGTGCTCCTGGAGACGCGCGATCACGTGGCCACCATCACGCTCAATCGGCCCGAGGCCTACAACGCCCTCGATCTCGGGCTCGGGCGCGACCTCTTCCACGCCACGCTGGAAGTCGACGAGGACCCGGACGTCCGGTGCGTGGTGATTACGGGGGCCGGCAAGGCGTTCTGCGCGGGCGGCAACGTCAAGGACTTCGCCGATAACCTCCCGCGCATCGGCATTCTCGTGAAGGAGCTGACGACGTATCTGCACGGGGCGGTGTCCCGGCTCGCGCGCAGCAACAAGCCCGTGATCATGGCCGTCAACGGCGTGGCCGCGGGCGGGGGACTGAGCTTCGCGCTGTCCGGCGACGTCGTGATCGCTGCCGAGTCGGCGCGCTTCACGATGGCGTACTCGAAGATCGCCGCCACGCCCGACGGCTCCTCGTCGTATTTTCTGCCGCGGCTGATCGGACTGCGGCGCGCGCTGGAGCTCTACCTCACCAATCGTGTCCTGTCGGCGCGCGAAGCTCTCGAATGGGGCCTGGTCACGCGGGTCGTCCCCGACGCCGAGCTGCGGAGTGCCGTCGACGCGCTGGCCCGCGAGCTGGCGGCGGGACCGACGCTGGCCATCGGTGGCGCCAAGCGCCTGTTCCACCAGTCCACGTGGGAGAGTCTCGAGACCCAGATGGAGCTGGAAGCGCAGGCCATCGCGGCCAGCGGCCACACCGAAGACTTCCGCGAGGGCGTCACCGCCTTCGCCAACAAGAAGACCCCGACGTTCAAGGGGCGGTAGACTCTCGAGGCACGTGAGAGGAGAACCACATCATGGCGATCGCCAAAGCGCGCGTCTTCTATCGGCCTGGCTGAAGCTCCTGCACCAAGACGAAGGAGTTGCTCACGTCTTGGGGGGTCGAGTTCGACCCGATCAACACCGAGGGCAATCCGGAGGGACAGGCGGAGCTGAAGGCGCTTGGTGTCCCGCGGCCGCCGGCGGTGGCGTTCAACGGCCGCGCCGTGCACGGCTGGAATCCCGAAGGCTACGCCGAGCTGCTCGGCATCAAGCTCCCGGACAAGGTCCGCCTCTCGCCGCCCGACCTGGCGGCGCGGCTCGATCGCATCCTGGCCACCACCGAGGCGCTGCTCCACCGGTTCGACGCGGCCGCCTTCGCGTGGAAGCCGCCGGAGCGCGATCGCAGCGTCGGCAACCTCGGGTATCACGTGTTCCGCGTCGGGCTCTCGTTCATCGACACGGCCGACGGCGCCGGGCTGAAGGAAGGGTGGTTCGGCGAGCGGGCCCCGGCCGACATCACCGACGGTCCGTCCCTCGCCCGCTACGGCGCGCTCGTGCGCGCGCGGCTGTCGGGATGGTTCGCCGGCGCGTCCCCCGATGAGTACGCGCGCGTGCTCACGACGTACTACGGTCCCCAGGGCGCCCACGAGCTGCTCGAGCGCACCACCTGGCACGCCGGCCAGCACCTCCGCCAGCTCTACGACCTCGCCGCGCGCCTCGACATCACGCCGCCGTCGCCGCTTCCGCCTGACATCTTCGCCGACCTTCCAATGCCCGAATCCGTCTGGTAGTTCGGGATCGCGAGAAGACCGCGCGAGTCGGCGGGTCCTGTCACCGGGGTGGCCGGGCCGTGCCGGCTCCGTCACCCGTTCGCCCGAATCGCAGTGCTTCGCACTGCGGACGGGACGAAGGGGTCCCACTCCGCCGGCACGGCCCGGCCACCCCGGTGCCACCCGCCGGGGATGCGTACGGCGTTCTGGACGATCCTGGTTTGGGAATTCGCTTCTACGACAGTTAATCGTCGTCTGCGAAGGCTTCGGTCAATCGGTGGGCGAGGGCGCGGTGGGTTTTGAAGAAGTAGGCGAGCATCGCGGCGGAGGCCAGGAGGTTGCCGACGAAGATGGTCCAGCCGGCGACCTCGTTCAGGACCCAGGTCGCTCCGATGATCACGGCGCCGAAGAAGAAGACCTCGAACGCGGTGAAGAGGATGACCACCGCGAACAGGAACGCGGGTGATCGCTCGGCGCCGGCGATCAGCACCGACGCCACGATGCCGAAGAGCACGAACGCCAGTCCGTGGACGAGGGTGTAGACGACCACGGGGTGGGGACCGGCGAGGAGCTTGAGGAGGCCGATGCCGAGCAGCGTCGGCGTCCGCAAGGGCTCGCCGTGGACGGTGTCGATGGCCAGGAACCACAGGGCGACCACGGCCGCGCCGATGAGACCCGCGATGGTTCCTTCGCGGAGGATGCCCGACCAGGTGCCGACGAGCCGTCGGGGCAGCGCGCGGTGGCGCGAGAGGAAGTAGCCGAGCATGGCCACGGCGGCCAGGAAGTTGCCGATCAGCACCGACCACGAGACCAGCGCGCCGAACACGGACTGACCGAGCGCCCCTTCGAGGGCGAGGAAGAACACCTCGAAGGTCGCGAACAGGATGGCCACCGCGATGAGCAGGGCCGGCTCACGCTCGGAGGCGGCCACCAGATGCGCGGCCACCACCCCGAACGCGATGAAGGCCAGACCGTGGAGCACGGTGTAGCCGAGGATCGGGCCGGCGGAGATCTCCACGCCCGTCGGGCTCCGGGCCCCGGAGAAGACGAATGCCCCGAGCAGCGCGGGGGTGAGCAGGGGTTTGCCGCGCGCGAAATCGAAGATCAGGAACCACACGGCCACCACGGCGGCGCCGATGCACCCGGCGATCACGCCCTCGCGCAACACCGAAGTCTGCTCCCGCGCCATGTCGAGTCTCGCCGTCATGGTAGCGCTCGCCTCACACACCGGCAATGGTCGGCCACGCCGGGCGCGCGTCGTCCCCTCCGAGTCAATCGCGGGCGAGACGAAGCCCGTAGTCGGAGTAGCGGAGATGGGGCGGGAGCGAGGAGCGGTGGGCCACGGGACTCCAGGGATCGGCGTGGCGCCAGGCGCCGCCGCGGCTGACCCGGCGGACGCCGGTGGCGGGACCGCGAGGATTCTCGGGAGGCGACAGGGCGTAGAAGCCGTCGTCGTACCAGTCGGCGCACCATTCGTGACAGACGCCGGAGAGGTCGGTGAGCCCGAGCGGGTTGGGCGGGGTGGCCGGGACCTCGGGCGGAGCGGTGAAGCGGGTCGCCGGGGCCTCGTCGCCCCACGGCCAGCGCGTGTCGCCCCCGCCGCGCGCGGCCTTCTCCCACTCGGCCTCCGTCGGCAGTCGTGCCCCAGCCCACGCGGCGAAGGCCGTGGCCTCCTCCCACGACAGGCCGACCACGGGCTGGAGCGGACGCGAGAATTCCCGCCGATTCCAGAAGGCCGGCGGGACCACGCCGGTCGCGTCGAGATACGCGGCGTATTCGGCGTTGGTCACGGGCGTGCGCGCGATCAGGAACGCGTCGAGCCAGACCTCGTGCTCCGGCCGCTCGCTCGGATGGCCGCTCGTCCAGCCCATGCGAAACGGCCCCGCCGAAACCCTGGCCCAATCCACGTCCCGTATAATGACACCGCTTTCATCGACGCTGGCCGACCCCACGAAGGGACAGACACGAGGAGACTTATGGACGTCGCCACCCGGATGTCGAGACTCGGGACCGAATCCGCCTTCGAAGTGCTGGCTCGCGCGAAAGCCCTGGAGCGCGCCGGTCGGGACATCATCCACCTCGAGATCGGCGAGCCCGACTTCGACACGCCCGCCCACATCCGCGAGGCGGCCAAGCGCGCGCTCGACGAGGGCGCTACGCACTACGGTCCCGCGGCCGGGCTGCCGGAGCTGCGCGAAGCGATCGCCAAGCACGTCGGCCTGACGCGGGGCGTGCCGGTCTCGCCCGAAGAGGTGGTGGTCACGCCGGGCGGCAAGCCGATCATGTTCTTCACGATCCTGGCCCTGGTCAACGCGGGTGACGAGGTCATCCATCCGAACCCGGGCTTTCCGATCTACGAGTCCGTGGTCAACTTCGTGGGCGGCGTGCCCGTGCCCATTCCCCTGCGCGAGGAGAGCGGGTTCGGGTTCGACATGGACGAGTTCGAGCGGCGGCTCTCGCCGCGGACGCGGCTCATCATCGTCAACTCCCCCCAGAACCCCACCGGGGGCGTGCTCGATCGCCCGCAGCTCGAGCGCATCGCGAGGGTCGCCGTGGAGCGCGGGATCACGATCCTCACCGACGAGATCTACCGCGAGTTCCTCTACGAGGGCGAGTTCGTCTCGCTGCTGGGGTTTCCCGGCGTGCGCGAGCGCGCGGTGCTGCTCGACGGCTTCTCGAAGACCTACGCGATGACCGGCTGGCGTCTCGGCTATGGCGTGATGCCGGTGCCGCTGGCCGAGCACGTCACCCGGTTGATGGTGAACTCCGCGTCGTGCACGGCCTCGTTCGTCCAGCTCGCGGGGATCGCGGCCCTCGAGGGCGACCAGACGCCGGTGACGCAGATGGTGGACGCGTTCCGGCGCCGCCGCGATCTCGTCGTCGACGGATTGAACTCGCTTCCGGGGGTGACCTGCATCCGGCCGCGCGGCGCATTCTACGCGTTCCCGAACGTGACGCGGCTCGGGCGTCCCGCGGGTGAGATCGCGGAGCGGCTGCTCAACGAGGCGGGGGTGGCGTTGCTGCCCGGCACCGCGTTCGGCGCCCATGGCGAAGGCTACCTCCGGCTGTCCTATGCGAACTCGGAGGCGAACCTGCGCGCGGCCCTCGACCGCATGCGGCCCGTCCTCGCCAAGATCTGACTCCGAGGGGGCGCCTCTGAGCGTTCCCACGGCCGCTTCCGAGCGCCCACGGGCGCTTCCGAGCGCTCCCTGAGACGATGACGACGGTCGCTGACGTCGTGGCGGACGGACTCGCGCGGGCGGGGACCGCGCGTGTCTTCGTCGTCGCGGGGGATCGCGACTCGGAGCCCATCGTCGACGCGGTGGAGCGGCGCGGTCTTCCGGTGGCGCGGGTCGATCGGCCGGACGTGGCGTGCGTGATGGCGGCCGTGTCGGGATCGCTCACCGGGACGCCGGGCGCGGCGGTCATCGGGCGTGAGCGTGGCGGGGCCGCGGCGGGCCTCGCGTACGCGTCGTTCGATCGCGCGCCCGCGGTCGTGATCAGCATCGGGGTTCCCCTCTCGGAGACCGAGGCCGTGACGAAGGCCGCGCTGAGCATCACGCCCGGGTCCGCGGCTCACTGGATCGCCCACGCCTGCCAGCTCGCCATGAAGGAACCATGGGGACCGGTTCGTCTCGACCTGCCACCGGCCACGATCACGGCTCCGGCGCTGCCCGTGGCGACGAGCTGCCGTCCGGGACCGCTGGCCGCGCCGGACCCCGGCGCGCTCGATGCCGCCGTCCGTCTGATCGACGCCTCCGAGCACACGCTCGTGGTCGTCGGCGGTCTCTGTCGCTCGGAGACCGATGCCGCCTGGATCCGGCCGTTCGTCGAGGCGCGGCCGGCTCCGGTGCTGGCCACGCCGAAGGCCAGGGGAGTCGTCCCCGATCCGCATCCGCTCGTCATCGGCACGCTCGACGGGGGTGACGCGGAGCGGCGGCTGCTCGCGGATGCCGATCTCGTGGTCGCCATCGGCGTCGATCCCCGCGAGGCCCCGAACGGGTGGCCGGCTGACGTGAACGTGCTCGAGCTGACTCCGGCCGCTCCCGAGTCGCCGTCAGACGATCGCGTGACCGTCGTCGGCGACCTCGGGCTGATTCTCGAGGAGCTCGCTCCGCGCCTGCGCGGCCGGCGATCGGCCGAGTGGGACGTCGCGCGCTTGCACGCGTTGAAGCAGGCCGCCTCCGCGCCGCCGACGATGCCGAGAGATCTCGCCGCCCATCGCGTGGTGGAAGCGGCGCGCCGACTCACCCCGGCGGGCACCGTGGCCGTCTTCGAACACGGTGACGTGTGGCGCCACGCCGCGCGCGCCTGGCACGCCGTCGCTCCCGGCGAGTGCCGGATGTCCGCGGCGGCCACCGAAGGGTTCGCGACGGTGGCCGCCGCGGCGGCGCGGCTCGCCCGTCCCGAGCAGCGTGTCGTGTGCTTCACGGAGTCGAGAGCGCTTCGCCACGCGCCCAACCATCTGGCCGTGGTCGCGGCGTTCGGTGGGCCCGTGCTGATCGTCGTCGTCGCCGATGAGGGCTCGCCGTTCACACCGCCGCCCAACTTCCGCGGCTTCAACGCGACGTCGATCGCGAGCTTCGCGGGCCTCTTCGAGACCGCGCTTGGTGCCGGCGCCCCGGCGGTGGTATCCGTCGCCGGTCCGTAAATAAGGGTTGACAGCCCGTACGAATTAGGGTTACTTAACATGCCATGGCTTGTGACCCTGATCTTGAAACAATGGTGGTGAGGCTCCCATGATTCTGTGTCTCTGCCAGGGCATCTCCGATCACAGCGTGCGCGCCACGATCCGCGGCGGGGCGTGCACGCTCGACGAAGTCGTCGCGGCCTGCCGCGCCGGGGCGGATTGCGGCGCCTGCCAGGAGGCGGTGCTGGACCTGCTCGCCGAGGCCAGCCGCCGTCGCGGCGCGATGTCGGCTCCCGTGGAAGTCGGGGTGTGATCGAGCCCGAGACCGTCCACGCCGAAGGCGGCGGGGCGGGGCCGTCCCACGTCCGGGTGTCGAGCCGCGAGATCTTGCGCGGCCAGCGCGAGATCGTGATCCTCCACGCCGGCCACGAGTACCGGCTGCGCATCACGCGCGCCGACAAGCTGATCCTGACCAAGTAACCCGCTCGAGCCAGCCACCGCGCGGTGGACCGCCTCCCGTCGCGCGCAGCCAGCCAGAAACCAGCGCCTTGGATCGAGGGGCGCCCCGGCTGCGCCGGGGCGCCCCGAGCGTCTGGGGGTTTGGGGGCCATTTCGGCGCCCCCATGGAGTCTGTCCGATGACGGTGTCCGTGGTCGTCGCGATTCTCGCCAAGGGCGGTCCGGTCATGATCCCGCTGCTCGCATGCTCCGTGCTCTCGCTGGCCGTGGTCCTCGAGCGCGCCTGGTTCTGGTGGCGGGCGCGTGCGGCCGGCATCGGGGAGCGCGTGCTCCAGCTCGCCGCCGCCGGCAAGTGGGAAGACGCGATCGAGCACGCGTGCGCGTCGCCGTCGCCCCAGGCCCGCGTCCTGACGGCGGGGCTCGCGTATCGCGAGGCCGGGGCCACCCTCGCCATGGAGGCGGCGGCGCGCCACGAGGTCTCGCGGATGCGGCGCGCGCTGCCGGTGCTCGACACCATCATCACGCTCTCGCCGCTCCTCGGGCTCCTGGGCACGGTCACCGGGATGATCGGCGCGTTCGGGGTGATGGCCACGACCGGCATCAATCAGCCGCACGCCATCACCGGCGGCGTGGCCGAGGCGCTCATCGCCACGGCGGCGGGTCTCGGCATCGCGATCGCGACGCTGCCGGCCTACAACTATTTCCTCGCCCGCGCCGAGCGGGCGCTCGACGAGGTCGAGCGGCACGGCACGCGATTGGAGTTGCTGCTGACCGGTGGCGAGCCGAGGTGAGGATCGCCCGCCGCGAGTCGAAGAGGGCCCGGATCGAGATCATCCCGATGATCGACACCGTGTTCTTCCTGCTCGTGTTCTTCATGATGGCGAGCCTGGCCATGACCATGTATCGCGGCATGTCCGTCAATCTGCCGGCGGCCGCGAGTGGCCAGGCCACCCGCGACGACAAGGCCGCGATCACGCTGGACCGCGACGGCCGCATGTTCCTGAACCGCGAGCCCACCACCCGCGACACGCTCGCCGGCCAGCTGCGCACCCTCGTGTCGGCCAACCCGAACCTCGTGGTGATGATCAACGCCGACGGTGAAGTCCTGCACCGCCGCGTGGTCGATGTCGTCGACGTGGCGCGCACGGCCGGCATCAACCGCCTGGCCATCGCGGTCGTTCCCCCCGAACCGCCGCGCCGGCCATGACCGAGCGCGCGCGATGAG
>Ga0193725_1000639_pt1 | contig 10075 bp, 9 predicted proteins | sample H2a2metaG_FD_143058 | JGI IMG/M metagenome (GOLD analysis project Ga0193725, IMG submission 143058) | Soil microbial communities from a riparian zone of the East river system, Colorado, United States - H2a2 | ecosystem: Environmental > Terrestrial > Soil > Riparian zone | place: USA: East River...
CGGGCAGCGACGGCGCCGAGGCCACCCGATGGATCGCCTACTATCTGGAGCGCTTCCGTCGCGCGCGCCTCCTGGAATGGGTGGCCCGGTGCGACGGCGTGACCGTGGTTACTTTCCGCCCGCTCGCCAGTGGCTTCGGTCTGGCCGAGGGTGATCCGCCCGCCCGCGCGATGACGCTGTCCCGGTTCGCGTACGCGCGTCGCGACGGCGCGGACCTCGTGCTGGAATCGCCAGAGACGCCGTGTCGCGCGATCCTCGCCGGCACCGGGATCGAATTCCTGCGACGCGTCGCGGAGAAGCAGGCGGCCGCGACGCCGGCCGCCGATCCGCTGCAGGCACTCTTCTGGCGCGCCGGCTTCCTCGAGCCCGCCGATGAGCCCGAGCGCGACGAGCGGGCGACGTGGGAGTTTCACGACCGGCTGTTCCACGTGGCCAGCCGTGGAGGGCGCGACGCGGTCCCGCTCGGCGGCACCTACCGCTTCACGGGCCGTTTTCCGGCGCCGCCGGCGATCAAGCCGCCGATGTCGGCCGAGTCGATCGCGCTGCCGCGGCCGGACCTGGCATCGATCGCCGCCCGCAGCGATCGGCTCGCGGCGATCATGGACCGCCGGCAGTCCCTGCGCTCGTACGCCGCGGAGCCGATCGGCCTCGAGAAGCTTTCCGAGTTCCTGTTCCGGGTGGCCCGGATCACGCAAGTCTTCTCGATCGGCGACCAGGAGCTGATGTCCCGCCCGTTCCCGTCCGGCGGATCCATCCACGAGATCGAGCTCTACGTGGCGATCGGCGCGTGCCGCGGCCTCGATCCCGGACTCTATGGCTATCGCGGCCTCGAGCACGCGCTGGAGCGGCTGCCGGACGCGGCGGACGGCGCGCACCGCTTGCTCGTCGACTCCGCGAAGGCGATGGGCTCCGAAGAGCTACCACACGTTCTGGTCGTGCTCGCGTGCCGCCTGCCGCGCTTCGCGTGGAAGTACCAGAGCATGGCGTACCGGCTCATCGTCATGAACGCCGGCGTCGTCATCCAGACGATGTATCTGGTCGCCACCGACATGGGCCTCGCCGGCTGCGCCAACGGAAGCGGCGACAGCCGGCTGTTCGCCGAGATCACCGGGCTCGATCCCCTGGGCGAAACCTCCATCGGCGAGTTCGCCCTCGGCTCCCGGGCCTGAGCACGCCGAGACGCCGAGCCCCTACTCTTACAACGGACCGGGAAAATCCACTTGACATGGCCGGTCCATTGGGCGAGAACTGCGGCGCGGGAACTCATCAATCGTTCGCGACAGGGGGATCCATGGAACTTCAGGCGACGGCTCAGGACACAAGCAGCGCGCAGGACGAACGGGAGTGGGAACTGGCCGACGAAGAGCTCGATCGGTCAGGCGACAGTCGGGGGCCCATCTGCAGCACCAGCCGCCCCTGCACCTGCTCGCGTTGCCACTGCCGGTAATCCGCGTCGCCCGGCGGCCCTGATCGCCGGCTGCCCGCGCGACTCGTAGGCCCGGCGCTCGTTGCACGCTGTGGCGAGGCCGGGCCTTCGTGCGTCAGATCACCCCGTCGGCCTTCAGCTTCGTGAGGTCTTCCGGACCGAGCGACAACCGTGAACGTGGCCGCTCACCTGGAGACCCACACCAAGGTCCTCGGCCGCCCCATCCTGATCGACGAAACCACGCGGAACGGACTCGGCGACGAGGTCCGCGTGGAGTCTCACGGCCCCGCCCAGCTCAAGACCAAGAGCCAGGCCGTAGAGGTCTACTCGGTCGTCCGCCCGTCGAGTTGACCGGCTGCATCTGATGTCATAGCATCAGATGCATGAGGACGACGCTCGATATCGACGATGATGTGCTGCGAGCGGCCAAGGACCTCGCCCGGCGCGAGCGGAAGACGGCGGGCCGGGTCATCTCCGAGCTCGCCCGTAAAGCCCTGACCGGCGCCGAGGCGGTCAGGGTCAGAGAACCCAAATCGTCGTATGGGTTCCGCCCGTTCCCGAAGCGCGGCGGGATCGTGACCAACGACGTGATCGATCGACTCCGTGAGGACGACGCGTATTGACGCGGGGGTTGCTGGACGTCAACGTTCTGATCGCGCTCCTCGACGCCGACCACTCGCTTCATCAACAGGCGCGCGAATGGTTCGGCCGAAACGCCGAAGCAGGTTGGGCCTCGTGCCCGTTGACCCAGAACGGGTGCGTACGGATCATGTCGCATCCGGGCTATCCGAACGCGTTATCCGTTCGCTCCGTCATGGACCGATTGCGCGAGGCGACACGGAGTCCCCACCATGAGTTCTGGACCGACGACGTGAGCCTGCTCGATCCGCGGATCGCCGACCCCAGTCGCATCCATGGGCCCCGGCAACTGACCGACGTGTACCTGCTCGCCCTGGCCGTCCATCGAAGCGGACGGTTCGTCACGTTCGACGCGTCGGTCCCCCTGAGCGCGATCGCGGGCGCCGAGAAGAAACACATCGTCGCCCTGTAGGGCTGACGATCGAACGCGCTACGCCGCCTCGACCTGGGCGGTGGTGGGGGCGTCTCCGGCCACGGTGGTGCGGCGCATGTCGCGCGGGTGGCGCTGGTCGTAGCGGCGCCCGCGGTGCATCACCTGGCGGTTGTCCCACATGACGAGGTCCCACCGGCGCCACTGGTGGGAGTAGACGAACTTCGGTTGAGTGGCGTGCTCGGTGAGCTCGCGAAGCAGGATGCGCGCCTCCGGCGTGGTCATGCCCACGATGGCGCCGGCGTGGGACGCGAGGTAGAGCGACTTGCGGCCGGACACCGGATGCGTGCGCACGAGCCGCTGGCGTACCGGCCGGAAGTTCTTCCGCTCCTCGTCGGTGAAGTCGACCATGCCGAGCGAGCCGCGCGAGAACATCAGCGAGTGCTCGCAGATCAGGTCCTCGACCTCCGCCTTCGCCGCCGCGTCGAGCGCGTCGTAGGCCGCCCGCATGTCCGCGAACTCGGTGTTGCCGCCCACGGGATTGACCACGCGCGCCGACAGCAGCGAGTACTTGGCGGGGATCGCGCGGAACGAGCTGTCGGAGTGCCACAGCAGATTGCCGAGGTTGAACAGGTGCACCCGCGACTCCCGATCGAGGGGCCGGCCGTCCTTACCGAGATTGGAGACGTCGTTCATGCCATCGACCAGGCGCTTGTCCTCGGGCTTGGTCACGTTGCCGCCCCGCGCGTTCTCCAGCTCACCGAAGTTCCGGCTGAAGGCCATCTGCTGCTCGTCGGTGATTTCCTGGTCGCGGTAGACCAGCACCGCGTAACGATCCATCCCCGCCTCGATGGCCGCCACCTCCTCGCGCGACAGCGGCTTGCGGATGTCGATTCCGGAGACTTCACCGACGAACACGGGATGGATCTGGCGGATCGAGATCGTCATCGGTCGCCGCTCCTCGCAAGCATGTTGGCCGATGGTACCATCGTCCCCGAACTCGCGGCCCGCCACCAGGGAGGAGAGCGACCCATGGACCTGAACTACTCGCCCGAAGAAACCGCCTTCCGCGACGAGGTGCGCGGGTGGCTGGACCAGAACCTGCCCGGCGACCTGCGCGACAAGGTGCTCGACTACAAGGAGCTGTCGAAGGACGACCTCGAGCGCTGGCACAAGCTCCTGGCGAAGAAGGGCTGGGTCGCCCCGGACTGGCCGGCCGAGTGGGGCGGCACCGCATGGAACATGGTCGAGCGCTACATCTTCGAAGAAGAATGCGGCTACGCGGGCACGCCCCCGCTGATCCCCTTCGGCCTGCGCATGGTGGCGCCCGTGCTCTTCCGCTTCGGCACCGACGCCCAGAAGCAGCGCTATCTACCAAAGATCTACAGCGGCGAGGAGTTCTGGTGCCAGGGCTACTCCGAGCCGGGGTCGGGGTCGGACCTCGCGTCGCTGAAGACGCGCGCCGTCCGCGACAACGGTCATTACGTGGTGAGCGGCCAGAAGATCTGGACCACGCTCGCCCACTACGCCGACTGGATCTTCTGCCTGGTCCGCACCGACGCGAGCCAGGCCAAGCGCCAGGAGGGCATCTCGTTCCTGCTCATCGACATGAAGACGCCGGGGATCACCGTGCGTCCCATCTACCTGATGGACGGCGGCCACGAGGTCAACGAGGTGTTCTTCGACGACGTGAAGGTGCCGGTCGAGAACCTCGTTCACGAAGAGGGCAAGGGCTGGACGGTGGCCAAGTACCTGCTCGGCTACGAGCGCATGGGGACCGGGCGCATCGGCGTCTCCAAGCGCGAGCTGCTGCGGGTGAAGGAAGTGGCGGCGGCCGCCAAGAAGGACGGCAAGCCGCTGCTCGACGACCCGCGCTTCCGCGACCGGCTCTCGCGCGTGGAGGTCGAGCTGATGGCGCTGGAGATCACCAACCTGAGATTCCTCGACCAGCTGCGCCGGGGCGATCGTCCGCCGGGCGCGGAAGTCTCGCTGCTCAAGATCAAGGGCACCGAGATCCAGCAATCGCTGACCGAGCTGATGATGCAGGCCGCGGGGCCGTTCGCCCAGGCCTTCCGCTCCGTGGAGGCCGATCCCGGCTTCGACCGCTTCACCGCGACGCTCGCTCCGCGCTATTGCAACGTGCGCAAGGCCACGATCTACGCCGGCTCCAACGAGATCCAGCGCAACATCATCAGCAAGCTGACGCTGGGGTTGTAGGAGATCCTCATGAACTTTGAGCTGAGCGACGAGCAGACGCTGCTGGCCGAGACCATCAAGCGGTTCGTGGCCACGCACTACAACTTCGACGCGCGGGCCAAGATCATTGCCTCGCCGGCGGGTCACAGCGAGGACGTGTGGGCGGCGCTGGCCGAGATGGGCGTGCTCGGGATTCCGTTCGCCGAGGCCCACGGCGGGTTCGGGGGCACCACTGTCGACGTCATGCTGGTGATGGAGGCCATCGGCGAAGGCCTGCTGGTCGAGCCGTACCTCGCGACGGTCGGGCTCGGCGGGCGCTTCGTGTCCCGCGCGGGGACGAGGGCCCAGCAGGAGCGCATCCTGCCCGCGCTGATCCAGGGCAAGCACACGCTGGCCTTCGCGCACACCGAGCCCGGTGCGCGTTACGACCTCCGCCAGGTCGGGCTGCGCGCTCGGAAGTCGGGCGAGGGCTTCACGCTCGACGGCGAAAAGCGCATGGTGCTGCACGGTGGCAGTGCCGACACGCTGGTGGTCTCCGCGCGCACGTCGGGGGGCGAGACCGACGCCGACGGCATCACGCTCTTCCTGGTTCCGCGCGCCACGCCCGGCGTGTCGGTGAAGGACTACCGCACCATCGACAACCTGCGCGCCGCGGACATCACGTTCACCAACGTGAGCGTGGGCGCGGAGGCGGCGATGGGCGGCAGCGTGGTCGGTAACGGCTATCCAGTCATCGAAGAAGTCGTCGACTACGCTATCGCGCTGTGCTGTGCCGAGGCCGTGGGCGCCATCCGCTACGCCAACGAGGCCACGCTCGAATATCTGAAGACCCGGCGTCAGTTCGGCGTGCCCATCGGCAGCTTCCAGGCCCTGCAGCACCGCATGGTCGACATGATGATCAGCTACGAGCAGGCCCGTTCGATGTCGTACCTGGCCTGCGTGAAGATCGACACGTCGGACGCCGACGAGCGCCGGCGCGTGATCTCCGCGGCCAAGATCAAGATCGCCGACGCCTGCCGCCACGTGAGCCAGGAGTCGGTCCAGCTCCACGGCGGCATGGGCATGACCGAGGAGCTGAAGATCAGCCACACCTTCCGCCGCCTCACCATGCTCGCCCAGGCCTTCGGCGACGCCGAGCACCACCTGGAGAGATTCGCGGGCGCTTCGTGATCAAGGCAGGCAGCGGTCTCGCGGTGGGTGCCGCCGACAACGCGGCGCTCGACGCGTCGCTCCAGGCCATGGAACGCAGCGGGACCGACCACGCCGATCTCGCGCTCGTCTTCGTGACCGGCGACGACGCCTTGCCGAGGATGCATCAGGCGTTGCACGCCGTCCGCCGCGTGACCGGGGCGCGTGCCGTCCTGGGCTGCAGCGGCGCCGGCGTGCTCACCGAACGGCGCGAGGTCGAGGGCGAGCCGGCCGTCGCCGTGCTTGCGATCCGGTGCGAGCGGCTCGTGGCCACGCCGTTCCTGTTCGAGGGGCAGGGCGAGCGCGCAGAGCTGGGAGTCGAACTGTCTCAGCGCATCGGCGCCACCGTCGCCGAAGGGGGCTGCGCGCTCGTGTTGCCGGACGCGATGGGATGCAATCCGCCCGCGCTCCTCTCTCAGCTCCACGAGATGCTCGGGGCGGTGCCGGTGCTGGGCGCCGTCGCGGCGGGCGCACCGATGTTCGAGCTGTACAACACCGACGCCGCGCAGGGCGCCCTCGTCGGCGTTGCGCTCTCCGGCCTCGCGCCGGTCATCGGCGTGGCCCAGGGCTGCACCCCGATCGGCGCGCCCTACGTGATCACGCGCGCCGAGGCCAACGTGATCGAGCGGATCGGCAACCGTCCGGCGCTCGAGATCCTCGAGGAGGCCATCCACGCCCTGCCGGACGCGGAGGCGCGCGTGCCTCACGCGGGCCTGTTCGCCGGCCTCGCCATGGATCCCGCGAAGTCACCGCTCGAGCGCGGCGACTTTCTCGTGCGCAACCTGGTGGGCGCCGATCGATCGAGCGGCGCCCTGGCCGTGGCCGAGCGCGTGCGGGTGGGACAGACCGTGCAGTTCCAGATCCGCGACGCCGAGGCCTCGCGCTGGGACTTGCGCGCGATGCTCGACGAGGTGACGGCGCGGCTCGGCGGTCGCCGTCCGGCCTTCGGCTGCTATTTCAACTGCGCGGGCCGCGGGCGCGGTCTCTTCGGCGTCCCCGACCACGACGTGACGTTGATCCGCGAGCGCCTCGGCGAGTTCCCGCTCATCGGCTTCTTCGGCAACGGCGAGTTCGCCCCCGTCGGCCGCCGCAACTTCTTCCACAACTACACCGGCGCGCTGGTGGTGTTTCCGGGCTGACGTCTAATGTCTCTCGCGGAATTGGTTAGCCCCCCGCGGGTCCGGGGTCGAGCGCCGATTTCGCAGAAAAGAGGAGCGCAGCTCCTCTTTTTGAGGACCTAGGCCAGCCGACCCCGGACCCGCGGGGGGCTAACCAATTCCGCGAGACTCATTAGCTCGCGAGCTGCGCCATCAGCTCCATGGCTTCGGGCTGGTCGGTGACGATCGTGAGGCCGGTGATGCCGGAGTCGGCCCAGGGCTGGTAGCGCTCGCGGATGCGGGCGACGGGGCCGACCAGCGACATCTCGTCGCAGAACTCGTCGGGCACGGCGGCCTCCGCTTCGCTCTTGCGCTTGGCCAGATACAGCTCCTGGATGCGCTGAGCCGCGTCACCGAAGCCGCGGCGGATCATCATGTCCTTGTGGAAGTTCTTGTCGCGGTGTCCCATGCCGCCGGCGTAGAGCGCGATCCGCGGCTTCATGCGAGCGAGCGCGCCGCGCACGTCGTCGGTGATGCGCACCTCGGCGCGGGCCTGGATCTCGAAGTCGCCGAAGCCCTTGCCGCCGCCCGCGCGCCGAAAACCTTCTTCGAGCCACGGCCGCAGCTCAGGCATCAGCCGTGGGACGAAGCCGAGCGGCAGCCAGCCGTCGGCGATCTCGGCGGTGAGCTTGACGTTGGCCTCGGTGCCGGTGCCGAGCCAGATCGGTAGCCGCGGGTTCATGTGCAGGATCGAGGTCAGCGGCTTGCCGACGCCGAGCGCGCCGGGACCGGTGTAGGGGAGCGAGATCTCACGCCCGGTGTGGGCCACCGGGTCCTTGCGCTCGAAGACCTTGCGCATGATCGCCACGTAATCGCGGATGCGCCAGTACGGCTTGCCCCAGGGCTGGCCGTACCAGCCCTCGACGATCTGCGGACCCGACACGCCGAGCCCGGCGATCACGCGCCCGCCGCCGGCGAGCGCGTCCACCGTGCCCGCGGCCATCGCCGCCGAGGCCGGCGGCCGCGCGGCGAGCTGCATGATGCCGGTGCCCAGGCGAATGCGCTTGGTGAGCGCCGCGAGATAGGCGAGCGGCGTGATCGCGTCCGACCCGTACGCCTCCGCCGTCCACACCGAATCGAACCCGAGCTTCTCCGCCAGCAGGATCTTGTCCACCGGCAGCTTCAGCTCCGCCCCCGAATACCCGATGTTGAGCCCGAGCTTCATGATGCGTTCCTCCCCAAAGGTCGACCTTGACACCCGCGCGGGGTTGCTCCGAGTATGCATTCGTCCATTCCGGCTGCAAGGAGGGAACTATGGCACGGACGCTCGTGGTGTGCTGTGACGGGACCTGGAACGTTCCCCGGACCAACACCAACATCTACCGGACGTACGACTTTCTCCGCGAGCGACTGGGCTCGCCGGTGGAAGTCACGCGCAAGGAGGGGATCAGGACTTGCGGTGGGCGGGCCAAGGACGGCTCCGAGGTCCTGCTCTTTTACGACGCGGGCGTCGGGACCGACTGGTTTTCACGCCTTCTCGGCGCGGGCGCCGGCGTCGGCCTGTCCGAGAACATTTGCGAAGCGTACCACTTCCTCGGACACAACTTTCTGCCTGGCAGCCAGATCTACGTGTTCGGCTTCTCCCGCGGCGCCTACACCGCCCGGTCGCTGTGCGGGTTCATCAAGGCCGCGGGATTGCTCGACAAGCCGAGTGCCAAGGACGTCTGGCGCGCGTACGTGGATCGTTACGCCACTCCCGCTCACGCCGAGCCTGGGCACGCGGCCGGGTGGAGCCTGGACAGGATGCGCGGCTGGCTCGTCGAGAAGGCCGGTGACGCCGTCGGCCGCCTCGGCAACAACGTCGACTCGCTGCCGACCTACGGTGACGTGAAGATCAAGTTCGTCGGCGTGTACGACACGGTCGGCGCGCTCGGCGTGCCGATTCCCCTTGCCGCGCGGCTCAACGAGCCCATCGTGGGCTTCCACGACACCAGGCTCGGCAACACCGTCGAGAACGCCGTGCAGGCCCTGGCGGTCGACGAGCGACGCGGCCCCTACCAGCCCACGCTCTGGACCCAGGCGAAGGACGCGGTGGCTCTGGCCGGGCAGAGCGTGTTGCAGGTCTGGTTCCCGGGGGTGCACACGGACATCGGCGGTGGCTACCCGGATAAGGGAATCGGCGACATCACGTGGGATTTCATGATGCGTCAAGCCGCCGACAAGGGACTGGTGATCGACCCCGCCGTTCCCACGAAGTCCCTCGTCCTGGATCCGCTGCCCCCCCAGCACGAGTCCTTCGACGAGGCGTGGCGAGCGCTCAGCACGAAGCTGCATCTCATACCGGAAGGCGTCCGAGCGATCGGGCCGAAAACGATCGGCCCCGGCGGCGAAGAGCTCACCGTAGCGGTGAAGGTGATGCTTCACTCCTCGCTGGTCAATCGTCTCGGCAAGCGCTGTACGACCTTTGCCGCCAAGGACCCCCAGGTTTCCCAGGCCGAATACCGCCCCGTCAACGTGAAAGCCGACGCGCTCCCCGTGTTCCCCTAAGACCACGGGACCGTCGTCTGGGGTTTGGGGGGGGCCGGTGCGGGCCCCCCTGTTGGTCACGTCCCGCGTCCCCACAGGCCGCAGTAGCGGCGCAGGACCAGCGGCAAGCCCGCGGCGTAACCGGGCCAGCTCTCGTACTTCGGGAGCTTCATGTCTTTCTCGACCGCGTCCCAGCACTTCCCCGCCTGGGCCTCGGGCTTGACCGCCGCCGACGCGTCCTGAAGGACCGTGAGCACGCTCTGCACGTCCTGCTTGGTGCCGAGCCGGCCGTTCGGCGCGCCGGGGTGGCCGGGGATCAGTTTCTCCCAGTCCATCGACATCACCGACTTCAGCGAGTCCTCCCACTCGAGCGGATAGGAATCGATCATGGCCCGGCCGGGGAACGAGCCCACCGGGATGAAATCGACCGCGAACAGCACCTTCTGCTTCGGCAGCCGCATGACCACCGTGTTGTCCGAATGATTGAGGCCGACGAACGTCAGCTCGAGCGAGGTGTCGCCGAGCGTGATCGTGCGGTGGCCGTCGAAGACCTCGTCCGGCATGACCGTGTTCGGATCCTTGATCTGGGCCAGACGCTCCTGCGTGCGCTTGAGCGCCACCACGGTGGCGCCG
>Ga0193725_1000640_pt1 | contig 10055 bp, 12 predicted proteins | sample H2a2metaG_FD_143058 | JGI IMG/M metagenome (GOLD analysis project Ga0193725, IMG submission 143058) | Soil microbial communities from a riparian zone of the East river system, Colorado, United States - H2a2 | ecosystem: Environmental > Terrestrial > Soil > Riparian zone | place: USA: East River...
TTCGATAAACCTCGCGCAACTCTTCGGTGGTCAATTGACCCGGCGCAGTTGTGCTTTCGTCATCATGTGATCCGTAAGTAAGGAACGACCCTCGTGACGGGCCCAGAATCCGGGTCATGACTCCTGCCTGGCCCATGGCAATCGCGATCATTTCGCGATCTTCTCGCTGAGCGCGCTCGAGGATGCGAAAGATTGGAAGACAATCAGTAGCGTCATCCGCCTGCACCGCGATTTTCAAGACTCGCGCGGGAGTCGCAAGCATGCGTTCAAAGGTTCTTTCCAGGTCGGCCGGAACTCCATCGAAATTGTGATGGGAGCAAATAACGCGGTTCCAATCTATCCATGGCCTGGCTTGCGCCTCCTCTGCCGCGAGGTCAAGGACCAGATCAAGTTCCAGATCGATCAAACAGCTCGCCGGAATCTTGCCAAGGGAGATCCAGAAACGACGGCGATCGTCAAAATTGGCCAAGGTGTGTCCACCCTGTTCGGCGGATCGCATTGTCAGAATTGTCGGAGTCTTGAGAAAGTCGGCCAGGACTGGTAAAGCCGATTCTCGTTCACTATCAGAGAGGCAATCCAAACGCAGCTCGACGATGTCCGCGGCTTCAACGGCGGACTCAATCGCGGCGGCTAACTCACTCGCGCGTTGGACGCAGACTGGAACGCAAATTCTGACAGGGCTCTTTTCCATCAAACACGATGCGAGGCGATGTTACGCTGCTTCCTCGACGAAGCACGTCATCGCCCCGACTTTGGATTCAAATGTTCCTGAACTCCGTCGAATAAGGGTAACTATTGCTGGGAGCGCGGACGTCCCGTCCGCACAGCGCCGCGGCGCTCAAATCTTCTGGCCTGAACTAATATTCGCGCTGCGCGCTCAGTGCGGACGGGACGTCCGCGCTCCCAGCACCTATGGCAACTTTTCCTCGCCGGTCCGCGGGTCGAAGTGTCGCGTTGGTGCTTCCGCGCCCAGGTGACGTGTGGTTCCTTCAGTCACACTGGGCACCGGAGTCATTAACTCTCCCGTTCTTGCCACGGGCAAACTTTGCAGACGAGGTGCTGCATTCATCTGCGGTGGCCCGAACATTGGGGTCTCAGTCTTAGCTTGTTTAGCGCGAATAATGTCTGAAATGCCTCTGCCAAAAAACATGAATGCCGGAATTAGCATCCAGTACCACCAGGTCCAACCACCCGGACTGTACCTGCCAACAAAGAATGATATGAATAGGAAGGCAAAACCCATCATCAAATGTCTCATGCCGTCATCAAGACCTGGTTCGCGCTTGCGCCTGCGCCTGGACCCGCGATCAGACTCGTCGTTCGCCGGCGCGGTCGGCAATTGGCCACTCAAGGCTTGGGGTATCAGACTGATATTCGCGCCGCAGGAACGACAGAAACTGGCGCCCTCTATGTTTTGCGTCGCGCACTTCGGACAGAACATCTCAAAATCCTCCGAGCGATCCCAGTAGGTCAAACTCTATGAGGTTGTGTAGTGTCTCTCAATTCAGTTTACAGAAGTTACTTTCGTGCGGCTTCGTGTGATTTCGTGGATCGAGTCTTTGCCCCAGACCTGGTAATCCTCTAAATCACGCGACAAATCACGAAAGGCAATCGCAGGTCCCTAAGCCTAAACGATCATACCGCTACAGGTGTTCAGAGTTTCATTTCGGTCGGCCATTGCTGCGTTGGCGAAGCGCTTCGTAAAGCACAATCCCCGCCGCAACCGATACATTCAGCGATTGAATCTTTCCCTGCACCGGAATCCTCACCAAAACATCGCAACGCTCGCGTACCAGGCGATGCAGTCCGGCGCCCTCGCCGCCGAGGACAACGACGGACGGCCGCGTCCATTCCCATTCCGTGTAATCAAGCGAAGCATCTGTTGCCGTGCCTACGACCCACAAGTTACGCTCTTTCAACTGGGCAATCAAACGAGAGAGATTTGTGGCGCGGGCAATTGGCACATACTCTGTGGCGCCGGCGGCCGCCTTCGCAACAATATCGGTGAGCCCTGCGGCCCGGCGTTCAGGAACAAACACTCCATCCACCCCGGCGCATTCAGCTGTGCGCAATATCGCGCCCAGGTTACGGGGATCTTCAACCCCGTCAAGCACTACCACCAGAGGTTCTTTTTCAGTGCCTACTCGCGATGCAATAGCCGCAAGGAGATCTTCCGTGTCCGCATAGCGCGCCTCGGCAATTCGCGCCATCACACCCTGATGATGGTTATTACCGACCGCGCGATCGATGCTTGCTCGGGGCGCGCGCTTAATCGTAACGTTCTTTGAGCGCGCCAATTCGATCAACTCATGCAAACGTGCATCGCGCGCGCCTTCCGCAATCACAATCTCAGGAGGAACTCGCTCGCCGGCGCGCAGAGCTTCCAGCAACGGATTCACTCCGTAGAGCAGGTCTCGGCTTTCGGATGTTACTCGGCTTTGCGAGCGTGATCGCGTCCCTGTCTTCTTCATCCGTGACCCTCCACGTCGCGCAATTTCAGGCGGTGGCAGAGCCGCGAGTAGCGATTGAATTGCCCCTCATTGTCGGTGGTGGTCACCGTGGCCATGTCGTATTTCCCCGCGCCGCTGCGCCGCCATTCGCCCGTTCGAGTCTGCGGCTCTAATGCCCAAACATTTGCCAGAACTGGTCGCAGACTCTGGTAGGCAGTGTCCACCTCGACGTTTGGCGCGCGCACGCGCAGCAGGTTTAGAAGCGCAGTGAAGTTTTCGAATGCCGTCAATCCCTTCGCAGATCCGAGACATGAAAAGTCGAAGCTACTCGCTGAAATTCGCCAACCTGAGTCGGTCGACTTCGTGTAAAGATCCAGCACCGACTCGTCTGAGAAAAGCTCGCGAGTCCCCAGTGGTTGCGCCCGACCGCGACGCCGTCTCTCTTCAACCTCCACCCGGTTCATCAGCAGTCGGCCCGCGATTATCAAAACCAGCTCGTCCCAGGACGCCGACACCCTCCCACCATCGCTTACCCGCACACCGATAAATCCATCGTCTAACAATTCAAGCGCGCGAATTTTCCTGCCGGGAATATCGAGACCCCATCCATCATCTCTGAACGCATCCGCCTTGCATCCCAGGGCCTGTAATTTTTCGGTGAGTTGTGCCGCCTCTTCCACAGTCGCCGCCTGCGCCACAGGGACCGGCCGCCCTCCATCTAAAACGCTCTGCACCTCTGGCACGTTCAGGTGCAGAATTGAGGCGATCTCTGACAAGGTCGATTCAGATGAACTCCTGGTTTGAGTTGCTGCCAGAACTATGTAGTAAGCATCGCTGACGTTCGCCGCCGGGGCTGCCGTGGAACCAATGGTCTCGCCGGCCGGTTCCGGGTCGAGCTCATTAGCCGTCACCGGCAGGTCCGCTCCACAATAAAGGCAGGCAGCGCGAGTGGGCGGGTTGGCCCGCAAACACGCGTCACAGGTAAGCATTTCACCAGGCGCAAAGGTGTGCGGCTTTGCTTCGGAAGCAACATCGAAACTCTCGAAATCGGCTTTTTCACTGTCAGACAATCTCGTTCTCCTCGCGTTAGTGTCCTGTCTTAATTCTCTGCACCATCTCGGCGTTCTTTGCATCTCCGGGTGAGCCTATTTGACCGTTTATTCACCGCCGAGACGCAGAGATCGCGGAGAAAAGGCTCAAATCAGGACGCGACTCTGCTCATCTCGGATTATACGATGCCGTGCGTCGCGCCCTATAGCCCTAACTTGACCGCGACCACATCTGAGCGGCATTCTAGGTGGCACCAATTACAAAACTTTAACGGAGCTTACTAACTTGAACCACTTTGATTCGGCGAACAATATTTCGTTGCAGTTCGGCCATCGCGGAAAAGTGGCGATTTTTATCGACGGGAACAATCTGTTTCACGCGGCGCGATTTCACAACATCGATGTCGATTACAACAAGCTGCTGCGTGTGCTGCTGGGCGATGGTCGTTTGTTTCGGGCTTTCTTTTACACCGGCGTGGATGCCGGCGCTGAGCGTCAGCAGGGATTTCTGCTGTGGATGAGGCGCAACGGTTTCCGGGTCGTGCAAAAAGAACTCAAGACTTTCTACGACGGGACGCGCAAAGCCAACCTCGACGTTGAGATTGCCGTAGACATGCTCTCGCTGGCCGGCCGCTACGATACCGCGGTCCTGGTTTCGGGCGATGAAGATTTTGTCTACGCGGTAAACGCGGTAGCTTACAAAGGTTGCCGCGTTGAGGTGGTGGGCTTTCGCTCAAACACCGCGCCCAAACTGATTGACGTGGCCGATTGCTTTATTGATCTGGGCGAAATTGCCGAGAAGGTTCGCAAGGAATTCTCGCACGGCATGAAGTACGAAGAGCGTGAGCTGCACGTATCGCAACAGCCACCTCCGCCGGCGTCGTTTATCGAAGCCGCGCCCATGGCGCCACCATGCGCCGCGTCGCCTGAGATTCCGGCAGCGGATGTCCACGCGTTTCACCCGCCGATTGGATCGATCATCGACGCGGGCGGAGATGATGGGTTGGATCAGTTTGGTCCCGGCGACTTCATTCGCGTGACGGATGATCAGTGAGCTTGGTAGTGCCAACCGTCAGTACTACGGTTTGCCTGGGCTCGAAGTTAACAAATTCCTTCGCAAGTTCGGCCATGTCGCCATCACTCTCGGGCACGGGAGCTTGTCTTACCGCAGCAAGAATGGCAATCCATTGTAACCGGCGTAATTCTCCGGACATAGCACTCTCCCAGGCTAGGCATTCCCCATTGACACGAACCTGACCAGGGTATATAAGCTCCCTGGTACCCCCGCCATAAGGATCGCACCGCCCCAATTTCGGCCTCGATCTGCTTCTTGTATTGACAAGTGAAACTGAGCCTCCGTTTGGCGCAAAAGGAATCGCAAAGTGCTTTCCAGGGCTCCCATATTTCCGGTTACAAGCTCTTACTACAATCAGCATTCAGGTATGCCGCGCGCGACTGGGCCAGGCGCTGTGAGTCCGTTAGACCTCGTAACGCTCACGCCGCTGATGAAAATTACCAGTGGTCGGGCTGAAACCACGATCGCACTTATAGATGGGCCAGTCGCCACTGACCACAAGGATCTATCAAACACAACCATCCGTGAAATTCCCGGGCGATTGGGCGGGACGTGTGCCCGGGCCAATAGCACAGCTTGTATGCACGGAACTTTCGTCGCAGGGATCATGAGCGCCCGGCGTGGCTCGGAAGCACCATCGATTTCTCCCGGCTGTACTTTACTCGTGCGGCCTATTTTCGCAGAGACCGCCGCGGGAAATAGGGATATGCCAAGCGCAACTCCCGAGGAACTGGCAACCGCGATCGTTGATTGCGTCGATGCGGGCGCTCATGTCATTAACTTGAGCGCGGCCCTTGCACAACCCTCAGCCAAAGGCGAACGCAGATTAGAAGAGGCTCTTGATTATTCTGCCAAGCGCGGCGTCATCGTGGTCGCGGCCGCTGGTAATCAGGGAACGGTCGGCAGCTCTGCTATTACGCGCCATCCGTGGGTCATTCCAGTTATCGCTTGCGATCTTCAAGGTAAACCGATCAGTTATTCGAACCTGGGAAATTCGATCGGGCGGCAAGGACTAAGCGCGCCTGGGGATGGCATAACGAGCCTCGGTGTAAATGGCAAGCCGCCAGCCTTCAGCGGGACAAGCGCAGCCGCTCCGTTTGTTACTGGGGCCATTGCGTTGTTGCAGTCAATATTTCCGAATGCGACAGGGGCTGAGGTAAAGCTCGCTGTGACCAGAGCAAATGGATCAAGGCGATCCACGGTTGTCCCGCCTTTGCTGGATGCCTGGGGCGCACACCAAGTCATGACGACAACCCTTGCCGGGAGACGAGTATTATGAAAGGGAAAGAGCAAAAGAGCGGCGGCGCGGCAGAAAGGAATGAAAGCCAACCTTATCGAGTGCGCTTGCCCGGATTCATCAATGACAAAGACCTTGGCCTCGGCGATGTCATTAAGCGCGCCACTTATGCGATCGGAATCAAACCCTGCGGCGGCTGCGCGCGTCGGGCGGTCGCGCTCAACCGATGGGTCGTATTTACCGGTCCGCGTTCGCGATGATTGGTTTGAGTTGCATCACTTTGCGATGAAGGAGAAAAGCACCATGAGGTTACCGGGTTTTGTGGCCGAAGCTTCGTTGCTCGGAATTGCTCGTTCGCGTGATCGTCGCACGGCGGGCGGCGGCGCCCGGCATTTCCGGCAAACGCCCGAAACGATCACGCCGCAACAAGGAATTCGAGTTGACGCGCTTCATATAACCGGCCCTATTCTTCGCACCTGTCGCCAGCGTTGTGAGGATGATCAGCAAGTAGCGCGGATAAAGTGCCTGGGGGACTGCAAAGAGTTCCTTGGGGCATCGTCGTTGTGGTTTTTACGCACCTGCACAAGCAATTGTGGAAAAGGTGAAGACTATAGTAACTCGGGAAAAACTTTGCGGGGTGCGCCGGAACTGAAGCCTGGGTATTGCGATATGCGATGTGGGTTGCTAGGGAGGTTGCATATACCGCCACCGCATTTCGTCTGGCCGTAACCACGGTCGCGCGCCGTGCCGGACATGTCGCCCAACTATCCGCTACTAGCCGACATTAGCGAGGTGACCTAAAAGCGCTGTCTTATTTCAAGAAGGAGAAAACATGGAACAAAATGAACTGACTGAGCAATCGACAAGCCAACTAGACGCTGTCAATGCAGCCCAGGCAATCGCGCCAGCTGTGGACAGTATTGCCGGAACGGCGCTTCGCGCACCGGTGAGTCCTGCTACGTGTGCTAGTTGCGGGGCTGCGGCAGATTCAAACGGCAACGGCGCCGCTGCGCCTTCTTACGTCTTTGCGATTGGGCGAGTGGAAATGCGTTTTCCAACCCTCGCAGTGGAAAAAGAATTTGCGCAGGCGACGGGACGCGCCGATACCAAGGGACTCAATGACCGAAAGGCCGCCCACGCCGTTTTGTCTGAGCGGGGGAATCGCTACATTGTGCGACAGCTATGTTGGGTGCTGACGATCGCGGGTCTGGAGACTTACATCCTTGTGCCGCGCGACCCGGCCGACTATGACCAACTGCTTGAGGCTGTGCGCCCTCACCCAAGCCCTCTCGACATTGATGTGGTCGTCGGAGTGCGGGGCCCGATTGCGCCACCGGAAATGTGTAATGGACTGATGGTGCCCATCGTCGCGTTCGATCAGATCTATTCCTTTGATCGCGATTCGCTCATCAAAGAGCTGCCGGCGCCCAAGGGAGCCAAAACAAAAGAGTATGGTGAGGCGGCAGAGGAACTGTTTGACCGAATCATGCTTATGACCGATAACGCCGGGTCGACAGACGGGCATCGAGCGCTGAATTATCTGGCAGTCCGCTATCCCGCTGTCTACCAGACGGTGGCCGATGCCTTTGGACGCGACTCGTCTTTGAGCGCAGTCGATGTCCAGTCGTCACCGCTCAGTGGAACCCGCAACGTCGTGGATGCAATCTTCTCGTTCACCAACCGCAACACGGATGTCGTCGAGAAGTTCTTCACGCGCGTTGACGTGACTGAGGAGTTTCCCTTCCTGGTCACCAAGATGTCGCCGTATTTTGACCGTTAAACCTGAAAACAATGGGAGGTAAGAAATGAACAACAAGATAAACAACATGCCAGGATTTACCGCAGAAGCCTCTGTGTATAAGACGCGTGAGCGCTATGCACTTGTGGCTGTCTCTCACTATCATACAGACGGAACAATCCGGCCCGCGTCGTGTGTAGGTGTGTGTGTCGGCGAGTGCCTACAGTATGGGCATATACCGGCACAATACTGCGTTAGAATGTGCAGGTTGGAGTGTCTTCATCCTTAGTTTTAGGCTAGGACTATCTCAGGACACCGGAACCGTTCGTGACTGCTTAACCTTGCCGGCTGGTTGAGAAGGTGTCCCCTTAACTATGATCGTCAAATCAACAAAGGAGTAATTGAAATTAATATGCCAGGATTTACCGCCGAGGCGTCGCTCTACAAAGGGAGCGACGGCTATGAGGCGAAGTCAACCGCCGTATTTTGATCGATAAGGCTTGAAAGGAGCAGGCGAAATGAATTTACCAGGATTTACCGCAGAGGCATCGCTTTGTCCGGCACATGCGCTGGATAGCGTGGCCGAGACTCTGAACAATCGAACTCTTCCCGGCCTTACGGGCGGGCAGAATATCAACTCGGTACAGCCTGCACGAAGTATTTACGTGGACGGCCGGTACTTTTGCGATGGCTATATCGACGGTTTTGGAAACGTTAGGTGCTGGCCCTTGAGGTGGCGTGGGTCCTTCTTCTAAGCCGCGCGGCAATGCGTATGCACGGCTTGGTAAAAACTTTCACGCAATCGCAGGCTCCAGCATGAAGACCGAGCACGTTTTTGTGTGCGAACCGGAAAGACTGGGCCGTTTTTGACGAAGCGATTTCCTTCGTTTCGCTCAAGGTCACGCGTGTGTTAAAGGACGAGCACTACGAACAGGCCCCGCGCGAATGTCGATGAACTCGAAGAGGTCTAAAATGAACCTGACAGGATTTACTGCGGAGGCTTCGCTCGAAACAGGCGAAAGGTTTCGCCGACGAGTCGCCGCTTCGCATAGCGCCGATGGCGCCCCCAGACTTGTGACATCGCGCGGCCCAATGTATTCGGCGCTCGTAATCCAGAAGCGAGCGTAGACCGGAGTGTTGAGGGAAATTTCTCCCTGGAGTTACGCAATGCAGCGTCGTATTTCAACTGCAATGACGATTTGGAGGTAACTGAAAATGAACATGCCAGGATTTACCGCTGAAGCTTCTGCCTACAAGCCGAGCGGGCCTTACCGACTTGCAACAGGCCGGGCCGACGGAATCGTTGCGCCGGTGGGCCACAGGGTCTTTCCGCAACTTGGGAGGAATGACCTCCCCGGCGCTAGCTGTGGCAAAGCTCCAGTTTTCGGAAACGTCATTTGCGTGGAGTGCACGCCGGGTCCGTTCCCCACATGCAAAACGTATGTGTGTGATACGAGCGGGAACAACTGCAAAGAAACAGTGCGGGTCAACACGCAACTGCTGACCGCATCGCGCGCCTCAGCTACATCGGGTAGATTGAGATTGGCCCAGTAGAGCAAAGCGTGAGGGCGCGTAGGATGCGGTGAACGAGGGAAGCGCATTGGGCCGCAATTGATGCGCCTCGTTACGCATCCTGCAGACTATGACCGTTAGACCTAACTAACCGAAAGGAGATGTGAAATGAACACCGTGCCTGGTTTTACGGCCGAAAGCTCGTTGCGCGAGTCCCCTAGCTGCGACTACACGACCACTCATGCGGACGACTTGGAGGTCAAGCCGGGAGTCCTGCCAGCCCTCAGGGCACCGCAGTGCGAACAAGTGGTCTATTACCTGTGTGACGACATGTTCTGTTACGCAATATTGGACGTCAAATGTCGATAACCATAGGGGCAAGCTGTCGCCTTATTTCGACCGTTAGACCTAACTAACCGAAAGGAGATGTGAAATGAACATGCCAGGATTTGATGCAGAATCATCGCTTGGCCCAACCATAGGGTTATTCCGGGGGAAGGCTGGTTTCGGCGGATCAAGCATGGGTGAACTGTTTATGCAGCAATTCCGCAGCTCATTCTTTGGCGGGCGCTTTGGCACCCCGCTGACGTGCTGCAGTGCTGATTCACACTTTTGTACAACGCGTACGGTATCTCCGTTCGAGCGATGTAAATGTGGGCACGGCTTTGATGGCGAGCCTATATTCATCTGTAGTCCGCCGGTTCTCTCGCGCGGCTAGGGCTGAAGCCCGTAAAGGTTGGGCTTCGCTTCTGCGAAGATCAATGTTTGCCAATGGCTGATGCGTCGGTTTCGCTGGCAGTCGTGGATTCGGTACGCAACGCCGCGCTTCTGCCCAACCAACGCACTATGATCGTTAACCTGAAAACTTTGGAGGTGTGAAATGAATATACCGGGATTTGATGCAGAATCATCGCTTGGCCCAACCGTGGGCAGATACCGGGGAGATGTTGCTTCCAGCAGCTTTCCTTCTGAGGGCGGTCGACGAGTCATGCCG
>Ga0193725_1000641_pt1 | contig 10054 bp, 8 predicted proteins | sample H2a2metaG_FD_143058 | JGI IMG/M metagenome (GOLD analysis project Ga0193725, IMG submission 143058) | Soil microbial communities from a riparian zone of the East river system, Colorado, United States - H2a2 | ecosystem: Environmental > Terrestrial > Soil > Riparian zone | place: USA: East River...
CTGCTCGAGTCCGACGGTGATGCGGATGAGGAAGGGGAGGGGGACGAGGCCGAGGACGAGGAGGTTTCGACCCGCGAATCGCTGCGGCGCCGGCTCGACGCCGCGCGGCGCCGGCGGCGGCGCGGGGCGGAGGCCCCGGCGCAGGTGGACGAGGAGGACGAACCCCTCGCGTGACACTCGAAGGCGGCTGGCATCGCTCGGTGACCGGCGTGATCCGGCGCACCATCGAAGCGGCCTACGAAGACAACATCCCGTTTCTCTCGAGCGCGCTCGCGTTCGACTTCCTGTTGACCGTCATCCCGTTCGCCGCGGTCCTGCTCGCGACCGTCGGCTATCTCGTGCAGCACCAGATCGCCACCCACCAGGTGAACGTCCACGAGCTGCTGCAGCGCTTCCTCCCCGCCGATGCCACCGCCTTCGAGCGGGTGGAGGACTCCCTCGACCACCTCATTGCCGTGCGGGGGAAGCTCACGCTGGTCGGCGTGCCGCTGTTCCTGTGGTTCTCGACGCGCCTGTTCGGTGGGCTGCGGGCGGCCCTGAACGAGGTGTTCGACACGGACGAGCGGCGCCCCTGGCCGGTGGCCAAGCTGCTCGACCTCGCGATGGTGTTCGTCGCCGGCGCGCTGCTCGTGGCGAACGCGTATCTCACGACCATCCCGGGTCTCGACGCCAACCTCGAAGCCCTGGCGCTCGGCACGCTGCTCTTCTTCCTCATCTTCAAGTTTCTGCCCAGCCGGCAAATCCACTGGCGCACGGGGCTCGTCGCATCGCTGTTCTGCGCGGTCGCGTCCGAGGTCGTCAAGCGGCTCTTCGCTTTGTACGTGGCGCGCTTCGCGACGCTCGGCAACCTGGCCTCGGACGCGAACGTGGTCGGGTTCCTGCTGTTCCTCCTGTGGATCTACTACACGGCCTTCGTCTTCCTGCTGGGCGGCGAGGTGGCCGAGACGTACGACCTGATGCGGATGCGGCGGCTGCAGCGGGTACAGCTCAGATGATCGATCTCCGGTCCGACACCGTCACGAAACCCTCCGCCGCGATGCGCCAGGCGATGGCGGCAGCGGAAGTCGGCGACGACGTGCTGGACGGCGATCCGACGACGCGCCGCCTCGAGGCGCGGATCGCCGGCCTGCTTGGCACCGAGGATGCCCTCTTTTTCCCGTCGGGCACCCAGGCGAACCAGACCGGCATCGCCCTCCTGACCCGTCCGGGCACCGAGCTGCTGCTCGAAGCAAACGCGCACCTCGTGCACTCTGAGATGGCGGGTCTGGCCGCGCTCTGGGGCGTGCAGATCAAGGCCATCGCCACCCCCGATGGCCTGCTGACGCCCGAGCTGGTGCGTGCCGCCGTGCGACCCCAATCGCCGCTCGTGCCCCGCAGCACGGCGCTCGCGGTCGAGAACACCCATAATGCCGCCGGCGGCCGCGTCCTCAGCCCCGAGGCGTTCGACCTCGTCGTGCAGGCGGCGCGGGCGGCTGGGCTCGGTGTGCATTTGGACGGCGCCCGCCTGTGGAACGCGGCGGCCGCCGCGGGGGTCCCGCCCGCGCGGCTCACCCGCGGTGCCGACACCGTCATGGTCAGCATCTCGAAGGGACTCGGGTGTCCCGTCGGGTCGTGCCTCGGCTTCGCCAAGGACCTGCGGCCGCGGGCCTGGGAGATCCGCAAACGGCTGGGCGGCGGGATGCGCCAGTCGGGGATCCTCGCGGCGGCGGCGCTCTATGCGCTGGATCAGAACCTCCCGCGCATCGCAGACGATCACGCGAACGCCCGCCGGTTCGCCGAACAGTTGGCCGATTGTGCGACCATTCGCCCCTGGATTCCGGAGACGAACATCGTGATGCTCGATCTGGTCCGAGACACCGATTCGTCGGAGACGGTGATCCCCCGGCTCGCGCAGGTCGGTGTGCTGGTCGCGTCGTGGGGCCCACGGCGCCTGCGTGCCGTCACACACCTGGACGTGAGCCAAGACGACGTCGAACGGGCCGCGCGGCTCATCGTGGAGGCCCTGCGGTGACTGCCCCTCAGATGCCGGCTCCCGTCTCGCAGCCGATGCCGATGGACCGGGCCATCCTCTGGAATCCCGTCAAGAAGGAAGGGGCAGGACGCCCCTCCGGGCGGGCGCCGTACCCGGTGTTCTTCCAGCAGGAGGCGGTGGTGGCGCTCCAGGACCACCTCAAGGCGTCTCCCCAGCAGGCGATCTTCGGCTTCCTCATCGGCTCCCTGTTTCGCGATCCGGAGACGGGCGTCCTGTACGCCGTGATCGACAAGACCCTGCGCTTGAACCAGGCGATCTACGGCGACAAGACCGAGGTCGTCGTGGCGCGGTTGTGGGACCGGATGCAGGAACAGCTGGCGCGGGCGGCGGGACGCCTGCTCGGGTGGTATCACAGCCATCCGGGGCAGGGGCTCTCACTCACCACGCACGACGTCGAGACGCACGTGAAGTTCTTCGCCGAGCCGTGGCAGGTGACGGTGCTGGTCGCGGCGGAAACGGAAGGTGTCATCGGCGGGTTCTTCCGGTCGGGGTCGAGCCAGGCGTGGCCGGAGACGCCCCTGGCGTTCTACGAGCTGCTGCAGCCCGATTCGATCCGCGCCGACGGCAAGAAGCGGTCGTTCATCACGTGGAAGAACTACAAGGCGTACAACCCAGTGTCGCCCAAGCCCGCTGCCAAAGCGGCGCCGGTTCCGGCTCCACCTCCGGCCCCGGCGGACGACTTGGCGATCATCCGCTCGAGTGCGGACGACTTGGCGATCATCCGCTCGAGTGCGGACGACGAGGCAGCACCGGCCCGTCCGCCCAAGACGCGCCCCGCGGCGCCGGTCTTCGTCCCGGACGAGCCTCCCCCGGGTCCGCCTCGGCAAGCCCTACCGCCGAAGGCTCAGCCGGCGCCACCGCCCCGGCGCGAAGCACCGCGCGCTCCGCGGCGCACGCCGGCGCCGTCGTTCCGGCTCCTGGATGAGGAGGGCCGCACCCGAGCGCCCCGCCGCCGCCCCCGGCGGGGACGTTGGCTCACGCTGCTCGCGTTGCTCTTGATCGTCGGTGGCGGTGCGGCGGCCGGGTACTGGTACTACTTCGTACGCCAGCCCGGCGCGCCGCTGCCCTTCGGCCTCGACTCGCTTCCATTCGGGTTGGGGCGCCACCAGCCGCCCGCGCCCTCGGTCGCCAGGCCCCCTGCCGCCCGGCCGGCCGCTGCACCGCGCGCGGACACGACCTTCGCGCGCGTCGACCGCCTGAGCGACACGCTGTCGAGCGCCCTGCGGAACTATCACGACCGCACGGCGCTGTTCGCCAAACGGCAGATCGATTGCGCGGCCTTGGCGCGCGGCTACGTCGCGATCCAGAACCTCTGGATCAACTACGCCGCCGAGCGCAAGGAGCGCATCGCGTCGTTCGACGCGCGCCGCGCGGCGCGCGATCAGGGCCTCTACGCGGGCGTGGATTCCGTCGAAGGTCAGTTCGAGCAGTCGCGCTGCCCGCGCCCGTGAGCCTGGTCCTCGTCGCGTGGCTCATCACGCAAGGCATCGCGCCGCTGCGAAAGAGCGATCTCGTGCGTCTGCTGTCTGGATCCGTGATGTCCCAGCAGGAAATCTCACAGCTCGTGAGCCGTAACTGTCTCACCTTCGCCCCGACCGATCGCGACCGCGCGGACTTTCGCCGTCTCGGCGCGGAGGCGTCGGTGATCGCCGCCGTGGACGCCTGCGCGCGCCGCGCCGTTGCGACCCGGCCGGTCGTCGCTCCACGCCCTCCAGCTCCGTCTCCGTCTCCGCCACCGTCACCGCCACCCGCGGTGCGCACTCCGCCACCGCCGCGGGTGTCCCCCGACCGCAGCGGATTCGTTGCGGGGGGTGGGCAGAGCGGGCCCGCCGGCCAGCGCCTGCCGCGCGCACTCGTGTTCGAGGCGCGCGACTCCGGGGGCGCATCGCTCGTGGGCCAGGCGGTGGCGTTCACCGGCATCAATGCGCGCATCGATCCCGAGTCGCTGCGGACCGACGGAGAGGGACGCGCCCGCGTTGGCGTGACGCTGGGTGAGCGTACGGGCTCCGCGATCGTGCTCGCGGTCGCCGGCGACGTGGAAAAGCAGGCCGCGTTCAGGGTCTCCGTGGGCCCCGTGACGCAGCTGGTCGTAGGCTGCGGAGCCGCCGAGCTTTCGGGGCGGGTCGTCCTGCGCCCCGACACCATCGCCGTCCTGCGCGTGAGCGCCCGGGACGCCTACGGCAACGGCGCGCGCCTCGCGGGTCTTCGGGCGGCGGTGGCCGATGCCCGCATCCTGCGTGTGCAACGCATCGCCGAAGACAGCGTGTCGGGGAGCGTAGCGCTCAAGCCCGATCAGGCCGGGACGACGAGCCTCGCGGTCATTGCCAACGGGCTGCGCCAGTACGTCACCGTGACCGTGCCGCCCCGGGCCGCGCCCGGAAAAACAGATTGCCCCTAGACCTCCGGTCACGGCCGCGTAGGTCGCGGCGCGCCATCTTCGGGACGAGGTCGACGCGATCGAAGGGCGGTTTGCGCGCACGGGGTGTCCGCGGCCATGAGGCCGGGGAATGGCCGTAGGCTGTGACTGTTGCAGATCAGTAACAGTTTTGAACCTGGCAGGGGATTAGGCGGGTGTAGGCATTCCGGTCGCTTCGCTGGGGGCCGCCGGCGGCAGCGCACAACCGCATTGCGGCAATGCGCTTACACCAGGCGGGCAGGCCTTGGGGGGGGTGGGCTGCCGCGGCGAGGAAGTTGCTATGCGGTACAGGTGATGGATGAGACCGGTATGAGCCTCGCCGGGACCGCCGGCGACATGCGTGCGCGTCCCATGCCCGTCGGCGCCGCGACCCTCTGGACGCCCGTCGGTCTCGCCGGCGCTACACCCGCCTACCCGATCTTCATCACCCAACTCGCGCTCGACGCCGTGCACGCCCAGCTCGCCGCGCTGCCGGATGGCGCGTCATCGCTCGGATTCCTGGTCGGCGGGATGTACCAGACCCCCGACACGCGCGCTCCGTACATTATCGTCGAATCCACGATTCATCTCCCGTGGTCGATCGGCGGAGACAATCTCGCGGCGGCACTGCGGCAAGGCCGGAACATCGCGCAGGAGGAAGTGCGGCGCAGCGGCGCCCAGCTGCTCGGGTGGTACCATAGTCATATCGCGGCTCACGCCCGTCTCTCCGTCAGCGATGTCGCGGCGCATGTGGCGTGTTTCGACCAGCCTTGGCACGTGGCGCTCGTCGTCGCACGCGGCGCCGAGTTGACGGGCGGCGTCTTTCGGATCGCATCGCGGACGGCGTGGTCGAACGAATACCTGCCCTTCTATGAGCTCCCGGGCGAGGATGACTCCACGCATCTGACGTGGGCGAACTACCGTACGCAGGGCGTGGAGCTGTCCACCAGCCTCGCCGCCCAAGCGACGGACGCGGGACCGCCGCTGCTGCTCTTCCCGGACGAGCCCGATTCGGAAATGGGGGCGCTGCCGGTGCCGGCGCGCCGGCCCTCGCTGCCCGCGCCGATCGCGCGCGCGGCGCGTTTCGGGGCGATGGGACTCGTGGCGGGCGCCTCTCTCTTTGGGGCATACCGTGTGTTCGCGTCCGGACCCACCGACGGCGGCCCGGCGACCGGCGCCGTCAGCGTCGTGACGCCCGACGCTCTCGATCGACTTGCCGACAGCGTCGCCTTCGCCGTCACCGGGTTCGAGATTCGGCTGCGGCTGTACGACGCTCGCAAGATGGTGTGCTCCGATCTGGCGCACGGCCTGGTGGATCTCGAGTCGCGCTGGATCGCACACAGCGCGGCCCGCAAGGCCACCGCCGCCACACTCGACTCCACGCGGATCGCGCGCGACCGCCGGTTGAACACCGATGTCGGTGCGGTCGAGCGCGGGTTCGCCCGTACCGGCTGCCCACGCCCGTGACACCATGAACAAGGCCCGCACTGTCGCCCTCCTGCTGATCGCGCTCCCCCTTCCGGGAGTGGCGGTCGCACAACGAGGAGCGCCCCTCCTCAAGACCGATCTGATCGAGCTGCTCTCGAGCCCGGTCATTCCCCACCAGGAAGTCGCCGACCTGGTGCGCCGGAACTGTCTGGCGTTTCGACCCACCGACCGCGATTGGACGGACTTCCGCACCCTCGGCGCAACCGCCGACGTGGTCGCGAGCATCAACGGATGCGCAGCGGGTCGGCCGGCCTCGGCTGCCCCGGCTGCGCCTGCTCCCGCGGCGCCCACCGTGAGGGCGGGCGCGCTGCAGGTGATGCTGCGTCAGGTTCGCGTCCAGGCCGCCGCGGGGAGCACGGCCCGAATCGTCGTGCTGGCCGCCCGGGCCGGACTGCCCCAAGCGGGCGCGCAACTGGTGCTGCGGGGCACGGGCGCGATCGAGGGCGGCTCCGGCCGCGACGTGGTCGCCGCCACCGACGACAGCGGCTTCGCCGTATTCCCGGTGCGCGTGGGGCGACGGCTCAACTCCTATCGCCTCGAGGTCGCGCCTGCCGCCGGGGGCACCTTCCCAGGTCGGCCCGTCGTCGAGCTTATGGTGCGCGCGGGCCCGGCCGCGTCGGCGTCCGCCGAGCCCCGGGAGATCCTGTTCGATCAGGGGCTCGATTCTCTCGTGCCGGTGGCGGTCACCGTCCGCGACTCGGTCGGCCATCCGGTGCGTGGCGAGCCCGTCGTGCTGCGCGGCACACCCGACATGCGGTTCACGCCGGACACGGTCATCACGGACTCGCTCGGTCGTGCGCGCGTTGTCGTCGCGCGTGACGCCATTCGCCGGCGTGGAACGCTCCAGGTGCAGGTCCGCGACAAGTCGATGGCCACCATCGATATCATGATTGGGATGCCGCTGGCCGACGGCCTGACCGACTTCCTGCCGGTGCGGACCGCGAGCGGAGCCGCCGGCAACGGTTTGGGCGAGCCCGTCGTGTTCGAAGCACGCACCAAACTCGGCCGGCCTGCCGCGGGGCGGGTGGTGACGTTCCGTTCAGCCAATGCGTCTGTGGTGCCGACGACGGCCATGACGGACTCGGGCGGCCGGGTCCGCGTCGAGGTCACGCTGGGAGAGCGGGTGGGTGCCGCGACCCTCGTCGCAACGGTCGACTCCATCGAGAAGCGGGTAAGCTTTCAGGTCGACCCCGGGCCCGCGGTCGAGCTGGTGCTGGAGCACGACGGGTCCCGCGTGAACGGTCGTTGGGTCGGCATCGGACTCGATACGACGTTCGTCGTGCGCATGCGCTTGCTCGACGCGTACGGCAACACTACGGACCTCGCCGGTCTCGCGCGCATGCTGCGGGAGACGCCGTTCGACGCTCGGATCCCGATCGTGCACGTGGTAAGCATCCAGGAGGAGCCAGGCGCCGTGGCCCTCACCCTCAAGGCGATCCTCCCCGGCCGCGCCAGCGTGAAACTGCGCACGGGCGACATCAGCGCCGCCTTCTTGGTGGAAGTCGTGGACGTGCGCCGGTAGGCTTGGCTTGCCGCTCGACCCGGGGCTATCTTTCCCTCGCCCCAGGTCCGCAGGCGTTCCGCTCGTGAATCGCGTCAGGCCCCCGCAGGGAGCAGCGCTAAGCGATGCCGGGATTCGTTGCGGGGTGCCTGGGGCACTCTACTTGGATCCCGTGAACGGGAAACCGTTTACCGACGCACAGCGGTAAACAGGTAACCGTCTAACCGACTAGATTTCCGCCTCGATGATCGCTCTCGCCCGTAAGTACCGACCCAAGCAATTCGCCGACCTCATCGTCCAGGACCACGTGGCCGCCGCGCTTCGCGGCGCGGTCGCGCAGGGGCGCGTCGCGCACGGGTACCTCTTTGCCGGGCCGCGCGGCGTCGGCAAGACGACGGCCGCGCGCATCCTGGCGATGGCGCTGAACTGCGAGCGGCCGGCCGGGACGCCGCCGGGGGAGCCGTGCGGTGCGTGCGACTCGTGCCGCCGCGTGTGGAACGGCCAAGCCAATCTCGACGTGGTGGAGCTGGACGCCGCCTCGAACCGCGGCGTGGACGACGCGCGCGACTTACGCGAGCGCGCGATGTACGCCGCGAGCGGGGAGACGCGGTCCAAGGTGTACATCGTCGACGAGGCGCACATGCTGACGCGCGAGGCGTGGAATGCGCTCCTCAAGATCCTCGAGGAGCCGCCGCCGCGCGTCGTGTTCGTGTTCGCGACGACCGAGCCCCAGAAGATCGCCAACACGGCCGCGCCGATCCTCTCACGGTTGCAGCGCTTCGATTTCCGCCGCATCGGCCCGCACGCCATCGTGGCGCGACTCAAGCAGGTCCTGGCGGCGGAGCAGCTCGAAGCCGAAGACGACGCGCTGCACCTCATCGCCAAGAGCGCCGACGGCGGGATGCGTGACGGTCTGTCGCTGCTCGATCAGGTGCTGTCGTTCGGCGAGGGACCGGTCACCGCCGCGCGCGTGCGCGAGGTGCTCGGCCTCATCCCCGACGACTCCTACGGCGAGATGCTGCGCTGCATCGCCGAGCACGATGCGGCGGCGGTCTTCCCCTTGGTGGATCGGCTCGTCGAGGCGGGGGCCGACTTGAGCGAGTTCGTGAGCGGCGCGGGCGAGACGTTGCGCGCCCTCCTCCTCGCCGGGGTCGGGGGTCAGCCCGAAGGCCTGACGGAGCGCATGCAGCAGCTGATCCGCACCTACAGCACCGTGCTCCCGGCTCCCGACGTGTTGCGACTGCTCTCCGTGTTGAGCGAGATGGAGGAGCGGATCCGTCGTGGCGGCAACATGCGGCTGGCAGTCGAGCTGCTGCTGTTGCGCTGGGCGATGATGGATCGGACGATCGAACTTGCCCAGGTCCTCGACGCGTTGGGCAAAGGGACGGGAGAGGGGGGACGGGGGACGGGTGCATCAGCGTCGACTCGTAGTCCGAGTGTGCCGCCGCAACTCCGTGACGTCGCACCGCCGTCACCCGTCCCTCCTCCCCCGTCCCCCGTCCCCGGCGAGAAGGGTCCCCTCACACTCGACCACCTGCGCACGGTGTGGCCTTCGATCGTCGCCGACGCCCGCGCCAAGGCGCCGATGCTCGGCAGTCTTCTGAGCGAGGTGACGGTGACCGCCGTCGAGGGGGCTGTGGTGACGCTGCGGCCGGCCAGCGCCGGACACGCGGAGGGGTTGGAGCGTCAGCGGGACCTGCTCGGCCAAGTGATCGCGCGCTACGTCACGGACCCGGTGCGCGTGAAGCTGGCGCCGGCGGGCGGCGGGGATCCGAAGACGCCCGCGGAGCGCCCGGTGCGGCTCACGGAGGAGGGTGCCAACGCGGAGCGACTCAAGACGCTGCGCGGCAGGGACCCCACCCTCAACGCCGCGGTCGACGCGTTAGATTTGGAGCTGCTCGAGTAGCTTGCCACTCATTCCGGCGAGGGGTAACTTTCGACGTATGGCGGATTTATCCAGTTTGCTGCAGTTCCAGCAGCAGATGCAGGGCCGGTTGTCTGAGATCCAATCACAGCTGGCGCAGCAGACGGTGACGGTGTCGGCCGGCGGGGGGATCGTCCAGGCCACGGCCGACGGGCGCGGACAGATCCGCGCCATCAAAATCGACCCGCAGGCGGTCAGCCAGGGCGACGTCGAGATGCTGGAAGATCTCGTGCTCGCTGCGGTGGCGGAGGCGCAAAAACGCGCTGCCGAGCTGTATCAGGCGGAAGTGCGGAAGCTGGCGTCCGGCCTGCCGTTCCCGTTACAGTTGCCGCCGCTCTAGCGCGCTGTGTCGGCCATCGAGGAGCTCGTGGCGGAGCTGGCCAAGCTCCCCGGCATCGGGCGGAAGACGGCGCAGCGGCTCACGTTTTTCCTGCTGAAGCAGCCCGCGGACACGGCGGAGCGGTTGGCGGAGGCGATCCGCCGGGTCCGCGGTCGTGTAACGGCGTGCGGGGCGTGCGGAAACCTCGCCGAGGACGATCCGTGCCCCATCTGCCGCGATCCCCGTCGTGACGCCGCGTTGTTGTGCGTCGTCGAGGAATCGGCGGACGTGGGCGCGATCGAGCGCGCGGGCCGCTACCGCGGGCGTTATCACGTCCTGGGCGGCCGGCTGTCGCCGCTCGAGGGGCTGGGCCCGGACCAGCTGCGCCTCGAGCA
>Ga0193725_1000644_pt1 | contig 10023 bp, 6 predicted proteins | sample H2a2metaG_FD_143058 | JGI IMG/M metagenome (GOLD analysis project Ga0193725, IMG submission 143058) | Soil microbial communities from a riparian zone of the East river system, Colorado, United States - H2a2 | ecosystem: Environmental > Terrestrial > Soil > Riparian zone | place: USA: East River...
ACGTAAGAGAATAGAGTAAGCGGGTTAAATGCAGAATGGTTGGTCACCGGTTGGTCACCGGTGACCACTGATCCTGAGACAAGGAGAAAACACTGTTAAGACGGAGGCGACTTTTCTTGTGAGCATAGTCTTAGTAGTAATGCTGTTCGCTGTAGCTCCCGACGCGCAGAATAAAACCTCTCAAAGGCTAACTGCTCTATCGATTATTCGACCAGAATGTTCTCGATAGACTGCAATTCTTCGCTAGCAAAGTTCAAGTTCTTGAGCGCGCCCACCGCGTCGTCAATCTGTTCGCGACGGCTCGCCCCGATTAGCGCCGAGGTCACTTCGGAATGCCGGAGAACCCAGGCCAACGCCATTTGCGCCAGCGTCTGGCCTCGAGCTTGAGCCAGTTCTTGCAGGCGGCGAGCCTTAGCCAGCTTGTCGTCGGTGATCTCCTCACGCTTGAGAAACCCGTGTGGTTTGCTTGCGCGGGAATCGGCCGGAATGCCCTTCAGATACTTGTCGGTCAATAACCCCTGCGCGAGCGGTGAAAAGACAATGCAGCCGATCCTTTCCTCACGCAAGACAGTCAGCAAGCCGCCTTCAATCCAGCGGTCGAACATACTGTAACGCGGCTGATGAATCAAGCAGGGCGTACCGAGGGCTTTCAAAGTCTTCGCGGCTTGCCGGGTCTGATCCGCTGTGTAAGATGAAATCCCAACGTAGAGCGCTTTCCCGCTACGGACGATGTGATCGAGCGCGCCCATCGTTTCTTCCACCGGCGTTTCGGGGTCCGGCCGATGGTGATAAAAGATGTCCACGTAATCCATTCCCATGCGCCGGAGACTTTGATCGAGACTCGCAACCAGATATTTGCGCGAGCCCCATTCACCGTACGGACCGGGCCACATCAAGTAACCCGCTTTGGTCGAGATGATGAGCTCATCTCGAAATGGAGCGAGATCCTGCCGGAGAATCTGACCAAACGTTTCTTCGGCTGATCCTGGCGGCGGGCCATAGTTGTTGGCCAGATCGAAGTGAGTGATTCCCAGATCAAAGGCGCGCCACACCATTGCCCGCGAATTCTCCGCCGGATCGACACCGCCGAAGTTGTGCCAGAGCCCTAGAGAGATCGGAGGCAGCTTCAAGCCGCTGCGCCCGCAACCCGCATACGGCATCGTGTCATACCGCGTATCCAATGGACGATGTATGCTCATTCACTCTCTCCCCTTGCTGCTCGGATCGCGATCGCTCAAATAATAGCGTCTCTTTAGATCGGTAGAGCGAACCGGCCGGCCGATACATTCAATGCTTCGCTCATTCACGTCGCCGCGCGATCTGCTCTTCCAGTTTCCGCGTCTCTGCCATTAGCCGGTCGCTAAAACCAACGGGATACTTTGCAGCAGAATCCAGAGCGAGCAAGTTGTCAGGCAAGCGCTTGATCTCGTTCGCTGCTTCCGCGCGCGCTTGCTCCAAACGCCCGAAGCGAGCTTCGCTTTCGCCTCGCGTGGATGCGCCAGGCGCTCGGTCACCTGCTGCAGGCGACTCGGCGAGGCGGCCTTGCGTCATCACTGGAGCGAGAAGAGGTCGCCAGGAACCAACCGGTCCTTCCGGCTCGATGCGCGGCGGCTCTTCGTCGGCCAGCGCGATCAAGTCCTGAGCATACTTGCCGGCGCTGTCTGTGAATCTCCAAACCTGTTTGGCTCCTGGATAAGTCGCCTTATCGTGGCTCAACTTCATCCGCATGCTAATGCCGCCGCTCTGCTCGATTGCCGCAAGTTTGTAGACCCCCGACAACGCAGGAACATCATACGACGTCGCCAGCTCAGTTCCGACTCCAAACGAATCTATCTGCGCGCCGCGCGAGATCAGGTCTGCGATCTTGTATTCATTCAAGTCGCCGCTCGCAAATATCCTGGTCGCGGTCATTCCGGCTTCATCGAGTATCTGGCGGACTTGCTTGCTTAGCTCGAGCAGGTCGCCGCTGTCGAGCCGCACCGCAGGAATCGCCAAACCGAAGTCGCGAGCTAATCGCTTGACCGCCGCGATCGTGTCGTAGGTGTCTACCAACACAGTTGCCGTTGTCGGAAAGACTTTCAGGAAGGCTCGAAAGGCGTCGTCTTCGCGGTCGAATGACATGATGAACGAATGAGCGAGCGTGCCGAAGGTCGGTATGCCGAACAGGTGACCCGCTTCGACGTTCGAAGTGCCAACACATCCGCCGATGTACGCCGCGCGCGCCGCGAACAGCCCGGCTTCGGTTCCGTGAGCGCGTCGAGTGCCAAACTCGATCACGCTGCGTCCCTGCGCTGCTGTCACAACGCGCGCCGCCTTGCTGGCGATCATAGTCTGAAAGTTGATTGTCGAAAGCAAGAACGTCTCGACTATTTGCGCTTCGATTATGGGGGCGGTGACTCGTAGAAGCGGTTCCATCCCGAAGACCGCCGTGCCTTCGGGTATCGCCCACACGTCGCCGGTGAACCGAAAGCGCGCAAGATAGTCGAAGAACTCCGCGCTGACGTTCTCAAACGACTTGTGCGCTCGCAGATATTCGATTTGCTCAGCAGTGAAACCAAGCTCTGCGAGATACTCGAGAGCTTGTTCGAGTCCTGCGGCAATCAGGTATGAGCGAGGCTCGGGAAGCCTGCGGATGAACAACTCGAACACGGCCCACTGATTGACGCCGTTCTCAAAATAAGCGGCCGCCATCGCCAACTCGTAAAGGTCGGTTGTGAGTCCGTAGGCGCGCTGAATCATGGTTGTCGCGCTTCAGCTTAACCGCCGAGACGCCGCGACGCAAAGTTTACGCGAGCCTTTCTCTGCGCGATCTCTGCGTCTTGGCGTCTCTGCGGTTAGGAAACTTGGAACTCAACACCTCGGAAAACAACCGTGACTTCACCCTCGCTTGAGAGTTGCTTCACCGCCCGTTACAATCGCCAACCTGACGACAAGTGAATAGCCGATGAAGAAAGAGACCAAATCGGTGTACCCGCCGGCCGAGTCGCGAGTCAAAGTGCGTTATGCCGAGACGGACCAGATGGGCGTTGCTTACTATGCGAACTATTTCGTGTGGTTCGAAGTTGGCCGGAGCCAATACTGCAACGACCGCGGCTTCTCTTATCGCGACATGGAACGCGATAGCGGCTTGTTTCTGATCGTGGCAGAAGCCCACTGCCGCTACAAGAACCCGGCGAAGTATGAGGACGAGTTGATAATCAGGACGACCATCACCGAGCTCACCCGTCGAACCCTGCGATTCAACTATGCGATCGAGCGGGCAGACGGAGCGGCAGTCGCGACGGGCGAGACGCTTCACGTGCTGATCAACAAAGAGGGCCGGCCTTCGAGTCTGCCGGAGAAGTATCTCTCTCTGCTGCGACAGGAAAAGGCAGCAAGCTGAAGCTTGACTCTGAACTCAAGGAGGAGAAGTCAGTGCGGGTCAACGACCCTGAATCAATTGCCAGAATGCTCGAAGCCAGGATCATCGCGGTTGTAGGCTTGTCGTCGGATCCTTCGCGCGCGAGCCATAGCGTCTCGCGCTACATGCAATCAAACGGATATCGAATCATACCCATAAACCCGAACGAGACCAGCGTGCTTGGCGAGAAGGCTTATCCGCTGCTTGAAAACGTGCCCGAGAAGATCGATCTGGTGGACATCTATCGGCGAAGCGAAGAAGCCGGACGCCACGTCGATGAAGCTATTCGGATCGGCGCGCGCGGCGTATGGCTTCAAGAAGGGGTCGTGGACGAGGACGCGGCGCGGCGAGCGCTCGAAGCCGGGCTTGATGTGGCGATGGACCGCTGCATCCTGAAAGAGCACCTCAAGCTGAGATGAGGATTCTCAAAGCGGCCGGGGAAACTGGTCGGCGCTCAACCTTCTCCTTTACATACAACCCCGATTCTAGCCCAGAGTTGTTAGCCACCACGCCGTACCCCGTCGCGCAACTCAGGCGTTGGCACCTGAACCTGTACTCTGAGACCAGCGCACCTCACGCCCACCCGCTTAAACGGGACAATCTACTTCTGTTCGCATCCCGCCGGGCTCCCTAAGCCAGCAATGGAAGCCAGAATCTCAGATCATATGCGGAGTCTATCCGAACTGATCTCGGCCTAGCTTGCCTTCCCTACAGAAAAAGATTTTGCATTGATCCGCCTCTAGTTTCCGTCATGACTAGTTGGAGGCCATACGGCCTTTAGTAACGACCTCGACACAAGAGACGATGAATAATATAACCATACGTGCGGCCTTTAACCAACCAGGTTGCGGCCCTACACCACGCTTTTCCCGGCGCGATTGGATTCGAGTGTTTTGCACCTGTTTTCGAGCAGCAACACACTAATACCCAGTATCGGACCGCTTGCACGGTTGACAGGGTTGGCGGATGATACGAGCGGCCTAAAAGGTAGTCAATTCCACTCGGCAGCTTTCGCTCATCAATGGCGCGTGTATTAGTGAGGGCAGAGGCAGACTGGGTCTCACACGGCGCGCTGATCTAAAGACAGCCTCTCAAGGAGAGACGAAATGAATCGGTCAACAGTCCGCCTCGCGCCAGTCGCTCATGCTTTCTCGCGACAATTCAGCCCAACTCGCCTCTTGGTTCTAAGCCTGATCTTGTTCTTAATATCGGGCTTCATCGTCAGTCAGATAGAGCGGTCCGTTGCATCGTTTGTGTTTGCGAGTGCTGGAGCAGCCAGCGTGCAGACACTCGCGACGATGAGCGACACAGTGACTGTTCACGCGGCGGGACGAGGTAAGCCATACATAAATTTCAGCGACGGTCACGACGTGTTGACCGGCTATGGCGCGACTTCGAATGGCAGTGCTGCGCTGCAAAGCCCGGCAAAGCCGTTGGCGATGGCGTCAGCCGATTTCGACGAGGACGGCGTGCCGGATTTGGTTAGCGGATACTCCGTGAGCGGCGGCGGGATATTGATCTTGCACAGAGGCAATGTCGATTCGGTCTATCCGAACGCGCCCGAAGCGCAGCAGCGCAGATCGACCGGCGTGTTCACCGACGCACCGTTTCTTTCACCGGCACCAGTGTTTGATCTGCCCGTGGCGGCCGACTTTGTCGGGGCAGGAGACTTCGATGCGGATGGACACTGGGACGTGGTGATTGCGAACCGAGGAGAAAACGCGCTTCATTTCTTGGCTGGCGATGGCAAAGGCAATTTCAGCAGCGCACAGCGAACCGAGTTGCCAGGCCGCGTGACGGCGATGGCTGCGGGCGAAGTCAATCGAGCTGACGGATTGATCGATGTGGTGGTCGGAGTCGCCACCCCGAGTGGACCGACAGCGCTGGTGTTTGAATCACCCGACGGTGCGCTTCGAGGCAAGCCGGAATCGTTCGACCTTCCCGACGAAGCGACGGCAATAGCCATCGGGAATCTGGATGCAGAATACACGATGGACATCGCGATCGCTGCGGGGCATGAGCTTATGGTTATCAACGGGCGAGACCGCAAGCTCTCGCTCGATGAGAAGCAACACGCTGCGGTCCCGAAGGCGCGCACGGGCCGGCGGGCGGTTTCATTTGGCTTGAAGTCGTTGGCTATCGGGGATTTCAAAGGCGATCACAACGTTTCGCTGGCTGTGTTGACGGACCAGGGGAGCGTTCATTTGCTGAGCGCGGCTTCAACAAAAGCGAAGAAGAAGGGCATCAAGAAATGGAAGGATGAGGCTTGGGCTTCAGGCGCGTGGGCTCAAGCGACACAGATGGTGCGCACGCAGGTGTCGAGCGGATCGTCGGACGACCTCGTGATAGTTGATGGGCCGGGCCACAAACTGCACATAGTCGCCAGGGCTGCGGCTTCGCAACAACCGCAACCCCAGAGTTCTCAGTCCGTTTCCTTCGATGTAGAAGACGAGCCGATGGCAGCGATGCCGATGCGATTGAACTCAGACGCGTTGAGCGACCTGGTGGTTCTCCGCAAAGGGCAAGTAGGACCTACTGCGGTGACGAGTCAGTCGGCGATGACCTTCACTGTGAACACGACTGCGGACAACGTGGCAGGCTCGTTAAGGTTTGCGATAACTCAAGCGAATGCGCTTCCCGGCATGGACACGATCAACTTCTCAATCGGACCGGCCTCGCCGCTGCCTACGATCACCGAGGCGGTGACGATCGATGGGACAACTCAACCTAACTTCAGCGGCAATCCGATCATTGAGCTCAATGGCACGGCCGCCAGCGGCAAGGATGGCTTGCTGCTTGCCGCGACCGGCTGCACGGTGCAGGGTTTGGTGATAAATCGCTTCTCGACTGCTGGAATCGGAGTCATCGCGAATGGGAATATTGTCAGAGGCAATTTTATCGGCACGAATCTCGGGGGTACCGGCAGCCTTCCGAACCATATTGGCATTGGGCTCAACAATGCCGCAAATAACACAATCGGCGGCACAGCGGTCGGCGCGCGCAACGTCATCTCCGGCAACAACAACGCCGGCGTCTTGATCATCAACATAGTCGATTCTAATAACACGAATGGCGGAACGTCAGCAGGCGCGCGCAACGTCAAATCCGGCAATGGACAGAATGGCATATTCATCGAGAACACCTCGCCGGCCACAGGCTCGGCGAACATCGTGCAGGGCAACTTCATCGGCACCGATGTCACAGGCGCTGCGGCTCTGGGCAATGGGGGTGACGGGATCGGAATTGGCAACGTGCCGGGAAACCTCATCGGCGGCACTGCGGCAGGCGGGCGCAATGTGATTTCCGGCAACGCCGTACGGGGCATGACCATATCCGGCAACCTCACAACAAACAACACAGTACAGGGCAACCTCATAGGCACCGACGTAAGCGGCACGGCCGACTTAGGCAACGGCGCCGACGGCGTTGCCTTTGTTGCGGGCCCGCTCAACAACACTATCGGCGGCACGGCAGCAGGAGCAGGAAATATCATCGCTTTTAACGGGAATAACGGAGTGCAGATAGCGGCAGGCACGGGTAACGCCGTTCTGTCTAATTCGATATTCTCCAGCACTGCATTGGGCATTGAGCTTGGCTTCGACGGAGTGACTCCTAACGATGCCGGCGATGGAGACACCGGAGCTAATAATCTGCAAAACTTTCCTGTGATTACTTCGGCGAGCAGCGGGGGCGGCAACACGAATATTCAAGGCACGCTCAACAGCGCTCAAAACACAACCTTCAGGGTGGAATTCTTCTCAACCGCAACCTGCGATGCTTCGGGCCATGGCGAAGGGCAGACTTTCATAGGCTCGACGAACGCGATGACCGATGGCAGCGGCAATGTGAATATCAACGTGACGTTTCCTGTCTCGCTGTCCGGAGGAAGCGTGGTAACCGCTACGGCGACCGATCCGGGCGGCAACACCTCTGAGTTCTCGCAGTGCTCTATTGTGAGTTTATCGTGTTCAATCACCTGCCCGTCGAATCAGACTAAGACAACAGGCCCGACTGGGACGCAGTGCGGCGCCGCTGTGAACTATCCCGCTCCGACAACCGTCGGCGCTTGCGGCATCGTGGCTTGCACTCCGGCATCCGGATCATTCTTTAGCGTGGGCACGACGCCCGTTACGTGCACGGTTCAAGCCGGTCCAAGCTGTTCCTTCAGCGTCACGGTCGTCGATGATACGCCTCCGAAGGTCACGTGCCCGGCCAGCATCGTCGCGCCGCCAGCGCCCGGCCAAAACTCGGCCGTGGTTGATTACGTGCTGGCCACGGCAACGGACAATTGCCCGGGGACCACTGTGATTTGCTTGCCGCCTTCAGGAACAGTATTTACTCTCGGCGTCTCAACGGTCACGTGTAGCGGAAAGGACGCTTCAAACAACACAAGCGTCTGTACTTTCACGGTGACGATAACTAATACGCCACCGCCGCTGACTATCAGTTGCCCACCGAACGTGCTGGCGGCTGCAGCCCAGGGACAAAGTTCAGCGGTGGTGAGTTATCCTGCGCCGACGGTAACTCCCGCAAACGCTACCGTCACGTGCACACCGCCGTCCGGCTCGAGCTTCCCGGTTGGGACGACCACGGTCAACTGCACGGCGAAAGACGCGGCCAACAACACAAGCTCGTGCAGCTTCAGCGTCACGGTGAATCAGGAAAATCCCTCTGTTAACCCAAACACCATCGTTTTTTTGGATCACATCGGTTTCCCCAATCAGAACCCGCCGACCGGTACGTTCACGATCACAAATGTCTCCGCTGCTTCAATCGACCTCACGCTAACCTCAATCCGTCGAGTGGGGAGCGAAGGCGGAAGAATTACGAATCTGGACGACTCGGGATTCTTCACAGTGTTTGTGGTCAATCCCGGCGGCGCTGACGTGCGGTTCAATCCGGGCTCGACGATACCGCTCCCAACCGGCCAGCGAAGCTTCCGGGTGACGTTCAACCCATCGATCCCGGCAGTCGCCTCGGGAACGAGCAATCTATCTGCGAGCCAGGTGCTACCTGACGTGGTCACAACCAGCCTAAACTTCGTCGCGAGCGGCGGCGGCTCGCTGACCGTGACAGTGATCGGGCACGTAGTTACCGGCTTGCTTTTGATCGATCCGGCTAACCCAACCCACTCGCCTGTCGTGACGTTCACCAAATCGGGAGACCAGTTCAATCTGACTTACTCGGTGTTCGATTCGAACCTGAACGTGACCCGAGCTTCGCATCAGTTTCTGGACAGCGGCGGGCAACCCAGCGGTCAGCCCGTTGAGGTGAATCTTGCTCAGGCGCTTCAAGCGATCAATTTGGTTAAGGGTCAGAGCTTCACAGTAGACCAGCCATTCACCGGGGCGAGCAGTCACCCGGAAATCGCTGGAGTACGGGTGACGGTCTTCGACGGAGAGACTAGCGTGAGTGCTACCGCGACCGGCGGCGGGTCGCAGTCAGCAAGCGCGAGGATTGAAGAGGGCGGCGAAAGGATCACGATGCGATTGAGCGCGGTCAGACTCAGGCGGCGAACCGCTCAACCCTGAACGGCAATCTGCGAAGAGCCATGTTTTTGTGTGATCAAGATAGCTCAACGGGCCCCGGAGGCGTTTGGTTCCAGAACGACGTCTTTGCGGGATCCGATGCTTCTTTGCGAGGACCGCTTGCGCAGATGACAAGGTTGGCGGATGATACGGGCGGCCTAAAGGGAAGTCAATTCCACTCGGCACTCTTCGCTCATCAACGGCGCGTGTATTAGTGAGGTCAGAAGCAGACTGGGTCTCACACGGCGCGCTGATGCAAGGACAGCCTCTCAAGGAGAGACGGAATGAATCGGTCGACAGCCCGCCTCGCGCCAGTTGCGGATGTTTTCTCGCGACTATTCCGCCCAACTCGCCTCTTGGTTCTGAGCCTGATCTTGTTGTTAGTATCGGGCTTTATCGTCAGTCAGATTAAGCGGCCCGTTGCATCGTCTGTGTTCGCGAGCGCTGGAGCACGCAGCGTGCAGACACTCGCGACGATGAGCGACACCGTGACCGTGCACGCCGCGGGACGAGGTAAGCCTTACATAAATTTCAGCGACGGCCGCGACGTGTTGACCAGCTACGGCGCGACTTCGAATGGGGACGCCGCTCTGCAAATCCCTGCATCGCCGTTATCGATGGCGTCAGCCGACTTCGATGAGGACGGCGTGCCGGATTTAGTCAGCGGATACTCTGTAAGCGGCGGTGGAATACTGATCTTGCACAGAGGCAATGTCGATTCGGTCTATCCGAACGCGCCCGAAGCTCAACAGCGCAGAGCGACCGGCGTATTCACCGACGCACCGTTCCTTTCCCCGGCACGAGTGTTTGATCTCCCCGAAGCGGCCGATTTTGTCGGCGCGGGAGACTTCGATGCCGACGGACACTTGGACGTGGTGATTGCGACTCGAGGAGAAAACGCGCTTTATTTCCTGGCTGGCGATGGCAAAGGTAATTTCGGCGGTGCACGGCGAATCGAGTTGCCAGGGCGGGTGACAACGATGGCTGCGGGCGAAGTCAATCGAGCTGACGGATTGATCGATCTTGTGGTCGGAGTCGCCACCGCGAGTGGACCGAGAGCGCTGGTGTTTGAATCACCGGGGGGCGCGCTTCGAG
>Ga0193725_1000646_pt1 | contig 9994 bp, 8 predicted proteins | sample H2a2metaG_FD_143058 | JGI IMG/M metagenome (GOLD analysis project Ga0193725, IMG submission 143058) | Soil microbial communities from a riparian zone of the East river system, Colorado, United States - H2a2 | ecosystem: Environmental > Terrestrial > Soil > Riparian zone | place: USA: East River...
GCACGATAGCCCGAGCGGATCTTGTCACGAAAGAACTTTTCGGATTTTTGCGCCAATGCCTCGGCCGAGGGAAAAGATCTGCGACCATCAGATGATTGCCGGCCCACTTCGTTTACCAGTCCGCTCACCATTTTTTCCGTCAGCGCCCAGGAACAGTTTGTAGTGCAGATCATTTTCACCAGGTCTTCGAAAACGGTGGGCGAGCGTAACAAGCGTCCCGCGCCTTCGCGGGCGATCCAGTCAAACTCCGCAGTCGCCGCCACGGTTTGGTAAAACTCCAACAGATCGTCATCCAGACGGAACATATGGCGCAAATCGCGCTCAATTTCCTGAACTGCCTTTTTGCCCAATCGCCGCGAAGTACTGGCTCTGATCCCTGCACGTGTCGACGAAATTGTTACGGTTACCGGCTCAGTCTGACCACGATCGAGCACGCGAACCAGGGTCCAACTATCTTTGTCCAATTCGAAAGGTAATAGCGCGCACCATCCGTGACTCAGGACTGTGCGCCGAAAGTTGAAATCGCCGGGTGTTTTGATTGTCAGATCCATACGAGACAAACACCTTTCTATCTTACTCGCAGGACAGGGTCAATCAGGGGCTCTTTCAGTGTTAGTGTTTTGAATTGATCTCTTTGAGCCATCTCTACGTTCTCTGCGGGCTCCACGGTGACGTATCCGAGCGTTTATTCATTGCAGCGACGGAGGTCGCAGAGACCGCGCCGAGAAAGCTAAAGATGGGACACTGGCCTCTCGTTAGGAGCTAATCGCTCAACCGACATTTTCGTGCTTTTGCTTCCTGACTTGGGCCCGGTCGTTGTGCTTTCAGAGCCATCCAGCGCTTTTGATTTGGCAAAGCAATAGAAATGCACGAAAGGCGCTACGGGGGCCTGTATGTATCACGTGCGGTCAACATGATACTTGACCAATTTGGCCCACGGAGCTAGACTCTGGTCACTACTAAGATGAATGGAAGGCTGTACTTGCTGGCTCCTAAATCACTTGGTTCTCAGCGGGAGAAGGGTCAACAACGAGACTCTCTACAGCTAAGGTCGCTTAAGCACCGTTTCCAAAAATAGCTGCCGGAGCTTTCCGGCGCGCGCTCCGTCGCCCTGCAGGGGAAACCCTTCGGGTCGTGTTTGATCCGATTACATCAAGTTTACTCTGACCCTTTGGGCTCGGCCGTCGGAGGCCACAGCAGCGAGGCGCCAACTGAGGCTAACAACACCCCGGCTACGATCCCCAGCGCAATTACAATTGGGATGTCGTGAACCCGATGAACGTAAGAGGCGAGCGTGTCGTATCCCAGGGCATGAAGTCCGGCCGCGGCCGCCTTGGTCAGCAACGGCAAAAGCATCTTGACACCGATGAATCCCAACACAATCCCGAGGCCGATCTTGAGGTAGTGAAATTTCTCGACGACCCCGGCCAGTAGAAAATAAAAGGTGCGCAACCCGAGAATGGCGAATACATTTGAGGTGTAAACAATGAACCGATCGGTCGTGACACCGAAGATTGCGGGAATCGAGTCGACAGCGAAAACGAGATCCGTGACTTCGACCACGATCAGCACCAGCAAAAGCAAAGTGCCTACGCGCTTGCCGTTGACCACGGTGAAGAATTTTCGCCGCTCGTAATGTCGCGTAATGGGAACGTAGCGCGTAACAAAGCGAACGACGATGTTGTCCTCCGGCTCAAGCTCTGTTTCCCCGCCCCGCAACATCTGAGCGCCGGTGTAAACCAGAAAGGCGCCGAAAATGTAAATAATCCAATGAAAACGATCGATTAGCTCGGTGCCGACCAGGATCATCACCACCCGCATGACCAGCGCGCCCAGTACTCCCCAATAAAGGACCCGGTGCTGATATTTCGGCGGGACCTTGAAATAAGAAAAGATCAGTAGAAAGACAAAGAGGTTATCGACCGAAAGCGAAAGCTCGATAACATAGCCGGTAAGAAACTCCAGGGCTTTCTGGTTGCGCTGGTCGCCGAACAATTCCCATCCCAGCGGGCCAAACAGCAATCCGGCAAAGAGCAGCGCCAGCGTAACCCACACTGCGCTCCAGATGGCCGCATTCCGGTAACTGATCTCGTGAGGCTTGCGATTAAAGAGGCCCAGATCGATCGCCAGCATCATCAGAATGAAAATACAGAAACCGACCCAGGCGACTGTCGAAGTTGTGAGCGAGTGCATCTAAGCCAGATAAAATATCATTCGTGCTACAAGCCACGCAAAAACAAAGTGCTTAACTCTATCGCCACAGCCTTGCACCAGAGTAGTGCGTCAGTTTTGGAAATGACGTGGGCGTCACACCCGTTACCACGCCTAAGATGCGCATCCTACGGTCAGCCGACCCACTAAAGGCGCCCGCAAGTTGCAGCCAGCCGTGCGCTCATCTAGAATCGGTAGTTTCCGAATTAGCTAGAAAAGGTTTCTATACATGCTTAAACAACTCAGCCGGTTTGAACGCACGAGCAAAGTCCTGATTTTGGGATTTGTGGCGCTGATGGCCGTCAGCCTTGTTCTCTTCTTCAGACCAAACAGCGGATCGTCGGCCCTCGAACCGACCAAAAGCACCGAAGTGCTCGCGACCGTGGGAGGTGAAGACATCACGGTCGGCGAATTCGCCACGCAGAAACAGAATATTCAACAGCAGTTCAGTCGATTCGGCGGTCAGATTAGCCTCACCCAGATGGGCTATACCGATCAACGGATTCTCGACGGTTTGATTCTGAAGAAGGTGACGGTACAGGAGGCCCTGCGGCTGGGGCTGGGCGCGTCCGACGCCGAAGTCAATGAGCGAATCAGGCGAACGTTCAGTGACGTGTCGGGCAAGTTGACGCTGGTGGACGCTTCCGGGAAGTTGGACATGAGCAAGTATCAGGAGCGAGTCGGCGACGTGGCCGCTTTTGAACGCGGCGTAGCGGAAGACATTGCGCGGGAAAAGCTCGAAGCATTTGTCGCGGCCAGCGTGCGCATCTCGGAAGACGACGTGCAGCTGGAGTACAAGCGCAAGAATACAAGTTTCGATCTGACTTACGTGGTGGTTTCAGCCGACAAGCTGGCCGAGAAGATTCAACCCACTGATGATGAGTTGAAAGCGTACTACGACAAACACAAGACCGACTACAACATCCTGGTTCCGCAGAAAAAGATTAAGTACGTTTTCATTGATCAGGACAAGTCAGGCCAGAAACTGCAAATATCCGACAAAGAACTGAAGGACGAGTACGATGGTTTGAAGCCTGAATACAAGCAAGCCGGAGTTAAGGTCCAGCAAATAGTTTTGCGAGTCGCGCGCGCGGATCTCGATGCCACGGTAAAAGCCAAGGCCGACGATCTGGTTGCCAAAGCACGAGGCGCATCAGAAACGTCAACCGAAGAAGCTTTCGCTGAATTGGCCAAGGGTAATTCTGAAGATCCCGCTACCGCCAAGAATGGTGGCCAGGTGAATGGAGTGGTCAAGAAGAATCCCAACAAGACGGACGACCCTTATCAGAAAGTGCTCGACCTGCAGCCCGGAGAAGTAACCGACCCCATCAAGTACAAGAACGCATATTTCATCCTGCGCCGGGGCGAATCGGTGCCCAAAACTTTCGAAGTCGCCAAGGTGGAGTTGCTGGTTTCCCTACGTAATCGTCGGGGCTATGCGGTGGCGCAGAAGCTGGCCCAGCGCGCTCAGGATCGCTTAAAAGAAACGAAAGATCCGGCGAAGGTTGCGCAGGAGTTCGCCGCCGAAGCAAACATGGCGCCCGCCGACATGGTGCGCGAAACACCGTTCGTGAAACCGGGAGACGACGTGCCAAACATCGGCAGCTCGCAGCAATTCGAAGAAGCGATCGCGCCTTTGGAAAACCCCAACGATGTCGGCGAACGCACCGGAATCAAGAATGGTTTTGCGATTCCCATGCTGGTCGAGAAGAAAGGCCCGCGCATCCCTGAGTTCGACGAGGTGAAAGACAAGGTCGCGACAGCGGTCAAACAGGAAAAGGCAAAGTCACAGTTGGAAGACAAGGCCAAAGAGCTGATAGCCAACGCGAAGACGCCCGGGGATCTGAAGGCGGGCGCGGCAAAACTGGGTTTGGAAGCAAAGGCCGAAGCGAGCTACAAATTGGCAACGCCGCTTGGCGATTCTGGGTCAAGCGTGCTGCTGGACGATCCTCTCTACGCCGCAAAGGCCGGCGAAGTGCTCCAGACTCCGGTCTTTCTAAATCAGAATTACATTGTTTTGGGCATCAACACGCGCACCGAGGCCGACCTGGCAGAATTCGCCAAACAGCGCGAATCGTTAATGCAAAGCGCGCTCACGGAGCGGAAGAACCAGGTTTTTGAAGATTATCTGACCGCGGTGCGGCGCAGCATGGAGCAAAACGGCAAGATAAAGGTTCACAAGGACGTGCTGGCTGCAATGCAGGAAGAAGAAGCGCCCGAGGCCTTGCCTCGGCAGCGTCCGCGCTTGCCGGTTACGAAGTGAACATTAGCAACGCCAAGTGAAGCTTCGGCGACCGAGCCGCCCAGCCGAAAGAAAGTAAGGCGGTCCACGAACTCCCACTAAATGATTTCGCATTTTTGTGGTTTGGTGGATCGTTTTGGCTGCTGAAACTTCAAAACACGCGATGTCTTAACTCGAACTGGAAAAGTCGCGTATGTCCCGAAACGGCGTTTCAGCATCGTCGAAGTCCGGACGATAGTAAAACGCGGCGCCATCATACTCCTGCATCCATCCTTCTTCCATGCCAAACTCAGCCAGCGCCGTAACCGCTCGCAGCCACTCTGTTTCTCTAATCCGACGCGAAAGCAAAACGTAACGCTGATTGGTTCCCGCCACGTTCGTGGGATAGTACTGGGCCATCAGCGAGACCGCGACGCGCGAACTTAGTTCGTCATGAATCCAGCGCAGTGATTCGCGCACGCCGCCCACATCGTTCGGCAATACCAGCAGTCGAATCACCAGACCTCGCCGCAGTAAACCATCTTCGTCGTAGACCAGATCATCACCCATTTGCCGGTACATTTCGGCGAGCGCCGCGCGCGAACATTCACGATAACCGCGGACCTTGGAATACAAGTATCCGGCCTCATCTTCGGCGTATTTCAAATCGGGGAGATAAACGTCGACGATGCCTTCGAGAAGCCTTAACACTTCGACTGAATCGTACGCGTTGGTGTTGTAAACAATCGGCAGGCGCAGGCCTTTTTCAGCCGCGATCAGGATCGCGCGGGCCATCTGGGGAGCGAAGTGGGTAGGCGATACGAAATTGATATTGTGACATCCGCGGTCCTGCAGCTCGAGCATCATCTCGGCCAGACGCTCGTGCGTTACTTCGTTCTTGATTTGCTCTTTGTGGGTTTGCGAAATCTGATAGTTCTGACAATAGACGCAGCGCAGATTGCAGTTTCCGAAAAAGATGTTGCCGGCGCCGCGCGTTCCTACCAGCGGCGGCTCTTCTCCAAAGTGCGGTGTATACGAAGAGACGATTGGCAGCCGGCCTGAGTAACACGCGGCAAACTCGTCCTTCAATCTATTATTGAGGCAGTCGCGCGGACAGACCGTGCAGCGCGCAAGCAGGGATTCGAGGGCTTCGACGCGACGATGCAGCTCGCCGGTTTGCAGCAGCCGCAGATATGAGGCCTCAGTCTTCATTAACTCACCAATCACGATCAATCGCGTTTCTTTCTAAAATGAACGTAATGCGTCTTGTGCTGCTCAACCAATTCTTTTGGCATCACCCGTTTGGTGATGCGCCAGATGAAATCCATCTCAGAGTGCGTGGTGCTTAACGCCAGACGCGCTTCAAATACCGCCAGCATGCTGCCATAGAACAGAAAGCAGGCGCCGATCAAACCCATCGCCACCGGCACCCAGGCGGCGCGGCCGCGGAAAAATGCAACCACGCCAATGGAAACGCTGGTGGCCACGAAAACACCGACCGCCAAATAGAATGATGTCATCGCCCGTTGTAATAGACGCGATCGGCTAGTCAACTTGTCGAGCTGATCGTAGAGCATCGCACGTTCTTCCTCGAAGAACTCCGGTTTTTCCTCGGAGCTTGAAAGCTGGCGCAAACGGTCCGAAAGCGAACGCACACGATCGACGACGCGGCCCAGTCGCGTGGAAGTCGAAAGGATCATAGTCCCGCTGGCTGAAATCAACACTGCGGGTGTGATCATCGCGGTCAGAACCCCGAGCGCTGATGAAAGGCCGTCCATAGAATGAGAATTTAGCGGCTTGGCCGGTTGAGAGCAACCAGCGGGTCAGTTTGTGATCCGAGTGGACCGGTCAATCGCTATGATATGCTCGCGCGCGATCGCCGGAAATCTGCCATGCCCGATAATGACTATCATTTCATCGACCGCTGGCGCGTCGAAGGCAACATCAAGGAAGTGGCCGACATTGTCGAAGACGCACTGTCGTTGCCGGTCTGGTGGCCCAGCGTTTATTTCGAGGTGAAGGAGTTAGAGCCGGGCGGCGAACATGGTATTGGCAAGCTGATCAGTCTGCGCGCGGGCGGTTGGCTGCCATACACGCTGCGCATCAACTTTCGCACCACGGAGGTGCGTTATCCAAATGGCTTTTCGATGGACGCTACGGGCGATCTGGAAGGAAAAGGCATCTGGACCTTTGAACAGGAGGGTGAACAGGACGAGCGGTCCGTTAGCGTTACCTACGATTGGACGATTCGCGCCAACAAGACAATCATTGATAAGCTCTCGTTTCTGCTGAAACCGATCTTTCGATCGAACCACAACTGGACCATGAAACGCGGTGAAGAGAGTTTGAAGCTGGAGCTTTTGCGCCGGCGCGCGCAGACAAGTGAAGAGCTGGCGAGGATTCCGAGGCCACCGGGGCCCTCCCTGGCGTATTTCATCTTTCGCCTGACACGGTGAACTGTTAGGGGATCTAACGAATGCTCGAACTCTACTTTCTCATCTATCGCATACCAAAGATGATGACGCGACTCGCCCGAGAGCGAAATCGGAGCGCGATTGCGTGGAGTCTTATGGGTGTCGGTGCATGGATCACCGCAGAGCTCGTAGTTGGGTTCACCGCCGGTTTGATCTATGCCGTCGGAGTCGAATTTTGGGGATGGCCCAGCCAATCTACCGGTTTCAACTTCCTCGTTTATCTTATCGCGCTCGCTGGGGCCTTAGGGAGCGTCACTATTGTCTCGCGCATACTGACGCGGAAGCCCAGGGAAGAATCGTTCCTTCCACCGCCACCACCACCTCAGGAGTTCCCGGACTCGAAGGCCAATCATGATGGCTAACAATACCAACGATTCGTTGATAGCCTGGCTGCCGGATCTGATCTTCACGGCCGGGCGATTCGAAACCGGGTTAGCGCTGGTGTGCGATCCATCAGGCATCATCGCCAGGCTTGCGCGCGTCGATGAATTGAAAGACGAAAAAAGAATTCGCCTGTCAAACCGGGCGATCCTACCGGGAATGGTCAATGCGCACTCGCATGCTTTTCAGCGAGTGCTGAGAGGAAGAACTGAGCATCGCACGAGCAATCAGCAGGACAGCTTCTGGACCTGGCGCGAGATGATGTATTCAGCCGCGACGCGTCTGACGCCGGAAGACATCTACGACGCCTCCCGCCTGGCCTTTCTCGAAATGGTTCTCAACGGCATTACCGCCGTCGGCGAGTTTCATTATCTTCACCACGCGCCCGACGGCACGCCTTATGACGATTCGAATCTGTTAGCTAAAGAAGTCGTGCGCGCAGCGGGCGACGTCGGCCTGCGCATAGCACTCTTGCGAGTGGCCTACGCAAGATCCGGTTTTCAGAGTGAACCGAATCCGCGGCAGTCTCGCTTTATTGAGAAGGATCCCGCAATCTATCTGCGAAATCTGGAGAGTCTGATCAGCGACCTGGGTCGGACTACTGCTCCGTTATCGACCGCCTGGGTCGGAGTGGCGCCGCACAGCATACGCGCCGTGCCGCTCGATCATCTTTGCGAAGTGATTACTTATGCGAAACAACATGATCTGAAAGTTCACATGCACGTCGCCGAACAACCGGCGGAGGTCTCAGCCTGCGTCGAAGAATATGGCCGCACGCCGATCTCTTTGTTGGAAACCGAAGGACTCTTGAGCGAGCGCTTCACCGCGGTGCACGCGATCCATGTGACCCCGAAAGCAATCCCGTCCTTTGCAAAGACGGGCGCGATGGTTTGCGCCTGTCCAACTACTGAGCGCAACCTGGGTGACGGCGTAGTTCCCGCGGACGAGTATTTCAAGCACCACGTGCCAATCTGTCTCGGCACCGACAGTCACGCGCAGATCGACTTGTTGGAGGACGCACGCGAGCTTGAGTACCATTTGCGCTTACAGAAACTGGAGCGGGTCGTGCTCGACAATCAGTTCCAGGTTTCAAGTTCCAAGTCTCAAGTTGGAGAGCCCGGCCGGCTGGCAGGTCGGCTATTTGATTGCGCGACTACTAGCGGCGCGCGCAGCATTGGCTCACCTTGCGGCATTCTTGAACCGGGAAAGGCGGCCGACTTTTTCACCATCGATCTCGACGATCCTTCGATCGCCGGCGCCTCGACAGACGATCTGCTTTCCAGCATTGTCTTTTCCTTGTCGCGCGCGGCCGTGCGGGAGGTCGTTGTTGGCGGCAAGCCGATTGTTTCGGAGGGTCAGCATCTGATCCAGGAAGAAGTGGTCGAGAGATTCGACAACCTACAGAAGAAGTTGTGGGGTTGAAAAGTCTGTGGAGTGCGCCGGCAGAGCGAAGCGGCGACGTCGCTTTCGATTTCTCTTTGAGTTAAGCACCAAAGCGGGTCTCTCGATGAATCGGGATTGCCGCGCACGCCAAATTAGAAATCAACGATGACCGTACAGGAAACTTTAAGCGATCTCGTCGCAATTGATTCAGTCTCCTCGCGCTCCAATGCCGAGATCGTTTCCTATCTCGCCGCGCGCTGCGCAGCCCGGGGCTTGACCGTAAAACGCTTCCCATACATTGATGAGAGCGGCGTCGAGAAGATCAACCTGGTGGCACAGACTTCAGTCAGTGATTCAAACGCTGCTGTAGAACTCGCCCTGGTCGGACACACCGACACCGTACCATATGATTCGGCATGGACTGATGCCCTGCGGCTGACTGAAAGAGACGGCAAACTCTTCGGCCGTGGCGCGTGTGATACGAAAGCATTCATCTCTGCCGCGCTCACCGCAATTGAAAATATCGATTTTGCAAAACTAAAGAAACCTTTGGCGCTGACCTTCACCGCAGATGAAGAGATCGGCTGTCTCGGCGCCAAGCGATTGGCTGAAGGTCGGCCGTTCACCGCGCGTTATGCAATCGTGGGCGAACCCACTTCGCTGCAACCAGTGCGCGCCGGGAAAGGCTACTGCCTGGCAAAAATTACTGTGCGCGGGCGCGAAGCGCACAGCGCCTATCCACAAATCGGAGTGTCGGCAATCTTTCGCGCGGCGCGTTTGATTGAACGCATCGAACAGATCGCGGAACACTTACAGAGTGATCAACGCGCGGCTTTTGATCCCCCATACACCACGCTGAATGTTGGTTTGATCGAAGGCGGCACCGCAAAGAACATCATCGCGGGAGAATGTCACTTCACACTCGAATGGCGCACCATCCCCGGACAGAAATCAGATTACGTTCTCACCCTGGTCAAACAAGCTGTAGAAGGATTGCAAAAGCAGGACGCCGACTTCGTTTGCGAGATCGAAGCGTCCCGCGCGGATGATAGCTTCGAGACGCCCGCCGATTCTGAGTTAGTTCAGTTCCTGGAAGAAACGTGCGGCCGCCCATCGGGCACGGTCGCGTTCGGCACCGAAGCGCCGAGTATGATCGAGCTTGGCGCCGAACCAATTGTGTTTGGCCCCGGCGACATCCGCGTGGCCCATCGCACCGGCGAATTCGTTCCCACCGACCAACTAAATGAGTGTGTCAATATTCTTCAGCGGGCCATCGAGCGTTTCTGCATGTGAAATGAAGTCATCTATGAAGCGATGTTCGATG
>Ga0193725_1000647_pt1 | contig 9991 bp, 5 predicted proteins | sample H2a2metaG_FD_143058 | JGI IMG/M metagenome (GOLD analysis project Ga0193725, IMG submission 143058) | Soil microbial communities from a riparian zone of the East river system, Colorado, United States - H2a2 | ecosystem: Environmental > Terrestrial > Soil > Riparian zone | place: USA: East River...
CGATCGAAAGACTTCGGTGCTGAACAAATTCAACCAGAGCTGGGATGTGAAAAACCTGTTCGTAATCGACGGGGCGGCTTTCGTGACCAGCGCGAATCAGAATCCGACGCTGACGATACTCGCATTGACTATGCGGGCATGCGATTACATCGCCGATCGGCACAAGGCGGGCGACCTCTAGGAATTGCGTATTGCGAATTTCGGATTGCGGATTGAGGAGTGTCGATGTTCGGGACTTTTCAAAAACGGCAGAAAGCTAAGGCTGGAGCGAATGCTCCGAAGCTGCATTCGATCGCCGCGAAGATGCGCGAGCGAAGCTTCGAAGGCAGCTTCGATATTGCCGGCATCAACTACAGCTTCACCTACTCTCCTGCGAGGGCCGCTGTGGCCGGCCGGAAGCTCGAGCTCTCCGGAGTCTTCACGGTGATTGACGGCCGTCCTAACGCCCGAGTCCCTCCGCACAGTCTCAACAACGTGCGGGCCGTTTTGATTAGCGCCCAGGGAGGAATAGGCGCGGCGCCGACGCGCACAAATCTGCCGGTCGACATCTCGACTGCAAGGCCCGATTTGCCCATAGTAGAAAGCACCGGCGCGCTTTCGTTTTGCGGCGCGCTCTACTTCAAGCTTTCCTCGCTTGACAGTCGCTCGCTCGGAGTGCCGGCGGATATGAGTCTCTTGCAACTAAATGTTCGGCTCGCGCCGACCGACGACACCGAGCGCAACCTTCAAGGGGTGTACAGCTCGCTCGTAGACGCGCTCTACGGCAAAGACGCCGACGGCCGCGCGGCCGCCGCTCATGTGAGCGCGTTGAACAAGCTTCTGTCTGCCGGCTGAGACCCGGCAAAGTCGGTTGTAACTCTTCCCATTAAATGCGGCCGGCGCACCCGCACATTTGATATGAAACTTCGTTGGCTTTTCTTTGTGGCCGGACTAACTCTGGCCGTCGATGGTTCGCCATCGGCTCCGCCGGGCTTGTTCCGCCCCTAGACGCCGTCCAAAAATTTATGCGGCTATGGAAAAAAATTTGAATGATTCCCATACGCAAAAGCGTCTATGAATCATGCGGTGATGTTTCTGAAGTTCAAGTTCAGGCCACGTGCTATTTGGCTTTGGAGCCGGTCGGATGGGACGGGCCTTTGATCATCACACCGACCTTGCGACGGAGGTCCATTGGATCAAAGAAAAGCTTGGCTCCACCGCCTCACCAATACTATTTCGAGAGTCTTCAAGCGGCTCTGGATGAGCCGCAAACTAGAGTGTGAGATCGGGATAGGGAACATTCTTTATTCCCAAGCCTCTGGCTAGCTCCAGACTGTCAAACCCAAGTCCTGTTTTCAATGCTCAAGCCGTAGGCACAAAGAAAGGAGATACAGAAAGTCATGAGTAAGAAAAAGACGAAAGCACCGGTCACTAAGGCGAAGACAAAGAAAAAAGCAGCATCAGTCGTTCCCAAGCTTATCTATGCGCAGGCATCGCCCCGATCGGTCGGGGGCGTTTCGATGTTTGAGGCGCAGAATCAAATCAACGCCGCTACGGTTGCGAACTTCGCCTCCGAAGGTGACGTGATTAACCGGGCCGTCAATCGCCTGAGGGAATCCGGATTCGAGATTCTGCAGGTATCGCCGCAGACGATTAACATTGCCGGCTCGGCTGCTACCTACGAGCGGGCATTTAACACGAAGATTTATGCGGAAGAACGACCCGTGATCAAAGACCTCGGAAGGAACGACACCGCGACTTTTCTGGATTGTGCGGATACCGATATGTCCGGTCTGATCTCGACGTCCGGCTCGAACATGTCAGACCTGATCGAAGGGGTGGCGATCGAGGAACCGCGATACTACATGGCGGCATCCATGTTCGCCCCGCTGAGATCATACTGGCACCTTCGGATCCCGGGGGATGTTTCGCTGGGCGACAATGCAGACAAAGCTCACCGCACAGGAATCACAGGCAAGGGCATCAGGGTGGCGATGGCGGACTCGGGCCATTTCCTGCACCCGTATTTCACTGGTCGAGGCTACCGAGTCTCACCGGTGGTGCTGGCTCCCGGAGCGGTGAATCCCCTGGCTGACGAGGTCGGACACGGCACCGGAGAGTCGGCGAATATCTTCGCCGTTGCGCCGGATGTTCAGCTTCTTCCGGTCAAGATGAACTTTGCGAACACAATTGCCGCCTTCAACACGACGGTGGGCCTGGGACCGCACATTATCACGTGTAGTTGGGGAAGCAGCAACCCGTTCCCTCCGCTGAGCGCAGCCGATTCGGCGTTGGCGGCGGCGGTTGCTGCGGCTGTGGCTGCGGGAATCACGGTGATCTTCTCGGCGGGCAACGGGCATGCGGGATTTCCGGGACAGCATCCCGACGTCATCTCTGCCGGCGGGGTGTTCATGGACAAGGATGAGTCGCTGCGCGCCTCGAATTACGCCAGCGGCTTCTTGAGTAACATTTATCCGGGTCGCCGCGTGCCCGACGTCTGTGGGTTGGTAGGCATGAAGCCGAAGGCGATCTACATCATGCTGCCCGTGCAGCCGAGTGACGACATCGACTCTACACCGTGGAACGCGCCGCCCCCGGCCAATGGGCTCCAGGGCGGTACGCACCCGCAAGGCGATGAGACCACGAACAACGACGGGTGGGGTTGCTTTAGTGGAACTTCGGCGGCTGCGCCACAGTTGGCCGGCGCGGCGGCTCTGGTTAAGCAGGCCTGCCCAACCCTGACGCCGGTCCAGATAAAGCAGATTCTAATGAGCACGGCGCGAGACGTCACGGTGGGCAACTGCAACTCCGTGCCGGGCACCGGGCTTCCAGCGGGTACTGGTCACCCCGCAGGACCTGGCCCGGATCTCGCTACCGGAAACGGACTGGTGGATGCAAACAAAGCGGTGCTGTTGGCGAAGATCAAGTGCCTGGGGCCGATTACGATCACTCCGATCACCCCGATCACCGGGATCACTCCGATCACCCCGATTACGACCATCACTCCGATCACTCCGATAACGACCATCACTCCGATCACTCCGATAACGACCATCACTCCGATCACTCCGATCACGACCATCACTCCCGTCACTCCGATTACGGGAATCACTCCGATTACAGCGATCACTCCGATCACTCCGATCACTCTGATCACGCCGCCGCGGCCGGGGCCGGGTCCCGAACCTGGTCCGATTCGGCCGGCATCCGGAGCGGAAGCCGCGCCGCAATCTGTCGCACGACTCTCGGAAGAGGACGTGATGGCACTGGAGAACATGATAAATGAAGGAGACATCGACCTGGGCAGCTAGGGCAAGAAGTGGAGCAATTCCCGCTTTGGGAGATTGCTGCCGGTCACCTTCCGAGGATCCTGCATGAAGAAAGTCCTTCTAGTCTGCATGCCGTATGGGGCGCTGGAGCGACCGGCATTGGGCTTGAGTCTTCTCAAGCCCGCGCTGGGCGATGCCGGCATCCCATGCGACGTGCGCTACTTGAATTTCAGCTTCGCCGATCTGTTGGGAGTGGAACGGTATCGGTGGATTTCCGCCGAACTGCCCTATACCGCGTTTGCCGGCGATTGGACGTTCACCCACCTGCTCTATGGAAAGCGTCCGGCGGCGGAGACGATCTACCTGGACGAGATCTTGCGTGGGACCTGGTGTCGCAGCGAAGCGGACATCGAGGGCGTGCTGGATGTCCGCTCGCTCGCCTCCCATTTTCTGGAGCATTCGTTGGCGGCGGTGCCGTGGCGCGAGTATGCGGTCGTAGGGTTCACTTCGACGTTCGAGCAGAACATCGCGTCGCTTGCCATGGCGCGACAGGTAAAACATCTCTCACCCGAAACGGCGATCGTTTTTGGAGGTGCGAATTGGGAAGGAGGGATGGGATTGGAGTTGCACCGGCGCTTCCGCTTCGTGGACTACGTCTGCTCGGGCGAATCCGAAAGGAGCTTTCCCAGGCTGGTCGAGCAGATCTTTCGAGGCGACTCGGTGAGCGACATACTGGGGATCGTTTATCGCGCGGAGGGTCAATCGGTTTCAACCGGACCTCCGGAGATGATTCGCGAGATGGACCAATTGCCGGTGCCGGACTTCAGCGATTATTTTCGTGACCTTGGGCGGAGTGGGTCGGGGAGCGGGGTTATTCCTACGCTTCTGTTTGAAACCTCGCGGGGATGCTGGTGGGGCGCAAAACATCACTGCACTTTCTGCGGGTTAAATGGACAGTCGATGGCTTTCCGGAGCAAGAGCGCGCCCCGCGCCCTGGCGGAGCTGGAATATCTGCTGGACACGTGGGGTGTGGAACTTGTGGAAGCGGTCGACAATATTTTGGATATGAAGTATTTCCGCGACTTGCTGCCGGCGCTCGCGGCTGCAAATCGATCCGCCCAGATTTTTTACGAAGTGAAGGCCAATCTCACGCGAAAACATATCGAGTTGCTGCGCGACGCCGGAGTAAACCGCATCCAGCCCGGCATCGAGAGCATGAGCGATCATGTGTTGAAGCTTATGCGCAAGGGAACCACCGCGCTGCAGAACATCCAGTTGTTGAAGTGGTGCAAGGAATATAACATTATTGCGGACTGGAATCTGCTCTACGGTTTTCCGGGAGAGACGCGCGACGACTACCGGGACATGATGAAATTGTTGCCGGCCATCAGGTTTCTGGGAGTGCCGGTAGCGTGGGGACCCGTTCGGATGGATCGTTTCAGCCCCTACTTTGATTCGCCCGGCGAGTTCGCTATGCGGAACTTGCGATCCATGGCGCCATATCGGCACTTGTATCCGTTCCGCGAGGAGAGTCTGTCGCGTATCGCCTACTACTTCGATTACGACTACGACCCCGTTATCGATCCAACAGGGTATGCCGAGGAGGTAGTGAAGTATCTCGAGGAGTGGAAGCGCAATCCGGAGCTGGGGTCGCTGTGTTACGATATCTCTGCGGAAGGCGCGCTGGTGTTGTTGGACAGTCGCTCGGATGCGACGGCGCAGGAGCTAAAGCTATCGGGGCTTGAGCGCGCGGCTTACGAATTTTGCGACCAGCACCAGCCAATCTCGGCAGTTATGCGTTACTTGCGGGACTCATTTCCCGAGTCGGAATTCGGCGAAGCGCAAGTGCGCGGGTTCCTGGACTCGCTTGTTGCAAACCGACTAATGGTCACGGATGGATCACACTATCTGGCTCTGGCAGTCGCAGTGAATCCGAGGAGCGCCGTGCCGCCGATAGTGCGGAGTCCGGAATTGGTGATGCTCAGGGCTTAAGCAATGGAGATCAGCGCACAAGTAGTGCTCCGCGCGAAGGGGCCAATTACCGCGGCTACGTTGGCAGCCAATCAACCGCCAAAGGAAGCCGTGGAAGCGGCGCAAAAACTGTTTCGCGAAGCAGGATTTGAGCTGGGCCCCTACGTTGGTATCAGCTTTTCGATCGCCGGCTCGCGAAGCCTGTTCGAGTCGTTTTTCCGGACTCGCCTGGACAAGTTGAAGGGCCACCAACTTCCGCTCGATGCCTTGCCAAAAGAGGTCGCCGCGGTTATTGAAGCGGTGACCTTCACACCTCCACCAGACTTTGGGCCAAGCGGCTCGGGACCATGAAGAAGGCCTTTTTTATTGGGTGCAACGCTCTTGGCGACACACTGTGCACGACGCCGGCCGTACGGGCTTTTCGAAAGGCCAACCCCGAAGTCTTCATCGCCTACATAGCACACAATGCGACGTACTGCAGAGTGCTTGACGGCAATCCGGACATCGACCTGGTCATATACAACGAGTACCTGTGGCTGCGCGGGATGGAGGGGTTTGGAATCGAGTGGTTTCATTCCCTGCCGCTCGAAATCGAGGAAACAACTCCTCTCTACCATTTCGATATGAACGCCGTCTGTAGCCGGGACGAGTCTTTTCACCAGCACATCGCCATTGGGCTGGCCAAGTCGGTCGGTATCACAATCCAGTCCGTGCGTCCAGTGGTTCGTCTTACCGAAGAGGAACGCCGTACAGCCCGGTTGTTGGTGCGGCGCCCCTATGTAATTTTCAGCCGGCACTCAAACGCGAACCCGCGATTCGCCGATGGATCGGGTGCGAAGGACTGGCCCGACGAAAGTTGGCGCAGGCTGGCGGAGTATCTTCATGGACGCGGGTTTGACGTGATCCTGGTTGGGTCGGAAACGGATTCACGGTTCGGTTCGCCGCATGCGCGCGACCTGCATGGGCTGCCGATCAAGGTGCTGGCGGCGCTCCTCGAGGACGCCGCTTGCCTGGTGACGCTGGAGAACGGGATCGCCCACCTGGCTGCTGCGGTGGACGTGCCGATGGTGGAACTGTACTCGAAAATCGTGCCGTTAGAGTGGGCATATCCTGCGGAGATGACTCGTCGCGAGGTGATCTATGAGGTTCCAAAATCGGTGTCTTACGACCGCGTGGTGACGGCGGTAGACCGCTTGCTGGGAAACCACTTGCCAAGCTCGTAGTCAGTCGGACATCGACAGCCGGACCCCGATGCTTTGACGAACAGCAGTGCTGTCTCAGTTTCTCTGATAGATTCCGGTGTCTGGGTTGTGGCCCTTCCAATAAAACCAGCCGTCACGGAGAGAACAGATTTTCTTCAACTCTCAGCCGCCGTATTTTCCGCTGACACACCCCCGAGATGCGAGCGTACGATGTGACGACAGCACTACAAACATTGCGCCACGACTGAGGCGCTTTTGACTGTGGCAGTGAATACACCAGTCAAGAGATCGGTTCGAATCGCGCAAAAAATCCGACGCCTACCGGCGCGACCCGTCAATCGTTTCGTTTGAAAAACTCAAACTGATTCGTCTATAAACGAACTCAGCGGTGGAGCCTCGCAGTTTTTATGAGATCTCGTCATCTTTTTTTCTTGAGCGCAGTCGTTCTCGCCGTTCTGTTTTCTGAGCAGACTGGTCCGTCAGCGAATCAAAATGTCTCCACCCAATCGTCGCGAGAAGACGCGTATCGCGCCAACAACATCGGCGTCGCTCTGCTCGAGCAGTTCAAACACCAGGAAGCAGCGGGAGAATTCCGACGCGCTTTGAAGATCGAGCCTTCGCTTTCACTTGCACGAGTGAACCTTGCCATTGCGCTTTATAGTGAACCGGACGTCGACGGCGCTCTCCGCGAAATCAAAGCTGCAGCAACTCTCCTGCCGGCTTCACCGCAGATTCATTACATGCTCGGACTGATTGCCAGAGCGCAAAACCGAATACCCGATGGCGTAGCTGAGTTTCAGCGGGTGCTTCAGATCGATCCCCGCGATCCGGGAACAAACATCAACCTTGGCCAACTGTTCATGCAGCAACGCAAGTACCCGGAAGCGGTTGCCGCGCTACGAGCCGCGCTTGCGAGCGAGCCTTACAGCGTGACCGCGACTTACAACCTGGCGATCGCCCTGACTCGTTCGGGCGAATCCCAGGAAGGCCAGGCAATGATGAAGAAGTTTCAGGCGCTTCGGGAAAAGGCCTACGCAACAACGCTCGGGAAGAACTACCTGGAGCAAGGCCGGTATGCTGAGGCGATCGCATCGGCTGGAGCAGAGGCTGAACTCGTCGATGCTGCTACGCCCGAGGTGACCTTCACTGACGCAACGTCGAGCATCCTGCCAAAAACTCCGGGGACTGAGCCGGCTTCGATCAGTGAGGAACCGGACTGGCGCGTTCTCAAAGCGAACGGACTCACTGAGGATCAAAAACGTCAGATCGTCGCTATGAGCAGCGGCGTGCTTCCGTTTGACTTCGACGGCGACGGGGATGTGGACCTCCTCGACGTCGGGGTTGAATCCATCCGACTGTACAGAAACGATGGCGGCAAGTTTGTCGACGTGACGGAGCAGTCGGGCTTAAAGCGATCAACGGCGCCGGCGCCGATCACCGCCGTTGTTGGCGACTACGACAACGATGGAAGACCGGACATCTTCATGCTCGGATACGGCCGCCTGGCGCTCTATCACAACGATGGCAACGGAAAGTTCTCAGACGTGACGGCTGGGGCCGGCATCCCCGCATATCCTTATCTGGCATTGTCTGCTGCTTTTGTTGATGTAGATCACGACGGCGACCTGGACATTTTCGTCGCGGGCTTCGCGGATCTCTCGAAAATGCCGGCCGGCGACTCGAGTCAACCCACTACGTTCCCGGATGATTTCCCCGGCGCGCCGAATCTGCTGCTTAGAAACGACGGCAACGGAAAGTTCACCGACATCACTGCGAGTGCGAAAGTTTCAGGATCGGGTGGTCACGCAGTCGCCGTAGTGCCCACCGACTTCGACAATCATCGGGATATTGATCTGCTCGTTGTGAACTACGGCACGACGCCGACGCTTTTCAGCAATCAGCGCGACGGCACGTTTCGCGACGTGGCGGCCGAAGTCGGGTTGAGCGTCAAAGGCCGATTTACCTGCGCCGCCGCGTGCGACGTGAACAAAGACGACTTCACCGATTTCTTCTTCGGCAGAGCTGACGGCCCCGGCCTGTTTGCGATGAGCGACGGCAAAGGCCGCTTCGTCACGACGGTTGCGCCTTCAGGCACGGAGGGATCAGCTCGGGCGCAGTTTCTGGATTATGACAACGACGGATTGCTCGACCTTGTCTTCGTTACCGGCCAAACTGCTCGCGTGTTTCGCAATCTTGGAACGAGATGGGAGAACGTTACAGACCGGGCTGTCGCGAGCGATTTTCTTAAGGGACAGTTCGCGCGCGCGTTCGCCTCAGCGGACATCGACGGCGATGGCGATACGGACTTGATCTTTCGAGTTGCGACGGGCGATCTAAAGATCGCACGAAACGATGGAGGCAACCGGAATCGATCGTTGAAGGTGCAACTGACCAGCCGGGTCAGCAATCGCAGCGCGGCCGGAGCCAAGATCGAAGCGCGAGCGGGAAGCCTGAAACAGAAGCTCGAAACTTATGCTGCCACCCCCGCTCCGGCGCCAGCGGACCTCATCTTCGGACTAGGGAAGCGCGCGGGCGTTGACGCTGTGCGTGTGTTGTGGCCGGCGGGCATCGTTCAAGCCGAGACCGACCTCGCAAGCACCAAAGCAAGCGGACCGCTTTCCCCAGTGCTAAAGATCACCGAGCTTGATCGCAAGCCTTCATCGTGTCCTTATCTCTATGCCTGGAACGGCGAGCGATTCGAGTTCGTGACCGATTTCATGGGCGGCGGAGAAATGGGCTACTGGGAAGCCCCCGGTGTGCGCAACCGGCCTGACCCCGTCGAGTATGTGCGGATTCGCGACGATCAGCTTAAACAGCGCGACGGGCGCTACGAGCTGCGCGTAACGAATGAGCTGGAAGAAGTCCTCTACGCGGATCGAATTCAACTGATCGCTGTCGCGCATCCCGCGGACACTGAGGTTTATCCCACCGAGGGAATGACCGATCCGCCGCGCCCGTTCAGGCTTTTCGCAACTGCCGGCGCGCATATGCCGGTTGCTGCCGTTGACGATCACGCTCACGACGTATTGTCTCGCATAGCGCAGCTCGATCGCCGGTATCCGGACGACTTTGCGCTGCATAAGATCAGAGGGTACGCCGAGAACCACACGCTGACACTCGATCTGGGCGAGCCTTCAAAAGATCGCACGTTGCTGATTCTGACAGGCTGGACCGATTACGCCTTTTCGAGCGATAACGTAGCAGCCGCGCAAAGCGGCTTGACGTTGACTCCGCCATCGCTTGAAGTAAGAGACTCACGCGGCCGGTGGAAAACCGCTATCGCCGACATCGGCATCCCGGTTGGCCGGCCTCAGTCCATTGTCGTCGATCTTACGGGCAAGCTCTCGGATCGCAATCGCGAGGTTCGCATTGTAACGAACATGCGAATCTACTGGGACCAGATTCTGGTTGCTACCTCGAGCGGCAAGGCGCCGATGAAGACGACGCAACTTGATCCCGTCTCGGCCAATCTACGCTGGAGGGGTTTTTCTGCCGAGGTCTCGCCTGACGGCCGCGAGCCGTTCAGCTATGACTACAACCGCGTATCGTTCACCTCACCCTGGAAGACGC
>Ga0193725_1000648_pt1 | contig 9985 bp, 9 predicted proteins | sample H2a2metaG_FD_143058 | JGI IMG/M metagenome (GOLD analysis project Ga0193725, IMG submission 143058) | Soil microbial communities from a riparian zone of the East river system, Colorado, United States - H2a2 | ecosystem: Environmental > Terrestrial > Soil > Riparian zone | place: USA: East River...
CTTCACCGAGTTCAACAGCCTGCTGTATTTCTCGGCCGACGACGGGGCCACCGGGTGCGAGCTGTGGAGGACCGACGGCACGGCGGTCGGCACGACGCTGGTGAAGGACATCAACGCGGCCGCGGATTCCTCTCCTTCCGGTTTCAAGGTGTTCAACAACGCCTTGTATTTCTCGGCCGACGATGGCGTTACCGGCATCGAGCTGTGGAGGAGCGACGGCACCGAAGGCGGCACGGTGCGGGTGAAGGACATCAACCCGGGCCCCGGCGGAAGCGACCCGTTTCGCTTCACCGTGTTCGGCCTCACCGTGCTCGACACCGCGTTGTATTTCTCCGCCGACGACGGCACCGGTCCCGAGCTGTGGAAGACGGACGGCACGGAAGGGGGCACGGTGCGGGTGAAGGACATCAACCCGGGCACGGGTTCCTTGGTATCGGAACTGACGGTCTTCGGCGCCGCGTTGTATTTCTCGGCCGACGACGGCACGACCGGCCCCGAGCTGTGGAAGAGCGACGGCACGGAAGCCGGCACCATGCGGGTGAAGGACATCAACACGGCCCCGGACGCGGGTTCGGCTCCGAATGCTCTCACCGTTCTCAACAACGCGCTGTATTTCTCGGCCGACGATGGCGTCACCGGCCGAGAGTTGTGGAAGACAGACGGCACGGACACGGGCACAATGCAGGTGAAGGACCTCTGTCCGGGGAGTTGCAGCGGCCTGCCCTTTCTGGTAATCCTCTCCGTACGAAACGAGGCGCTTCGATCGGCGAAACACTGAAACCCGGGTGAAATTCTCCTTTTTCCACCTGATGCCTTACACGCATCTGGAGCTGGAATCGCACGACTGGCCTTTCCCCAACCGCTACTTCGACCCGGCGAAGGCGAGCGCGCTCTACAGAACGTACGTCGACAGCATGATCCACGCGGAGAGTTGCGGCTTCGACTGGGTCGGGTGCAACGAGCACCACTTCAGCCCTTACGGGATGATGGCCAACTGCAACCTTATCGGCGGTGCCCTCGCCTATCCCACGAAGCGAGTGAAGATCGCGATGATCGGCAACCTCGTGCCTCTCAACAATCCGATCCGCATCGCCGAGGAATACGCGATGCTCGACTGCATGAGCGGCGGGCGGTTGGTCGCCGGCCTGATGCGCGGCATCCCGCACGAGTATCTCGCCTACAACATCCCTCCCGGAGAATCCTGGGAGCGCCAGCGCGAGGCGGTGCAGCTCATCCTCAAATGCTGGACCGAGCCCGAGCCCTTCGGCTGGGAAGGCAAGCACTTCCAGTACCGCCAGATTTCGATCTGGCCGAAGCCGATGCAGAAGCCGCATCCGCCTCTGGTGATCTCGGCGAGCAACGCGGATTCGGCGAAATTCGCCGCCGAGATGCGCGCCACCATGGGCATGGTGTTGCTCGCCGACCTGCCGAGCGGCAAGGAATGCATCCGCATCTACAAGGAGACCGCGAAGGCAAACGGCTGGGAACCTACGGCCGAGAACGTGCTCGTCGGCATGCACACCTGCATCGCCGAGACCGACGAGGAGGCGCGGCGCCAGCTGGCGCACGGCCTGAAATACTTCGACGAGGTCCTGATGGGCGGATTGCAGGCCTCGCAGCGCATCGTGCTGCAGAAGACGCGCTACTTCGAGAACGAGGAGAGCCGCGACCGCTGGAAGAGCCGGCTCGACAAGCGCCGCACGCTCACCTTGGACGAGGCGATCGAGCGCGGCACGGTGCTCTGCGGCAGTCCCGAAACCGTGGTCAAGCAGATCAAGCGCATCCACGGCGAGCTCGGCCACGGCGTTTTCAACTTCACCGTGAAGGTCGGCACGCTCCCCGACGAGGTGATCCGGCGCGGCATGGAGCTCTTCCGCGACCGGGTGCATCCTCACGTGCGTGACCTTTGAAGGAAATCCAGATGCAAGCGCAGGCGCGCAAGGTTTCGCTCTCCACCGGAGAGCTGACTTACTTCATGGCGGGCGAGGGGCGGCCGATCGTCTATCTGCACCCTGCGGGCGGCGTGCGCTGGACGCGTGTCCTGGAGGAGCTTTCGAAGTCCTTTGCGTTGCACGTCCCGGTCATGCCGGGCTTCGACGGCACGCCCGCTCACGGTGGGGTCGAGTCGATGCACGGGCTGGCAAAACTCATGGGCGAGTTCATCGACAAGGTCATCGGCGGTACGAGCGATGTCATGGGCTGCTCGTTCGGTGGCTGTGTTGCGCTGTGGCTTGCGGCCGAGTGCCCGGACCGCGTCGATCATCTCGTGCTCGAGTGCCCGGCGGTGTTCCGTACCAAGGGTTCACGTCCTGCCGATGCGGAGGCGCTGAAAAAGCTCCTTTTCCTGCATCCGGAGAAACTGCCGCCGGAATCGAAACCGGCGGAGCAGGAAGCCGCGAACCGCAGGATGTTGCCGCATTACCGCGCCCCGGACGACCCGGACACGGAATTGCTCGCGAAGATCCCTTCGATCGACAAGCTCACGCTCATCCTTCACGGCACCGCCGACCGCGTGATCCCCAAGGAAAGCGTGCAGCTCCTCAAGCGCCGCCTGCCGCGCGCCTATCTCGTGTACGTGTGGGACGCCGCGCACGCGATCGAGGTCGATCAGCCCGAGCGAATGCTCGCGGTTCTCGGGAGCTTCCTCGAGCGCTCAGAGGGCTTTATGGTCAACTGGGGTACGCTCGCGGTGAATCCCGGGTGAGGGAAGGGCGATGAGCGCCACAGCAACGCCGCCTTTCCGCGCGGACCAGGTCGGGAGCCTCCTGCGGCCGCCCGAGATCAAGGAAGCGCGCGCGAGGCTAGAGCGCGGAGAGATGAGCGCCGGGGAGCTGCGTGCGATCGAAGACCGCTGCATACGCGGGGCCGTCGCGCGCCAGGAGTCGCTGGGGCTTCAGGTGGTGACCGACGGCGAGTACCGCAGGGGCTGGTGGAACCACGACTTTCTCGGCAAGATCGACGGCGTCGAGATCGAGCTCGACCAGAAGTCGTACAAGTTCGCCGGTTCCGACGATCCGCGCTACACGCCCAAAGTGAAACGCAAGGTCAGCCGCGCGCGCCCGATGATGCTCGATCACTTCAGGTATCTGAAGTCGGTCGCGAAGAAAACGCCCAAGTTCACCATGCCCTCGCCGTCCATTCTCTACCACCGCGGCGGACGGGCGGCGATCGACCGCGAAGCCTATCCGGATCTCGATGAGCTCTGGAGCGACGTCGGCCGCGTCTATCGGGAGGAAATCCGCGACCTCGCCGCCGCAGGATGCACCTATCTGCAGATCGACGACACGAGCTTCTCTTTCCTGTGCGACGAGAAATTCCGGGCGAGCTGCCGCGCCCGCGGCGACGACCCGGATGAATTGCCGCACCTGTACGCCAAAGCGGTCAATGCGGCGATCGCCGAGCGGCCGCCGGGAATGACGATCGTCATGCACACCTGCCGCGGCAACTGGAAGAGTACCTGGCTCGCCGCCGGCGGCTACGATCCGGTCGCCCGGGCCGTGTTCGGCGAGACGAGCGTGGACGCCTGGTTCCTCGAGTACGACAGCGAGCGCGCAGGCAGCTTCGAGCCGCTGCGTTTCGTCCCCCGAGGGAAAAAAGTGGTGCTCGGACTCGTGTCGACGAAAACGCCCGTGTTGGAGAAAAAGGACGAGCTGAAGCGGCGCATCGATCAGGCGGCGGCGTACGTTCCGCTCGAGAACCTTTGCGTCAGCCCGCAGTGCGGTTTCGCGAGCAGCCACCACGGCAACCTCCTGACCGAAGACGATCAGTGGCGAAAACTCGAGCTTGTCGTGGAAGTGGCTCGCGAGGTGTGGGGCGCCTGAAAGGCGCTATTCGACGCTCACGCGCGAAAGCTCGATCAGCCGGGCCCAGCGGGCGTATTCGGATTTGATGTACTCGGCGAACTGCTCGGGCGTGTTGCCGACCACCTCGAACCACTGCTTGGTCACGTATCGCTCGCGGAAGACCGGATCGAGAAGGATCTTCGCCGTGTCGTCGTAGATCCTGGCGACGGTCTCGCGCGGCATGCCCGCGGGCCCCACCAGCGCGAACCACGTTCCGGCCTCGTAGCCGGGAACGCCTGATTCGGCGACCGTGGGAAGCTCGGGCAGTGCCGCAATCCGGCGCGCTGTCGCGGCGGCGAGCAGCTTCAGCCTGCCGGCGCGCGCATGCGACTCGACCAGGAGCGGCGTCACCATCATCATCTGTATCTGCCCGGAAAGGAGATCGGTAACCGCGGGTGCGGCGCCCTTGTAGGGCACGTGCACGATGTCCAAGCCGAGCAGGTTCTTGAGGTAGTCGACGCTGATATGAGCCGAGGACCCCAGGCCGAAGGACCCGTAGGAGAGCGACCCGGGTTTTGCTTTCGCGAGCGCCACGAATTCCTCGAAAGTGTTCGCGGGAACCGAGGCGTGCACGGCGATGACCCACGGGAAACGCACCAGCACCGTGATCGGCGTGAAACTCTTCAGGCCGTTGTACGGGAGCTTCTTGTACAGGTGAGGGTTGATCACGAACGAGGAGGCGTCCGAGACCAGCAGGGTGGCGCCATCGGGCGCCGACTTGGACACATACTCCGCGCCGACGATCTGGTTTGCGCCGGGGCGGTTTTCGACCAGCACCGGCTGTCCCCAGATCTCTGAAAAGCGCGGCGCCAGGGCGCGCGAGAACGCGTCGGTCGCGCCGCCCGGCGAGGTCGGCACGACGATCTTAACCGCGCGATGGGGAAAGGGCTGCGCCGGCGCGAGGAGAGGGACCGCGGCAAGCGCGGCGGTGACGAACGCGAGCAGGCGCACTGAAATCCCGGACACCATGAAATCCTCCGAGACCGTGAATTTATCACAGGGCTCGGAAATCCCTCGGGTTTTTGGAAAACCTTTATCAGGGTTTGCCCGATAGGCCTGGTGGCGCGGCGGCGGTAGCCTAGCACCATGCCACAGATCGTGAATCTGAATCCGCAGCTCGGCCGCGTCGACGCGGAGCTCTCGGCCCGCATCTGGGAGGTGCTCGGCCGTTTTCCCGATCTCTGCGGCTTCGCGCTCCAGGACCGGACCGGCTTACCCGACTATGTCAACCCCTCGTACCTGCGGGAGGACCTTTTCGTCACGGACCTCGGTTTCTCCGCGCCGGTCAGCGACATGGAATATGACGAGGCCTACAGACTGATTGCCGACGCCGTAGCGGACATCGTGTCCGAACGGCCCGAGGCCCTGGACCTCCTGCGTGGGCGCACTTTCGCGAGAACGCTCCACTAGAGCCGTTGCAACCGTCCCGCACTGGGCGGAGAACTCCTTTCGGATCGCGCGGCGTTGCCGCCTCCCTCATGTCCCGGCGGGGTCGCTCTTATAATTGGGCGCATCCCCGATCGAGGAGAAAAATTCCATGAGCCGAAGTCCTGACCCCTCCCGCCGCCGCGTTCTTGCGGCCCTCGCCGCTCTAGCGGCCGCTGCGCCGCTCGGCGCGCTCGCTCAAGGGATATCCAAGCGCCCGGTGCGGATCGTCGTTCCGTTTACGCCTGCGGCGGGCCCGGACATCGTGGCGCGGCTGCTCGCGCCGAGGCTGCAGGTGCGCTGGGACCAGCCGTTCTTCGTCGAGAACCGGCCGGGCGCATCGGGAACGATCGGCACCGAGGTGGTGGTGAAGTCGCCGCCCGACGGACACACGATCATGGTGGGCCCGGCATCGATCGTCACCGCGCCGCATCTCTATCCAAAGATCCCCTACGACGTGGTGAAGGATCTCACCGCGGTCACGAACGTCGGCTCGACCAGCCTCGCGCTCGTGGTGCACAAGGCGGTGCCCGCCAACACGGCGCGGGAGTTCATCGCCTGGGTGAAGTCGCAGCCGGGCAAGCTCAACTACGGCTCTCCGGGAAACGGCACCCACCATCACTTCTGCATGGAGCTCCTCAAGCTGCAGGCGGGCCTCGACATCGTGCACGTGCCCTACAAGGGTTCGGCGCCCGCGGAGAACGACTTGATCGCGGGCGTCATTCCCACCATGTTCCTGCCGGTCCACGTCGCGCTTCCAAAGATCAAGGCGGGCCAGATCAAGGTGCTCGGCGAGAGCCTGAAGGAGCGCCATCCCTTGTTTCCCGACATTCCCTCGCTGCACGAGCAGGGCGTGACCGGCTACGACGTGGACCTGTGGATCGGCGTGTGGGCGCCTCCCGGGCTTCCCGCGGACCTCCTCGCGAAATACAACTCGGAAATCCGCGCGATCGTCGCACAGCCCGAAATGCGCGAGCAGCTCGCGAGCCAGGGCCTGGTGCCGAACACCGGCACGCCCGAGCAGTTCGCGAGGCTCGTGAAGGAGGATTTCGAGAAGTGGGGCAAGGTGATCCGCGACGCGAAAATCAAGGCGGACTAGATGAAGGCCATCGAAACGGTAGGAATCCTGGGCCTTGGCAAGATGGGAGGGCCGATCGCAGGGCATCTCCTCGCACGAGGCTTCAAGGTGATCGGCTACGACCCGGTCGCCCGCTCGCTGGAGCAAGCGGTGGCACGGGGAGCCCTCAGCGCAGCCTCGCCGCGCGAGCTCGCGCGCGCGAGCGATCTCGTCATCGTCGTGGTCGGTTTCGACAGCGAAGTTGAGGAAGTCATTTTCGGCCGCGACGGCGTGCTCGAGGGTGCGAGGCCGGGTCTCGTCGTCGCGCTCGGCTCGACGGTTGCGCCGCGCTATTCGAAGCGGCTCGCATCGCGCCTCGCGGAGAAAGGCCTAGTTCTTCTCGACATCCCGCTCGCACGCGGCGAAGCGGCTGCGACGGCTGGCAAGCTCCTTATCTATGGCGCAGGAGACGCGGACGCGTTCGAGCTCTGCAGACCCGTTTTCGGCGCCTTCGCCTCGGACATTTTCCATCTGGGGCCGGCGGGCGCCGGACAAGTTGCGAAGATGGTCAACAACCTTATCCTCTGGGCCTGTATTACCGTGAACGACGAAGGCCTGCGCCTGGGAAGGGCGCTGGGCGTGGACCCGGAGCGGCTGTCCGAGGCGCTGCGTCACGGCAGCGCGCAGAACTGGGCCATGGACACCCAGGCCGAGAGGAGCGGCATGCCCTGGGCGGAGAAGGACATGAGCATCGTCCTGGAGGAGGCGGATCGGGCGCGACTCAGCCTGCCGCTCGCCGGCACGGTCAAAGAGACGATCAAGGGCTTGAAGATCCGCATGGGGCTCGGCATGCCGGAGATTCCGGAGCACCTCTAGGGTTACGCAAGTCCGGCGGCCGATCCGGGCGGAGTTGACGCCGTCCGGCAGGCTCGGCTACTTTGGCGTAGTCTCCCTGGGAGGAATCGGAGGATACATGGGTGCAACCAGCAATTTGTTGTGGCAGGTGCTCGTCCAGGTCCTGATCGTGTTGTTTCTCGTCGTGGCCGTCTCCGGTCTCGCGGTGGGGGTCGGGCTGATCGCATCCAGCCAGAAAACCGTGCAGCTCTTTCACAGGGTGAACCGCTGGGTCTCGACGCGCCACGTACTCAAATCGGTCGAAGTGCCGCGCGAGACCGACCGGTTCGCGCACCGGCACCAGCGCTGGGTCGCCGGAGCCTTCGTCCTCGGGGGCCTGATCGCGATCTTCGGACTGGCGGCCGGTGTCGACGCGAACGCACTCAGCTTGGTGTTTGCCGAAAAACGTTTCGTGCCCGTGGCGGCCATCGCTTTCGACAGCGCAAAGTGGTTTCTGATGGTGGGCAGCACATTCGGCGTCGTGATCGGCGGGATGCTGCTTTTTTATCCGAACGCGGAGAGTACGCTCGAAAGGTTCGCAAACCAGTGGGTGTCGCCCCGCCGAGTGACCCGAAGCTGGGACGACATGCACATGACGCTCGACCTCCTTGTCGAAGCCCATCCGACGCCCGCCGGCTGGATCATCGCCAGCACTTCGGCGGCTGCGGTGATCTGCGCGATCGTCATGCTGGTGCGCTACAACTGACGCGAGCACGACCTATCGGCCGCAGCCGGGGCGTCCACCTGCGGCCGCATTGCGTGAAGTCGAAGACGGTCGCGATACTCGAGACTCGGCTTGGCCGGCAGCTCGCCGGTCTCGTCGCAAAACACGGAGGGCGGCCGATGCTCGCCCCGGCGCTCGCGGAGGTGCCGGACCTCGATCACGCCCGGATTGCGGGGCTGCTCGACGAGCTCGAATCGCATCCGCCGAAAGCCGTGATCTTCCAGACCGGCGTCGGCACGCAGGCGCTCTTTGCCGCGACCGATTCACTCGGAATCACGCCGAAACTCCTCGGATTGCTGGCGGGCTCTCTGGTGGCCGCGCGCGGGCCCAAGCCCACCGCGGCGCTTCGCTCACGCAAGGTGCGCATCGACCGCAGCGCTAAAGAGCCTTATACCACCGTCGAAGTGCTGGAATCGCTCGAGGACCTGTCGTTGCGGGGCGCATGCGTCGTGGTCCAGCGCTACGGCGAGACCAACGCGGCGCTGGAAAGGGCGCTGCGGGCGAAGGGCGCGCAAGTCGTGGAAATACCCACCTACCGCTGGGCCCTCCCCGAAAATACCGGACCACTCGTGGATCTGATAGCCGCGCTCGAGCGCGCCGAGGTCGATGCCACGGTGTTCACCAGCGCTTCGCAGGCGCACAACCTGTTCGCGCTCGCCCGGAAACTCGGAAGGGAGGGCCCGCTCGCCGCCAATCTGAACCGGACTCTCGTCGCTTCCATCGGTCCGGTGTGCAGCGCCGCGCTGCGGGAGCACGGCGTGACGATCACTCTGGAGGCAAGCCCCCCGAAGCTCGGGCCGCTGGTAGAGGCGCTCGACCAGGCCTTGTCGTAGCGTGTTTCCGCGGCGGGGGGCGCTGTGGCGGCGCCTGCTGCACCGCGCAAACTGATACAATGCGCGACCCTTTTCCGCATTGCGCCTGAATGTCCCGTTCCATCCGCAATCTCGCGATCATCGCCCACGTCGATCACGGCAAAACGACGCTCGTCGACAAGCTCCTGCACCAGTCCGGCACGTTCGCCGCGCATCAGCACATCGCGGAGCGGGTCATGGACTCGAACGACCTCGAGCGCGAGCGCGGCATCACCATCCTCGCCAAGAACACCGCGGTCGATTACGAGGGGGTGCATATCAACATCGTGGACACGCCCGGCCACGCCGACTTCGGCGGTGAGGTCGAGCGGTCGCTGTCGATGGTGGACGGCGTGCTGCTCTTGGTGGACGCGGTCGAAGGTCCGATGCCGCAGACGCGCTTCGTCACGCGCAAGGCTCTCGCCCTCGGCCTGAATCCGATCCTGGTGGTGAACAAGATCGACCGCCCCGGCGCGCGGCCCGTCTGGGTGGTGAACGCCACCTTCGACATGATGGACAAGCTGGGCGCATCGGAACACCAGCTCGACTTCCCGGTGGTCTACACCTCGGCGCTGCTCGGGACGGCGACACTCGATCTTGCACGCGCTGGCAGCGACATGAAGCCGCTGTTCCACACGATCATCGAGCGCATCCCGGCGCCCCGCGGAGATCCTGACGGACCGCTGCAGCTGCAGATCAGCAACCTCGACTATTCGAGCTACGTGGGGCGAATCGGCATCGGGCGCATCAGCCGCGGCAAGTTGAGGCCGTCGCAGGAGGTGCTGGTGCTGAGCGGCGAAAAAGCGCCCGTGAAGGCCAAAGTCGGGCAGGTCATGGGTTTTCGAGGCCTGGAGAGGATCCCGATGGAAGAGGCGGTCGCGGGCGACATCGTGCTCGTGACCGGGGTGGAGGAGACCGCGATCGGCGTCACGCTCACCGACCCGCTCCAGCCCGAGGCGCTGCCGATGCTCCGGGTGGACGAGCCCACGCTCACCATGAATTTCCAGGTGAACACCTCGCCCTTCGCGGGCCAGGAAGGCAAGTTCGTCACCAGCCGCCAGCTGAGGGAGCGCCTGCTGCGCGAGCTGCAGGGGAACGTCGCCTTGCGCGTGGAGGAGACCGCCGACGCCGACGTATTCCGGGTTTCGGGGCGAGGCGAGCTGCATCTCACCATCCTGCTCGAGAACATGCG
>Ga0193725_1000649_pt1 | contig 9979 bp, 11 predicted proteins | sample H2a2metaG_FD_143058 | JGI IMG/M metagenome (GOLD analysis project Ga0193725, IMG submission 143058) | Soil microbial communities from a riparian zone of the East river system, Colorado, United States - H2a2 | ecosystem: Environmental > Terrestrial > Soil > Riparian zone | place: USA: East River...
TCGTGCGTGCCGCATATCAGCTCCCGGCTTACTGCCCGGTGGGCGCCACCAGGTCGTCAATGATGTGTGGCGTGATCAGAATGAGCAGATCGCGCCGGATCTCCTGCTGGGACGAGAACCCGAACAGCTTGCCCAGAATCGGGAGATCTACAAGAAACGGGATTCCCGACTTGGTTACCGTGACCTCGGTCACCGTAAGGCCGCCAATCACAGCGGTTTCGCCGTCATTGACCAGGATTTGGTTGTCGGCTTGCTGGGTCTGGAATGTGAACCCGATGTCCACGGCCGCCGGCCGGACGTTCGACCGCTCGGCGTGCACCTCCATCAGGATCTGCCGGTTCTGCGTCACGTGGGGCGTCACGCGCAGATTGATGCCGGTCTGCTGGAACTGCACCGTGGCGCGCGGTACCGCCGTCCCCGTCGTCGCCGCCCCCGCCTGCGAGCTGATGTCGATGATGCGGATCGGCACGCGGTCGCCGACGAGAATCTCGGCCTGGCGGTTGTCCACCGTCGTGATCGTCGGCTCCGCCTGGATGTCGGCCAGCTCGACGCGCTGCAACGCTTGGACGAACGTCGTCAGGTCGAAGTTGCCGATCGCGGTCGAGAAGATCAGCTCGAGCGCGGGGTTGATCACGGCTTGGCTCGCGTTGCCGATCGCCGACAGCGAGTTGCCGCCCAGCGCGACGATGTTGTCGGTGCTGGGGAAGTTTTCCGTCGGCACGAGCGCATCGGGCACGCCGTCCAGATCCGTGTCCACCGGTTGCGCGGTGCGCGGATCGGGGCGCTGGACGAGGCGGTTGAAGAACTGCGTCCCCGAACCGAGGTCGTACTTGACGCCGAGCTCCTCCACGTCGGTGCGGTCCACGAAGATGATCTTCGCCTGGATCGACACCTGGGGCGTCCGCAGATCGAGCCCCTGCACGAAGTCCGCCACCTGGTTGATGCGCGAGCTCACCTCGGTGATGACGAGTGAGTTGCTGCTCGAGTCGGCGACGACGGCGCCGCGCTTCGTGACGATCGAGGACACCGCCGGCACGAGCGACGTCGCCTTGGCGTAGTTGATGCGGACCAGGCGCGTCTCGATCGGGACGGTCGAGTCGGCGCGCGCCAGCTCGGCCTTGCTCACGACGTTGAAGATCCCGCCGGGGAGCGTTACGACGTCGAGCCCCTGCGACGAGAGCACCGCGTTGAACGCGAGGTCCCACGGCTGGTTCTTGATCTCAGCCGTCACGGTGCCGGTGATCCCCTTGCCGATCACGATCGTGCGGCCGCTGAAGGCGGCGAAGCCCGCCACGACGTCTTCGATGCTCGCCCCATCCCACTGCACCGTGATGCGCGGCGCTTGAGACTGCACGACCTCGGTGCGGTGCGTCGCCAGGTACTCGTCGATCGTCATCGGGCGCCCGAGGGTGGGCGTGCGGACGCGCGCCGCCTGATCGGGCCCGCTGCTGACGTCGGGCACGGGGGGAGGCGGAGCGGAGGCGGTCGCGGCGGCGAGATTCGCCGCGGTGAGGCTCGACCACGAAGCGAACCCGGTGCGTTCGGTGCCGAGGCTCACCCGCACCTGACCGGCGCCGCGCTGCACCTTGTAGTCTTTCAGGACGTCGAGGTCGATCACGACGCGCACGACGTCGGGCTTGAACTGAGCGTAGCGGATGTTGCGGATGCCGCCCCGGTTCTGGCCGTCGTACAGCGCGGCCGGCCCCGTGAGACGCGCGCCCACCAGGTCGAGCACCAGACGGGCGGGCCCGTTCAGGGTGAAGTCCTGGACGTCGATGGCGCCCTGGAGGTCGATCACGACTTCGACGTTGCCGGACGCCGCGCGCACGCTGACGGCGCGGACTTCGCCATCTCGTACGCCGCCTCCGTCGCCTGCTGGCGTCGCAGCGAGGGGGGCCGAGGGAAGGGCGACGGCGAACAGCGTCGCCAGGGCGAACATGGGCTTCATGGCGTCTCCTCCTGCTTGGCGAGCGACAGCGTTTCCTGCCGCTCGAACCCGAATTCCTGTACGGTAAAGACGATTTCTCGTGGGCGGATCTGCGTCACCTTCAGCCGGCCGATGATGTCACCGACCTTCACGTGATAGATCCGCGACGGCTTGGTGGTGACGTCGCGGAGCACGGCGACGCTGCGCGCCACGTACCGCGCGTCGTATACGATCGTCGTGAGCTTCAAGTCGGAAATGAGCGGGCGCACGTCGCCGGAGCGCAGCAGCGACATGAACGGATCGCGGCCGCCGCCCTCGTAGGCGAACACCTCGCGCAGCAGCGCTTGCGGCGGCGGCGCCGAGTCGACCTTCGCCGTGTCCTGCTGCGCCGCGGCCGGAGCCGCGAAGGCAACGAAAACGAGGGCGAGGCTAGTGACGCGCACGGGTCCCTCCAGGCGCCGGCGGCGGACTCGACGATTTCACGAACGTGCGGATCGTGAACTCGGCGAGCAGCAGCGCGCCCGCCGTGTCGGCGAGCAGTTTCGCCGTGGCGGGCGGCGCGGTCGACAGCACCACGTCCTGCGGCACCACGATGCGCGGCAACGACGCGACGTCGGCCAGATACTCGCCGATCTGGTCGTAGTGGCCGTACACCTCGAGCCGGTAGCGGTACGTGTCAAACGGCGACCCGATCTCCGGGGTGAGCGGCTGGATCTTGCCCAGCGTGATGCCGCGCACTTTGGCCTTGGTCGAGATGTCGTCGATCAGGGTCGGGACCTCGTTGCGGTCCGGGACCAGGCGCTTCATCAGCTCGAGCGAGCCCGAGTATTCCTCGACCTTGCGTCGCAGGTCCTCGACGGTGCCGCTCGCGAGGTCAGCCTTGGCCGCATCGACGATCTTCTGGAGGCTGTCCGCCTCACTGTGCGCCGCGGTGAGCTGCGCGCTCTGCGGGGCCTGGACCTTGGTCCAGAAGAAGTAGCCGCCCGCCGCCGCCACGAGCACGAGCAGCATCATGATCTGGCCGCGTTGGTCCGTCGGGAGCAGGGCCATCGCCTACCTCACCGCCTGAACGAGCGGGACCGTGCGGATGTACACCGAGTCCGCCACCCGGTACCGCACCGTCACGTTGAAGGCCGTCACGGGCCGATCCGCCTCGATGACGACCTGCGAGCTGGCAGGCGTCACGTCGATGAACCACGGCGACGCCGCGAGCTGGCGCAGGAACGTGGTATACGCCTGGATGTCCACCGTCCGTCCGTCGATCGAGATCCGCACGAGCGGCGCTCCGGTCGAATCCGTTTGCACGGTGACCTGCTGGCCCGGCTGCGCCCCCGCGATGACCGCCCCGACCGACTGGACCCGCGTCACCCAGGTGTACGGGGGCAGCGCCTTGGTCACCTGATCGAGCACGTGCGGCCACACGTACCGGTCGGCGTCGATCGAGCGAATCATGTTGATCTGCGACACCAGGGAGTCGCGGACTTTTTCGGCCTGGCGCTTCTGCGCGATGACGATGTCGTAGCGCCGCTTTTCGGTCTTCACGGCCTCGAGCCGAGACTCGGCGGCCGCGAGGCGCGCCCGGCCGGTGATGTACAGCGCCGCGCCGCCGCCCCCCACGACCACCCAGGCCCCCACCGCGGCGATCAACCAGGGGTCCTTGATCTGGCTGATGATGGCGCGGAAGTCGGGCATGGACAGCTTCATGCCCGCGCCGCCCGCCGCCTTCCTCTTCTTGCCCGGCAGTAGGTTGATTTCGATCATGCGGCGCGCCTCAGCGCCAGACCTACCGACAGCATCAGGAGCGGCGCCACCTCGTCCACCGACACCGCCTCGAACACGTCATCCCGCACCCGCAACCGCTGCACCGGGTTCGCCAGCTCGACCGGTACCTTGAGCCGGACACCGAGGACTTCGTTCAATCCGGGGATTCGGGCGCCGCCGCCGATCGTGTAGACCCGCGACAGCCCACCCGCCGAGCGCGACGCGGTCGCGAGGAACGCCGCGGCTCGCTCGACCCCGACGGCGATTTCCTCGCCGCGCGCGTCGACGTAGCCGGAGAGGTCGGCGCTTTGCGTCGCGCCCTGGATGATCCGCTCCGCGTCCTCGCCCGACAGCCCCTTCTCGCGTTGCAAGTCCTCGCGGAAGCGACGCGTCCCGACCGACAGGTCCCGCGTCAGCACGGGAACGCCATCCTCGAGGATGTTCACGTTGGTGACTTCGTGGCCAATATTGACGAGGCCCACCACCCCCTGCATGGCATCGGGGTGATTGAGCTCGAAGGCGTTGTGAATGGCGAAGGCGTCGACATCGATGATCGACGGCTCGAGACCGGCCTCGGACAGGAGACCCACCCGGCTCTCCACCAGCTCCCGTTTGGCCGCCACGAGGAGCACGTTCATCTGGAGCCCCTCGGCGTCGGGATCGAGGATCTGGAAATCGAGCTCCACGTTGGCCATGTCGAACGGCACGTGCTGCTCGGCCTCCCAGCGGATCACCTCGCGGGCGTCCCCTTCTTTCATGCGGTCCATCTGGATCTTCTTGACGATGACGTCCCGGCCGTATCGAACAAACCCCGAATAGCCTCCGCCACGATGCCGGGGTCCATGACCTCCCCCTCGACGATCGCGTCAGCCGCGACCTCCGTGGTGGCCACCTTGATCAGCTCAGGCTCGCTCCCGGAATGGTCAATAACGACCAGTTTGATGATCCCGGAGCCGATATCGAGCCCAACTGACGTTTTTTTGCCACCCAGGAAGCCGAAAAGGGCCATGGTCGCCTTGAGTTAAAGACAGAAGGGGCGAGGGCAAACTACAGTATGCCCCGCCCCTTAACCTGTCAAGCCTCGAATCTACTTGAGGCCGGATTAACAACTGTTTTTGTCACCTACACTTAGGCTGCCTAATACAGCTGTACCCAGCCGCGCGACCGCATCATCGCGGGCGTCGCCGTGGCTTGCAAAGTGTTCAAAATGCCGCAGCTGGAATAGTTTAGCGTCGCCTTACCGCTCAGGTTCTGGACCGAGAGGTCGGCGTTCTTGGCCATGACGCCCCCCCAGAAGTGGGCTTCCGTGCTCCCACCGCCGGAGGTCTTCAGGTCGCCAAGGATGATGACGATTCCGAAGAACTGGTAAGACCCCTGGACGTCGAGGTTCCCATCCACCAGCAGGATCCCCTGGCCTTGGTCGCCGTTGAGCGTGGCGGACCCGGCAATGTGGATGATTGGGAAATAGCTCCCGCACGCCGACCCCGGGTTCATCCCGTCGCCCCAGTTCGTGAGGTCGGCCTTGTTGCAGGCGGCTCCCACGAAGCTGGGCTGCGTCTTGTAGACGCCACCCGATAACGTGATGTTCGCCCGGGCCGCGAGCTGGGCGAACGTCGCTCCGCCGAAGTTCGTGAAGCTCGAGTCCGTCAGCGACGGGTCGTTCACGACCGGCGGCGTTCCGGCGACCGTGCCGTTACCGCCAGTGGTCACCGCGCCGCTGTCGACGCGCACCCCGGCCTGGTTTGACAGGGGCTGGTTGCAGCTCGCCCACCCGGTGGGGTTCTGGTCGACGCCATTTACCTGGGCGTTACCTCCGATGCTCACGCCGCCCTGAGTGGTCAGGGAGGCGTGAATGTTGAAATCCACCGGTGCCAACCGGGTGATGATCCCGAGGCGCTGGCGTGCGCCGCCGCCGCCGGCAATCGCGCCGGCCGCGCTCGCTTTGTCCCGTCCCGTCACGTCAATGAGGAACACGTTGGTGCCCACCTTGTACGTGGTGCCGCCGAAACTCCCGGTACCACCCGGCGCCGTCTGCGTACCGATCACGACCGAGTCGGACGGATTGGTCGCGCCGTAGACCGGCCGGGTGTTGAGGGAATCGGTGCTCCACGTGCGGAGCCGCTCGCCGATGCCGGCTTCGGCGACGCCGAAGGACTGCTGCACCCGGCGTGAATTCTCGCCGACCCGCTGTTCCTGGGTGCCGGCGAAGAACGCACCGGCGACCAGCGCCCCCACCACCACCAGGGCGAAGATCGCGATGGCGAGCGCCATGCCGCGCTCGTTCTGCAGGTTCCGTTTCATGCTCCGCTCCTTCAAAAAGTTCCGGCCGGGTACAGTTTAGAACCGCCGGTTATTCCGCAACGCCACGCTGACATTCACACTGTCGACTGCGGCCGCACGCGCGGCCGACCCCGACGCCTTACGAACGGGCTGCGCCGTCCGCGCACGGACGACGAAGTCGATCCGGGCCACACGGTTGGTGAGCGCCGTGACCGCCCCGAGCGAGTCGTAGTAGGTGAACGTGACCCCGTTCGACAACACCGGCCCGATGAGCGGCTGCATCGTGCCCCCAGCCGGCTGGAAGCCGATGTACCACGACGTGTCGCCCGCGGGTTTGTAGAGCTGATACGTCACGCGCTCGAACCCGCGCACCGGCGCGCCGGTCGGGATGTTCCCGTTGATATTGGACGTGATGGCGGGGGGCGTGGGCGCCGGGAGCGCGAGGTTCAGCGTGAGCAGCAGGCCCGCCCCGCCCAAGGGGCAGTTCTGGGCCAAAGAGGCCGTCGGCTTCCCCAGCGCCCACCCGTCGTCAAGGCGGCTGGCCTGGTTGCCGTCGAAGTACACGAGCACCGAATCGTTCGCCACGTTCGGGGCGCGCGCGCCGTAGAACAGCGGTTGGCCGACCGCGCCCCCGCGGATCGTCAACGTGACGCCACCCAGAGCGCCGCCCAGGACGGGCGGACTACAGGCAAAGCCGAGCCAGCGCATGGCGCGGATTGAGAGCGAGGTCGCGCTCATCGCCGTGATGTCGCCATCCGCGGCATCGAGCTCGCGGAACTCCGCCGGCAGAATGTTCTCGGCGGCCCGGATGTTCTGCTGCAGGTCGATTTGCTGCGTCTGCGCCTGGTAGAGGCGCTGGTTGTTCGCCAGCACCCGGAATAGCGCGGTGCTGACGATCGCCAGCAGGACCAAAGCCACGAGCAGCTCGACGAGTGTGAACCCGCGTCGCGTCAGATTGTGCATGGGATCGTGGTCTCCGTGGAGTCGACGCGCACGCGGTTCTTGATCGTCTTCGACGTCGTGCGAATCTTGAGCCGATAGCTGTTGCTGCCCATGTCGGTGAACGCCCAGGTGTTGATGGCCACCCAGTTCGAGCCACGGTACAGCGTGTCGCTGCCGGAGACGCGCTGGGCGGTGATGCACGCCGCCGGCCGCAAACGCTCGAGGCGCCGCGCGGCGAAGGCGGAGGCATTGGCCGACCGCTGGCCACGCGCGATCATGCGCGTGACGAGGGCGGCCGTCGTGACGAGGCCGAGCAGACCCACGGTGAGCACCACGATCGCGATGATGATCTCGATGATCGTGAAGCCGCGTTGATTCGTCCGGGTGTTCATTGCTTTACCACCTTCCCTACCTGGTTGATCATCACCGAGTCGCGATAATTCGCCCCGATGAAGCGGATCGTGTTCGCTTGAAAGACCGTTTGAATGCCGCGCGGATCGAACACGATCGATGCGGCGGTCGGCTGCAGCGTCAGCTGAAACTCTTCCCCGACCAGTTTCTTGGTGCCGACCTGCACCGAGGCCGCGGGCGGGTTGACGCCGCACGCGGTGACCCAAATGCTGTCGGTGGTCATGTTGAGCGTGGCCGAGCAGCCGCGCTGCACCGCGACGCCGCGGGCTGTTGCCACGAGCGTCGCCGTCAGCGCTTTGGCGCTGCGGATGTTCTGCTTTTCGAGCGACCCGCGCAGCCGCGGAATCGCGAGCGACGCGATGATCCCGATGAGGATCATCACCACCAGCATTTCGATGAACGAGAAGCCTCGTTCCGATCGATGAATTCGCATTCGCTCCTCCAGTCGGGCAACTCTATTACAGGATGCATGCCGCAGCGAAAGTCATTGTCCGTCAATCAGTTACATATCATTACCGGGCTCCGGTAGTACTGCAAAACACTGCACTTGTGCAGCCGATTGCACTACTCCAGACCGTAGCGACTCATCTTATAAAACAGCGTCCGCAGACTCACGCCGAGACGTTTCGCCGCTTCGCGACGATTGCCGCTCACCTGGCCCAAAGCTGCGGCGATCGCGTCACGTTCCGCCGCCTCGACGATGTCGCTTAACGTGCCGGCGGGGGCGTGGGGCGTTGGGCGTGGAGCGCGCGCGAAGTCGCCGACCTCCAAGACATCGCGGTCCGTCAGGACGACCGCGCGCTCGATCGCGTTCTCGAGCTCGCGCACGTTGCCCCGCCACTCCTGTGCCTCGAGCCACGCGACGACCGCATCGTTCAGGACCAATGCCCGCCCGAAACGCTGCGCGAGCCGCGCGACAAAGTGCCGCGCCAGCGGCGCGATGTCTTCCGGCCGCTCGCGCAGCGGCGGCAGCTCGATCGTCACGACGTTGAGCCGGTAGAACAGGTCCTCGCGGAATCGCCCGGCGGCCGCCTCGGCCGCGAGATCGCGCGCGGTGGCCGCGAGGACCCGCACGTCCACCTGACGGGTTCTCTGATCCCCGACGCGACGGATCTCCCCCTCCTGCAGAACCCGGAGCAGCTTCGCCTGCAACCCGACCGGCAGCTCGCCGATCTCGTCGAGGAGGAGCGTGCCGCCGTTCGCCTGATCGAACAGCCCCGCCTTGTCGGCGGTCGCGCCGGTGAACGCCCCGCGCACGTGCCCGAACAACTCGGACTCGAGCAGGCTCTCGGGAATCGCCGCGCAGTTGATCCCCACAAACGGGCGGGCGGATCGCGGGCTGGCGCGGTGGATCGCCCGCGCGATCACCTCCTTGCCGGTCCCGCTCTCGCCCGTGATGAGCACGGTCGTGTTGTGCTCGGCGACCCGCGCGACGAGGTCGAGCGCGGCCCGCATCGGCCGGCTTTCCACTACCAGCCCGCGTTCCGCGGGCCCTATGGCGAGCTGGGCGCGCAAGCCCGCGACGTCGCGTCCCAGCCGCTCCCGCTCTTCCGCCTTGCGCAGCGTCAGCACCACCTCGTCGGGCCGGAAGGGCTTGGGAAGGTAGTCGTACGCTCCCTCCTTCATGGCCGCGAGCGCCGCATCCTCGCCCCCGTATGCGCTCATCATGATCACGAGCGCCGCACCGCCGCGGCTGCGGTAGCTCCGCAGGAACGTGAGCCCGTCCATCTCCGGCATGCGCACGTCGCAGAGCACCAGGTCGAACGGCTCGGCGAGGGCGCGGTCCAGCGCCTTACGGCCGTCGCTTTCCGCGGTGACCGAATAGCCGGCGTCCGACAGGAGCAGGCCGAGCGATTGGCGGAGCCCGGGTTCGTCGTCGACGACGAGGACTTTTTTCATGCTACGGGAAAGAACATCTTGAAAACGGCTCCCCCTTCCCGAGCCTCATCGACCCACACCACGCCACCCATTTCGTCCACGCTGCGCGCGACAATGGCCAGGCCCAGTCCCGTGCCCCGCCCCGGCTGCTTGGTCGTGTAGAAGGGCTCGAACACCTTGTCGCGATCCTGCGGCGCGACGCCCGATCCCGAGTCGGCCACGAAGAGCAACGCCCCCAGCTGCCCCGCGGCGAACTCGATGCGGGATGGCCGGCGCTCGGGGAGACGCTGGTGCGCGACCTGCATGGGATCGCTCGCACGCTTGGGCGCCGCGTGGCCGGGCTCATACGCCCAGCGCCGGGCCCCGATCACGATCTGTCCATCAGGAGAGGGAGCCGCGTCGACCGCGTTCAAGAGCAAGTTGACGAGCGCCTGCTCGAGCACGTGGGCGCGGCCCAGGATGCGCGGCACGTCCCGGCTGACGTCCACCTCGGCGCGGAGGCTGCGAAACGCGCCCTGCGCTTTCAGCAGCTCGAACGCTCCGGCAGCGATCTCGCCCGCGGCAACTGGTTGCAGCGGATCGTCGTGGGGGCGCGCGTAGTCCAGGAGACTGCGGACGATGAGGTCTATGCGCTCGAGCTCGCGGGCCATCCCCGCCGTGATCTCGGCGTCCGCGCTCCCGCCGCGGCGGCGCAGGACCTCGACGTAGGTGCCCACGGCGCCGAGGGGGTTGCCCACCTCGTGGGCGACACCGGCGGCGAGCCGGCCGATGCTGGCGAGT
>Ga0193725_1000650_pt1 | contig 9975 bp, 10 predicted proteins | sample H2a2metaG_FD_143058 | JGI IMG/M metagenome (GOLD analysis project Ga0193725, IMG submission 143058) | Soil microbial communities from a riparian zone of the East river system, Colorado, United States - H2a2 | ecosystem: Environmental > Terrestrial > Soil > Riparian zone | place: USA: East River...
TCCGTATAGCCCGAGACGTAGAGCAGGGGCAGGGCGGGCAGCTGCCGGCGAAGCCGGGCCGCGAGGACCGAGCCCCGGATGGTCGGCATGACCATGTCGGTGACGAGGAGGTCGATCTCCTCACCCAGACGGGCGGCGATGCTGAGGGCCTCGCGCGGATCCCCGGTGGCCAGGACCGTATACCCACACGACTCCAGCACGTCGCGAGCGAGCTGCCGCACCTCGTCTTCGTCCTCGACGAGGAGGATCGTCTCGCTCCCCTCGACCATCGCCGCGGTCTCCCTTCCGCCCGCCGGGCTCGGCACGGGCAGGGCCGTCCGCGGCAGGTAGATCGTGAACGTGGTGCCTCGACCGGGCGCGCTGTCGACGCCGATGTGGCCGCCGCTCTGATTGACGATGCCGTACACGGTCGAGAGTCCGAGGCCCGTGCCCTTGCCCGGCTCCTTGGTCGTGAAGAACGGCTCGAAGATCCGGTCCTTCATATCCGAATCCATGCCGCGGCCGGTGTCCTCGACGATCAGGGCGCAGAACGTGCCCGGCTCCGCGGTTCCCAGCTCCCGCGCCATCGATCCGTCGACGGCGACGCGCGCGACAGCGATGCGGAGGCTCCCCCCATGCGGCATCGCGTCGCGCGAGTTTGCGACCAGGTTCAGGATCACCTGCTCGATCTGGCCGCGGTCGGCGCGGATCAGGGCACTCTCCGGGGCGCGCGCGCAGACCAGGTCGATGTCCTCAGGGAGGAACCCGCGGAACATCCCCTCCAGCTCCGCGACCACGGTGTTCAGGTCGATGACCTGGGGCGACACGACTTCCTTCCGGCTGAACGTGAGGAGCTGCCGTGTCAGGAGAGCCCCGCGCTTGCTCGCGCCGTGGATTTCCGCGCCTATCTGCGCCGCCGGCGATCCGGGCGGCGCGCTGCTCACGAGCATTCCCGCCTGCGTCATGATGACGGTCAGGAGATTGTTGAAATCGTGCGCGACGCCGCCGGCGAGCACGCCGATCGCCTCCATCTTTTGCGCCTGGCGGAGCTGCTCCTCACTCCGGCGGAGCGCTGCCTCGCTCTCCTGGAGCGCCCGCTGCGCGCGCCGGCGATCCGATATGTCGGTCGCTACGCCGATCACGCCCTGGACGGCGCCGCGCCCGTCGCGTACCGGCGCGTAGCGCGCTTCGAATGCCGCCTCTCCGACCTCGATCTCCGCGGAGAGTTCCTCGCCCCGGAGCGCCCGACGGACGTTCTCGACCAGGTCGGGATAGTCGGCATAGACCGCGTAGACCGATTTGCCGACGGACTCTCCTGGCTTCCTGCCGAGCGCCGCGAGGCCCCGCCCTTCGGAGAACGTGATGATGCCTTGCGGGTCGACCGCGAAGAGGACGATCGGCGCTCCCGAGATCACCGTCCGAAGGCGCTCCTCCGACTTGCGGAGTCCCTCGAGGCCGGTCAGGTCCTGGATCATCACCATGATCTCGTCCGCGCGGCCGCTCGGGCCCAGAATGGGAAGCGCCGTGAGGTAGAGGAGCCCCGCGGTCCCTCGCACTTCCGCGCGCATCTCGTGGTGAATGACCTGCGCGTGCTCCAGGGCCGCCGACACGGGACAGTCTTCGCATTTCTCGCGGAGCCGGGAGCAAACGTCGCTACAGCTCTTCCCGACCCAGCTCGACTCCGCGCCGTCGGGCGGGTAGAGCACGGTCATGGCCCGATTGTTCCAACGGATGATCTTCGAGCCGTCCGTGACGTAGACGAAGGTATCGGTCTGATTCACGAAGGCGGCGAATTTTTGGCGCTCCCGATCGAGGACCCGAAGATGGTTGTCGAGCGTCTTGAACCAGCGCTGGTCGCGCTCGCGCTGCGCGCGGTAGCGGACGGCCTCCTCGTGGGAAGCGGCCTTGTGCGCCAGCACGGAGGTCACCGCCTCGATCAAACGATCGCGATTCGCGCCCTTCCGGACCGTTTCGTCGGGATCCGAAAAGCAGATCGCCCCGAGAATCCGCCCGGCCGTCCGGAGCGGGTATGCGCACGGCTGGATGAGGCGATCGCCGACCACGACGGGCGCGGGGGTGACCACGAGCCCGCCGCGCACCGCCTCGAGCGCCGCGGCCTTGAACGTGGCGCGGATGCGCTCGCGATCTTCGGGGAGTTTGGAGTGCCAGAACTCGCGGAGCGGCTCCTCCCCGTCCGCGAGGAAGATCGCGGCCTGCTCGCTCGAGACGACGTGTGCGAGGAGTCCGGCGCCCACGGTCATGGATTCCTGAAGCGTGCCGGCGCCGAAGACGCCGGCGAGCGTCTCGAGGAGGACCCGCGTGTCCTGGCCGCCGGCCGGTCGCGGCGACTTGCGTGGAGGCATTATCCGTCCAGAGGCGCGCGGCCGCGCGCCTCGTACGCGTTCGCCAGCCAGTCCGCCACGCGCTGGACCATCGCCACGGCGGCGTCGGTGAACGCACCCACCTGGTGGCTGTCGATGTCGATCTGGGCGTGAATGCGATCGCCCGTGCGGATGAGAACGACGAGCTCGGACCGCGTCTCGGCGCTGCAGGCGAGGTAGTTCGAGATCTCCCGGACGTCGGGGATGTTCAGATTTCGCTTCTCGGCGACCGCGGTGCCGCAGACCCCGTTTCCGACCCCGATGAATACGTGATCCGTGGGAGAGCCTACGTACGGGCCGAGGCGAAGGACATTGTCCGAGAAGAGCTCGTAGATCCCGGTCCAGTGAAACCGGGGATCCATCCGGCTCAGCTCCTCAACCGCGGTCTCGAGAAGACGATCGAAGTCCGCGCCGCTTGCAGAGAGTTCCCGAAGGTGGGCCAGGAGCTGATCGACGGTCATCGGGAGAGAGATCGGCCAATTCGATCTCTCTCTTTAGCTTAGGGACGTTTCGGGCAGGCGGAAATCGGGCCGCGGCCGCGACGGGGGCCGTGTTCTATCTGATTGGAGCGGCTATCGTTCCGAGACCGCGGGGCGCTTCCAAGCGCCCTGGATCATCTGGCTTTGAGTGCTCTCGCGGCGCGGGCGTAGTCCTTTGGCTTCACCCAGACGATCATCCCGTACCGATTCATGCCTGCGGCGAGAGCGGCGGCAGCGGTCACGCCGACGCGCGCGTCGGCCAGGCGCGCGAAGTGGCGAGTCACGGCGCCCGATTTGTCCGAGCCCTGGACGAGGAACGCCTTCTTGGGCCGGCTGACACGCCACCCGTTCCGACGCGCCCCGCCCCGAATCTTGGAGAGATTCGGCGCGACGAAGTCGAGCTGGGCTTTCCCCTTTCTGCCCGGGAATCCGACGTGGGCGAGAAGATTGACCCCGCCCTCGCGAATCGCGGTGAAGACCTTTGCGCCTTGCCCCGGGCGGTTCGGGACCATCAGGTAGCAGTAGTTGACCTTGATCACTCGGTCGGACATCGGAGACCTCCCTTCCGGACTGTCACCCGCAGCAGATCAGCCCTTCTTCAAGATCGCGATCTGCCCCGCGTGACAGAGCTCGTGGTGCACCACTCCGTGAACCAATCGGAACATCTTGTACTGCTTCCTCGGGCCGTAGCCCACATCGAGTCGTTTGGGCGTCACCTTTGCGATCGCACGATTGAGCTTCTGGTGGGTTGATCTCATTGAAGCGACGGCCCGCTTCCACGCGGCGGGGCTCCTGTCCCGCACATCGGGCCAGTTCTCCTCGTCCGATAGGTCGATCGGATCGCCGGTCAATCGGCCCAGGACCACCCGGTCCCACGCCTCGATGTGAAGCACGATCTCCCAGATGGAGTGCGCCGTCCGAATCCGCCGCGCCGCGGCGCGCTTCGCCGTGACACCCCTGAGAACCTCGAGCAGCGCGGGCCCGTGCCATGCCCCTCCCTCGAGGGCGCGCCGGTGCTGTTCGGCCAAATGCTTGACCTCGTTCATTCGTGTATCCTAACTCTCCGCGGAAGTCCGCGTCCAGATTCAGACCGCCAATTTCTGGAGGAAGACGATGATTCGGGCCTGCCTCACCGCCTCGCTGCTCCTTCTCTTCGCGTTCTCCACGGCCTCGGCCCAGCACGATCACGGAAGCGCGGCGGCCGCTACCGGGCCGCCGCCTCTCTATAGCGGGGTCGGCACCCTCCACCACAAGATCACGACGAAGAGTCCCTTGGCCCAGAAATATTTCGACCAGGGGTTCCGCCTCGCCTATGCGTTCAATCACGACGAGGCCGGCCGCGCGTTCCGCGAGGCGGCGCGGCTCGACTCGACGTGTGCCATGGCGTATTGGGGCCAGGCGCTGGTGCTCGGGCCGAACATCAACGCTCCGATGAGCCCGGAGGCGGAGGCGAGCGCCTACGCGTTCGCTGGGCGCGCGCAATCCCTCGCGGCATCGGCGAGCGAGCCGGAGCGCGCGTACATCGCGGCACTCTCGAAACGCTACGACGCGGTGCCGGGTACCAATCGCGCCGCGCACGACTCCGCGTATGCCGACGCCATGCGCGACGCGATGAAGCGGTACCCGAACGACCTCGACGCCGCGGCGCTCTGTGCCGAGGCGCTCATGGATTTGCGGCCGTGGGATCTCTGGACGCTCGACGGGAAGCCGCAGCCGGGAGCGGCCGAGATCATCTCGATTTTGGAGGGAGTCCTGAAGCGAAACCCGGACCACGTCGGGGCGCTCCACTACTACATCCACGCCGTCGAGGCCTCGCCCGAGCCGGCGCGGGCGGAGCCGTACGCGGACCGGCTCGCCAAGCTCACTCCGTACGCTGGGCACCTGGTCCACATGCCCTCGCACATCTACCTGCGGGTCGGCCGCTACGAGGACGCGGAAGCGATCAACGCGCGTGCCATAGCCGCGGACAGGGACTACATCAAGAAGCAGAACGTGAAGGGCATCTACACGGTGATGTACTACCCGCACAACCTCCAGATGCGATGGTCCGCTCTCTGCTCGCAGGGCCGTCGGGCCGACGCGATCGCCGCGGCCAAGGATCTCGCGGACGCCGTCCCCGATTCGTTGATCCACGAGATGCCGATGGCCGAGTTCTTCCTGCCCTCGCGCTACCTGACGCAGGTGCGCTTCGGGCTGTGGGACGAGATCCTCAAGGAGGCTGCCCCTCCGGCTGGCATGCCGATGCGGCAGGCCGCCTGGCATTACGCGCGCGGAATGGCGCTCGCGGCCAAAGGGAAAAGCGCGGAAGCGGCGGCGGAGCGCGACAGCGTGGGCGCGATCGCAGGATCGATGCCGGCGGATGTCTATTTCAGCTTGAACCCGGCCGCCGCGGTGTTCCGTTTCGCGCAGGCGCATCTCACGGGAGAGATCGCGGCTCGAGGCGGCAAGACCGACGAAGCGATCGCGCTCCTCCAGAAGGCGGCGGGGATGCAGGATTCGCTCCGCTACGACGAGCCGCCGCCCTGGAGCCTCACGGCGCGCCAGTCCCTGGGCGCGGTGCTGCTCGCAGCGGGGCGCGCCGGCGACGCGGAGGCGGTGTACCGCGAGGACCTGGCCCGGTTTCCGGAGGAGGGCTGGTCGCTTTTCGGGCTCACGCAGGCACTTCGGGCGCAGGACAAGACGAAGGAGGCGGCCGCCGCCGAGAAGCGGTTCCGCCTCGCCTGGGCCCAGTCCGACGTTACGCTGCAAGCCTCGCGCTACTAGGCACGAGGCGCCCGAAGGCCTGGGGGGAAGCCGATGCTCCCCGATCCCTCGCTCTTGACCTTCGACATCTTCGGGACGGTCGTCGATTGGCGGCGAGGTCTGACCGAGGCGGCACTTTCCCACGGCGTGGAGGTGGGCGAGCGCGAGTTTCAAGCCGTCATCGATTGGCAGGCGCGCGCCGAGTCTCAGGCGTACCGCTCCTACGCCGACATCCTCGCGGAGAGCCTCGTGAAGGCGCTGCGCATGGATCGCACGGCGTCGCGCGCGATCGCCGCGGAGGCCGGACGGTGGCCGCTCTTCCCCGACTCCGCGGACGGTCTTCGCACCCTCATGCGCTCCGCGCCCTGCGTCGCGATGACGAACAGCGACCAGGTGCATCGCCGCCAGGTCGAGGATCAGCTCGGCTTCCACCTGAGCGGGTGGATCTGCGCGGAGGATGTGCGCTGCTACAAGCCGGCCGCCGAGTTCTGGATCGCGGTGAGCGCGCGGCGAGGCGTCCCGTTCGGCCCGGCCTGGTGGCACGTCTCGGCGTACGCGGACTACGACCTCGCGACGGCGGGCCGCCTGGGTCTCACGACCGTCTTCGTCAAACGGCCGCACTCGATCTGGGGCCCTTCCGCGCTCGAGACCGCGGATCTCCGCGCCCTGGCTACTTCCCTTGGACGAGACTCCTGAGCACGAAGGCGACGTTGGCCGGCCGCTCGGCGAGACGGCGCATGAAGTAGGGCACCCATTGGGTGCCGAAGGTGACGTAGACGCGGACCCGGTTCCCTTCCCGCACGAGCGACTCTTGAAGATCGCGACGCACGCCGAGGAGCATCTGCGCCTCCCAGTCGCCTAACTTGAGCCCGAACTCGCGGGCGAGCTGCTTGGCGAGGTCGAGCAGCGCGACGTCGTGCGTGGCGATCGCGGGGACAAAACCCTCCGTGAAGAGGATCCGCATGAGCTTCGCATAGTTCTCGTCGACCTGCCGCTTCTCCGGAAACGCGACCTCTGGCGGCTCGAGATAGGCCCCTTTGACCAGCCGGATCTTCGGATGGAGGGGGCGGAGCCGGCGAAGGTCATCCTCGGTGCGGCGGAGATACGCCTGCACCGCGAGGCCGACGTTGTCGTGGCGGAGCCGGACCTGCTCGAAGAGATCGACGGTGGCGCCGCACACGGCCGAATGCTCCATGTCGATCTCGACGAAATTGCGGAACGACGCCGCGTCGGCGGCCAGCCGGAGCGTCAGCTCCAGGCAAAGGTCGGGTGAGAAATCGATCCCGAGCTGGGTCGGCTTGATCGTGATGTTGCCGTCGATCTTTCGATCGGCCAGGTCCCGGAGAATCCGATGGTAGCTCGCGTAGGCGGCCTCGGCCTCGCGCCGCTCGGTCACGTTCTCCCCGAGCTGGTTCATGATGACGAGCAGTCCCTTCGCGTTCAGATCCGCCGCGGTCCGGAGCGCGTCTTCCAGCGTCTCTCCGGCGATGAAGCGGCGCGCGAAGCCCAGGCGCATCCCGGTCCGGGCGATCGGTCGCGTGATGAGCGGTTTCGTGGAGAGCCAGGAGATGAAGTCGCGGAGCAGCGGCATGAGCGGGATACTCTACCCGACGCGCGGGAAGAGGATGAGCTCCAGATTCTGCTCGGGGAGCGGGTGTGCGTCGAAGATCTCGGGGATCGCGGCGACGTCCCTCTGCTCGATTCGCCCCGTCGCGGCGTCCACGATCGCGAACCGAGCGAATAGGGTTCGAACGATCTCGGCGTAGGCGTCCCGCTCCAGTCCGGAGCGGCGGATCCCGTACGGCCAGAACTCGCTGACCACCGGCATCCCGCGGCCGAGGGTTTCCCGGGCGCCGCGGAAGAGTCGCCCCTCGTGGCCCTGGATGTCGACCCAGACGAGGCCGATCCTTCCAAGATCCACCTGCGCCTCCGTCCGGAGCAGGTCGTCGAGGCGGCGCCCTGGGACCGACACGATGTCGCGGCGCTCCTCGCCCATCCGCGTCGGCGCTGAGGCTCCGGAAGCGCGGACGCGGTGGTCTCCGAAGTTCACGTCCGAGAGCTCGAGCTCCACCGCTCCCGCCTCCTCGGTGACCGCAAACGCGAAGGGGCGGATCCGGTCGCTCAGGCCGTTCTGCTCTATGTTTCTCGTTAGTAAAGCAAAATTCCGCGGGTCCGGCTCGATCGCGATCGCTTCCCGGAAGTATCCGCGCTTCAGCATCGCGATGCAGATCATCCCGAGGTTCGCCCCCACGTCTACCAAGACGTCCCGGCCCGGCGTCCCCACGAGCCCTTCGCGCTTCAGGTAGTCCATCGAGCTCGTGATGAGGTCGATCTCCCAGGCCCGGTGGATGTAGAGTGCCTTCGCGTTGTGAAGATCCATGTTGCTGAAGGAGAGAACCCCGTTCGCTGTCGGGACGGTGAGGATGCGAGGTGTGCGCCCGGGCCCGCCGCGCACCATCGCCCAACGAAGCTTGCGATAGGCGCGACTCATCCGTTGCCCGATCGTCGGCACGCGGCCGCTATGCCTCGTCGCCGATCCGATCGACCCAGCGATCGAAGACGATGCTCCCGACCCTTCTCATCTCGCGGACGGCGCTCGGCGCCTGGGCGAGGACCCGGTCGGCGTCCGCCCCCGCCTCGCGAAGCTCCTCGCCGAAGGTCTCCACCATGGCGCGCACCATGCCTTCATCCATCTCCATGTGGAAGAGCAGCCCGTAAGCGGCGCGCCCGTGCCGGAACGCCTGGTAGGGCGTGAGCGCCGAGGCCGCAAGGGGGACGGCGCCGGGAGGAAGCTCGAACGCGTCTCCGTGCCAGTGGAACACGGCGATCGAACGATCCACGTCGCGCCACAGGGGATCGTGGGCCGCGGCGTCCGTAAGGGTCACTGGATACCAACCGATCTCCTTCCGCGCCGGCTCGACCTTCGCGCCGAGCGCCGCCGCGAGGAGCTCGCTCCCGAGGCAGACGCCGAGCACGGGCTTTCCCGACCGGAGGGCCTCGCCGATCAGCTCGATCTCATCGCGCAGGAACGGAAGGCGACCCTGGTCATAGACGCCCATCGGGCCCCCCATGACCACGAGCGCATCCCGCCCATCCATGGAGGCAGGAATCCGCTCGCCCGCGTATCCGCGAACGGTTTCCATCTCGACGCCCCGCCGGTCGAGAATCTCCGCGATCAGGCCAGGGGTCTCGGGATCGGCATGAAGCAGGATAGACACCCTCGACACGGATGGGGCTCCTCTCTGTATACTCAGGTCGTGAATCCTCGAATTCTACTTCTCGTCGCCGCGCTCGCTTGGGGGGCGGCAGGGTCGCGCGCTGACGCCGCTACCGGCGCCCAGCCGGCTCATGCGGGCGCGCCCGCCGATACGGCGACGTTCGCGGGCGGCTGTTTCTGGTGCATGGAGCCTCCCTTCGAGGCGCTCCCCGGCGTTCTCTCCGTCACGTCCGGATTTTCCGGCGGGCCGGAGAAGAACCCAACCTACAACCAGGTCTCCGCCGGGTTGACGGGGCACCGCGAATCGATCCAGGTCGTCTACAACCCGAAGAAGATCGCCTACGCGAAGCTCCTCGACGTCTACTGGCACAACATCGACCCGACGCAGGACGACGGACAGTTCTGCGACCGCGGGAAACAGTATCGATCCGCGATCTTCGTTCGCGGCACGGCCCAGCGCCGGCGCGCCGAGGAGTCCAAGCGGGCGATCGAGGCCTCGAAGCGCCTCAAGGGACCGATCGTCACGCCCATTCTCCCCTTCTCGGCGTTCTATCCCGCGGAGGAATACCACCAGGATTACTACAAGAAGAACCCGGAGAACTACCACGCCTACCGGACAGGCTGCGGGCGCGATCGCCGTCTGCGCGAGGTCTGGGGCGCGGAGGCCCCTGTCCATTTGTAGGTCGCGGTACGGCGGCCGGGATCATTCGGAGTCGAACACGCTGTAGACCCACCACCGCTGTTTCGCGCCCGTCTTCGACCGGGCCTGCCTCTCGAAGTAGATCTTCATCTCCCGCCCCGCGGCGGTCCGGATGCGATACCAGTGCTTCCTTAGATACCGCTCCTGCATCGCTGCTCCGGGCCGCGAGTATTCTTTCCACCGCTCGAGCACCTCCGCGACCGCCAGCTCTTCCCCGCGCCAGACGAACCGCTCTGGGAGCATCGGCTCGCCCGCCGCTTGGAATCCATTCCTCCCGGCCTCGGAGCCCTCCCCGGCGCTCGAGAAGAGCGGCTTGAGTGGCTCACTGATCAGGCGCTCCTTCACGATCGGATCTCCCGCGGGCACGATAGGACTATATCAGCCCTTGTGTTACCCTTCACTATGCCCCACGCGGATCCGTCCAGTTTCCGCCTTCCCGATCTTCGCTTCGTCGCGGTGGATCTCCTCGTTCCTCAC
>Ga0193725_1000651_pt1 | contig 9964 bp, 7 predicted proteins | sample H2a2metaG_FD_143058 | JGI IMG/M metagenome (GOLD analysis project Ga0193725, IMG submission 143058) | Soil microbial communities from a riparian zone of the East river system, Colorado, United States - H2a2 | ecosystem: Environmental > Terrestrial > Soil > Riparian zone | place: USA: East River...
CTACTCATCTACCTGTGGTTCAACACGAAGCAGCAACACGGGTGATCATCAAGGTCCTGGGGGGAGTAGTATTCCACGCGCAAGTTGTTTATTATCAAGGGTTCATGCATTTGGCAGATGAGTAGGCGAGGGGCTCAAGTCATCAGGCGGCGCTTGCGGGCCTCGGCAATGGGCCGAGGACAGCGCGCACGGCGCGCCAAGATGAGTTCGGCGACCCTCCCCAATACCCTGCCGGCACCAACTACGGCGAGTTTCGCCACCAACAAGAGCCCGATCCGGTCCACCGGCGTCGTCGCGGTCCCCCTCGTGGGGACCGACACGCCCCGTGCGACGGTCGTGAGCCTGGAACCGAGTGAGAAATGACACAGCAACACAACCACCTGCCGCGCCCTGCACACAAAGAACCGCCCTCCCACGCCCCCAACGCTGCGCTACTCATCGACTTCGACAATGTCACGATGGGTATTCGCTCCGACCTCCAGTCGGAGTTGAAGCGGCTGCTGCAGTCCGAGATCATCCGTGGGAAAGTCGCCGTACAGCGCGCCTACGCTGACTGGCGGCGCTACCCGCAGTACATCGTCCCGCTCTCCGAGTCGTCGATCGACCTCATCTTCGCGCCGGCCTACGGCTCGAACAAGAAGAACGCGACCGACATCCGGCTCGCCATCGACGCGCTCGAGCTGGTCTTCACTCGTCCCGAGATCGGCACCTTCATTCTGCTCTCTGGCGACTCCGACTTCTCCTCCCTGGTCCTGAAGCTCAAGGAATACGGGAAGTACGTGATCGGCGTGGGAATCCGGGAATCGTCGAGTGACCTGCTGATCCAGAACTGCGACGAGTACTACTCCTACAACGAGCTCGCCGGCTTCACCAAGGAGAGCGAAGTGGAGTACGTCCGCCGCGATCCTTGGGAGCTGGTCGTCGAAGCCGTCAAGCAGATGACGGCGCACAACGACGTCATGCGCTCCGACCGCCTGAAGCAGGTCATGCAGGAAATCGATCCCAACTTCGACGAGAAGGACGCGGGCTTCTCGCGGTTCAGCAAGTTCGTCGTCGAAGCCCAGCATCGCGGATTGATCACGCTGACCCGGCTCGACAACGGTCAGTACGAGATCGCGCTCGGCCCACAGGTGGTTGGCGCCCTGGCGCAGCCCGCCCTCGGCGCCGGTGCCGCCCCCGCGCCCGCTGAGCGCGCGCCGCGCGAAGGCGGGCGCGGACGGCGTGGCGGCCGTGGTGGACGCGGTCGGGCCGAAGACCGCGAACCGCGCGAGCCGTCCGTGGAGCCGGTCGAACCGGCCGCTCCCGCCGCCGCAATCGAGGAGAAGAGCGGATTCTCGTTCGGTAACGCGTTCGGCTTGTTCAAGTCGGCAATTGGAGGCAAGAGCGCGGAAGAGATGCCCGAGGAGTCTCCCGCTCCGCCTCCGGCTCCAGAACCGCAGGTCACCGACGAGGACGACATGCCGATGCCCGCCTCGTCGGCGCCGCCGCCGCCCTACAGTGCTCCGCCGGCGCGCAGCGCGCGGTTCCGCCGCGGGTCGCGCGGCGGCACGCCCCGTGTGGCGCCTCCGGACGTGCCGAAGATCGGCGTCGTCGAAGTGGATCCGAACTTCCGGCCCCGGATCGACTTGGTGCCTCCAACCAGGCCGCCGGTTGCACCGCTCAGTCCCGAATCCCCGTCCGCCGAGCCTCGCCGAGGCGCAGGCCGCGGTGGTCGTGGTGCGGGCGGAGGTGGGGGTGGGGGTGGGGGTCGGGCGCCTAGCGGCGATCGTGAGGAGCGTGGTGAGCGTGGTGGCCGCAGCCGGCGCGGCGGGCGCGGTAGAGCTCGCGGTGGTCGAGGCGGCCGTGAGCGCGACGAGCGTCCTTCGCCGCGGTCCGAAGCGTCGGCGCCGCCAGCGCCGCCGTCGACGCCCCCACCCGTTTCCCCGCCTCCGGCGCCGACGCCCCGCCCACGCGCGGCCGAGCCTGAGGCCGACGGGGAATCGTTCTGGAGCAAGGTGAAGCGCGGGTTGACGGGCGGAGCCTGAAGCCGCTCCCCGCTTCCTTCTACGCGCGACCGGCAGCCGAGGTCGCGCGTAGGCTTTTAGGGCACATTCTCGTCAGCGACGTCGGCGGCGCACGCCGCCGCACCGCGGGTCGCATCATCGAGGTCGAGGCCTATGTCGGTCCCCACGATCCCGCCAGCCACGCCTACGGACTCCGGCGCACCCCGCGTACCGAGCCGATGTACGGGCCTCCCGGCACGGCCTACGTCTACTTCACCTATGGGATGCATTGGTGCCTGAACGCCGTCACCGATGCCGAGGACTACCCGGCGGCGGTGTTGATTCGCGCGCTCGAGCCCCTCGCGGGGCTCGAGACGATGCGGCGGCGCCGTGGCGGGGCGAAGGTCCCGGACAGCGATCTGTGCTCCGGTCCCGCGCGGTTGTGCGAGGCACTGGGCGTGACGGGCAAGCTGAACGGCGCGCGGCTCCAGACAGGCCTGCTGCGTATCGTGCGAAACAGGTCCTGGCGGCGCGAGGTGATACTCGAAGGCCCGCGTGTAGGTATCACGCGGGCCCGCGATTGGCCGCTACGCTTCCGTTTTCGTGACTAGTGCCGCGAGGTGATCCCTTCCTTCGAGCTGCCGAGGCTGTAGCGGATCCCGCCCTGAATCGTGTGCGTGTTGCCCTCGATCAGGAAGCCCTGGGCGCTGGACGTGATCAGATAGTGCGCGAACACGTTCAGCTTGGTCGAGTAGTTGATCTGCAAGCCTCCCATCACCCAGAAGAAGGCCTTGCTCGCCGCATCGTGCGCCCGGTCGGCGGCCTCGACGGCCTCGCCCAGCGTGCTGCAGCTCGAGCAATCCACGACGGGGTTCAAGACCTGCATCAGCGCGAACCCGCCACCCGCGAACGGCTCGATGACCTTTTGCGCGGGGAAGGCGAGCACGCCGAACATGAGGCGGCGCATGTCGTGGAACGTGACGTCGCGGAACCCCGGGCCGACGGACGAGCCCGAAGAGCTGGGATCGAACAAGACCGCATTGGCGTCGGTGAGGAAGACGGCCTGCTCGTAGGCGACGTACAAGGCCGTGCGGCGCGCGGTGATCAGCCAGTGGCCGCCGATGACTGGGTCGTAGTAGTAGGGCTGGACGTTGGTCTTGTAGACGAACGCGCCGCCCTGCGCGCCCCAGTACCACTGATACTCCTTGTTGAACCCACGCCCCTGCTGCGGCGGGACGAAGAAGTACGAGACGCCGCCCGATCCGACTACCTGGCCACCCCAGGTCCCCGTCGGTAGTGACGTATTGGGCGTGTACATCGCGCGCAAGTCCGCGCGCAGCGCCACGTGCTTGCCGATGAACATGCGGCCGCCGACGCCGCCGTCGACCATGTTCTCCGAGAAGTCGTACGGCACGCCGAAGTTGGCGTGCGTGACGCCGCCGGTCGCATACACGGTCGAGCGCTTGCCCACGGGATAGGTGAGGACGAGGTTCGCCGACAGGGCCTGGACGGTCACGTCGACCGTGCTGGCGACGTCGGTCGTCTTCACGTAGTCGCCGACGATTTCGAGCCCCACGCGGTCACTCAGGTTGTAGCCGACCCGGACGCCGCCCCCGAACGTGTTCTTGAGCAGAAACGCTCGGTCGAAGCGCCACCACGAGCCGAACCCATTGAACTCGAGGTTGTCGGATCGCTGCGCCGCTGCAGGGGACACGATGATCGCGAGCCCCAAGACGCCCGCCAGAAGTTGAACCAGCCGCTTCATCGGACTTCCTCCCACGGCCTCCCCTTAGGGGGCCGCCAACAGGACCGCGTTGAAGAGCAGCTTGAAGGTGCCGTGCGTCTGGCCCCGGAACTGCGGCCGCATCCCGAACAGGATCACCCGACCGCTGCCGACAGGCACCTCGACCAGCGCCGCCTTGCCCTCGAGCCGTTCCTGGAACCGCGCGTACCCGGAGCGCAGGGGCTCCGCGGGGTACGTGGCCAGCGCCCGGGCCGTGCCCGTGACCGTGAAGGCGGCGCTGTTCTCGAAGTAGATATCCAGGGAGTCGGGTACCCCTACGGTGACCGGGGACCCCCGTCCCCCCCCCAAAGCCACACCGAAAATAGAGCCTGGAGCGTAAAAAAGCGAGACCTGAGGACCCGATGCCCCCCCACCTAGGATGTTGACCACAGGGAGGTTAAGCCTTGAGATCGCGAAATTACTTGAACCATCGAGGCAGACGAGGGTCCCCCCACCCCGAACAAACTCCGAAATCGCGTTCGCTCCCGCCTCCCCCATGCCACCAGCGTACTGCAATGGAATGCGAGTCGAGTCCACACCTTGCAGCAGACCTCGAGCGCTCTCGTTCGGTAGCACGATCACGTCAAACCGTTGCCGCAACTGCCCACGTCTGAGATCACTGTCGTGAACTGTCGTATAACTGATTCCATATTGCTCGAACACCCACCGGGTCCACCCCTCATCGATGTTGCCGGTCCACGGCTGATACAGCGCGATGCGCGGCAACTTCCGTAACGTCTTGCCTGAGACGGCCGCGACGGGCACCGCCCGCACCGCAAACCCATGCAACGCGGCTTGCTCGGCGAGGATCTGCCGGGCCTGCGGACCGCGCACCACCAAGCTGTCTCCGGCGACCGTCACGGATTGCCCGGCCGCGAGCAGGGCGGCCACCGCGCGCGACTCGCCGTTGGTCTGGTTCCGCAACACGAACATCTCTCCCTGTCCCTCGATCCGGCCGGGCGCCGGGATCACGCTATCCACCTTCACGAGGTTCGCCGTGAACGGCTCCTCCACCATGTCCGCGCGGACGGCCATGGTGAAGGGCAGGGTCCATCCCGCGACGTCGTACGGAGGGCGGTCGTTTACGGGCGTATACTGCTGCGCCTCGAGCAGGTCCTTAGCGTGCGCGCGAAACGGCTGGGCCATCGGCACTACCAGCGATCCCGCGGGATAGGATCGACCCCCCGCCGTGAACGGCTCCGCGGCGCGCCACACCTCGACGCTCCCGGTCAGCAGGACCTCGGCGAGACCGCTCCAGGCTTCCGGATCGCGTTGCGCCGGCGGTGGAGGGAGGACATACGCGAACGGATGTCCGGCTCGCCCGGCGTCCACGGCCCGGCGGCCCAGTCCTACGAAACGATCGATGAATGTGAGGCGATCACGGGCGGCGAGCCGCACCAGCGATTCTGACGTAATCAGCTCGTAGCGCACGATGTCGCCGAGCCGCCACGTGCCGCCCGGCCAGGGTCCCGGGTAGTTCACGCCGCGCCCGGGCTGTCGCAACGAGTCGACGGTCCACGTGATGGGGGACGCGATGCGTACACTCGCCGCCTCGGTCAGGACGCCGATCATGTTGTGGCGCGTTGGCGTCGAGCGGAACCCGCCGTGCCACCACAAGTCGTAGCGCTCTTGGTGCGCGACTCCCGTGGCGCCGGCGTCGTACAGCGCCGAGGCCATCTGCGCGCCCACCAGATTGATCCCCGCGACGAGCGCCGGATCGAGGTTCGGGTTCACGGGATCCTGGAACGGCGGCACGAAGAGGCGCACGCCGTTCGCCCCCATCTGATGCACGTCGTACACCACTTCGGGAAACCACTCGGTGTACAGCATGCGCGTGACGAGCTTCGTCTCGGCCTGCGTGACCATGAACCAATCGCGGTTGTTGTCGTGGCCGACATACTTGTGGTACAGCCAGGGGAGGGGCCCGCCCTCGTACGGCGTCCCCTTGTAACGGCGATACCACGACACGACCGTGTCGAGACCGTCGGGATTCATCGACGGGATCATCAGGACGACGAGCGAGTCGAGCAGCCGAGTCAGCGCGGGGTCCGTGGCCAGCCGATACGCCAGCGTCATCCCCATCTGACTCGACGCGATTTCGGTCGAGTGGATGTTGTTGCTGATCAGGATCACCGCCGGCTGCGTGGTCCGCAGCTCGGCGAGCGCGGCGTCGCTGAGGAGGCGTGGATCGGCGAGGAGCTTTTGTCCGCGCTTGATCGCCGCCAGGCGCGCCTGGTTCGCGGGCGATGTGATCGTGAGCAGGAGGAACGGGCGGCCTTCGGTGGTGCGGCCCAGCGTGTCGACGTGGACGTAGGGGCTGCGCTGAGCCAGGCCGTTCATGTACGAGGAGACTTGCTGCCAGTCGGCGAGCATGGAGTCGGCGCCCGGTTCGAAGCCGAGGCTCGCCGCCGGGGACTGGAGGAGCGCGAGCAGGAGCAGGGGTGTCATTAGATCAATCCGAGTTTGGAGCCCACCTTCTTGAAAGCGCCTAGCGCAAAATCGAGATCGGCGCGCGTGTGTGCCGCCGAGAGCTGGCAGCGCACACGCGCATGTCCTTGTGGCACAACGGGATAGCCGAAGCCGGTCACGAACACCCCCTCGGCCAGCAGCAGTTCGCTCATCTGGATGGCCTTGGCCGCTCGCCCAGGATCACCGGGCACGATGGGTGTCTCGCCCGGCAGCGGCGTGAAGCCGAGCGCGATGAGCTGCTCGCGGAAATAGCGGGCGTTCTCGTGTAGCTTCGTCACCAGCTCGGGGTGGCGCTCGACGTGGCGCACGGCCGCGAGCGCGCTGCCGGCCACCGTCGGCGGCAACGCATTGCTGAACAGCTGCGGTCGCGAGCGCTGCGTCAGGTAGTCGGCGAGTGCGGTCGGGCCCGCGGTGAAGCCGCCGGCGGCCCCGCCGAGCGCCTTGCCGAGCGTCGAGGTGATGATGTCGACCTGCCCGAGCATCCCGTAGTGGTCGGCGGTGCCACGGCCCGACTTGCCGAGCACGCCGGTGGCATGGGAGTCGTCCACCGCGACGACGGCGTCGTACTTTCGCGCCAGCGCCACGATGTCCGGCAGCTTCGCGATGTCGCCTTCCATCGAGAAGACGCCGTCGGTGAAGATCAGCTTTAGGCGCGAGCCTTTGGCGGCTTTGAGTTTCTCCTCCAGGTCCGTCATGTCGGAGTGTTTGTAGACCGCGGTCTGGCACTTGGTGATGGTCTTGGCGAGGCGGATGGCGTCGATGATCGAGGCGTGGTTCAGCTGATCCGAGATGACGATTGTCTCTTCGCCGAGCAGGGTGGGGCAGAGCCCCTCGTTCGCGTTCCAACAGCTCACGTAGCTGAGCGACGCCTCGCACCCGACGAACTTCGCGAGCGCCGCTTCGAGATCGCGATGCACGGTGAACGTGCCGCAGATGAAGCGCACCGAGCCGGTGCCGGCGCCCCAGCGATCGAGCGCGTCCTTGCCGGCCTGCACGACATCGGGGGCGTTGCAGAGGCCGAGGTAGTTGTTCGAGGAAAGGATGACCACCTCGCCGCGCCCTTCCATCTTGACGCGCGCGGCCTGCGGTGACTCGAGGTAATTGAGGCGCTTGTAGACGCCCTCGCGCTTGAACTGCGCGAGCTCGGTTTCCAGCCGCCCGGCAAGGCTCATGCGATCTCCAGAATGACTTTTCCCGCGTCGCCCGAACGGATGGCCGCGAGCGCGTCGTCGATCTTGGCGAGCGGGAACCGGTGGGTGATGACGGGGCGGGGGTCGAATTGCCCACCCGTGAGGAAGCGGCGCATCTGGTGCCACGTCTCGTACATCTTGCGGCCGATCACGCCGTAGATGGTGATCCCCTTGAAGATGATCTCGTTCGCGAAGTCGACGGGCACGTCGCCCTTCGGAATGCCGAGCAGCTGCACTCGGCCACCCATGCGCACTGAGGCGAACGCCTGATGCAGCGCCGACGGAACCCCCGACATCTCGCACACCACGTCCGCCCCCTCGCCGCCCGTCTCCGCGATGACGGTCTTCACGACGTCGTCCTTGGCCGCGTTGATCGTGACGTGCGCGCCCATTTTTTCCGCGAGGGCGAGTCGCTTCGGATTTACGTCGGAGGCGATCACTTTCGTCGCGCCGGCGGCCCGGGCAATCCCCACCGCGAAACAGCCGATCGGGCCGCAGCCCACCACGAAAACGGTGCTGCCGGGAATCTCCGCGGTCAGCACCGTGTGAAACGCATTGCCCATCGGGTCCATGATGGCGCCGACCTCAGTGGGAATGCCCGAAAGCGTCAACACGTTGGTGGTCGGCATCACGATGTACTCGGCGAACGCGCCGTCGCGATCGACACCGATGATGCGCGTGTTCTTGCAGATGTGACTGTTGCCGGTACGGCACTGGAGGCAGTGCCCGCAGACGATGTGCCCCTCGGCGGTCACGAGCTGGCCCTTCCGCAGCCCCGTCACGCCTTCACCGAGCGCCTCGATCTCACCCGCGAACTCGTGACCGATGACGAGCGGCGGCTTGATGCGGCCCTGCGCCCAAGGGTCCCAATCGGCGATGTGCAGGTCGGTGCCGCACACGCCCGCGTGCCGCACGGCGATGAGCACCTCACCCGGTCCCGGTGCGGGCTTGGGGACGGACTTCACGGTCAAGCCGGGGGCGCGACGCTCTTTGACGATGGCTTGCATGGATTCCCGGGATGCGGGATGCGAGAGGCGTTAGAAGATGGAGCGGGTGAACCCGCCGTCCACCTGGAGCACGGCGCCGGTAATATAGCTGGCGGCTTCGGAAGCGAGGAACGCCGCGGCCGCGGCCAGCTCGCTCGTGTTGCCGATGCGCCCCATCGGTATTTGGGCAAGCATCTGCTTCATCATCTCGGGCTTGGTCCGCGTCAGCTCCTCGACGCGCTCGGTCGCGATGAACCCGGGACAGATGCAGTTCACCGTGATGCCGTCGGCGGCGACTTCATCCGCCAGCGCCTTGGAGAACCCCAAAACGCCGGCGCGGGCGGTCGTAGAAAGGATCAGTCCCGGGAGAGGCTGCTTCGCGGCGACCGATACGAGGCAGATGACCCGGCCCCACTGCGCCTTGCGCATGATGGGCACGGCGGCCCGGCAGAGATTGATGGTGGACAGGAGGTTCAGCTCGATCGCTCGTTGCCAGGCATCGGCGGGCTGGTCCTTGAACGGCGCCGCGGGAGGGCCGCCGGCATTGCAAAACAGGATGTCGAGTCGGCCGAAGTGCTTGGCGACATCGTGCACCAGTCGTTCCGCTTCGGCCGGCACGCTCACGTCGGCGGGGAATGGAGCCGTGGCGTCGCGTCCGTTGATGGCGACGATCGCACCTTCGTGGGCGAGGGTCTTGGCAACCGCGCGGCCGATGCCGCGGGTCGAGCCGCACACCAGCGCGACCCGTTTGGAGAGTCCGAGATCCATGCTAGACGGCCGCCGGGACCGTCACCGCTTCGATCCGGATCGCGCAGATCTTCAACTCCGCCATCTTCGCGTAGGGATCGAGGATCGGGTTGGTGAGCAGATTGGCCGCCGCTTCGCGGAAGTGGAAGGGCACGAACACCTGCCCGCGCGCCACGCGATCGGACACGCGGCACGCCGTGACCATCGAGTTGCGGCGCGACGTCAAACGCACCAGGCCGCCTTCGGCCACACCCAGCTCGATGGCGTCGGCCGGATGGATCTCGACGATCGCCGTGGGCTCGCGCGAGTCGAGACCCGAGGCACGGCGCGTCATCGTGCCGGTGTGCCAATGGTACAGCTGGCGGCCGGTGTTCATCACGAATGGATACTCGTCGTCGGGCAGCTCCGCGGGATCGGTGTACAGGACCGGCACGAATGTCGCTTTGCCGTCGGCGGTCGGGAACGCATCCGCGAACAGGAACGCGGTGCCGGGATGGTCGGTCGTCGGTACAGGGTACTGCAGCCCGGCGCCCTCGAGTCGCGCGTAGGTGACCCCGGCCCAGCTCGGCGTGACCCGCGCGATCTCCGTCATCACCTCGTCGGCCGTGCGGAATGGGGTCGGCAAGCCGAGCCGGCTCGACAGGTCGATCAGGATGTCCAAGTCACCGCGCGTCTGCCCGGGCGTCTCGACCGCCTGGTGCGAGATCTGGATGCGCCGCTCCGTGTTCACGAACGTGCCGGTCTTTTCGGCGAAACTGGACGCCGGTAAGACCACGTCGGCGTAGCGGGCCGTCTCGGTGAGGAAGA
>Ga0193725_1000653_pt1 | contig 9956 bp, 8 predicted proteins | sample H2a2metaG_FD_143058 | JGI IMG/M metagenome (GOLD analysis project Ga0193725, IMG submission 143058) | Soil microbial communities from a riparian zone of the East river system, Colorado, United States - H2a2 | ecosystem: Environmental > Terrestrial > Soil > Riparian zone | place: USA: East River...
TCGCGCGGTCGGCGACATCGGCTCGCACTGGCTGGACCTCATGACCTTCGTCACCGGTCAGCACGTCAGCGAGGTCATGGCCGAGCTGACCACGTTCATCGGGACCCGCCACGAGCCGACCGGGCCGGTCGAGACCTTCTCGACGGAACGATCCGCCGAGACGGTCGAGCGCCCGATTTCCACGGAGGACACGGCAACGATCCTGCTGCGGTTCGACGGCGGCGCCCGCGGCGCCGTGAGCATCTCGCAGATCAGTCCCGGCCGGAAGAACTCGCTCGTCTACGAGATCGACGGGTCGGAGGGAGCCTGGTCCTGGGATTCCGAGCAGCCCGACCAGGCCTGGCAGGGTCATCGCGACCGGCCGAACGAGATCCTCATTCGAAATCCCGCCCTGATGGGCGCGGCCGGTCAGGCGGCGGCGGCGCTGCCGGGCGGTCACGTCGAGGGCTTCTTCGACACCTTCTGCGCACATTTCCGTGCCGTCTATGCGGACGTGGCGGTGGCCGGGGCCTCCCCCCACTCCGGCTACCCCACGTTCGCGGACGGCCACGACGAGATGCTGGTCGGCGATGCGATCGCCCGGAGCGCCCGCGAGGGCCGCTGGATCGCCGTCGACCGTCGCTCGATCGCCACCCGGCAAACGGCCACCGCCCACGAGGAGGTCCGGGCTTCATGAAGCTCGGCCTGATGACCGCCGCGCTCGGAAGCATGGAGCTCGACGAGCTGTCGACCTGGGCGTCCGGCGAGGGCTTCCAGACGCTCGAGATCGCCTGTTGGCCGAAGCTCACCGGCGATCGCCGCCGCTACGCCGGCGTCACCCACATCGACGTCGATGCGCTCGACGCGAACGGGGCGAAGGCGATCCGTCGCCAGCTCGACGATCGCGGGCTCGAGATCAGCTCGCTCGCCTACTACCCGAACAACCTCGACCCCGACCTGACGGTCCGGTCGGAGGCCCACGAGCACCTGCGCAAGGTCATCGTCGGCGCAGAGATGCTCGGCGTGAAGCTCGTCGGGACGTTCATCGGGCGCGACCAGAATCGGTCGGTCACCGACAACCTCGCCGAGGTCGCGAAGGTCTGGCCGGACCTGGTTCGGTTCGCCGGCCAGCATGGCGTGACGATCGTCATCGAAAACTGCCCGATGATCTTCTCCGCGGACGAGTGGCCGGGCGGCAAGAACCTCGCCTATTCGCCAGCGATCTGGCGCCGCCTCTTCGAGATCGTCGACGCCGACAACTTCGGGCTCAACCTCGATCCGTCGCATCTCGTCTGGCAGTTCATCGACTACGAGCGGGCGGTGCGTGAGTTCGGGCCGCGAATCCGCCACGTCCACGCCAAGGACATGGAGATCGACCGAAACGGGTTGTTCGAGCACGGCGTGATGGCGGCCGGCGTTGGTTGGCAGATCCCCCGGCTGCCGGGCCTGGGCGAGATCCGCTGGGATCGCTTCATCGCGGCTCTCTACGCGGTCGGTTACGACGGCGCGATCTCGATCGAACACGAGGATCGTGTCTTCGAGGGCGATGTCGACCTGGTCAAGCGAGGTTTCCTCCTCGCGCGGGATGTCCTCAAGCCCTATGTCGTCTGAGCGATGACCACCATCCCTGCGGGCATGACAGAACGCGATGTCGCCAAGACGATCGATCACTCGCTCCTTCGGCCGGAGCTCGACGACGACTTCATCGAGGACGGCTGCCGGCTCGCCGCCGAGTACGACGTCGCCTCGGTCTGCGTCCGGCCGGCCGACGTCAGACGCGCGGCGGCGATCCTGGCCGGGACCGACGTCGCCGTCGGGACGGTGATCGGCTTCCCGCACGGCAGCCACCGGACCGAGACGAAGGTCTTCGAGGCCCGCCAGGCCCTCGCCGACGGAGCGACAGAGCTCGACATGGTCATCCAGATTGGCGCCTTGAAATCGGGCCGGGACGCCGAGGTCCTCGCCGATATCGCCGCCGTGGTCGAGGTCGCCCACGCCGCCGGCGCGATCGTCAAGGTGATCTTCGAGAACGCTTACCTGACCGACGAGGAGAAGGTCCGCGCCTGCCACCTGTCGGAGGCGGCCGGGGCCGACTTCGTCAAGACGTCGACCGGGTTCGCCCCGAGCGGCGCGACGCACGAGGACCTGGCCCTGATGCGCCGATCCGTGTCACCGCACATCCAGGTCAAGGCGGCCGGCGGCGTCCGGACGCTGGACGCACTCCTCGAGGTGATGGCCCTCGGCGTCACTCGCGTCGGGGCGACGGCGACGAAGACGATCCTCGACGACTTCCGGGCACGGCAGGCGGGGGCGTCCCCCAGCGCCCCGTCAGCCCCCACCATCGCCGCCGGCGCGGCCGCTGCGCTGCTCCGGCAGGTCGCCCGGACGCAGACGGCCGCGATTGAGACCGCCAGCCAGTGGTCGGCCGAGGCGATCGCCGCCGACGGCCTCGTCCATCTCTTCGGGACGGGCCATTCGCGGATCCCGGTCGAGGAGATGTTCCCGCGCTACGGCTCGTACCCGGGCTTCAACCCGATCGTCGAGCTGTCGATGACGTTCCACTCCCAGGTCGTCGGAGCGAACGGGCAGAGCCAGGCGATGTTCATTGAGCGGACGCCGGGTCTCGCCGAAGTAATCCTGTCGAACTTCACGTTCGGCCCGAAGGACGTCATGATGGTGTTCTCGGCCGGCGGAACGACCGCGGTCCCGGTCGAGGTGGCGCGCGGGTCCCGCCGTCGCGGCCTGCGCGTCATCGCGGTGACGTCCGTCCAGCAATCGATGTCGGCCGCGATCGATCCGGTCGTCGGCACCCGGCTTCTCGACGAAGCCGATCTCGTGATCGACCTCTGCACGCCACCCGCCGACGCGTTGATCGACATCCCCGGCCTCGACACCCCGGTCGGGCCGGGCTCGACGGTCACCGCAGTCGCCATCGTCAACTCGCTCACGGTCCGCACCGCCGAGCTGCTCACCGAGCGCGGAGCGATGCCGCCGGTCCTCACCCGGGCGTCGGTCGTGGGCGCCGACCGCTCGCGGAATCTCTTCGAGGAGGCCTACCGAGAGCACGCGCGGCGGATCGCCCGCGCCATCACCAGGGAGGAGTGATGGTCCCCGGGATCACGCGCAGGAGGTGCGGCCGATAAGTCGCGGGATCGGTCCCCATCGTCACGAGGGGATGTTTCGTTTCGGCGGCGCGACCAGATCGGCGCGTCGATCGCATTGATGGAGGAGAACGAATGATCAAGGCATCGAATCGCAGCCGACCGCTCGTCGGTCTGGCGGCGATCGCGGTCGTCCTGGCCGCGTGCAGCACGACGGGCGCTCCAGGCGCCGCGGGGGCGAAGGCGCCGTACTCGATCGGGTACTCCAACGGCGGCGGCGTCGGCAACGGCTTCCGCGAGGAGCAGGTCTGCACCGCCAAGGCCGAGGGCACCGCGCTCGGCAAGGACAAGATCTCCGGGATCACAGTCATCCACCGCAACACGGACGCGGCCGGACAGCTGTCCGACCTGCGCACGCTGATCTCGCAGAACGTCAACGCGATCGTGTTCAACCCGAACGACCCCGATGCGCTCAACCCGGCGCTTGCCGAGGCAAAGGCCAAGGGGATCGTGACCGTCTCGGTCGACGCCTACGTCACCGACCCGAACACGTGGAATCTCTACAACAACCAGATCAAGTACGCCGAGCTCGGCGCCGAGTGGCTGTTCAAGCAGATGGGCGGAACCGGCACCGTCTGGTACACCCGCGGCCTCGCCGGCCATCCGGCCGACTCCGATCGCGACATCGGCTTCAACAACATGCTGAAGAAGTACCCGAACATCAAGGTCGCCAACCCGGGCGGCACCTTCACCGGCTGGGATCCGGCCACGGCCACCCAGATCACCAACGACTTCATCGCCAGCGGCGGCTATGACAAGGTCCAGGGCATCTGGGCGTCCGGCATGGGCACGCAGATCGACGACGCCATCAAGGCCGCCAACAAGAAGTTCGTGCCGATCGCGGACGCGGACATCGGAGCACTCGTGAAGCAGCTCCTCGATCCCACCGGCTACCCGGGCCTCGTTGGCGCCGCGGTGACCAACACCGCGTCGGTCGGCGGCGCCGGCGTGAACATGGCCTACAAACTGCTATCCGGTGCGACCGTCACGGCGAGTGCCGGCGCCGGCCGTCCGAACACCGTCCTGCTCGACCCACAGATCCTCGACAACACGAGCGATCAGGGCAAGGCCGACCTCCAGAAGTGGATCGCCGTCCCGGGGATGGACCCGCTCTGGCCGCTCAGCCTGTCGATCCCGAACTGGACCGACTACGACCCCAACGGCGTCCCGGCTTCCTGCAAGGGCGCATAGGTCAATCTTCGTCAAGTGGGGACGCCGGCCGAGCCGGCGTCCCCATCGTTACCCTCCAACCAGGGACCGATGACTTCCACGACCACCGACCTGCTGCTCGAGGCGACGGACGTCTCCAAGACCTATGGCGCCGTGGTCGCCCTCGACCACGCGTCGCTGTCGGTTCGGCCGGGCGAAGTCCACGCACTCATGGGCGCCAACGGCGCCGGCAAGAGCACGTTCGTCAAGATCCTGACGGGCGCGGTCACCCCCGATACCGGCCGGATCGTCGTGCATGGCCAGGAGCGCTCCTCGCACTCGCCGGCCGAGGCACGCCGGAACGGGATCGTTTCCGTCTACCAGGAACCTGCCGTCATTCCCGATCTGGACATTCGCGACAACCTTCGGCTGACCCAGACGCCGCTCGAGCCCTTCCGCCGCTGGCTCAGCGAGCTCGGGCTCGAGAAGCTGAACCTGTCGACCCTCGCCCGCCGGCTGCCCCTCGCGTCGCTCCGGATCGTCGACCTGGCCCGCGCCCTGGCGATCGAGCCCGACGTCCTGCTACTCGACGAGATCACGGCCGCTCTGCCGGCCAACCTGAGCGAACGTGTGCTCCAGGTCGTCCAGCGCCAGGGCACGGATCGATCGGTCATCTTCATCTCACACCGCCTGATCGAGGTCGCCGCCGTCTGCAATCGCGCCACCGTCCTGCGCAACGGCGAGACGGTCGGCGTGCTCGACATCACCGCGGGCTCGGAAGACAGAATGGTCGAGCTCATGCTCGGCGAGGTCGTGGCGGGGCTCGGCCAGCGCGAGCAATCGGCGGCGACGCCCGTCCAAGGGAGCCGGCAGGCCGCGCGCGTCGAGGCCCGTCAGCTTAGCGACGATCGGCGGCTGCGGGACGCGACCTTCGACCTCTACCCGGGCGAAGTCCTCGGCGTCGTCGCGCTCGAAGGCCAGGGGCAGGACGAGCTGTTCGACATCCTGGCGGGCGCTGAACGGCCGGCAAGCGGCTCGCTGCTGGTGGACGGCAAGCCCGTTTCGTTCCGCCACCCGGCGGACGCGATCCGCATCGGCATGGTCTATGTCGCGGCCGACCGGGCCGAGGCGCTCCTGATGCAGCGCTCCGTGCGCGAGAACATCTCGCTTCCGTTCTCGGCGCGCGTCTCGACCTGGGGCTGGATCAACCGGGGCCGCGAGGGACGCAAGGTCGACAAGGCCGTCGAGACCCTCCAGATCGACGCTCGCGCGGGCGCGGAGGTTCGGCGCCTGTCGGGCGGCAACCAGCAGAAGGTCACCATCGCTCGCTGGGTGGCGAGTGGCGTCAAGACGATGCTGTGCTTCGATCCCACGCGCGGGATCGACATCCGGACCAAGAACCAGATCTACGTGCTGCTGCGCGAGCTGGCCGCTACGGGCGCAGCGATCCTGCTCTACACCTCGGAGCTGAAGGAGATCCAGCTCGCCTGCGACCGGGTGATCGTGATCTTCGGCGGTCGGGTGGTCGCCGAAATGCCGGCCGCCGGCGCCGACGAGGCGGCCCTCCTGCGCGCGGCCCACAACCTCAAGCAGGGCGCCGAGCTGCCGGAGGAGGTCGTGGCCGCGACGTCCGTCGAGATGGCGGCTGTCCAGGCCGCCATCGATCAGGCGTCGGGGTCGGCGTCGAGGCGGGCATGAGCGCGACGGCCGCGAGCATGGATCAACCGCGTCCGGGTCCGATGGACACGGTCAGGACGTTCGGGCGCAACAACGCGTGGACGCTTGGCCTGCTCGGGTTTCTCGCGGTGCTGCTCGTCTTCACGAAGGTCGTGAACCCCTTCTACAGCCTCGGCAGCCTGTCGAGCACGGCGACCTCGGTGCTGCCGCTGGCCCTGGCGGCCGTGGCGCAGGCGATCATCGTCATCTCCGGCGGCATCGACCTGTCGATCAGCGCGCAGATGGCCCTCACCAGCTGCGTCGCCGCGACGATGATGAAGGACAACCCGGGCGATGGAACAGCCGTGGCGATCGTCATCGGCGTGCTCCTCCTCGGGATGCTGCTGGGGGCGGTGAACGGCGCGCTCGTAGTGCTCACGAAAGTGCCCGACATCGTGGTCACGCTCGCGACGTCCTTCGTGTGGGCCGGCGCTGCGCTGCTCGTTCGGCCGGCGCCGGGTGGCAGCGCCGCCCAGTGGCTCAAGGATCTGGTCGTCGGCCCGGCGGGCATCGACCTGCTACCCAAGGCCGCCGTCCTGCTGGTCGTCATCGTCGCGGTGGTCTGGATCCCGCTCTCGCGATCGCGCCTCGGGCTGTCGCTCTATGCGATCGGAAGCGATCCGCTGGCGGCATTCCGGAGCGGCGTGCCGGTCAGCCGGACGAAGTTCCTCTCCTATGTCATCACCGGCCTGGTCGCTGCCTTCGCCGGGCTGTCGCTGACGGCCAGCACCGGGATCGGGAGCCCGGTCCCGGAGCCCACGTACGTGCTGATCAGCATCGGCGCGGTGGTGCTCGGCGGGGTCAGCCTGGCGGGAGGCATCGGTGGCGTGTTCGGCCCGCTGGTCGCCGTGGTCGTGCTCCAGCTGATCCGCGACGACATGACATTCATGCGGGTGAATCCCAACTACGGCCTGGTCGCCCAGGGCTTCATCCTGATTGGGGTGCTGATGGCCGGCAGCTTCATTCAGATGCGGAGGAGCCGGGCGTGACCGCGGCCGCCGATACCTCCGGAGACCGCGCCTGGTTGCGGCCGGCGGCATGGCGCAACCTGCTGCGCGACTACCCGCTCATCCCGCTGACCGTCCTGCTGGTCCTGCTGGTCATGACTGTCGAGCTGGCGCGACCGGGCACGGTCAGCCCGAACTGGGCGGCGTTCACGGTCCGGCAGGCGGCCATCCTGGCGATCCTGGCGGCCTGCCAGACGCTGACGATGCTCACCGGCGGGATCGACCTGTCCATCGGCTACATCGCCTCGATGGCCGGGTTCGTCACCGCAACGTTCGTCCACCAACCGGGCGGCTGGGCCTTCGGGGTCGTCGTCGCCCTCGCCGCCTCGGCCCTGGCCGGCCTGGTCAGCGGGGTCGGCATCGGCATCTTCCGCGTCCACCCGCTGATCATGACGCTGGGAATGGGCTTGATCGTGTTCGGCTTCTCCAACGTCTGGCAGCTCCAGAGCGTGCAGACCGGAGCGGGCGTGCCGGCCGAGCTCCGCACACTCGGCACCGGTCTGACCGCCGATGTGATCCCGAACGACCTGGCCGTGTTCGTGCCGGTTGCGGTGGCGCTTATCCTGCTCCTGAGGCGAACCGGCTACGGCCGGATGCTCTATGCGATCGGCGACAACCCGGTGGCAGCCCGCCTGTCCGGCGTCCGCTCGTGGCAGGTGCTGGTCGTGCTGTACGTGCTCTCGGCCCTGTTGGCCGCCGTCGCCGGGCTGCTCCAGTCAGGACTCTCGAACACGGCCAGCGTCACGCTCGTCACGCCGTATCTGCTGCCGTCGGTGGCTGCCGCGGTCATCGGTGGGACATCCATCCTGGGCGGCCGCGGCGGCTATTCGGGCACGATCGTCGGGGCCCTGATCCTGACCGTGCTGGCCGGCTTCCTGAGCATCATCCTGCCCGAACCGTGGCGGCAGATCGTCTTCGGCTCGATCGTGGTGCTCGTCGCAGCCGCCTACACGCGAGCGACGGCTGCGGGCTGAGTGGGTTGAGGCCGGACAGCCGATGAGTGGGGAGCTGGCAACCCGCCACCTCGGGCTGGACCTGGGGGCGACGAACCTCAAGTGGGCCATCGTCGAGCACGCGGACGGAACCTGGACGACCCTCGCGCACCACCAGGTGCCGACGCGCATTCCCGTCGAGCATGCCGACGTCCCCGCGGCCGTCGTGGCGCAGCTCGCGGAGGTTGGCGCGGCCGCGATCGCCGCCTGGCCGGGGGTGACGACCGTCGGGATAGGCGTCCCGGGGCTGTACGACCCGGTCGGGGGCACGACCCGATTCCTCGTCAACGTCCCGGGCCCATGGGCCGGGCGGGCCGTCGCGGGTCCGGTCGGTGCGGGCCTCGGGCTGCCGGCCTTCCTCATCAACGACGCGCGGGCGTTCGGGCTGGCCGAGATCCGCCTCGGCGCCGGGCGCGGGGCATCGTCGATGATCGGGCTGACGCTCGGAACCGGGGTCGGCGGCGTGCTCGTGCTCGACGGGCGGGTCTATCTCGGACACGACGGCACGGCCGGCGAGATCGGCCACCAGACGATCGAGCCCGACGGGCCATGGTGCGGCTGCGGCAACCGCGGCTGTCTCGAGTCGTTCGCGCGTGCGGACCAGATCGCCGCTGCGTGTGGGACGGCGACCGCCGAGGAGGCCGTCGTCCGAGCGCGGGCCGGTGATGCCCGGGCGACGGACGGGCTGACTCAGGTCGGGCGCTATTTGGGGATCGGGATCGCGAACATGGTGACCGTGATCACGCCCGATCGGGTCGTGCTTGGCGGGGGCGTCGCGGCCGCCGTCGATCTCCTCATCGCGCCGATCCGCGACGAGCTGCGGCGACGGGTCAAGACGACGTCTCTCGACGAGGTCGAGATCGTGTCGGCCGAGCTCGGGACCTGGGCCGGCGCGATCGGGGCGGCGGTCCATGGGGCGGAGCAGGCGGAGGGCGCCCGCGCCGCGGCGGCTGCTGAGGCGCCGGGCGGAGTCACGGGCGGCGGCCGGGCATGACCGACGGCACGTACCAGCCACAGTACCGCCAGATCGAGCAGTCGCTGCGCGAGCGGATCGCATCGCTCCGGCCCGGCGAGCGGCTCCCGTCCGACGCCGACCTGTGCGCCGAGTTCGGGGTCAGCCGGATGACCGCGCGGAACGCGATGGAGCAGCTCGCGGCCGATGGGCTGATCATCCGCGAGCCTGGTCGCGGCAGCTTCGTTGCCGAGCGTCCGGCGCACCGTCGTGCCAACCGGCTCATGACGTTCACCCAGGAGATGCGGCGGGCCGGCCGCATCCCGAGCTCGCGCGTCCTGACCCAGGCGATCCGCCCGTCGTCGACGGCTGAGGCCGTGAACCTCGGCATCCCGGCTCGACAACCCGTCGTTCACCTCCGCCGGCTGCGGCTGGCCGACGGCGAGCCGATCGCTCTTGAGACAACGGTCCTGATCGGCGCCTGCGCCGACGCGGTGATGACCGCCGATCTGACCCAGGGGTCCCTGCACGAGACGCTCGGCCGGGCCGGCTTCGTGCTGTCGCGCGGCACCGGGACGATCGCCGCGGCCGCAGCCGGCGCGGAGGAGGCCCGCCTGCTCGGGATCCGGACCGGCGATCCGCTGCTCGTCGAGCGGCGGGTGATCCGTGACGCGCACGGTCGGCGGACCGAGTCGACCGAGTCGGTCTACCCGGCGGACCGCTACGCGCTCGATGTCACCTTCGACGTCGAGACCTGGGGCGGCGCGACTCGCCCGCAGATCGACGCGTGACGACCGCCCGGGTCATCGTCGAGGGCCGGCTCGTCCTCGACGACCGGATCGTCGCCGGGAGGCTCGCGGTCGAGGGCGGGCTGATCGCCGCGGTCGAGCCGGACGAGGCCGGCGAATCGGGACCACGTTCGCCAGGCGGAGCCTTCATCGCCCCGGGCTTCGTCGACGTCCACGTCCACGGCGGCGGCGGCCACGACGCGATGGGCGGC
>Ga0193725_1000654_pt1 | contig 9932 bp, 11 predicted proteins | sample H2a2metaG_FD_143058 | JGI IMG/M metagenome (GOLD analysis project Ga0193725, IMG submission 143058) | Soil microbial communities from a riparian zone of the East river system, Colorado, United States - H2a2 | ecosystem: Environmental > Terrestrial > Soil > Riparian zone | place: USA: East River...
TTGAATTCCGCGCTCGAGCGAATGGACGGCGGCACATACGGCGTGTGTCAGGCGTGTGACGGCGTGATGACCAAGGACATCGTGGTTGATCCGCTCGCGCGTTACTGCCTCGAATGTCTTACGTCGGACGAAGCCCGCGCGCTTCAAGACGATCTGGATTCGGTATCGAAGATTCAATTCGAGATGCTCCCAAAGCACGACTTCTGTTTCAACGGCTGGGAAGCGTGCTACCACTACGAAGCGGTTGGTCCGGTGAGCGGCGACTACTGCGACCTGTTGAGCGCTGACAACGGCGACCTGTTTTTCCTGTTTGGGGACGTCGCGGGAAAAGGGATAGCGGCTTCGATGCTGATGGCGCATTTGAGCGCGACCTTCCGCAGCCTGATAACCGTGAACCTTCCGGTGAATCAGTTAGTCGAACGAGCCAACAAGATTTTCAGCGAGAGCACGATGCCGGCTTATTTTGCGACGCTGGTGTGCGGGAGAGCGACCAGCTCCGGCGAAGTCGAGCTTTGCAACGCCGGGCACCTTCCGCCTCTGTTGATTCGCGGCGGCGAGGTCACGGCGATCGAAGCTACCGGACTTCCGTTAGGGCTCTTTTGCCGCGAGCAGTATTCTGTAGCCAGCCTGACGCTTGAAAAGGACGATTCGCTGTTGCTGTACACGGACGGACTTACCGAGGCCCGCGATCCTTTGGACGGCGAGTATGGAAGCGAACGGTTGTTGCGACTGGCCGGTTTGTATCAGAGCCTGGCGCCGCAACGACTGGTCGAAGCTTGCCTTGAAGACGTGAGGTCGTTTCGATCGGGTGCGCCGCGGACCGATGACCTGACGGTTATGGCGATTCGACGAAGCGAGTGAGCTGGGAGCGCGAGCCTTGATTGGTGTGAGCGGCTGGAGCGCGCGCTTCATTCTGATCTTCGGCGCCTCGGCTCGAACTCTACTTGTGGTTTGCGATGTGTCGTTCGAGTGTAATGATTAGGGCGTTGAGGTTCTGCGCCGTGACCTGCTGTGCCTCGGACAACTTCTTGTGACTCTGCGCCAACTCCTTGTGACTCTGCGCCAACTCTACGTGTTGCTCCGTCAGCGTCGCGAGTATGGCGTTGGTTCTCTCCTGAGCCGTGGCCAGGTCTAGTAACACACTTTCTATCCGCGTCATGCGCTCCTCGAACTGAGCTTGCAACTCAGCCTGTCGAGCATCGAACCTCGCCTGCTGCTCAACTAGAAACTGCATTGTCTTCTCGACGTCCATCACACATTCTCCCGAGAATCGATCTTGGCGGTAGATTAGCACGAAGAGGGGAGATCTAAGAAGCGAGTTGGCCGGTCGCTTCGGCGTAACCCGCTGCGACGCCGAGCGGCCGAATCTTCGTGAAGCACGAGGGTGTATGTGATCTCGTCGCGCGCGGCGAACTGATCGTCCGATGAGCTGCCAGCTTGTCGCAGGGATCTAATTTCAATCCGCGACATCATAACCGAGACGCGGCGCGAGCGGTCTCGGCTGGACGCGAAGCGAAAAAAGTTCTTGACATCCTTTCGGCGATGTTCGAAAATCTTCGTCAGATTTTCATTGGGGGCGGTTTGCGCTTTAACCGCGAGCCGCAGAGACGACGACGAAGGAGGTTCCGATGCCGGTAACACCGCGATTGCGACAGATCTATGAGTACCTGGTCCGTTACAGCGACAAGTATAGCTATGCGCCGACGATCGCCGAGATCGGCAAGCAGTTCAATCTCAGCTCGCCTGCAAGCGTTCATCACATATTATCCGGACTCGAGCGCGAGGGACTCATTCGCCGCATACCAAACGTGAGCCGCGGCATCGAAGTCGTGAAAGCTGAGCTCTCGGAAGACGAGTTTGAGATTCCGTTGTTGGGAGTGGTCGCTGCCGGTCAACCGATCGAAGCGATACTCAGTCATGAAACGATCTCCGTGCCGCGGGACATGCTCGGACGGGGCGGCCGGTTGTTTGCGCTTCGAGTGCGAGGGGACTCGATGATCGGCGAGCAGATACGTGAAGGCGACTTTATTGTATGCGAGTCCCGGCAGACGGCTACGAATGGCCAGACGGTTGTCGCGCTGGTTGACGGCTCTGACGCGACGGTGAAGAAGTTCTACAAGGAACGGGATAACGTGCGGCTCGAGCCGGCGAATCCGAAATACAAACCAATTGTCGTGAAAGCAGATCGCGTGACAATTCAAGGCGTGGTGAAAGGGCTTATACGACAGTACCATCGCTAGTTCGCCTCAACGGCTTTCCAACAATTGACAGCAACGTCGCGGCCTTCCGATGGACATTGCTGCGCTAACACTTACTGACGAGTTGGTCTTTAGATAGAGGGATATTAATGTTATGATGCCTCTCCAAATTGAAGGACTATTCAGCGATCAACAGATGCCAGAGAAGAAGCGTCTAGGACAGTTTTTTACTCCTTTGACCGTAGCAAAGTCCCTGACAGAGTGGGTGGTCCGCGCGCCCACAGACGCACTTCTAGACCCCTCGTGCGGCAACGGCGAGTTTCTCTCTCTCCACGGTCGCTCAACTGGCATTGAGCTATCACCTGAGGTATGTCGTGAGGCTCGAAGCAGAGCTCCGGCGGCTGACGTAATCAATGCTGACTTCTTCGAATGGGCGGCTCGGACGCGCGATCGTTTTGACGCGGTGGCCGGTAATCCTCCCTTCATCCGGTATCAGTCATTTAAGGACGAACGACGGGCTCTTGCGTTGGCCCTCGCAAAGCTGAACGGTGCGAGTTTTTCTGGTTTGGCCTCATCTTGGGCTCCTTTTCTAGTAGTTGCGGCCAGTCTTCTCAAGCCGGGAGGACGACTGGCCTTTGTTGTGCCGGCGGAACTGGGACACGCGACCTATTCAGTTCCCCTGGTCGAATTTCTGGTTGCGAAGTTTTCCTTCGTCCAAGTGATTGCGGTAAAAGACAAGATCTTCCCCAAACTTTCTGAAGATGCATGGCTGCTGTATGCCGACGGCTATGGAGGAAGGAGCGGGCAAATTGCTTTGTCGACCTGCTCATCCTTCCAGGAATTACGAACTCCACCTAGAGTAACGAGGATCGTTTCAATAGAAGAATGGCGGTGGACGGGAAGCCGATTGAGAAAGTTCCTATTGCCGAATCACATATTGGCCCTCTACGAAGAGTTGAGTTTACGCAAGGAAGTTCTCACCCTTGGCTCTGTTGCGCGGACAGGTATTGGCTACGTAACAGGCGGGAACTCCTTTTTCCATCTCAGACCAAGCGAGGCGAAGGAACTTCGGTTCCCGGAGCAGTATTTGCGCGTTACTGTGCGAAACGGCGAACAACTGCGCGACGGCCGAGTGGATCAAGAGACGGTCAACAAATGGCTAAAAGAAGACAGAGAGATTCTTCTGATCGACCTATTCAACGCGCGCTCCATTCCGCGAGGCGTTCAGCGCTACCTTGACTCCGCCGAGGGTATGCAAGCGCGTACGGCGTTCAAATGCCGGACACGGAATCCATGGTATGTTGTTCCAAACGTGCAGGCACCGGATGCATTCCTGACGTACATGAACGGAGCTGACCCTGTGCTGATTCCGAATGAGGCGGGCTGCGTCTGTACCAATTCACTTCTCGCTATCCGCCTGACCAATGGGATTGCCGCGGCAGCAATTGCAAAGGCATGGACCCACCCATTAGCGCGGCTCAGCCAAGAGCTTGAAGGACACCCGCTTGGAGGGGGAATGTTGAAGCTGGAACCCGGTGAGGCCGCACGAGTCAAGCTCCCAATCTGGAAGATGGCGAATCTCGACTTCGAAACCTTGAAGGATGGAGTGCGATTCATGCGCGAGTGGCGCCACAATTACGATGCCTGAGATCATACCCTTCCTGCAGTATCTGAATTTACAAGACGCAATGAAGGCGTGCGTGGAGGGAACCACCCAAAGTCAGGCCCATATCAAGCCGCTCCACAGACATTTTGCGATGCGCCTCGTGATAGAAGGTGGTTTCTTCCCGGACGAAATCACGCCTTGCCCTCCCTTCACTCATGAAAGACGAAAGAAAGAGAACCTCCTATTGTGGAACGAAGCGATTGGCTCCAAGAGCGAGCGGACAGTAATAGGAGGTGTCAAGACGAAACAAATCGACATAGTAGTGACGAAGCCATCACTCGGTCCCGTTATGGCTCTCTCTTTTAAGGCAACACAAAATGCTTTCCGGAATCTGACGAATCGTATGGAGGAGGCGATCGGCGATTGTACGAACATTCACCTCAGATACCCATCTCTCGTCTACGGCTTCTATCACGCCATTGTCACTAATCGCAGTACGCAGATTGGGCTACATCGGTTTGTCCGCAGCAAGAACGACCTTAGCGTCGGCAATGACGGTCTTATAGTCTCGCAGGTTTTGCGCTACATACGTGCAATCGAAGCACTGTCCGATCGAAGTAGTCAATGGGCTGACCCCTCAGGGTACGAGGCAATTGCTGTGCATATGGTCGAATCAGACCCATCCATTGTTGGGCAATCGTTTGCTTGGACCGCCGAAGCACAAAGCCGGCTTAATAGAGAGCAGTTTCTCGAAAAGCTCTTGCGAATTTACGATTTTCGCTATCCCTTTATGGCAGGATCAATGCCCGAGACAAGACGAGTCGAGTGGAGTCCTCGATCCCCGCTGTTCGAGCATATCGTGGAGAAGACAAAGACACCCCTTGAAGAGGCGCTCGGATAGCCTGCCAGGCTTTCGTCTGAATGAGTCCGAAAGCCAAAAACGGGGTCGCCTACCTCAATGACTTGATCGCCTCGATCACCTCTTCGCTGTGGACGGCGGGCTTCACCTTTTCATAAGCCTTCGCCACCTTGCCTTTCTCGTCGATGATGTAAGTGATGCGCGCGATCCCCCAGTACTTCCTGCCGTACATACTTTTCTCTTGCCACGCGCCGTACTTCTCAGACACTTCGTGGTTCACATCTGCAAGCAGCGGGAAGTTCAGGTTGTGCTTGGCGCGGAACTTCCCGTGAGTCTTCTCACTGTCGGCTGAAACGCCAAGCACGACCGCGCCGAGCTTCTTCAGCGCGCCAACATCGTCGCGAAACGCGCAAGCCTCAACCGTGCACCCCGGAGTCAGATCCTTCGGGTAAAAGTACAGAACAACTTTCTTACCTTTGAAGTCCGAAAGCTTGACCTTGTTCCCATCGGCGTCGTTAAGCGTGAACGGCGGGGCCTTGTCTCCGACTGCGAGCATCGTTGATTCCTCCTGAATGGAAGTTCGGGCCGTGCCTTAATTTGCGATTTCTCTGCGTTCGGCTCCGCGTCTCGGCGGCTCCGCGGTTAGCAGGTTTCAAGGCTATCTAACCGCAGTGACGCTGAGACGAAGAGCCAACGCGGAGAAGACGATGAAATTAAGGCACCTACGAACGAGCAGCATTATAGCGATCGCCGAGCGTACAGGCGAGCTTTCATCTTCTCAAGCAGCGGAATCGCTGAGATCTTTTCCTGATCAAGATGATCCCAGTAGATCCCTTGCGGCCGGCCGATTCGCGTCTTTGTTGCAATCACCTTCTCGGGAGTCACGATGAAGTCCACCGGGATGTCGTGAGGCGCGAGCGAAATTCGGCCGGTGATGATCTGAAGCGGATGAACGGTCGTAATAATCGGCGTATGGGTAGTGATGATGCCAAGCTCGGTGGCAATCGCGTATTCGAGATCCGAGTAGCCGCCGCCTTTTCCGACTCGTGCTCCATCGCGGCGCACGGCTACCGAGCCGCACAGGATCAAGTCTACCGGTTTCATCTGGCTGACCGAGACCTGGCGGCCAAACTCGAACGCGCCTTTTATGCTTGATGCGGCGTAGAGGTTCTTCCCGAGACGTTTCGGGTCAAGCTCGACGAAGCACTTCTCTTCGCGCAAACGCGGCACCGCCATGTAGATCGTCTTGCCTTGCTTCAAGGCTAGATGACGAATCGCGCGTTGAGGCGAGTCAGGGTTCGCCTTGATGAAGCGCGCGGCTTGCCAAACTCCCAGCTCGGCGACGTGGGTTGCGCACTGCTCCGCGCCTTTGAAGTTTGGTATGCGTCCGCGCGCGCCGGGAAAGCGCGCGACGCCTTCGGACTGCATCAAGCCCCAGACTGCTTCTCTGATTTCCTGTTTTGTCACGCCGACAGGATGGCCAGGGTTGATGGGTCTGTCAACGCTTCCCGCCACTAAGACGCGAAGACTCGAAGCTGCACTAAGCCCAGCCGCTTTGGCTTAGTGCTCCTTCGCGCCTTGGAGGCTTAGTGGCGAATGGATTTGCTTCCAGCACCTGCCCAGCATGAGTTACGCGTCCGCAATCTTAGCAGCGTCGTTCTCGGTTGCACCGGCGACGCGCGCCGCCATCCACAGGTACAGCAATGCCCGCGCGATTGAAGCTGCCTGTGTCAGATAGTCGGCGTGAATCAGCCGATTAATTTCGTCCGGCGACACCGCGCCTGCACCGAGTTGTTCCTGAAATCGAGTCTGAGCAATCGCGGTGGAGACGAAACGCACCAGGTTGAGAACCAGCGCCAACGCCACCGCCCAGCGTGGCACCGCTCGCGGGCGTAGCCAGAACAGCGCAATCGCCAGCAGAATCTCGAGCACGCCGGGCAGAACCATGAGTTTCACGATCCGCGAAGCCAACTGGTGATAGTAACCGGCAAATTCGTTTGTCCCGACTAGCTTCCATGTCGGGTAGTTGGCAAATGACTCGACGAAGGAGGCTCCCACCAGGTAGAACACGAGCGCGAACACGGCGAAGAAGAAAAACCGCCTGCGTCTTTCCGTCAACGGTCGTTCCTCCTGTTATCTCGCCGGCCGCTTCGATCGCGAGACCGCCAGCTATCGCGACCGAATCATCCCTTGAGCAAGCCTATCATATTCCCTTCCGGGTCCTGGAACATCGCAAATGTGACGGTGTTTGGAATCTCGGTAGGCGGCACAAGCGTCTTGCCTCCGAGCTTCTCGGATTTATCGAGATAAGCCTGAAGGTCGTCTACCTGAACGTACACGCTCAGATAGGCAGGGGTGTTGCCGTCAGACTGGCCGATACCGCCGCTGATCGAGCCTTCGCTTCCCGTATCCACCATGCCGTAGCCCATCGGATTGTTGTAGTCGATCTTCCAGTCGAACAGCTCGGAGTAAAAGCTACCGAGCTTTCTGGAATCCTTCGCGTTGATCTCGAAATGCACAACAGGACGCCCCATAGATACACCTATCCTTTCTTCGCACAGTTGTTGCGTCAAAGATTCTCGCCGCAGGCGCGAGCTTAGTTGGTCGAATTAATTCAGGAAGGTCTCGGCCGCGCTATCTGCTGGCGGTTGCCGTTTGGGCGCTGGGCCGGCCGTACTTCTGTGTAGCGAAGCCGACGATCAGTCCGAGGATCGCTCCGGGGAGCATGATCTCGAAATAGTAATGTTGCCCGGTTTCGCTTGGCATAGCCGCCACCGCGAACGCGAGCACCAAACCGATCGCAAGCCCGAACACGATTCCCAGCGGCAGCGAGTTGAACTTCTTTGCGAACCAGCCGATCAGAATCCCTGCGATCAAGCCCTTGACCGTCGAGCCAATCACGATCCCCACCAACTGATCTCTAACCGCCGGCGTGAACCACGCGGTCAGTCCGTCGAATATCCCCAAGAGTCCTCCGAGCACCAAACCAAGCACCGGTTTTGACATCTGATTCTCTCCTTATTTTTCGCTCCTATACTTCTGTTAAACAGCCGCGGCGAGATCTTTAACGCCCGACCGAGAAAAATACAAGAACCCGCATGATCAAGTAAGCAACGATCAGCAGAACGATAAAGCGATTTTTGGTGAGCCAGCGGCCCGCCTTCTCGAAAATGTTTTCCCGATAAGCCGAGACGGGCTGACCGTCCAGAAAGCCGACGACGTCGCCGGCGAGTTGTTCGGCGCTCGGGTATCTGTCTTCGCGCCGCTCGGCCATTGCTTTCAGGCTGACGGCTTCGATGGCCCGCGCGATCTTTTGGTTGATCTGCCGAGGGCGCGGCGGCCTTTCGCGAGCTGCTTCGTCGCGAGAATCTGGCGACCGAGTGAATTCGAACGGCGCACGGCCGGTGAGCAGAAAGTAGAGGATCGCGCCAAGCGCATAAACGTCGCTGCGCTGGTCGAGCAGATCGGTCTTGCCCATCGCTTGCTCGGGCGGCATGTATGCAGGAGTACCGATGACCGTTCCTCCACTTGTGTCGCCCTCCTGATTACCGGCGGCAAGCGGTAAGGTGGCGACGAGGTCCGCGTCATCGATGGCTCGAACCTCGATCTCGTCGTCGCTCGGACGGGCTGAGTTTAGATGCCCGCCGCCAAGAACCTTCGCCACGCCCCAGTCCATCACCAACACTTCGCCGAACGGACCGACCATAATGTTCTCGGGCTTGAGGTCGCGATGAATCACTCCGCGTGCGTGCGCGAACGCGACCGCTTCGCAGACCTTTTGAAAGATGCGCAGCAGATCGGAGAGCGAGCTTGCGCCGCTTGCGAACTCATCAAGCCGCTTGCCCTGCACGAGCTTCATCGCGTAGAAGACTCGGCCGTCATCAAGGGAGCCCACGTCGTGGATGGGAACGATGCTTGGATGTTCCAGCAGCGCAACGATCCGAGCTTCGCGCAGCATTCGAGACGCGAGCGAGCCGGTTGAGTCGGCTACTTTCATCACTTTCACGGCGACCTTGCGGCCGAGGTCCATATCCTGCGCAAGGTAGACAGTACCCATCCCGCCCGAGCCCACCTTGTGAATCACCAGGTATTTCGAGCGGCCGAGGTCCGGCAAGTCGGCCTCCTGGCGGAGACGTTCGACGGCGTTGTCCGAAAGCCATCTCATAGCGGATCGACTCCAAGCAGCGCGCGGGCTTCGCGGCGGTATTCTTCGTCGGTCGCGGTCAGCTCGCGAAGCTTTTCAAGAGCGATTCGCCGGAACTCGCGCCGCGCAAGCGCAAGATAGTTCGTCACGTCGCTTGTCGAGAGCTCAAACTCCGCGGCAAGCGCCTTGTAGCTGACCTTCGACTCGTCGTCGTCATCAAGCACGTATCGCTCAAAGAGTTGAAGATGAGCCTCCTTGCCGGCGCCGAGCATATGAGCGCGAAAGCTCTCGAGCGCCAGGCTGAATACGCTTCGAGCCCACTCTTTTTCGAAGTACTCGTCGATGGCGTTGGCGGCGGGAGGCGGTCCGAGCTTCAGTTGTTCTTCGGCATTGTCGAAGTCCAGCGAAAGAATCGTCGCGTCGCCTCCGCGTTTTTTTCGGCTGGCGGCTTTGTTTTCGTTTGCAACAAAACCATCGAGGCAAGTTCGAAGGAAGGTTCGGAAGCGGGCCTTCGAAGCATCGTACCGGTGGAAGAAATTCTTCTCGATCGCTTCCAGGAAGAAGCCCTGGGTCAGATCACGCGCATCTTCGCTCGGCTTGTTCCATTTGATGCGAACGTATTTGTAGACGGGCATCCAGTAGGCAGAGATCAGCACTTCGAATGCGCGGGCGCGTTCTTCCTGGTTGACGCTTGAAGCGGCGATGACGGCTGACAATCGAGTGACGGGAAATCTGTCGCGTGGGCCTCCGGTGTCGGGGTAGTCATTCATCGTTTGAGCGGTGACTCGCGGTTAGCTCCGTAGGAGCGACCTATCGATAGAACGCCGGCGCTCGCGGAAACCGTAGCTCCGTAGGAGCGACCTATCGATAGAATGCAAGCGCTTGCGAAAAGCGTAGCTCCGTAGGAGCGACCTATCGATAGAATGCAAGCGTTTGCGAAAAGCGTAGCTCCGTAGGAGCGACCTCTTCAATCAAATGACTATCGATGTGCCGTGCCCGTAAAGCAAGGTCGCTCCTACGGAGCTACGTTCCCGTTGCGTCCATTGCGTTCTATCGATAGGTCGCTCCTACGGAGCTACTCCCTGATCTCGCGCGGCCGGCGGTTCTATCGATAGGTCGCTCCTA